>Ga0307513_10003628_pt1 | contig 20901 bp, 21 predicted proteins | sample 15_EM_MG_FD_202174 | JGI IMG/M metagenome (GOLD analysis project Ga0307513, IMG submission 202174) | Populus trichocarpa ectomycorrhiza microbial communities from riparian zone in the Pacific Northwest, United States - 15_EM | ecosystem: Host-associated > Plants > Roots > Unclassified | place...
GTAGCGATCATGTTACCACTTTCCTGATTAGGTCAGTTAACCTGGTTACCACGTTCCTGGTTAGGTTAGTCAAAAGGGTTGGCATATCCAACGACCACATTGGCATTATCATGAATTACCAACTATTCAGAGCATGGCAAGCTTCGCCCATGCATCGACGATTCGCCTCGAATCGGCGCCCACGGGCAGGGCACTTGCGTGTCTGATTTATTCTCCCCAATAGTGCCGCGTCTTCCACATTGGGCTCGGTCCTCCTGCCTCGCTGCGCCCCTTGTTCTGGTATGAGAGACGGTGTATACGTGTACTTTCTGGCGTTGGCGATTCCTACTCCCTTTGGACACCACATCCTCACGGTTACCTGTCTAGGCCCATGGAAGCAATAACTAGATCATATTCTTTGCTTCCCTTTGTTGGGATATCCAATATCGGTTTCGTCTTCCAGCGTCATCGGGTGTATTTATCATCGGGTGTATTGGGCACTTGGGAGGACGCCTGATGCGGCCTGCAGCGCACTCGCCCCACGGGTTTCTCCTCTTTTCGCTTTTATGCATTTCCCCGATATGTTTAATTTAGGCGGTCCACGTAGGGAAGTCGTACGCTTAGCGATTGCATTTGGTCACCACGCCAGGCTCACTTCGACCTCAGGCTGTACCCTTCCGCCCTTGCCGAGGCGGCACTTTGAAGGAACCCATTATGCCGACCATTTATCCTAATCACTCTCCTAACTTCCCACTCTGGGTGGCCCTCTTGCGAAGGAGTGGCCCGAAACGCGTTCCTCTATGGAACGGAGTCGCAATTGCCCAACCTCTCATTTTTTGAGATTTCCTTTTGGAAACGTCAAGTTTCTTGAAGTCAAGAAGTTTGGCTTACTGGACCACGATCAGTGACCTATAACTCACCGCAAGCACAGCAGCCTGGATATTCCAGAACCGCAATGAAGTGAGAAATAACTGACACAGGAGGGTGTAAATTCCCAACCCTTTTGGCTACAGTGGACCGATGCTAGATATGTACGTGCCTCCCATGAGGCGATGGCCCAGACACTTGACGAGACATTGAATGGCGACGACTGCGTGGCGATTTAATACTTTGTATCGTGCAGCATCCAATTCTCCATCTCCCTAATGAACGTTATACGATGAGGTTATAGCAGATGTTTCGCGTACTGTGTAAAGCTAAGCTACGACGGTGTAGAGTATGATAACTGTGCCTTTGGTATTGGCTTCATATGCTCCTTCGTTTTTATCTCAACTCACACCTGTATAAGACACGTCTCACGATTCCTGAACGAGTACTACCCCATATCTACGCGCCGTGGTATATCTACGATACTAGGGCATACGCGAGTATGAATCATACGAACTACCCTGGTAAAGAGAAGAGAAGACCCAATAGACTTGTTTACACTCTTTTGACGGGCCCAAGGGACTTCGTGGGATTACTAGCCCTTACTTTTGCTATGGATCCTCGTATGCTACTTCGTACTCATCACCATGTTCGATTCGTCCTTATGATGCCCGGATGTACCTAAATTTACAGACATGAAACTTGGACTCGCACCTTCCCCATCCATTACCAGCTGGGATGTTTCGAACGCTCTCAAACATCATACCCTCCGTTATTGTGAAGTCCCTGAGAGCACCTATCCTCGCGCGATCCGCATCAACCGCCAATAATACAGGCGAGCGTGTAATCGCTATCGCACTTGGCTCCAACTTGGGCGATAAGGTCCGAAACATTGAAACTGCAATACGCATACTCGAGACTCAGCACGGAGTCCGTGTAGTAGACACGAGTTTCTTATATGAATCCAGCCCGATGTACATGAAGGACCAACCGCGCTTTGTCAATGGTGTCTGCTTGGTAGGCAATTCCACCAGCAGATTTACCAATGCGCTTCTGACGGTGTTTTTGTTTGTTTGAAAAGATTTCAACAACAATGGACACTCAACGCCTACTTGGAGTGCTCAAAGATATTGAAGAGAGAGTGGGGAGAACTCCTAACATTCGAAATGGGCCAAGAGTAGTGGATCTCGATATCCTATTTGATGGATCTCGGACATACCACCTCAACGGCATCCCAGATAGGGAAATCCAAGTTCCTCATCCGCGAGTGCAGGAGAGGGAATTTGTATTGCGCCCTCTAGCAGAGTAAGACGCGTATTCATGTTACATATCAAGACTGACAGCTTCTCACGCAGCATCGCCCCCACTTTCATACACCCAGTCCTAGGGCGTACTATACGGGAGCTCCTTGGTTCCATACGACACAAGAAAACACAGATGAGGAAGGTCATTTGTTTTCCATCTCGCCCCTACAATGAATCTCCTGCACCATCAGATCCAGAACCCATTACCTGGACATGGGGTCCCAAAACGTATCTCATGGCGACCTTGAATACAACTCCGGACTCCTTTTCAGATGGTAATGACCACTTCTCCCTGACCGCAGCCACCTCCTATGCTCGCTCCGCCATAGAAGCAGGGGCGGATATCCTCGACATTGGTGGTTACTCAACTCGACCTGGTTCAGGTTTTATTTCACCAGACGAAGAAATCAAAAGAACAATACCGGTCATCCAGGCGATTAGGAAATACAAGGAGAACCTACGCCAGATCCCGATTTCCGTGGATACCTTCCGCGGTGATGTGGCCGAAGCAGCAATTTGCGCTGGTGCCAATTGCATCAATGATGTGTACGCGCTCACAGGTCCGCATGTGGGAGTCGCAAACGTATCTGTTGATGGCGTAGTCAAAGACAAGGATGAGATCGAAGTATCAGATGGGGGTGCTATGCTTCGGACAGCCGCCAAGATTGGAGTACCAGTCATACTTATGCATTCAAGGGGACCCGCAGACCAGAACAAAGACTACTCAATGTACAGTGGCGGTGTAATGGAAGGGGTGAAGAAGGAATTGGGCTCGCGAGTGCAGAGAGCGCTCCGGGCGGGTGTGAGACGTTGGAACATCATACTAGACCCTGGAATCGGGTTCTCAAAGAGTGTCGAGGACAATTTGGAACTGATGCGACGGGGGATGGAGCTCAATGCAGCAGCACCAGACGAGGGGAAACGGACGGACCATGAGCTACCAGTTACCGCAAGGACTGGCTTGGAAGGATACCCGGTATTAGTGGGGACCTCACGGAAAGCGTACCTCGGCGGGTTAACCGGCAAGACAACGGCGAAGGATAGGGAATGGGCTACTGCCGCTGCTGTCAGTGCAGCTATTCAACAAAATGTTGACATTATACGTGTCCACAAGGTAGATGCGCACAAGGACGTTCTCATTATTTCAGATGCTATTTATCGAACATCTCAATAACGACTGATTTGTAATTTGGCATTCTGTATCAGATATGGGAGTAATGTATATGTTTCCGCCTACCTTGGAACCACAACGATCTGACTGACGGTATCACAACAGCAAACTAGAGCTATTCCATGGTTTATGGATAGATCATACAGAAAAAATGAACGTCCATAATTTTCGATACTATTTATCCGAGATTTAATTCCAAGACTAGTGATTTAAGAGACTTCGATAAGTGCTCGTTGGGAAGGTCTGTGAGAATATGACTCGTCGCTCCCTTATCACCCAGCGTTCGACACTACTAGCTACGGACTCACGGCCACGCCTGGCGGAGAACTGGGTTCCGGTGACCCGAAAAATAAAATAAATCAGAATACCTTGTTGATACTACAATGTCTCAATCCTTTCTCCTATATCCTGGCTATATTCCCGGCATCTGGTGTAGAGGAGCGAATATGAGTCTCCTCCACGATTCGCTTCATTTGCTGGAGGTTTAGAAAGGAGATCATCTGATGAGCGCATACGTGGAAGCTGACATGGGAGGCGCAGCGACCCAAACTGGATGCGCATTAGCATTAACTACTCGAGTGTACAGTCTATTCCCTTTGAACCAGTGCAAAGAGGCCCATGATCCCCAGCAGTGCATACTTTAACTGTGGAAAATCGTTCTGATAAAGCTAGGTCAATCCCCCAGCCTGAAAACGTGGGAGCGATACGCACCATCGCTATTGTTACGTACCCCACGTATGGCAAGAATCTGAGAGAGACTAATTAGGTCGGTTGGGTATCAGATGAGCCAAAACTCACCCTTGCACTTTGCCCACAATATGACGGCGTTCCAGCCAAGATACTCCACGATAGAGCTCAATGTCGTCCGCTGGATTATTATCACCCTTGGTCAGCAGTAATTGATGTAGGGGATCGTTTGGTCTAAATGCGGACGCGCAGAGAAGTAACAAGACAAGAGAAGGGTAGAACAGTGAATGACTGAATCAGTATGTGCGAATTGAAGTGATCCACGTACTTGTCATGGCGTTCAATTATTCGATGGACAATTGGAATGTCTTGGCCAGGAAGCTGTTAACAAATATCTTAATACATAAGGTAGGCGCTATAATATAGTCACACATTCGTACCTTGTACACGGTAATATCTCCGACGGCGTAGGGTTCATTGCGCGGGTTGGTCAAAAACAAGAGATCACCTCGATAGAAGGCTGGCTCCATAGATCCACTATAGGGAACGAACATACGCAAGATGTGGCAAAGTCAGCACCTCACACTTCGCACTCTCAGAACTGGTGCCACGAAGCGTAACTCGACCCACCTGAGGACGACCACAATAGGGCTTTCGGTATTGCAAATGAGGCCAAGACCCTTCCACATCATAAGTCCTGACGCAATTACATTCGCGAAGTTCAATGCTTGCACCAGGGCCTGTTCGCCGGGTCGAAAGTCAGGTTTGCAAGAATGTTGGTAACCCAAAGTTTGGCGAACTCAGTACCTGGCGAGGTCCCATGCGTCGAAGAGCGGCTAACGCGTCACCGAACATTTGACTGCGAGTTGCGAGTTGGTGTTGAGGTACAAAGAGGAAATGTGGGTCACCACCTTGTTTGTTGACCATTTCCAGAAGTCAGGGGCCGTGATGAGGGTATTAAACAGAATTAAGGAAGCTTTTGGTTCGCTGAAGAGACGGGTCCCAAGCTCATTTGGACGGAGAAATCTCTCCTTCCAACCTCATCTTGTCGACATCAAAGGAAAGGGAAAAGCCGGTGCACGGATGGCTGATACGTCGCTTAACGAGTTTTTGAGGGAAAGGAAGGATGCGTTCTTGAAAGCCCTTGCTATGAACCAGGCTGGCGCATGGACATTGGTTATGGGCAACGAGGCAGGAGGTGCGCTCGTGTGAGCGTCCATATCATGTTGGAAATAATATTGAAGCATCCACAGACCTCGATTCAGTTGCGAGCGCCATTGGATACGCGTTCCTCTCTGCCAAGGACTCCAAAATTATCCCTTTCATCCAAACTCAGCGTGATAGTCTCCACCTTCGACCTGAGAACATGGACGCATTCGAAGTTGCATCTCTGGACCCTTCATTTCTTTTGACATCCTCTGATATTCCTCCTGCACCTGCGCCACAACCATCTCGCTTTATGCTCGTGGACCATAACCGCCTTCAATCATCCTTCACCGGGGAAGTAGTAGGAATAATAGACCATCATGAGGACGAGAATCTGCATACCAGCGCCAGACCACGCGTTATCGAGCCAGTTGGTTCTTGTGCATCCCTTGTGGCCCTGCAATTCGGCTCCATTCTCGAAGGTGGAAGCACTGAGCAGTTTAAAGACACCGCTGCCCTTTTACTCTCAGCGATACTCATTGACACTGGTGCCCTGAAGCCCAAAGGCAAGGCAATTGAGGAGGACTACCAGGCTGCCCAACTGCTCATGCCTTTGACCGGTCTGGCAACTGACGCCGAGTCTATCGCCGGTGATGGGAGCCACATACCCGCACCACTCCAGGCGTACTTCGAAGCGCTCTCCTTGGCAAAGCGCAGTGTAGGCCATCTCTCGACTCGTGACCTCCTAAGGCGGGACTACAAGGAATCTGACTACTCGACCGGAACACGATGTGGACTTGCCACTGTACCCATCAAGCTAGAACCCTGGCATGAAAGGGACGTCGACGATTTCTGGGAAGGAGTCGATGTATGGATGGAGGAGCGAAAGCTTCACGTCTTGGGTATACTCACTACATACAAGTCTCCAAAGAAGGGCAAGGGCCGTAAGCAGTCTGTTTGGGTGGTCAAGGGTGAGGGCGAGGAATTCGATAGGCTCGCAGACAGCCTATTCAGTGAACTTGAGAAGACCGAGCTTCAGGTAGAGGATATTGGGAAGCTTAAAGGTCAGAAGAAACGGAGGGTGAGGGCGTATCAACATAAGAACACCAAACCAACACGGAAAGCCGTCGCTCCTTTGGTGCAGAAAATCATTGAGGGAAGCAAGAAGGAATAACCTATGCACTCCATCAACTGTCCAGTAGATACCGCCGCCCTGGATAAAGGACTGGAATGTAACCTGGTTCCGGCTCCGCCCATGCACATTGAATTTAGAGTAGTTAATATAAACTGCGCATAGATGGTATATACCCACCACAGGTATTGATTACTGTTGGCCCCACATTCCTCTCTGTGTGTTGGATACCCGAAAAGTGTGAAGCTCGAAGCCTGTGGAGAAACTAGGATATATAGATAAAGGTTGCTGTCAACCTAAATCATCCACTCAGTCACTAGATACTCTCCGAATGACTCTCCTTTCTCGCTCTCCGATAACCTTTACGAGCCCCTCCAACTCGAGGGATTTAACGACCTCTGCGAATTCCCCAGTGTCTACCCTGACGCTGCTTTGCTGACTAAGGGCATTAAGGGCCTCCGCCCACTTCATTCCGCGCCTAGCAGCATCACCACTGTCCAACATTCGGATAACCTCCCTCTTCAAGTCCGCTCGTAGCCTCCTCTGCTCCGCGCCTACACCAGTATTGATCATCTCCATATCAATCTTGCCAGTGAGAGGGTTGGTCGCGCTCATCCTGATTGCTTCTCGCATCAAGCGATTCGCCTCCTTGACGTCTTCGACCTCGACGGTGTTGGACAGACGCATCCTTGCATGGGCTTCAGATAGGCGAATAAGAGATTCGAGCTGACGCGTGGTTGCAGTAATACGCCGCTCGCTTGAAGGGCCGTCGTCACCGACCTTACGGAGGGCAGTATAACACGATACGAGCTCGTCTCCTGCAACCTCGCTAATGACCGGGTGTATTTTGCTTCGTGCATAAGTGATGTAGGAGGAGAGCTGCCCAATCGGGATTACGTCTCGGCCAGCTGTGAGTGGCATGTCTTCGAGATAAAGTCCGACCAGATGTTCAGCAAGTCTTCGATCGGTCGCCTCGTTGATGGTGTCAAGGACCAGATAGAGGAGATCGAAACGGGAAATGAGGGTAGGGGGTAGGTCGATGTTGCGAGTGATGGGGAGATCTGGGTTGTATCGGGAGCCGACGGGGTTTGCAGCTGCAAGGACGGAGGTACGTGCATTTAACGTTGTGATGATACCTGCTTTAGCGATAGAAACGGTTTGTTGTTCCTGGACCGTGGCGTCAGTAAGTGAAGTATCTCATTCGATATGTACCTACCATCACTTCATGGAGGACGCTACGAGTAGCATCTGACATCTTGTCGAATTCGTCGATGCAGCAGACGCCGCCATCACTGAGTACAAGAGCACCGCTGGGACAGAGGGTCAGACAAGCTACTCCGGCGCCAGCGGCGATATCTTCTCACCTCTCCAAAACAAGCTGTTTAGAGTCTGGGTCTCGTGTGACGTATGCTGTAAGACCGACTGCCGAGGAACCTTTGCCAGAGGTGTAGACACCACGAGGGGCAATCTTATTCACGTACTGCGAGACACAGATCGGTAAAGACTCACGAGTACTAAATGGTTTGGCACGTACCTGGAGAATCTGACTTTTACTAGTACCCGGATCTCCGACAAGGAGTACATTGATATCGCCTCTGTACCTTGGCCCCCCAGCTCCTCCACCTCTTGCGATACTCTTGTTGGTTCCACCAAACAGTTGCAGCAAGATACCCTTCTTAACGTCCTCCATTTCCCAGATACTGGGGGCCAAGCTCCTCGAGAGTAGGTCGTATATATCAGGCCGTCGACTGAGTTCCCTCAACCTCTGCTCTATCTCTTCAGTCCTGCTTCTAGCACGTCTCGCTTCTTCGCTCTCTCCACTCACATACCCCAGTCCAAGATCGTCATCATCGTCAACCCCTGCACCGCCCACACCCGGCACTCGCTGTGCGCCAGAGCGGGTAGATTTGTCGTACCCCATGCGGTCGTCACTCCCCCGCTTAATATGAACGACGTCTAGGTATGTCCTGAACAAGCTCTTGATCGTCCGCATGCGCGGATTGATCCGCATGGGGACAGAACGGAAAATCCCAGTGACGGTGAGTCGATCACCTGGTTTTGCAAGATCGACGAGCTCGTCGTACACGCACAGAGAGACAGTGTGGGGCGTCTGACCGTCCGGTACTGCGTCAGGAGTTTCCTGAAGGCGGATGATTTGGCGGTCTGCGAATTCGGAGCGATTGTGTACGAGCGTCATGGTGCCGACGCCCCCGCATACTTCGCGAGGGCAGCGCGCAGGTTCTTCAATCCGTCCACGGTCAATTTCTACTTGGACGGTATGTGAACAGTTTAAGCAGCGAAAGAAGGCCGTCTTCATATCTGGGATAATGGGCGTTGCACGGATGACGAGACCTTTGATTGTGACGAGTTTGTCGGTATCTAGAATTACTATGAGTATCCAGTACTTCAAATAGTGGAGGAACTGTATCACCAGTCGGATTTAAGTCGCGCATGTTGCAGCCATCTCCTCCCCATGGCCGAACCTTGTAGACGTTGCTCATTATTTCATTTACTTCATCCTCGCCTTCATCACCCTGCATTCCCTCGACTCCGTTTTGTTGGTCCTCTTCAGCCACCGCAACCATCAGATCTTTCAGTACCTGGTCCATGACGGGAATGATTTCTTGGGGATATTTGAACAGCTGCATATACAACTTCTTGGTAGGTGGAAACGCCTGCAGGTTAACCATATCGAGATTCAAATTTGTTTGACCTGTTACACGCATCGTGCGTAGGTAGCCTTCGTATAACAGTCGTTCGCTCTCTTCTAGTGAGGAGAGGGCAGGGACAGTGAGTCCACGGTCACGATCCCAAGATACGCGATACTTGACTTTGAAGTTGCGCATGAAGTTGGTGAAGGCAGTCATCGACTCGGAAAGGGAGACATTGGTGCCCCATATCACACGGGTGAGGTTTTCTGCTTCTGAGTTGACAGCTTGGGCAGAGAGACTCGGTGGTGGAACATCCTGCGATCCGGCGATAGAAGAAGGAAAGTCGATGGGGGCGGAAGAAGGGAAACCGTCCGGGACTCTGAGGTCATGTCGTCGAGTAGAGGGCGGAACATTTGCTTGTGAGGATGGAGCAGGAGGTCTAGGTGCATACTGACGACGGGTCGGGGTGGAGAAAGCAGCGTCAGAGTGAATATCTCCGCGGCGGTTCGCGCGAGGAGTGGGAGCAATTGGAGACGCAGGGAAGAAGAGGCCATTGTCCGGTCCATCTGTTGGACCCATTTGCCGAACTGGTGTGCGGCGTAAGGCTGAAGACGAGGGCACTGGACAGGCTATCCGTAAGCACCAGATATCTACCCAATTATGAAAGTCCTGTACCTCCATTTGCGGAGCCCCTACTCGACGATGGGATGGCCAATGCTCGCCTTGCCACTGTTCCAGGTCGCGATAGATCGTCTTGGCGGCGCTGGATGGGAGTCACAGATGATGAGCCGCGTGGTAGGGGCGACTTCTGACCAGGCGTCCCATTCATATCAACATCCTCCGATGACGGAAACGGCAATGGCGACGACATGTCGACAAGGTTGCAGAGCCCAAAACGCGAGACCAAATAAAAGAATAAACAACGCGTAAACAACAGGGATCATATCGAGAGAGAACTCGCTTTTCGGAATGCGCAATGCTAGCGTAAGTGGTGCATCCCGTGTAGCCCTGTTGTGTGAAGACGAAAGAGTTTAAGAACTTGATAGCCCCGAAAACAACGAGCAAGTTGCCTCCTCACGGGAACTAGGGAGTGGCTGTAGAGTTAGCAGATATAAACCCAGTAGATAAGTTCCACAGGGAGGACCCCTGATCGAAATGGTGTCGGCGTTTCAGCCTAGGAACAGGCATAACAGGGTGGATAAGTACGGATCTGAACCAAGCGACGTTGATTGCGAAAGTAATCTGGTACTATCGGCTAGCGACTTACGCTCCTTGGCCCATAGATCGTACCACAGCACCAGAGTGATAACAAGTAATAGGTTCGACTCAAAAAAAGAAGAGGGTGGGTGGTACGAATCCGAAAAAATTGGAAATGATTTAGGCCAAGCTCGGATTTGAACCGAGAGTATGGTAATGTGTAGTCTAAAAGACAACAAGCTAGCGCCTACGCTACTTGGCCTTCAGTAATTTTATAAGAATATATAACATACAAACCCAGATATCCGAACTTCACGTGTTACCATGGGCATGGATTACATCGATGCAAATGCTCGCTGCTCTATATTGCCATTCGGACCCTTCCCGAATTAAATGCTTATTGAATTCAATCAAAAGAATGAACGTGTTATTTCCAATCGACAACAGAAGACTAAGAGACAGGGAACGCATCCTTGACGAAGTTGACATGCAGCCAGGAGAATCCAAAGTAAGACGGCGACATCAAGCATATCAAGGGAGTTCAGAAATGAAAACAGACGTCGCAACTACGTCAATCATGCGTTGGGTGGTGGGCCGTATCTTCCCAAGCCTCGGGCATTGTTCCTGAGGGATCGCACCCCAAGGATTCTCTCGTGTGCCAGACGTGCCCTATAATCACGAAAGGTGAGTGAAGCGTAGGCTAGTGAGAACAAAAACGACCTACTGTTCACTAGCCTCCGCTTCGAGGCTCTCCAAGTGGCGATTTGCTTCGCTTACCGCCCTACGTGCTGCTATTAGTGCTCTGTGTAGGGTGCACCGGTCTCATTGTCAGTGAGGTGTGACAAAGGAGAGGAGAGAGTGCTCACTTATCAGCGCCACGTTCTGCCATTTCTGCGAGTCTAACCTTCTCGCGAGCAGCAAGCAAGGACCTGTCGTGCAGACGGCTTCCATGGACCCTCATGAGCGCCCCCCCACCCACAGTATGTCTGGTCGTTGGTCGATTTTCCAGCGTCGAGGCACCAAGGCCAAGCGACGGAGGGGGATGACGAGCTGGGGATATTCGACGATCTGAAGGCACCGAGTCAGACGAACGCCGTCTAAACAGCCCACCTCGGCTCCTGGGTGGAGGCTGTGTCACAAGAGTCCCGCGCGAATCCTTGCTGGAATAAGACCCCGTCTCAGACTCTGCTCGAAGACGCTCAGGACTGCGATTGGTAAAGATTGTGCTGCGAGGTGCTGCTTCTTCGTTGTATTGTGGTGCTCGAGTAAGTGGCATCTGCGGGGCTTGCCGTGGTGGAGAGTGGGTTCGAAAAAGAGGCATTCTGTGCGTCGTAATGTGATAGTTAGCCGTGAGCAAGAGCTAATTCAGAGGGCGGTTCTGGGTAAATCACATCCAGCTGACAATATGTCTTTTGAGCAGGAAGCGGAGATTACCTTCCCCATCACTTTATATGATTGGGTTGAAGTGACGACATAGGCGGCTAAAGGGAAGGCGAGGCGTTCGCAAGAACTCCAAAATGACGTGATCGCTCCGAAGAATGGCCCCTAGGATGGTTTTAATTTGGCTATACGATGACCATAGAGATGCCGAGTATGAAGTGGGAACCCTGATACTTCGTGTTTGGTCTAGAAGGTTTTTGTGGTCCATAAGGCAAACTATCGATCTGTGCAATTCCTTTAGGGCCAGCCCCACGCTAGACCGAATTCCAAACCACAGCAGTTGCTTGACCTAGGCCAACGGTTGCGTGGAAGCACGGTTACATTGGGAAGGTTCTGAGTTTGAAGAGGTGCCCAAGGTGATGACAAAGCATTTCAATCTTCGACTCGATGGCTTCATTCTGCGAACGACTGCCTCCGGAACTATGGCTATGCACAGTCTCATACCTCTCTATACCCGATATCCACACGTTTCAGAGAGTTTCCAAGCTGTTTGATACTCTCATTCGTCTGAACCAATCATTAGTCTATAAGGCTGCTGCAATCCACCATGGCTTCGCACAAACCGCTGTACAAGATGTACAAGATATGACGGCTCATAGGAAGCGCAGGTTTGACTGGCTCTCAGGAGTTAAAACGTGGTTGCACTATTGTGCGTTCGCCGGACTCGATACATTTCATCTATTCAATGATGCGCCTAGGCAAGCTACATGTGGTCACTCAAAGAAACTGGTCAGCGAAAGGCCATACTGCCCATTATGAAGTCTGCGGTTCTAGTATTCGTCCGCATCGAATCAAGATAGACGAAGAGGAGGGCATTATAATTATAACTCACGAGCTGGGTATGCTCTTGGTGAGCTGCAGCACGCCGACGCCAATACAACTGATATCAACACTTCTTATTTCTCCAGACTACCAGCCTGCTTGGAACAACCCTTTGGACTTGTGTGAGTTGGACTTTCCAACATTATTTCTCCGCGACTGAAGTCAATCTTTTCTCCAGCGAGCGACCGAATTCGCTCATTGCGAATATGATCATGGATTCCTTATCCTGACGGGGCGTGGAAATGCTATGGAAGTATGGAGACGCGAAAGAGATCATATTCCCTCTCCCCTTCCTGCATACGCGCCTTCAGATGAGCAATTGTCAGCCAAAGCAGCCTCATTCGCCCGGCCTGTCAACACTGCCGCTGGAATTTTCACGCCTTTCTGCACCTTTCAAACGCCGCGCCCCACTCGAGTAACACGTTTCGTATACCCTACCCTTGCAGTCGTAACGGCTGATGGCAGAAATGCCTATCTGTATGACGTCCCCAACGCCACCTTAACCCAGACCATAAACATTCACCTTGCGGATGGTATAACCACCGAGACTGTGCTCTACGTTGAAGTCAGTGCACGCCACGTCTTCATCTGCACATCTGTGGGCCTGCGGATCATTTCAAGGGCGTCAGGAAAAGTCGTATGCACCATAAATCAGAATACGATGCCCCTCCCCGACATGGCATCACTCCCTTTGTCTTGGGTATCCGAACCAGACGAGATGTTTCATTCGCAGTGTGTCTTCAGTGTTGGAGAAAACAGGACGGCACTCCTCGCACCTCCCACCGCCTTTGTCGCCGTGCATGTTTCACCATGTGGAAAGCATTTTGTTGCTGTCACGCGGACTGGATATGTCCTGCTCGTACCCAACTTTGAACAAGCCATCAGGGCTGAAGGGGAACAGGCCAAATTGGAGAGGGCGGGATATGTACTCAAGCTGAATGTGAGGATCGCATACATGGCCTTTGATGGAAAAAGAATCGTGCTGGCGACGGTATGACGCGACATTTGTTGTTTACCTGCAGCAGTACTAACGCCGACGTTATTGTAATATTGTATAGGACGACTCGATCTGTATACTAACTCTTGACAACGACTATCACCTCCTGCCTCCTTTCGCTTCTGCCTCGTCAAAATCACCGATGTCCAAGGTTCATGCACCTGCAACATTAACTCCTGAAGCGCCCCCACCAACATTCCCAGTTGAGAATCATCTCGTGCAGATATATCACCTCGGAAGGGAATGGGACTTGGGGGATTGTTCTTGCTTGCAGATGAGCGACACATCGGTCTGGTTCGTTGTTCCAAAGGTCGATCACCGTAAGTGGCCTTCTCTGTCTTCTCTGTCTTCTCTGTCCCTCTCTGCTAGTATCTAAGGTGGTTTCAGCGTCATTCAGATCCGTGCACTGCATAGAGTTCGCACCAGCTGGTCATAGGATCAATCCTCATGCAGCAGCCAACAATATGTCGGACGGAGAGAATGACGAAATCAACGTACTGGCAGTTTAGGAAGTATGAACTGAGCTAGCAATTGCGATATTCTGCATTCAGGAAGGAATCTATGGGGATACCACGGAGTTATAGATATATTTGCACAATTTATTTCCATTCCAGAAATCAAAAGGAAAGGAAAGGAATCAAGGTGCCCAAAGAACAAAAGAGTGAGGTTAGGCGAAGGGATAAAACGACAGATGTTGTGTGACTAAGGACTACCCAGAGTATACAACGATATTAAACTTGTAAATATCCACATATCTACTCCACCTTTGCCCTCTCTGAGGCCGGTTAGTCACTTCCTGCCATTCCGGGCAGCCTTTCCTTTTCCCTACTGGCGCTGATTGATGTATCCCAAGTAAGGAACCTGGCGTAACAGTATTTGGCGTGCCGATCCCCCGCTACTTGCCTCCGTGCTGGTGATTGAGTACGGCTTGTGACATTCGATCGGAGAGGCTGATCCGTGGACGAGATCGAAGAATTGTCTTGCGAGGAAGAGCGGGATATGTTCAGAAGCGTCGAAATTTCAACGGCATCGTCGTTTGAACGCTCGTGCCTCTGTTGCGATGGAACCCGGGCAAACACTGGACTTTGTTTTGCATAACGAGCCTCCATAGTTGGATATAAGATTAGAGAAGGTGTCATTGACGACAGACGGCTGCCCTGTGGAGGAAGAAGACTTGTGTCAAGACGTGTGGCCATTTGCTGGGGGAGAGAAAGGCAAGAGAATGTAAGATGAAGGGAGGGAGGATGGAATGAAAAGGAAGCGGAAGTGCTTCCTCGATGGCTTGGACTGGGGCTGCCCAAGGCAGGTAGTGAGAGCAAGTGTTGATTCGGAGGTGGGCCAGGGTTGAGTAGGGATGTGAGAGAGGGGAGACGTTTCTGATAAGTTGAGTTAGCCTCTGATGAAGAAGGGAGATGAAGTGGAGGGAGATGGGGATCAGGAAGGCGAAGGGGGGTGGCACAGTTGGTGCAAAGTGCCGATTCCGGCATGCAAGGATCGGCCGAGCGCTTATAACCCATGGAAATGTTCTACTCTGGTGCTCCTGTGCCACCTCGTACACGCTCGGGGGTAACACGTTCGAGAGTCTCGACACGGTCTCCGAGGTACTTGAGGTAGGCTACGGTCCCCACTAGGACTTGAAGCTTATATTCCTTGGGTTGTACCTTAGTAGTGTCTCCAGCAGTAGGGTCGTTGCCTGCACTGGCCATACCGCATCTGCGGGGCTTGCCGTGGTGGAGGGTGGGTTCGAAAAAGAAGCATTCTGTGCGTCGTAATGTGATAGCTAAGTTGTGATCGAGAGCTAATCCAGAGGGCGGTTCTGAGTAAGTCACACCCAGCTGACAATATGTCTTCTAAGCGGGAAGCGGAGATTACCTTCCCCATCACGTTATATGATTGGGTTGAAGTGACGACATAGGCGGCTAAAGGGAAGGCGAAGCCTTCGCAGGAACTCCAAAATGAAATCGTCGCTCCGAAGAATAGCGAGGCACGCAGGATAGTTTTAATTTGGCTATATGATGACTATAGAATGCCGAGTATGAAGTGGGAATACTGATACTTCGTGTTTTGTCTAGAAGGTTTTCTTGGTCCATAAGGCGAACTATCGATCTCTGCAATTCCTTTAGGGCTAGCCCCACGCTAGACCAGAGTACAAACCACCGTAGTTGCTTGACCTAGGTCAACGGCTGCGTGGAAGCACGGTTGCATTTGGAAGGTTCTGAGTTTGAAGGTGATGACAAAGCATTTCAATCTTCGACTCCATGGCTTCATTCTACCAACCACTACCTCCAGAACTATGGCTAGACATAGTCTCATACCTCTCTATACCCGATATCCACACGTTTCAGAGAGTTTCCAAGCTGTTTGATACTCTCATTCGTCTGAACCAATCATTGGTCTATAAGGCTGCTGCAATCCACCATGGCTTCGCACAAACCGCTGTACAAGATGTACAAGATGTGACGGTTCATAGGAAGCGCAGGTTTGACTGGCTCTCAGGAGTCGAGACGTGGTTGCACTATTGTGCGTTCGCCGGACTCGATGCATTTCATCTATTCAATGATGCGCCTAGGCAAGCTACATGTGGTCACTCAAAGAAACTGGTCAGCGAAAGGCCATACTGTCCATTATGAAGTCTGCGGTTCTAGTATTCGTCCGCATCGAATCAAGATAGACGAAGAGGAGGGCATTATAATTATAACTCACGAGCTGGGTATGCTCTTGGTGAGCTGCAGCACGCTGGCGCCAATACAACTGATATCAACCACCTCTTATTTCTCCAGACTGCCAGCCTGCTCGGAACAGCCCTTTGGAATTGTGTGAGTTGGACTTTCCAACATTATTTCTCCGCGACTGAAGTCAATCTTTTCTCCAGCGAGCGACCGGATTCGCTCATTGTGAATATGATCATGGATTCCTTATCCTGACGGGACGTGGAGACGCTATGGGGGTATGGAGACGTGAAGCCGATCATATTTCCTCTCCCCTTCCGTCATACGCGCCTTCAGATGAGCAACTGTCAGCCAAAGCCAACTCATCTGCCCGGCCTGGCTTCGGAGGGTCTGTCAACACTGCCACTGGAATCTTCACGCCTTTCTGCACCCTTCAAACGCCGCGCCCCACTCGAGCAACGCGCTTCGTATACCCTACCCTTGCGGTCGTAACGGCTGATGGCAGAAATGCCTATCTGTATGATGTCCCCAACGCCACCTTAACCCAGACCATAAACATTCACCCTGCGGGTAGTACAATCACCGACACTGTAGGCTACATTGAGGTCAGTGCACGCCACGTCTTCATCTGCACGTCTGTGGGTCTGCGGATCATTTCAAGGGAGTTAGGAAAAGTCGTATGCACCATCAACCAGAATAAGATGCCCCTCTCCGACATAGCATCACTCCCTTTGTCTTGTCCATCCGAAACGGACGAGGGGTTTCATACGCAGTGTGTCTTAAGTAACTATACGGAACTCCTCGAACCTCCCACCGTCTTTTGCGCCGTGCATATTTCGCCATGCGGAAAGCATTTTGTTGCTGTCACGCGGACTGGATATGTCCTGCTCGTACCCAACTTTGAACAAGCCATCAGGGCTGAAGGGGACCAGGCCAAATTGGAGGGGGCGGGGTACGTACTCGAGCTGAATGTGGGGATCACATACATGGCCTTTGATGGAAAAAGAATCGTGCTGGCGACGGTATGACGCAACCTTTATTGTTTACCTGGAGCAGTACTAACGCCGACATTATTGTAATATTGTATAGTACAACCCGATCTGCATACTAACTCTTGACAACGACTATCACCTCCTGCCTCCCTACGCCACTGCCTCGTCCAAATCACCAATGCCCAAGGCTCATGCACCCGCAACATCGACTGCTGAAGAGTCTCCACCAAATTTCCCAGTTGAGAATCATCTCGTGCAGCGATATCACCTCGGAAGAGAATGGGACATGGGGGGTTGTTCTTGCTTGCAGATGAGCGACACATCGGTCTGGTTCGTTGTCCCAAAGGCCGATCAGCGTAAGTGGTCTTCTGCGTCTGCACTGTGCCTCTCTGCTAATATCTAAGGTGGTTTCAGCATCATTCAGATCCGTACACTGCATAGAGTTTGCACCAGCTGGTCATAGGATCAATCCTTGTGCAGCAGCCATTAATATGTCGGACGAAGTGGATGAGGAAATCAACACACCGACAATTTAGGAAGTATGAACCGAGCTAGCCATTGCGATATCCTGCATTCAGGAAAGAATCTATGGGGATACCACGGGGTTATAGATATATTTGCACAATTTATTTCCATTCCAGAAATCAAAAGGAAAAGAAGGGAACCAAGATGCCCAAAGAACAAAAGAGTGAGATTAGCAGAACGCGAAGGAATAAAACGACAGATGTTGTGTGACTCCAGAGTATTCAGCGATATTAAACTTGTAAATATCCACATATCTACTCCACCTTTGCCCTCTTAGGCCGGTTGGTCGCTTCCTGCCATTCCGGCTGGCGTTTCCCTTTACCCACTGGCGCTGATTGGTGTATCCCAAGTAAGGAGCTTGTCGTAACAGTATATGGCTTGCCGACCTCCCCGCTGTCCGCCTTTGTGCTGGTGATTGAGTATGGCTTGCGACATTCGACTGGAGAGGGTGGATCCGTGGATGAGGCAGACGAATCGCCTTGCGAAGAAGAGCGGGACATGTTCAGAAGCATCGAAATTACAACGGCGTCGTGGTTTGAACGCTCGTACCTCTGTTGCGATGGAACCCGGGCAAACACTGGACTTTGTTTTGTATAACGAGCCTCCATAGTTGGGTATAAGATCGGAGAAGGTGTCATCGACGACAGACGGCTGCCCGGTGGAGGAAGGGGACCTGTGTCAAGACGTGTGGGCGTTTGCTGGGGGAGAGAAGGCAAAAGGATGGAAGATGAAGGGAGGGAGGATGGGAAGGAAAGGATGGGGAAGTGCTCCCTCACTGAGGCTGCCCAAGGCGGGTGGTGAGAGCAAGTGTTGATTCGGAGGTGGACCAGGATTGAGTAGGGATACGAGAGAGGGGAGACGTTTCTGATAAGTTGAGTTAGCCTCTGGTGAAGAAGGGAGATGAAGTGGAGGGATATGGGGATCAGACGACAGGCGAAGGGGGGTGGCGCAGTTGGTGCAAAGTGCCGATTCCGGCATGCAAGGATCGGCCGAGCGTTTATAATCCAGCGAAATATTCTGTTGTGGTGCTCTTGTGCCACCTCGCACACGTTCGGAGGTAACACATCCAAGAGTCTCGACACGGTCGACGAGATGCTTGAGGTAGGCTACGGTCCTCACTAGGACTTCAAGCTTATATTCCTTGGGTTGCACCTTAGTAGTGTCTCCAGTGGTAGGGTCGTTGCCTGCGCTGGCCATACCGCATTTGTGGGGCTTTCCGTGGTGGAGGGTGGGTTCGAAATAGAGGCATTCTGTGTGTCATGATGTGATAGTTAAATTCGTGACCGAGAGCTAATTCAGAGGGCAGTTCTGGGTAAGTCACACCCAGCTGACAACGATGTCTTTTTCACGGGAAGCGGAGATTACTTTCCCCATCACTTTATATGATAGAGTTGAAGTGACGACATAGGCGGCTAAAAGGAAGGCGAGGCGTTCGCAGAAACTCCAAAATGACGTGGTCGTTCCGAGGGCCCCTGCAAGCGAGGCACGCAGGATAGTCTTGATTTGGGTATACGACGACCATAGAGGTGCCGAGTACGAAGAGGGAATCCTGATACTTCGTGTTTCGTCTAGAAGGTTTTTGTGGTCCATTAGGCGAACTATCGATCTGTACAATCCTTTTAGGGCTAGCCCCACGCTAGACCATAACCCAAACCACCGCACTTGCTTGACCTAGGTCAATGGCTACGTGGGAGCACGGTAACATTTGGAAGGTTCTGAGTTTGAGTTGCCCATGACAAAGCATATCATTCTTCGATTCGATGGCTTCATTCTGCCAACGACTGCCTCCAGAACTATGGCTAGACATAGTCTCATACCTCTCTATATCCGATATCCACGCATTTCAGAGAGTTTCCAAGCTGTTTGATACTCTCATTCGTCTGAACCAATCATTGGTCTATAAGGCTGCTGCAATCCACCACGGCTTCGCACAGACTGCTGTACAAGATGTACAAGATGTGACGGTTCATAGGAAGCGCAGGTTTGACTGGCTCTCAGGAGTCGAGACGTGGTTGCACTATTGTGCGTTCGCCGGACTCGATGCATTTCATCTATTCAATGATGCACCTAGGCAAGCTACATGTGGTCACTCAAAGAAACTGGTCAGCGAAAGGCCATGCTGTCCATTATGAAGTCTGCGGTTCTAGTATTCGTCCGCATCGAATCAAGATAGACGAGGAGGAGGGCATTATAATTGCAACTCACGAGCTGGGTATGCTCTTGGTAAGCTGCAGCACGCTGACACCAATCCAACCGATATCAACACCTTTTATTTCTTCAGACTTCCAACCTGCTCGGAGCAGCCCTTTGGAATTGTGTGAGTTGGATTTTCCAACATTATTTCTCCGCGACTGAAGTCAATCTTTTCTCCAGCGAGCGACCGAATACGCTCATTGCGAATATGATCATGGATTCCTTATCCTGACGGGGCATGGAGATGTTATGGACGTATGGAGACGCGAAGCCGATCATATTTCCTCTCCCCTTCCTGCATACGTGCCTTCAGGTGAGCAACTGTCAGCCAAAGCCGACTCATCCATCTGGTCTGTCAACACTGCCGCTGGAATCTTCACGCCTTTCTGCACCTTTCAAACGCCGCGACCCACTCGAGCAACACGCTTCGTATACCCTACCCTTGCAGTCGTAACGGCTGATGGCAGAAATGCCTATCTGTATGACGTCCCCAACGCCACCTTAACCCAGACCATAAACATTCACTCTGCGGATAGTACAACCACCGAGACTGTACGCTACGTTGAAGTCAGTGCACGCCACGTCTTCATCTGCACGCCTGTGGGCCTGCAGATCATTTCAAGGGAGTCAGGAAAAGTCGTATGCACCATCAATCAGAATACGATGCCCCTCCCCGACATGGCATCACTCCCTTTGTCTTGGATATCCGAACCAGACGAGATGTTTCATTCGCAGTGTGTCGTCAGTTTTGCAGAAAACAAGATGGTACTCCTCGCACCTCCCGCCGCTTTTCACGCCGTGCATGTTTCGCCATGTGGAAAGCATTTTGTTGCTGTCACGCCGACTGGATACGTCCTGCTCGTACCCAACTTTGAACAAGCCATCAGGGCCGAAGGGGAACAGGCCAAATTGGAGGGGGCGGGATACGTACTCAAGCTGGATGTGGGGATCACATACATGGCCTTTGATGGAAAAAGAATCGTGCTGGCGACGGTATGACGCGACATTTGTTGTTTACCTCCAGCAGTACTAACGCTGATGTTATTGTAATATTGTATAGGACGACCCGATCTGCATACTAACTCTTGACAACGACTATCACCTCCTGCCTCCCTACGCCACTGCCTCG
>Ga0307513_10003629_pt1 | contig 20899 bp, 24 predicted proteins | sample 15_EM_MG_FD_202174 | JGI IMG/M metagenome (GOLD analysis project Ga0307513, IMG submission 202174) | Populus trichocarpa ectomycorrhiza microbial communities from riparian zone in the Pacific Northwest, United States - 15_EM | ecosystem: Host-associated > Plants > Roots > Unclassified | place...
TCAGGTCCCCCAGCCTCACTGTCACAGGCTTGACAGCTGTCTGCCTCAATTCGACTGACAGCTGCCTCGGACCTGTCTCGGACCTGCCATGCTTGCCAATGTCACCCGGGTCATTAGTTGCAACTGACTCAGGCCCTCTTCCAAGAAATCCATAGGTGCACAAGATTTTGAATGAGGTTGAAGCTCGCTGAATAGTCGAGTGCACAAGGGTTCACAACGTGCGAGGATGAACAAGTGGTTACACGCCCGGAATCGGATCCTCTGCGTCTCCATGTCGACTAACTATAAAGAGATGAAGGTGATACATGCTCTAGGGTATTGACAAGGCCGGTCGAGAGATTTTTGATTGCACCCCGCGTGAACGTATTATGTGCTTGCTGTAGTCTAGTATTAGGTGTGCACGTACCCGCACGGTGCCTCCTATCTACTTCTGATGAGTGACTGACTCTTCGAATATGAGGATGGTGGCGCCAGAACGCACACCTTGTGAGAAAGCATGAGACGGGTTCGGAATCATTGCAACCTTGACTTGCTACATATGCCATCGAATACCATTTTCTCGCTGCCCTGTAAATCGCAACAGTAGGAGGGCGCTGTGACTGATGCCTTGACCCTTGAGGGGCTGAAAATCAATCTCTCTGGCAGTGCTATTGTACCAGAAGCCAGAATGCGGTCAACAGGTGAGAGCGTTGGCATCATAGGACGGAAGACGGGAGACGTGTGGAAGGCGAGATTGCGCGTTGCGTCTGGCTACGTCTCTTTGTATTGGGCCAAAGCAAAATGGTACGCCTCCCTTATTGTCGAATGGACAACAAGCAAAACGATGAGGCACTGGCAATAATCTCATCTATCTATGAGGCTCGTCTTAAGTCTCACCCCTCGTGCTATCTCATCAACGGTTCATCCGACATGCGACCTCTGCCCGTTAATTTCAGAGTGGCGATCTAGGAACGCGCACGGTGGTAACAACCAGTCATTACAAACCCTTCTCGACTTTGAAGTGTGATATTTTCTCCTGCTTTTTTACCATATCCTCCAGCCCCGTCGCTGTTAATGTTCTTCGTAACCCGATCCGCAGATCGGCGTCACCTGGAACCTCTAGCTCTAAGGTTTCCGTAGCTAACCATGACGCTGTTATATCGCCCTCCAGGTGAGCAAGCTGGTTCAACCGGGTGTGGGCTAGGAGTGTGCTCTCATCCCACCATCCGTCCTCCTCGTCATCAACATTCTCAGGGATAAACACGCAGAGGAGATCAACGGTGTCAGGAATGCCTCTTGCACGCAGGTTTGAACGAGAAGAACGAGGGGACCGGAAAGTACCCGTCTCAATCAAAGACTCACCAACGGCGCTCTCTTGCTTCATTCAGCATGCATCATTTAACGGCAGTTCAATAGGTGGAGCTGGCCATAGGGACACTACTACCTGGAGCGAACGCCGTAACGCAAGGAGTGCCTCTAACATGAGAGCAATTCGATCGACAAACACTGCAGATGATACACGCACCCGTGTCGATTTTGCTTCTACCAAGGTTAATCTCTCGAATAGAGTGCCCTGCACCGTCTGATCACAGAGCACCTCGATCGAGATCTGAAGCACTTGATCTTGAAGAGAGAAGGCGTAGTCACTGTCGTCCTGTAGGTGTGTCTGTTCCCTTTCACGCGCTACTATGCCGCCCGTATGCTGAACGAACCGTCAAATGACCCGAAAGATAAATGTCGAGCGTGTTCCATTGTGTGCCTCAGAACCCTCGCTGGTCGTTCAAGGTACATAATGATACCAAAAATAGGTATATTTTTACACCTCAAAACCAATAAACCGTCAGCCTCTCGTTCCACTAACCAATCACTCGGCGACATCATTTCCATATCTCCTTATATCACCCCAACTTTGGCATGATGCGCTCAACGCGGTCTCACTAATGTGGTCACGCTGTCCAAGATGAACTGCCATTATTTTGAGATGCGTGCACATCGCGCGATCGTAAACCCAGTTCTTCAACTCAGGGTATTAACCGAAGTAGAGTGAATTCATGAGCACTGCCACTCAATTAATGAACGTATTCGTCAGCTAGTGCTTGCTGAAGGTCTCATAAGCCCCGCTCAATGAAACTTATATAATCTGCACCACTCACGATTTGGCCCAGCTCGTTTCAATCGGGCTCGCGCTAGGTGTGCTCCAGTTTCCACCACCAGTTTCCATCACAATTAATAGGCGTGGAGAGAATTCTCAGGAGTATGCACGCGGGGTTGCCAAAGCACCGAGGAGCGGGTCATGGCAGCCTTAGCGAGTGAGCACGAACCTCGGACATCCTATTACAGGAGCACGGGAGTGCATATGATGGAAGTCGTGAACTCCGTCTGCCGCGTCAGCGCGTTATTCAGCCGCTCGTCACGATTTCTAATATAGTTCCATAAGCCCGAGCGCCAACAACATTCCGGTCCAACCCAAATGGGTCTTCCCTTCAAAAGGCTTCCAAATTCCGCCGCAAGAGTACCGATGGGTGAACTGCCCGGCACGAGAGGAAATCTGCGGAACCGCTCCGAAGACAAGCTGGCCTCCATATCACCCACCTCACAAAACAAGAATAGTCACGAGTATCCTAGGGTCGCCGTCCCTCTAGAAGGGTAGGATCCCTCATCAAGAGCCCACCTCTGGTCGTTAGACTTCTACATTATCCCGTATTCCATTATGCCATCATGGAGCTAGTGCTAAGCTGTCCCAAAGGGGAGTCAAGAGGAACACAAACGCGATAAAGGCGATTCTGGGTATTCCTGGCTAGTGTGACTATCCCTACGACTGAGTTCGATTTCTAAATACTGTTCCTAGTTTAGCCGGATGATGCTCCGACACTTACCGGAGGACCACGAGGACGGCGCCTCCTCTTGACTGGAGAGTGGCCCGAGGCGGAGGTTGATATACTTTGCTTCTCATTGGTATCTCCTAATTGGTATATACCACATGTAGCCCTAGGCGGTTTAGTGCTCCAAACTTGGATAAGAGTTGGTCGCCTGAGCGGGGTTCGTTTCGAATACATGGAAAGGGAGGGATTATACCTCAATGTATAGCGTGGTAAATCGGTCGAGATGGAACTGCTACCCCCGCACGGCCAACTGGCGTGTCACCGGGGAGGACGCGCAGCTAGGAAATGCCGGTCCAGATCAACGGACCATTACCGGAGAACGGATTCAGGGAGCTATAACTTGACAATGGACGACTCAAAGGAAAGCTATGGTTGGTGCGAGGTTCCCGCTACGCGGTGAGTGTGCCGGAGTGGTGTCAACCATGCTATGACATGAGTCGACCATGAGCAACCCTGAGACGGTCGCCATAAATCCTTTGTCAGGACATGATCTCGACTACCGCAATCCGGGCCACTGCTTGCGCTCTTTGTGGCAAACTGACGCCCTTGCGTCTCAATTCATTCGGCATACGGGGCAGTCTAACCCTTTCATCTGTAAATGGCGATTATCAATGATGCATAAAGCAATCATTCCCACCCGGTAACCCAGCTCAGCCGCCAGAGCGCCCCGCGGATAGGCTATCGGCGTTGGTATTCGGTTCACCAGCCCGCCCGATGATGCTCTAGACAAAGCGCTCTCTACCTCATAGTTCAATCCCGGGGCGCTCGGGGCGCAGCGAATTAAAATCACTTGGTCTCATTCATTATTTGACCGTCCGTGAACCGTCTGCTCGACGAGCTATAAGACCTATGCCCCTAAAGGCTGCGTCTGGTATTCCCTACTATCGATCCCTGTGTCTACTTATCTTAGACAAGGTAATAGCGCACTCAAAAGCGGACAAACATAATGAACAGTGAGTGGAGAAAAGCACAGGGCATCATAAATGCACGAATTCTCTCATAATATATACACTGACTTTGGGAAGCATCTAATGGTTTAGCTATGGGCACAACGGAGAGGTTAGGCCCTAAATACCCGCAGGCGATCCAAGTGCTCGGGGTTCTCCTTGACGATGTCAAGCGCTGGTATCCCAACCTCTCAGCTGAATTGTTCCTTCGCAAATTTGTCACCAGACTGGAAGAAGCACTCCGGCCAGAAGAACGCAGTTCGCTTCAAAGTATTCTTGATCACTGTTTGGATATTTGGGTTGGAGCAACTCCGCAAGAGGTTCTCGATTTGATCTATCCAAAGCGTTTTGGTGAAAGTGGCTACGACGAGAACGTTTGCCCTTTCATCGGGTGTTATCAACTCAAACCTGGTGTCCATCCTATCACGCACATGCACCATCATATCAAGGAAGCTGCAGAGAGAGTCCAAAGTATGTTCATTCTTCTATCTACCCTATCCACCCTGACGCGATCCACAGTGGAAGTCGTTCGCGAACAAATAGCAAAGAAGGAGCCGTAATGAATTCCTAATTACTTACCAAGCCGTTTTGACATAATATTTATTCATGTTCGTTTGCGTATTATTGGATCTACGATGCGATGATTTAGGTACTGAGCCCATAGAGGAATGAAACGCTTTGAGAGCATAGCTCACTGAAGGCACTCTTAGGACGGGCTAATATATCTTGCATTGAACGCCACATGGCCAATGCGTGCTATCTGTCTGATGATGAAGGACGCGTTGTGAACCATGATCGCTGAGCATTCTTCGCAAATTAAATGCCTGTGCGAACGGCCGAATTGGGCCACTGCTGTGCAAGTTGTGGGGCAGTGCATTAGGCAGTCCACACCAGACGACAATCCACAAGTTTTCCAACAGCCCAGCCTCAAATACAGCCTAAAGAGGGAAAAACGTACGTCGTGGACGCCGGTGACCCCCCCGATGAATGCGGAACATGCACGCCGCCATCGGAATGCGAGAATGTGGACACCAAACTCGGCCTTTGTCCGGTGCACCTTCAATTCGTTAGGTCAACCTTAGAGTGAATAGGATGCGAAACAAGTTGCTAATTGTTGGGTTTGATGATTCCTCCAACTACTGACTGGGTAGCGTAACGGCAACGCACGTACCCTTACTAGATTTTGGGAGTCCCGGGTTCGACCCCAGCATGGCCTTTCTGTTTCTTCCTACACTAATGCGCACAAATCCGCTAGAGAGCGGTAGCGTAAAATCGCTAATGGGGATATGCTTCATACTCTCGACCCAACCATATTGCGAAATCATGTGCAACACGAGTGGACTTTCGGTCGCCCCGCGTTCCGGTGACCTTGCTATCTCCTTCATCGCCGATGATCCATATTCGTGTTCCCTTCGAGAAGATGGGTTTGAAGGCGCCTCGCCATTGGACCCGTTGGGAACCTGCAGAGGCGGATAGTAAAGTTTTAAGTGGCCTTGTATGGTCCATGTCGTGTTTGAAATCCCACCCGGAGTCGCGCCTCTTGGTTGTCATCGGGAGGGAAGGACTCATCAAGGACAGAGGTATCAATGGGGCCAGCGAAATGGCGGGTAGCCTCCTTGGGACTCGTGAGCGTCTTAAGGAATCATCACCACCGGATGCGTGATGCTGATCCCATACTACGAAGGTGGGACTAACGAGCGAACAATTACAAGCAGCAATTGATACTCATGCAGCAGTCAGTCTTGGTGCGTTGTTGGTAATTAAACTCACAAGATCCGGAACTCCTGGAAGGCATTCGGGGGTAGGCCAGTCAAACTCTTATAGCAGGAGTGAGGGCGTTACGAACCAAATCGCATTCCTACGAATCACCAATAAGTCCACGGCATCTGGGCAATGTCCGAACAAAATCGCGGAAACCGTAAAATTAGGAAAGGACGACTGGTGGAGAGCTGGATGGGCACCGGTCTCACAGCTCACCACTACGACCATCACTGTTTTGGCACTCACCAAAAAAGGGCCGTAGGGTATATGGAGGGCCTCATGTCCCGAGCCTATTCGTCGTCAACCTTTCAACGCAGTCATAGAGAGGTCGTAACACACAGGTATACGCAGGTGTAAACCGTGATCTCTTTGTATTCATAAGCGCCGAGCCCTCTCGAAGAATATATGCACCAGCATTACTCCGAGCATATAGCCCAGCACCCGGAGGATGAGCCTGGCCGTTGTTGCGCCATCGAGCTCCTTTGATCCGTCCCTTTAGTCAACAACCTTAAAATTTCAAGTTAGATTTAAATAATGTTTGGGCTCATTGCATTGTATTGTCCGAAGCAAGGTGCGATTCACATACATGTACCTTTCGATCTCCTCAACCAGTGTGGCATTGAGGTCCGCACCTCCTGTCCTACTACTAGTCCTGACATCGCTTATTACCAGTACACCCGGGCCGGGGAATACCATCTCCTACAGATAAGTTACGGATGGGCATTTAATATATTTAGACTGGCCGACAACTGTAGGGTTGTTTTTATGAAAGGTTTGACCGACCGCCACATCGTAGCTGGGACATCTGGTCGACTGTAACGATGCTGCCTCCCCAATCAACATTCATCACTTGGGTGCTTATCTGTGAATGGGTCTTCTGATACACAACTCACACATTGTATGTATCACCCCATGACCTACTACAATGTGTCTCGGCACCACTCCCCATACAACCGTCGCCAGCCTCGGGCATATGTGGACGGCTTCGTGTGAATTCAATAGACCCCCTAACCCTAGTCATACCACTAGACTGTCATTTAAAGATTGGCCTGGCCACGGTCTGCCAATTTAGTAACAGTGATGGCCCTTCCCGATATCGATCCATTCAACGCGAGTCAAAACCCTAAAGCCAATCAAGACCTCTTTCCTTGAGCCCTATTCATGAATATATGAGGAGTGTCTTTATCCTAGGGCCTCGTGCGAAGCAGTTTCTGATTGGAGTGGTCAAGACTGTGAACGCGGTCTGTTGTCAAGACCGGAGCCGAGGACAGTGTGAAGGCTAATCGTAGTCCTGGCCCTCAACGTTTGACTGTCGCCGTGCGCGCCCGGGCCCCAAGAGGCTGGGTGGCAAGGGCCCTCGAAGGGCACTCCCGAGCCGTACCGCGCTTAGCTTGTTCAGTAGTTTAAGTAATATATAGCCACATCATTTGGAGCTCACATAAACCATTATCTGTATAGGTAGTATCCGCTTGAGTAAGTTCATGAAATACAAGACGATTCCCTACCTCGGAAAACATGTTTAATATCCCTTCTATGGTGGCTCCAGGAGTTACAACCTAATCCTATGTGGCTCTCAGGAGCCAAAGGAAAGTGCCGACCACATGGGGGGTCGACCGGGCAGTGGTCGACCAGATAAGTGGCTTCGAAAAGTCAAAGCGTGAGTAATTAATTCAGAGTTAATCCCCCCAGACTTTTCATCCCGTAGATATTACCCGATTATTCGTTTCCGGTGACCCCGAACTCTTTTGAGGGTGCCCGGCACAACACCTTGCAATTCAAGACCGATAGGATTGGTGAGAACAGGAAGAGAGGTTTTAGACACCCTGTACAGTCCGTCCAAGCTCTCGCCGACTTCGCTAGGGTCTCGATCTCCTTGACTCCTTGACATCCTACCACCCGGTGATTTGGTTGGAGACCATCCAAATGTTACCTGGAATATATTAAGAGAGCTAATTCTCTACTCTGTCATGGAAGGAACAGAGCGACATTCTCTTCGGACCACTGGTGGCTGGCCAGTCGTTTGTTGGCCAAAGGCACCAACCATGATCGTGGCTCCATGGCAACAGGGTCGTCCAGTTAGTTACAGGGGCACTACCTCTACTCCATCGACCAAATGTTAAACTGGCCGTCACTGACATTCCGTGCTTGAAAACAGCCAAAATCAATTTGCACGCATTCATAGTGTCCGCACCCTAATTCAATTCAAGCCTTGTATTTCCATGCATTTGTTATTCAGATGGGATTCATTGCGGTCCCGCGCTGGACCGGGGGATGCGCGCGGTAACCAACCAGGCCCGAACCATCTTTGTCTTCACAGTTGACAGCCTGAGCTTGTTGACACTTCATCCAAGGGGGAAACTTAGCCACATGGGCACGAGTGACGAGGGATGTGCACCTTTTAATGGCCCGGAACGTGGAAATCCCGCTTGGGTTAGATTCCGTTAATACCCTCGGGAAGAGATCTGGACATCACAAATGATCCTGGCCAAGGGTTTTCGTGCTTCCGATGGAGCGTCCGCGAATAAATACGGTGTTTTTGTGTTCCACTATCTGGGATTCGGTCCGCCGGGCAGCAGGAGAACTCTTCCCAGACCTTTGGGTGTATCAGGTGGGTTCTGGACTATCGTTCGCAACTGCGGTCCGAACTCAATGTGGATATCGAAGCAAAAAGGGCCACTAGGTCACTCTTTCCCAGCCATTCTAAACGTGTTTTGGCGTAGTCGTGGCGCAGGTGTCTTACGGTATTCATTTACCATCAGGTGTCCTCCCTGCGCGGTTCCGAGAGCGTGTTCTTAGGCGATTCTTTCGTCGCCTGGAACGTGAATGGGCGAAGCGTTCATTGAATCTACTCTTACATGCGCTCCACTCCATGGGTACATGTCTCCTGTCAGTTGATGTCACTGTTTTGAGAACCCTATGCCGGCAATTGCCTTGGTGGGGGGGGTTCCGTGGGCCCTGGTAAATGCATATCAGGACTCGCTCATCCCTGCTGGCGACACAACAGAGCCACACGTTTTTGGGGCGATTGCGAACTGGTCCCTCAACTTCGGTCAATCACCAGAAGCGCCCTTCGCTTGCGTATCCCCAGCCTCGGTCTAGTCGCCCCTCCGACCAGGGACTGCCACTCGTTAGGTCTTCTTAAAGGTACCTCCGGTTGCAGTGCACGATCCTACTTGGTCTCTGTGCTCACTCTCGTGAAGGAAGCTCGCGTGGGTCAGTGCTCTGCGATTCCGGGCGTGCAGCGCCCCGCAAGCATCGCTTGATGACCGTAACTCCATTCAGTACCTGTAACTGACCAGTGCTTCGCGGCTTGTAGGTTTTCCTAAGCGGATCGGTGTGGTTGAAGCGCGCCATTCATCTCGGCCTCCCAGAACGCGAAAACCCCTGATTTTTACTGCCTCACTTTGTCCTTGGTTTAGAGTAGCATTTATCTACCGTAGGTGTGCCAACGCTACCGCCTGCATATAGGGGCCCGTCAAGGTTGAGTTTCTTTCTCCATCCATCAGCCTCAATGTACCCAACATCGCACTGGTCCCAGCAAGATGGAATGGCGAGTGCTGGGAGTCATTCGGCAGGAGCAACGGACCCGAACACAGCAGCTGTGACCCAAGCAACACCAGCTCAGGAAGCGACTGTACCGGTTCCATCTACCTCACACGGCGCATCTGCTCCTAATGCTGCATACACCCAACAGTATTTGGATGCACAACGAGCCCATTACGAAGGTTCAGAGGGTCCTACCTCCCGAGCTGTGCCTTACCGCCACTCCGTTTCGCGTTTCGTTCATCCAGGTCAAGGTAAGAGCTACCTCGCGCCCTGGAGGCCATGTCCCATTATGAGCCCATACGCTGACCTCCTCTCACGATAGCGCTGGACAGGCCTCTCGAGCCCATGACTCATGGATACACGGTGTACGAAATCCTAACTTCGCGCATTCGGAACTAACGCCAACTCAACCACTCTTTCTCAGACCAAGCTCTCACAGGTTTCCGTCCTATCCTTCCAACGCGTTTCCTGAGTATCCTGCCTCTCTGCGGGACACAGGACACTGGCACGGCGTAGGCGGTTTCGGTATGCTTTTCAGGCTAATTGCTCAGGTTCTGGGGTGGTAACTGCTATTCCTCTAGACCATCATTCGATATCCAGTCAAACGTATGCATCGACATCGCCCGTTCACGAGTTGCAAGCTTCTTATCCTTCCCAACGCGTGTCTTGGGCGGGGAATAACCCTTCTCTCCCAGAATCTCAAGGATCTACCATTCCCACTTCCCACCCGGCATGGTCGAACGTCAAGTGAGTGGGCTTTTGACGTTTACTCTGCTCTAGCCTGATTTTGTGCCTAGACAGGAACCCGATCAATGGCCGGCGCCTCTACAACGATACAGTGTCGGGTCGTCGTTGCACAAGGCAGGGGTGCCTGGTCAACCGACCACTCCCACCCCGTCAACGTTCTCCGCTTTGCTGGTACCCCAGCACTCGGCAAAGAGTTCGAACAGCCCCACCAATTTGCATGCACCGTTACCCTTGCACTCAAGTCCTCCGTCCCTTTCGCGAATGGTTCAGAGTCCATCGCCTCCCGACGGACACACAGAGCTCCAGCCTCAAGGTGCCGGTGGCCGTTTTAGCAGCTTCCAAATCTCTCACGACCCGAATCAAGGGCCCTCGCCAACTGTATTTTCCCCTCTACCCTCGACATCGGGGAGTACCGGTGATTCTGCAGAAAATACACCACCTGTGATTGCAAAAGTTCCAGGGCAGCGCGTCGACGTAGATTACGCACTCCTCGATGCATCATTCAGAAAAGACGACCAAGCAGTCCGACGAACGATCCTCGACACCATTCTGGTCTCAAGGTGGTACGAACAGCATGGCCTCGAGCCGAAGATAGGGGAGTCCTGGGACGGGATAACTGCGGGTCTTGGCGTCGTTAGTCGTTCGATTTACACTGTTTTTTTGCAACAGGCAGAGAAGAACCACTGGACGTGCACTTTTGGAGACGAATTCCGACCCTGTCCAAAGGTCGGCTACCAATTTGAGCGATTAGAAAGGGGTGTAGAGCATGTCAGGAGTCATCTGGGACACCGGCCGTATCCTTGTAACCAACGATGCGGCTCGACGACTTGGTGAGTAGAATTAATTTCCAAATGCTTAGTGCCATCAGTTTTAGACTCACAAAGGGTTGATATCGCAATTTTACGCTAGCGAAAAACGATTCTTTGCTTCAAGCTATTTGGAGGACCATCTGAAGCGTCCACGCAAGCGTAGTAATTGCCCTGTCTGGTGTGTGTCCCTGCTGCTGTTGTGTGCTTCGGGCATCTCGCCCAATCGCGTGGCTGACACACTTCCTTGGGGTAGTGGGGAGTCTGTACAGAGTCAAAATTTATCTCGGCACATGTCCACGCATAATCGGGGTTAGCCGGGTGGGTGGGCCGCCGCAACCGCGCGTGCCGCCAGGAACCCCTTAATTTTGCCACAGGGTCTCTCGCTCCCTACAATTGTATTCTCTGGAGCGACCGGAGCGAACGCGGCGAGTACGGCGAGTGCGACCGTGTTTCACCGTGTTTCACCCCGCCCCCGCAGATCTCAATCGTCGTCCATAATAATCTTGTTGTCCATGGCTTTGTTGGGCACTAGCGCTGGCTATATATGTAATTATCCCCCTTTCTAGCACTTGCTTGTTCTAGGTCGTATTCCCGAATTGTCCCCCGTATATCCCCGTGTGTCCCCGCATGTGTGTGTGTGTGTGTGCTTGTTATAGCGCCTTGATTCATTCTCATGCTTCATCAACAACATCCGCACAACTCGCGTCGTGTATGCTTCGCTTGTAATTGCAGGCCATAAAGAACTTTATTCAAATTGCAAAGTGTCGCATATGGGACATGAACCATTCGAACACTCGACGCATCACCTTTTTCGAAAACATACAGATATGTATGTACATTATTGAAGCCGCATGAAGGAGTTGTTATCGTAAAGGTACAGAAGGGGAACAAGGCCGCCGCGCGATTTGCTATTACCCCCCCGGAATCCGTCATGACATTTGTTAGAAGCTGGGATTGAATAGAGACACAGCACTGGGTCGATAGGGACACGTCAGAACACGATTGGAAATCACACTAAACTAAATTAAATTGAAGAAATAAAATAAAAATTGCTCACGTGATGGGCGATACAATTAATTTCGAATTTTGCGCTACGCGGTGAACTGTCCGAAGGGTCGGTTTTCATAACCCGAAGGAATGCTATAATAATGTTTAGCAAACAACTTGGAGTGTCTTCCCATCGCCGAGTCTTCCACCGCTTCAAGTTCCCGGATAGGCAACGACGGTGACAGGATAGACACAGGTCGCAGGCACCTGTGCTATACCACCGCCGTACTATCCTGTATAGGACCAGGAAGAGATGGACTACCTTGCCATAGGCCCCATACCTTTGGCCCGGGCCATGGGCAAAGAACGCCTGAGGCTGCGCTTGAGGCGGCTGCGTAAAGTCGTAATTTGCGGCGGCATCGGACACGCTCCGACGGTGGTGGGGAGTTGACGTTGAGTAAGGCTGATACCCGCGTGTTCGTTGAACTTCTGCGGCGTCTACCACGCCGCGCTTGTTCTTCGGTTGTTTTTTGAGATCGGAGTCGATAATGTTGCTAAGTATGGAGAGTAAGATGGAGAGCCGTAAATGCAACCGTGAGGGTGACCCACAGATGGCTGTCAACGTCCTTGGAGTGAACGGTCCGCACATGACGCTTGAGGTCGTCCGCTCGCAAGAAACGAGCCGCGCTGTCATGAAGATGAGTAAAGTGTATTTTCAGAAAGGCAGCGTAGATACGCACCACCTGGGCAGATTGACGCCATTCCCAAACTTGCAGGGGAAAGGCTTTACGCCAAAATGCCCTCGAATATGGTTGAGCATATGGTCGCGCCTCTTGATCATCCTAGCCGCTTGAGGACAAGCGTGCCAGCGACAGCTATATCCGGCAGCGCCGCCGCGACTACCCTGCTTGTCGCCTTCACTGCGCTCATGCGGAACGGAGGTATAGAAGACCTGCAACTTTTCGGCGGGAATATCGAATCGTTCAATGAAGTCGGAGGATACGAGGATGGTCATGATGACCTGCTGGTGGTTGGGGTCGGCATCCTTGACAATTCGCTGTTGCTCGGGGGAGAGGCTAGACAGCAACTTGACCGGCAAAGCAGCTTGACTAGGCGGGGGTGTCCTTTCGCCCAGAGTGGGCGAGCCAGAGATGTCGGATCGACCTGTCGAATGCGGCGAGCCAGCAGGACGCTCGATGGCGAAATAGTCACGGGGATCAGCGTCTCCTGCAGTGTACGACGGAGAGGTAGAGCCCTGGAAGTGGGCTACGGGGAACGAACCAGCGGGCTGAGGCGCCCACGGGGATTGATGGCCGAAATGTGTGGGCGCCTGGAGAGGCACCGCGGCGGACTGCGTCGTGGGAGGCCCAGAGTACTGTCCAGGACGAGCTGAGCGATTAAGTGAGCAAGCGCTAGGCAGCGCTAAAGAGCTGCCAGGTGCTTACCAGGTGTGAAGGCGACGGGCGGGTGGTCAAAGTGCCGCGGCTGACGGGAAAAATCTACAGAAAAAGGGGGGTGTCGGTTGGATGAGCACAACCGTGGACTGGAGAGTGATACTTACTCTGATGGACGCTAATGAATGAATTTGTTGGGGTCAGCGCTGGCACACCGGACCGCTGGCCAGCGGTCTGCTGCAGGGTGGTGTGGACAGGTGCAAAGCCAGTACGCTGGCCGGTTGAAGAGATGTCGCAAGGGTGATGCATGGGAGTGAGTAAGAGGGAAAGTCGCTCTAGAAATGGGCGGGAAACAAGGTGCGAAGTGCTGGCTGCTCTTATATACAGTTCAAATCCGGCGTGTGGCGAGAGACTGGCTGTTGAGCTCTGACCCAGATCGAAGAATCCCCGGGATACGACGTGTCAGGGCAGCGCCGAGTGGCCACGAAGTGGGAGACAGGCAGTCCTCCTTAGCGCCGAGGTGGAATTCAATAGGGGACCGTCTGATGACAGCTCCCTTATGATTCGGAGCAGGTCCATCGCGCCTAATCGTTCCCCAGGGGTCACCGGCCGCAATGTGAGTGATATGGACTCAGATAGGAGTCCATCCAGCCCGCAGATACCCACTCAGGAACCGGGTGCCACATCGCTCACTCAAACCTGTACTAACACGCCGCATTGCGGAAATGACGAGATCCCGGGCACGTTCGCCTGGTGGTGGTGGAACCATTGTCGAGTTCCAATCAACCACAATCCCCCTGCTCTCGCCTATGTTCTACCCACTGGCTCCATATTCCTCCCTTGTCTAAAACCTTTCCCATCAATATTCTGGCTCTATCAGGGAGACCGTCGGATGTCTGGTACAAGTCAATTAGGCGTCCCTGTCATTTTCCTTGTCGCCAAAATGTGAGCCGGGACAAACCGTATATTGGCTCCGCAAACCCAAACCCCCCCTGGCCGTTGACCTTACGGCTAGTATAAATCACTGAGTGAAACCTTTCGTTATCACTACGACCTTGCCCTGTTCACCCTCGCTGGCTTGGCGGTAGAAGACACCCAGATGATTCCGGGTGGTGTACCAAAGAACGACCTGGTAACGCCGCGCCTTATACAAATGTAAATCTACCCTGGGACCGATCTAGCGACCGGTTGGGCGACCCTGGGGTTCATGCAGACGGTACTCGTGAAATAGGAAATTGGTCGCTTCATGCTTGCGTTGGTCCTGCTGTAGTCTCCTGCAGCACTGAAAGTGCAATCCCAATGGCATTCCCCGCTCATCCCACTAAAAGTGGTCAGACTTGCTTCAACCCCAAGTATCGTCGATTGTCCGACTCTACCACTCTGGCAGCCACCGGACTCTGGCTACCGGCAAGGCATCAGAAATGTGGACACTAATGCCGGTCAATTGTTATCGCAGACGGTCCCGCAGAATGTCGGTGTACCTAGTTTATCCACTGTAATGGCATCCAACAAAGTGTAAATCAAAAATATCCACCCATGCAACATCTTTCCTCGGTTCCGTGGAGGAGGATTTTCCTTAACCCGAGGTGCAGTCCGCGGACTGCTATCTCGATCTAATAGAGGCGTGCGCGCACATTTTCGGCGGGGCTAGATCATTTACAGTCCCGTTCCTTGTTCATACGATCCCTCCGCGATTGGAACCATTCTCGAGTCGACTGGGTCATGTTGGAGGCATCCCAGTAACGTCAAAACCGGAGACGGACGGTGTGATAACGACGGTCATTGGACTTCCAATCCTTATGGTTCGCCGCCGTCATCAGACCTATTTCACGTAATTGCATTACGCAATTGAAAAGAGAACTGGGTACAAGATCCGAGTTATACTCTTCGAACCCCTCAGGACTATATCAAACGCCACTAGTTGACTTTTACTTACTCCTGATCCGACGGCTGGGTGTGACTTTGGAGGCATGCGGTCTCCTCTATGGGTAATCCTATTCCTATTTTTTCCAGCCTCTACATCGGTACCTTAATAAACGCTGGATACACTTCAGACTTCACATCAGGTAAAGTAATGCCCATAGATCATCCGTTCTCGAAATGCGACGCGCTCTTTCCATCCTCCAGTTTCCATCCTCCAGGACACCATGTTCTTCTGGCCCGCCTAAACGCATGGTCAGAAGGAGACCATTCGGGTACATGAGTTATCTTTCTCCGTGTTCTTTTAACCGTTCCACACAGGATCACCTGTCCACGTTGCCAACACGAGGGGAGGCGAACCGCAGTGATCGATACATTCGACATACCTGGCAACACTGTACTGACCTGGCACCTCACGTCCATCAAACCTGGCCTCAACTCATCTACAAGCCCTAGACGGACTCGGCGTCTACCGGGCTTGTGGCAAACCGATGCACCGGTGACTCATTATGGGGGCTGTTATGGCCGAACCGAGTTCTTTGCATTTAGAAACAGGTAGACCCCCCGCTGTTAGCAGCCGCGCATGCAATGCACCAGTGTACCACAGGGGCTCTTTTACTTGAATAACCAATAAGTAACTCGGCTTTCCTCGGGCTGTGTGAGGCCTCCGTTGGGAAACACCGGAATAACTCCTCAAATGAAGAACCTCAAATGGAATACCAATCTTGTCCAGGTGCAATTTTTGTGAAGAACTAGACTTGGAACGAATCCGCTCTGGCGTTGGCTGAACCATGGACTCATTTGTCCAGGGTACGTCAAGCATTCTATTAGCACCGATTCCCACTACACAACAGTCAAAGGTCTTTGAATCCGCCTATGAGGCGAGTGCATTCGTGTATGTCCTCCCGGACCATTGTGGGTCCACGTCGAGAGTCCGATATTTGCATCCATTTACTACACACGTCTCCTTTCACCGCTGGTGGCTCACCGCTTCCTTGATTCTAGTTGACCTGAATGGTTGAGCCTTGGAGACGACCATGTACCAATGAATGGCGAACAGGTTCCTAATGTCATGCGCCTGCTATGATCCCCTGCTATTCGTTGGCCCAGTTTGCTGTGCGGAGAACCTGGACGCTCCGTCCATGGCTTGATCTAGTCATTTCGGTGCCTCACTGAGGCGTGTGCGTAGGAACCCCTCCACTCATACCTAATCCAGAGACTAGACGCGACTCTAGAGTCGGCGGATGGCCGACTCGGTGGGCATTTCACGCTCACATTGTCGACCTCAATATTCATCGTTGTACTGGTATATCCCAGACTCTACAGCTATTCTTACCTTCATAATACCCTTTTCTCAGTCCCTGCACGCGCCGCGCGCTGTTCGCCCTGTGGAATAGGTCCTCCATATTTAGTCTCATCCCCAACAGGAATCGATAAGGATTACAGTCGAAGTACACTCTCTTCCAAGTCACTCATAACTGGTGAGGCGCCCATAGTCCGCGCACGCACCTCTATTTCAGACGCCCGAGTGCCCCACACATTCACCGACAGCCCTGCGAGACGGCGTAGTAATAATGTACTCTCCAGGTTAAAAGAAATATATAATAACCCTCGCCAGGACCCTACTACATGCGCAGAACCAGACCTAAACCTGGTCTATACGGCCTGGCTGAACTTTGAACTTGTCCTTTCATTGGATTTTTGGGGTAGATTTAAGTTCCTAATATCGCCTCACTCCATTCTTTCAGGGTCTTCGACGTTCTCAGCATATATAGCTGCTACCGCCTTCTCCTGACACGGCGCGTAAAATGATACCGTCTGAAGCGCAAGAAGTGAATACCACCCTACTCCATACCAAAGAATTTTCCGTGATAGCAAATTCTAATTTTCTGCCCGGTACACCGAATGACTCGATCGAGGCCAACTCTGATATCTCGGGCAATTCAACGTGTACTCACCTACTGGACACATCAAGAGCCTCTTTGGCTCTTTATGGTAGGTGTTCGGTTTGCTTTCCAGAATCTTCCTTCCTCGCTCGGCCCGACGCCGTCGGTACTCCCGATGGTACGTAACGGCTATCCACTGATACAGACGGTCGTTAAAGAAGTCCATGAGCGCCAAATTAGCATTCTTCCGGTGACGGTCTCAATTAAAAATCTCGACTTTGCATACACAATGAGAGTAAGGTGTTGAATTCTCGCAACTAGGTAAGATTGGTCCCGACTCATGGTGAATCAGCCTCCGCAGCGGAGGTTTGAGCTGCACAGTCTGGATCGCGTTTAGAGCCACTAGGTGTCTCCAATTCCACTTTCGCGTGCTATTGGTCGTTATTGGCCTTCGCAAAGTTATACCGGCGCCTGACACTTGGCGCGCCACAACCAAAGCTTCTATATGTCTGTCTCTATCTGACCCAGTACCCTGTATATGTGCTCCCCTCGTCCCACTTGAAGCGTGACTGGGACACCATTCAATTTTAGGAACAATAGCAGGTTGTCTCTACATGCTCTAGCCGCATTTCTGGATATAGTCCCCTTAGTTCCTCTGTGGGTGAAACGGCCGTACGCTTACGCCCCTTCATCCATGGTCCGTGCAGATTCCAGTGGCCAACTATGGAAGAGTGTGGAGAGCGCCAGGTGCTAATTCTCCTTGTGCGGCTGTGATTGTGAAACTGTGCTCAACTCTCATTCTACTCGCCTCCAGGAGCGGTAATCCTAGTATTCCATCTGGACCGTCTGAAACGCGATGGTAAGCGCCCTCTCGCATAGTGGCATCAATCATGACTCCTCATACAATCGGGTTTATGTCTTCTCCTAGCACTCCCTCACAATGCTGCCACCACCCACCCGCAACTCCATGGTGTGCAACAGTTGGTGGCAGGCTCCATGACTCGCTCCTCCTACCCCGGCCTTGCAGGTATGAAAACTGATATGGGTACTTCCTCTGCCCCCACCAATATAAAAGGTCGACCACACACAATTTATTCACCATATTACGAAGGGGGCCACTCGCTAGACTGCACTGGTGTGCAGAGGTCGATCACAGCGGATTTTTGTTCTTCGATTATAACCAACTCGATCACCGAATGTTTTATTGGGATATTGGTACTTTTACTTCTCTCATTTTACCGCTAGGCCCCCGTTCGACCTTAGGCCTTCATGTTTGCGAAACACTAGAGCTAGAGGTGGGTGGCATTCTGATCAATTCGTAGATGCAAGCGCTGATGTCATGATGATTTTGATCATTGAGTAGACTATCTATCAGAACACATACGACTTTAGTAACGATGTTAGCATTCATCGGGTTTACAGGTTAGTGTTTACACGAGAGTGTACCTCATTTCTATCATGTCCAGATATCAGTTATCTCCAACCCAAACTATTCACCGACAAGAACATCATCCCCCATACGCTCACCTACCTCAACAAAATTGGACGATTCAAGCATATTTACGGAGATATTGCACCAGTCTAAGAGAGATCGATATTTGAGACGTTAGCACAACGTGCTTTGCTTTCGAGCAACTGTAGCCAACACACAAACCACTATAGTACTACCACCAGGAAGGCCCTAGCTGCCCGCGTCTAATTCCTTCCAACAGGGAGAAACGTGAGTCTGCTAGATGCATAGATACTACACATCCGACGAATCGTGTAACATAGACTAGTTCTTAGCACGTAAAATTGGATTACAAACAATAAAAAAAAAACTCCAACCCAGCACTACACCCGCTGATCGCTACTCGAAATGCCTCAAGCTGTGATTCCTGTCGTTGGGGTCTGAGCGTTTGCCTCAAGTCCTGGCATTATTGTAATCTTGTTGCAATTCGGTCGCCTCTTGAATGCGATCTCAGTGGGAACACCTCACTGTGACTCGTCGTAAACCTGTAAAATGCCTCACTTTCCTCAGTTGCCCCGATTTTTGACGAGGGGCCTGTAGGAAAGAGGTAACCAGCAGGGAATCGAACCCCGGTCTCTGCGAATATAGCAGCGGCGCCCTAACCACTGGGCTACTGGATCGATAATAGGTGAGGAATCATCAACTCAACAGGGCCAGACCTCGTTTTATGAGAACCAGCTTATACCGTCCGAGAGATCTGGACGGCACTTACCATTGATGGAAGAAAGACAGGACGTATAGTATATCCGTGTCAGTTAATTGCTTATTGGGGTCATATTTACCCCGAATCAACGCGTGCAAAGCTCAGAAGCGCGGGGCCTTCGGAGTCGCCTATCGAAGATTCCGAATCGAGGCGCTTATAATGCACAATGTACTTCAAAGGCTTATATTTCATTGTCTAAACTTAACCATATTCCTGGGTGACGAACCCGTGAGCCAGCCGGTGGGGATGGAAGCCCTGAGACTGACCAAGCCAGCAGTTCTTACATCAATAGAACCCAAGCGAGGACATGGTAAGATGCGAACCAAGTAGAGTACGACAGCATAGATATATGCCCCGTCGGGGCCGGGGACGGCTAATTTATATCGAGCTGCCATTGATGGCGTGACATGGCAAAGGAAGAACGATCGATGAGTTCCGGGTCGAGAGAAGAGAGGAGGCCAACTTCTACAATGTATTGGTAAGTGCTTCAGAAGGAGGATGAAAGTGGAAGGTTTAGTGGTAGAATAGAACATAGACAAGCCAGCGCCCCTCATTGGTGTATATACAGGGATGACATAAAGGGTTGATGGTACGACTTTGGCTTTGAGTGAGTTATAGGGAGTTGTATGAAATCCGAGTTGATCATCGTGATCAATCAATTCACTGACTCAGCGCAGCGGGTTGGGACAATTGTCTGGAGTTGCCATACCTGGAATTAACGAGTACTTGATAAGTGGCATTCGCCCGACGTCCGGTCAAAGAATGGTCCTCTGCATCGCCTGACGTTGGTCCCCCCTCTGTGTTACGTACTATTCCTTCAATTAATAAATACTATCGAGCGATGCTCCGGTGTTCGTCATTTCTGCCGGCAAGGGCTTCACTCCAGATCTGGACATCAGGCTGCTCCTCGGTTTAGCCTTTGCTTGCTGTATACAACGGTCCGATGTGATTGGTTCTCTCAAAATTTGCGATGATATCGATCCCCGTTTCGAGTAATTTTTGTTTGGAGACGGTGCAGCGAACCTTGAGGGTAAGTCCAGATGGGCAACATCCGGACATAAAAGAGAATCCGTATTCTAGTTTTTGTGTGTATAGGTTGGTACACTCAGAAAGGCACTCAGAGTGAGGCATTGGTCAACCAGCGGCATCTTCCCTCAACCATATTCAAGGGTGAGGCGAGCTAGCTACATAATGGAAAGGAGATTTGAGAGCCATCTGCTACAATGGTAATACTCTACCTATCATCCTTTCTAGCTTCCTTATCCCTCCCAAACAACTGATTGTTTCCCTAACAAAGCGCTGTGTACCACTGTGAACTTGGTGAAACAACCACCCTTCCTTCAGAAACAATAATGGGCCCTTCCTCTCAATGCCAACACATTAAACCCCTACTAAATCACCTCAGTCACTCGATTTGGGGGCCATTCAGGCCCTGCTCCGCATAGTAAATTTACCCCCCTGAAAGGGGGTCCCGTCGTGATCTCGGACTTCACGAACTTGAATTGGCCGGAAGGATCTCACTGTGGCCGTCGCGAACTCAGCCTGGCCATCGTCGTCCTTGCCTGGCTGTCGTCGTCCTTGCCTGGCCGTCGTCGTCTTGCCCGTCGTCCTCGCCTGGCCATCATGATCTTGCCTGGCCGTCGTGATCTCTAGCCTTGACTTCACGAACTTGGCCTTGACTTTGCAAACTTGGCCTTGACTTTGCAAACTTGGCCTTGACTTTGCAAACTTGGCCTGGCCGTCGTGATCTCTGGCCGTTGCGAACTCGGCCTTGATTTCGCGAACTTGGACTTCGCAAACTTGGCCTGGCCATTGTGATCGGCCTGGC
>Ga0307513_10003630_pt1 | contig 20897 bp, 24 predicted proteins | sample 15_EM_MG_FD_202174 | JGI IMG/M metagenome (GOLD analysis project Ga0307513, IMG submission 202174) | Populus trichocarpa ectomycorrhiza microbial communities from riparian zone in the Pacific Northwest, United States - 15_EM | ecosystem: Host-associated > Plants > Roots > Unclassified | place...
TCCACGATGAAAAGGATAAAGAAGGTGCCTAACGGCCAACTCCTACTTCGAACTTGAGGCCTTAACCCTACTTGAGTGAATATGCGCCGGAATCGTTTTCAAGGTGTGCAATCAATACAGCTACAACCTCGTCCTGGTCTACAAGCGCTAACACTTTAACAGAGAGCAGAGCCGTTGACCCCACGATCAGTGCACCTCCCTTACGAAATACACCTCGACTCAACGAGGATGTGATATTCGTCGTTATTGATCATCTTTACTATGACTCAAACCTCTTGCCCGATTGGAGGGACTTTCCAGGATACGCGCTCGTTGCACGCTCGTGGAGAATTCCAGTGCAAAGGCTGCTATTTCACGAGGTAAAGATTACCAGTACCGACGCCAACTACGAAGCTCTTCGCAAAGCCGTCGACCCGTCCACAGAACATGGTCGGCGATTGCGAAACTCTGTTCGCATCCTCAACTATACAATTTCTCCGGGTTCTCCGACTATCCCAGCTTACAAGGCAACATCATGGGAGAAACGACTTCCGGTGGCCCTCAAGCTATTTCCATATCTCTATGAGCTACGGCTCAATATCGATGCGGTGCATGATCTGTCGCCCAGCGTCATCCGTGCGTTGGACAACGGCACCCCTCCTATCCGCGCTCTGCAGATTGGTATGCGCTCCCACCCGAACCGCACAACTGATCGCTCCAATGTACCTTTGCAACTTCTTCAAATCTCATCTTGGCCACTGGAAGCAATCGTCTTTCGGGGGGAACGTTGGCCGGTAAAGAATTTCAACAACTTTCCACCTGTAAAGCACAAGTTCTACGAGGTCCGATGGCTCTGTCCTGAGCCCGTCGATAGTCCTCTAGAGCCGTTCCTCAAATATCTCACTTCCAATTCATCGAAATCATTACAAATACTTCACGTCCCCCATGTGCACCATATCCTCCCAGAATGGGCCCCTTCTCTGCGTTCAGTCCTTCTCACCAGAGAGAACCTCTCCAGTTTGCGACAACTACCTCAGCTTCCGTTTTTGCGCGAGCTTATCATCAGCGGCACTACAAATCCAATCGCCGTCGAATCCGAATTGTCTACGCTGGCAACACTCCCGCCAAAGCTCGAACATCTGGGGTTCTCCATGGCGACTGACAGGGTAAAAATTTCGATGCTAAAGGATATCATAGTCTCAATGCCCCAGACCACCCGAGTCCTCTCCATATACACCCCTTCCATCCCTAGTAAAGATAATGCAGTAGCTCGCGCCAACGCTGGAAGAGCGGTACGGCTCATAGGGTCCAAGAAGAATTTCTCCAATGTGAGCGTCCATTTGTACGAAGGTCCGGTACGGTCGAGGGTTGGCCAGGTAAAGCATTGCACTGGGTCGTTCAGAACGAGAGCTGATGATGCCGCTAGCGGTCCGATTTGATTAAAGCTGATCATTTCCCCCGAGGAGTCTCGATCGCCAACATGCGGTATATGACCGACATTGTGGCAGAACGAGAAGTCAAGGATGAATCACGAATCCCCCGCCTCTTGGGAAAGGCCACTTGGAAGGGCTAAATTGAAGGTTAACGAGATGCAGTCCGATTTGGATATTACCATGATTGCATGAGAGGGTAGAATGTAGATTCCATAATGATATAAATGTCCTGCGTACTTGTAGGTTTTAGCTTTGACTTTCCATTGCTGGCCCCGTACGGGTTCGAAGTCCTGTTGCCAAACTCTATGACTATCGGCGGCTTTTAATCGGAGATTCGGGAACAAAGTCGGGTGCAGGAACGGAGTTTTGCTGAATTTCTTGAATTTCCGGCGAGTCATCGACGATAAAATCATCGTCGTCCCCGGATATCCAAGCTGCAATTTTGCTTTGCCGCACTGGTGTTTCTGCGGCGAGTGTTGTGCCACTCGGTATCGAGGCGACGGGGGACGTAGACCGCTGCTTCTTACCTATGATCACGGTGAGCACGCCACATCTACAATCGTGAAGCCCACACCTTCTTCCTTGACCAGATCTGCCTTGCCCTCCCCCGTGGCGCTCCCGACGCTAGGAGCGCGGTTCCACCCCACCTTCTTTCGCATTTCGACCTCGCTTGCAAAGAGCCGTGAGTTACCAGCGACCCCTCCTCTCTTTCCTCCGATGTTCTTAATCTCCTCTGCTGAAATAGACACGCTCCGACTCCGGCTCCGTCTGTCTGAACCGATAGATATAGATCGAGATCGCTCCCGCGGCACCCTTTTATTTATCGGCGCGAGATCTGCCTCTGTTAAAGTTGACTTGGAAACGTTTCGCTTAAGTCTGCTACTTGGTTTGGGCGTTGCGGGAAGTTCGTCGTCGGATGTGAGACCTTGTCGCTCGACTTGAACGACCTTGGCTTTGAATGCTGCATAGTGCGAAGGTAGTTCGTCCTTAAATCTAGTTACGAATGGTAAGTTCTTGGTAAGGGTACTGGCAAAAGAGGATATCTACAACGATCGCACGACATCTTCGCAGAACACGCACATCCAATCTCTGTCGTTGTCGTTTGGCCTCTTGAGAAATTTATCTACATCGTCGTCCACGGCTTGCCACATTGAAACCTGATCAGTCAACATGTCGAGGTTACTCTCGACCGAAAACGGGGGTGGTGATGGCACGCGCTTTCGCCTCCGCCCTCGCTTATAGGGAGAAGACGACGATTCGGATAAATGGGGGGCATCTACGGCAGAGAATGAGGCTACGTGATCCTTCCGCCTGCGTCTCTTTTGTGGGGTGGAAACCAGTGGCGGAGGTGCCGACTTGGAGGTAAGAGAGAGGAAGAGAAAGTGCAGCAATATTTGCACGAGTACCCTGTAATACGTCGAAACAATCAATGCCCAATGCCCATGCAAAGAAGCACCTCCTTCACTCACTCTCGTCGCTCAGCGTCTCTCATCCAGACCCTCCTCCACCTGTCTTCGTCTATTACATCTCCACTATGGTTCAACAGCGCGGCCGGTGGTTTACCATGGTGCCATGCAAAGAGGACCATGCTCTCCTCCGGTTGGAGCTCCCTCTCGGCTTGAGGATCGTAATTATCAAGCAGCTTAGGTATTTCCACTCCGTACTTAGTCTGCATCTGGTCGATGGAGAGGAAGAGCGGCCTCAGAAGGTCAATAAGTGGGTGGGGTTCGGTTGCGGTGGTTGAAGGGTCCGGAACGCGCCGGAGGGAGTGAACCACTGCTTGGACGGGCAATATGGACTATAAAAGCCATATTGTGAGTGCAGTTGCAAGAACGAAAGGTGCTTTCACGAACCTCCGGCAACCATAGACCTTCCAAATAAGTGCGCTGGACGAGATCTGCAGCTGATTCCTGTCCTACAGGTGTAAGCGGATACTCCGTGTTGATGCTCATATTTATGGGCCACCCAACGGGGCATTCGTCTTCTAGGGTGAAAGTCGTACTCATTAGGTCGGAGATTAAAGCGTGTCGACTATCGGGCAAATCCTTCCGAGCGGGATCCTTCGCGTCATGGTCAGGTCTCGGTTGAAAGCCTCTTCAGATAAACACACGGTGCAGATGATGATTTAACCCAAATCAAGGCACGTTGTGCAGCATAGACTCGAAGAATCAACATCTACAAGGAGCACAACAAGATATATTAGATAACACAAATACAGCAATACATTTGGCATATATCAGAATGCAGCACCATATGGCCTCAAGCCTAAACCGGCCTCATGAAACCCGTAGCCGAGCCAGCTCGGGGTTCCATGCTTATACAGACTCCTCAGACTCGAAGCGCCTTCACTGGAGCTGGAGGTGGGAGTAGCTGACTCTCTCGCCCTCCGCACCCCGGCACCTTTGCCCTCTTCCGAGCCAGCCACTCTCGGGCTCGTCGACTTTCCCAGTCCAAGGACAGGATTCCGGGTGTTGGGAGTTCTTATCTTCAACAGTGGGTGGTCGAGAGGGTGCGTCCCATCGTCCGACTCGCAGGCAGCGCAGAGGTTGACGTCCGCCGAGGAGCAAACGGGGTGCAGGCATTTATAACATGTACCGAGGATCGTTTGATGGCAGAGGTTGCATATGGGGCGGTGTTGATTACGAGAGGTCTAAAGGTGGGTGAGTGCGGGCGGGGAAGATGGAGAGTGGGATTCTTGCCAGGTAGTCCTCTTTGGAGGGGACGTGGATGAAGGGGTGCATTGGGTGGTCATCTCCTGAGCTGTGGAAGCAGGAGGGGCAGAGTTCGTGGGAGGGGCATGAAGTACATTTCTACAGGTGAAATTAAATGACCCATTGGCATGGGTAATAGACATGGGGCTCACATATCGTGCTCCAGAGAGCCCAAAACCGCATTTATTACAAGTCTCGTCGTAAGATTTCGCCAAGTCGTAAATGGGTGCCTACAGGGAGATTGTTAGGACGAGCCCTTGGTGTGCAAAGAACCGTGCGAGACACACTTTGTCAAGTGGAGTGTGCTTCTCCGAGGAAGAGTTAACGAGCGTTGCCCCCGATTCGTAGCGCAAGATCCTCGTGCCTCTGGGAGACGTGGATACTATCGGCGAGTGTTCGGCTCCTGACCAGGGCTTTGGTGGCTTTAGTGACTCATGGGAGCTCGAGCCCGTTTGAGTAAGCACTCGCGAAATCATGGAGGAAATGGTCTCTCGCTCCTCGACGGGCTCCCGAGCATACCGCGGACGCTTGGGTGGGGTAATCGGAGGTGGATGATTCACAGCTGAAGTCGGCTCGGCAATCTCAGTAAAAGCGTGCTTCAGCTCGCCACCGTGTCGGGTCGCAGCCGCCTGATCGCGCTCGCAATTACCGCACTATCTTTCATTCAGTCACCCCAGGTCCAAAAAAGGCTCATAGGACGCACCACGTTAAATACAGGGCACGCGTTGCATTTGTACCGCACCCCCCGAAGAGCCTGTCAAACAAAATGAGGGCGCGTCCGCCACAGAGCGCAGAAAAGCCGTACTTGTTGGCATGAGTCGCACGTAATGCCAGGATGCAAGATCTCCTCCTCGTTGTCCTCCACGATAGGCAGCGACGAGGTCGAACGCACGGTGGTCGCATCAGGCTCCTCGCTCAGCTGGTGATCTACGACGAGTGTCGTATCCTCATCGTCCTTCTCTTCCTCCCGTACGTGTTCTTGAAGTTCAGAAGGCGGCGGGAGATCGTACATGCTCCGTAGTTCGCCCATAAAGACTCGAAGCAGGGACTTGACGTCTTCGAGGCAGTGGCATTCGTGCGCTCTCACTTGCCGAATGGTATCTAATTGCGGACTGAGGAGTTTGTCCAGGGCGGAAAGCTGATCCGTGGGCGCAGCCGCCATTGGAACGGAGGAAAGAGAGGAAACGGCGTGGTGGTGGCAGGTCGCGGACGCAAGGACCGGGCTCAGCTGCCAGCTGCCATCTATGCTAGGCCCATATGGGCAAATTCGGTCGTCCTGTGCTTGGCCCCGCCCAGTTTACCGCTGGTGACGATGGCAACCGACCCAGAGCAACTCATCGAGCTCATCGTCTCTCTTCGGGTAAGACTCGACACTGTTCGTCCAGCCAGTGGCGAGTGAAAAGTCTGACTTGGGAATATTGCTAGCCACTCGCAGGTCCCGACCCTGAGACAGTACGGACAATCTTAGGAGGACATGATCAACTCGCACACGCGACGATTGGCATTATGCGCGATATGGGCCTGATCGACGCCGGAGTTTTGGAGGTGCGGCGCGTCGTGTTTTTTTACCACGCACATATTGGCGTCGAGTGACTGGGTTGACATCGACATATAGGAAGTACTTGCTAAGATGATTCCCGGGGACGACGGAAAACCCACGTACGGCCTGGGCGACTCGAGTCGGATACATCCCTCCACGATGCCAAACGCGCCGTCGATATCCGTAGCCAGCTCAAATGCAACTCGTACACCAAGTGCATCGTACACGATCTCAGCACCCGCACCTGCGTACCCCTCCACCGAGTACAGGCGCGAACCACCGACGGGTCCACGGGCAGGCATGTACTCTGCAGCAGTGCCACCACCTCCAGCAACAGTGCCACCTCTCCCTGCTTTTGCACAGGCGTTCCCGCCTGACCAACAGGTGCGTCACTTCCACCCACGAAATTTCTGAAATTCATTCGCGGTCCGTAAATATAACGGAGATATTGATAGACGATATACAGGAGCTCATGAGGACAGTGATCACCCTCTCGCAGGCGCAAATAGACGCGTTACCGGCCGACAAACAAGTGGTGTTCACAGCGCTGGTGCGTTTTCTCCCTCACCCCATGTCCAATTTTTGACGTGTCTATGCAGAGACGGCAACTACTTGCCGCTGGGTATCCCGGTTAATTAAAAGTACATAGTGGATTTACTCGATCGAAATCCCCCGCGCGGCGAGATCTGCTTTGGCCATTGTTATTTCCTATACCCTACATTAGCACGGAATCTAGTGGAGAATGGAGTGTAGAGGGGAAGGGACGCACCCGCATGAGTTCTTCGTACGCATCTGGACAGTCACGGAAAGTGAAGAGACCCCAGCCGAGGGAGGCGAGTGAGTACGAGCCAAAGGATACAAGTAACCACCAGGGTATCTGTAGGTGTTGTGTGTACGATTAATAGATGCGTTCCGCCTTACACGTTATGTATGAGGGCGTACCACTGGCAATAGTTGCTGGGCTGTCTCCTCTTCGAGCAGCGGGACGGGGATGATAGAGAAGAACGCTAGCAGATAGAGCGCTGCGAACACGACGGAGTATCCAGTAAAACGCTTTGCTCGGGTCATATTTCGTGGCAGTTGGGACGAGGTCGAGGATGTCTTTGTGCCAACCTTGGTTCCTCCCTCTTTGTTCTCGCAGGACGAGCTGGCCCTCGTTAGTGTACCATGCCGCCTTCCGCAAGACCCTCTACCGCCGACTACCAAAACCTCGTACCCCGCACCCCGCGTTCAACGCGAAACACGTCGTTCACGGCGAAGCAGAGCCAGCTAGCGACATCCCAAGACGCAGACGAGATAGATTACCTCCAAACGTCGCCGCTCCTCCAGTCTGCTCGTTCACCCGGCTTCCCCCCAGATGCGCGCGTCGGCTTGCCGAATATGAACGAACACTCAAAGGCCCGCCGCAACTCGCGGTTCGGCACACTCGAGGCAATGAGGCGGTGGACAATGAGTGCATTTGAGAGGGCCCCGCTGGCGATTGGGACAATCGTTGCGTTGCTGCTATTCGGCCTGTGGGTGTTATCGGTGAAGCAGCCCGAGGTCCTCCAGCAGGTCCTCGGCACGTCCAACTCTACCGACGGTGCGAGTACAGGAAGTAAGCTCGCTTCGATGCAAGGGATTGATTATTCGAATTACACGACGTTCCCGCTCACGTCGGCCCAGTACGAGGAGCAGTGCTGGAAGGTGCAGAGCAGGATGAAGGGCCATGGGAAGTTTTGGAATACCATGCCTGGGATGGATCTGGACGTTCCACACGAGGATACCAAAGGCGGAAAGGTGTGCTCCAGCACCGTCACTTATTTGCTCGATGGGAGCACGGGACTGGTGTTTCATTTAGCCATTATTGCGCAGTTGGCTGCTATGGCGAGAGAGGTGCGTATAACGCAAGAATGCAGGGTGAGAGCTGATTTCTGGACGAATCTAGCGCGGCCGTACTTTTATTATTGACGATCGGAATTGGAACCGGGGGAAGTGAGTCGATAGAATTGCTTGTAAGAAACGCAGTGTTAAGAGGTTACAGATGGACGGACCATTTTCAAGACGTGCGAGAGACGCAACCTGGCCCCCAACCGGGATGTCTCCCTCCACCTCCGCAGGGTTAGCTAATTTCCTGTACATAGACATTTATCTAACAAACCTTTTCTCTTCAGAACTCGTGGCATGCCCACGTACCGCAAAACACTGGGTCATCACTCCTCGTACGGCCAAATTCCATCTAGGTCATGAGTTCGACGAAACGTATCAAAACCCGTGCGTCCTGTCTTCTTCAACCCCATTGTCCACTAATGTCGGCCAGGTACAAGAGCGACATCTCCCGATTCAAACCAATTTACGACCAGGCGCGCGAATCCTTCAACCTCACGATCCTCCCGGCGCCCAGTGTACGCGCACACCTCGACACTCTCCGTGTGACATTGGGTGGCGAACCGTATATCGGTGTACACATCCGGCGCGGCGATCGGTTTGCGGACAACCAGAAGTGGCGGCGTGACTACGTGCCGGTCGCCGAGTACTCGACTGCAGTGTCCGAGGCGTGGCAGGAGCTGCGGAATACGGAAAAAGGACTGGGCGAGTCCCCTAACGTGTACATCGCGAGCGATTCGCGGGCCGCATATGAGGATTACAAAGCGTTGTCGACAGCGCCGGACGCTGTCAAGGGGCTGTTCGACGCGAAGCCGAGTACGTTGCAGTACATGGCCCAGATGTCGGGGTATATTCAGCCACTCTGGGAGAAGCGGAGCCGGATCGAGGAGCGAAAGGTACGCGGACGTTGCCCTCTGCAATTTGTCTCACTCATATGGTGTCCGGCATAGCGCTGGACGACTGGGATGATTCTCGACCTGGCGATGATTTCCGGGTTGTGGCTCAAAGATGGCGAGCACGCGCCGCTGGCGACTGTCTGCACTTTGACGTGAGTGGGACCTTTTGAGGTGCAGATGACGACGCCTGACGTTTGTCCCTGACGCAGGTCCAATGTGTGCAAGGTCGCGGCGTTCGGGTTGGGTTGGGAACGGGCGATGGTGGACGAGTGGTGGATTGACATTGACTGGGCGGGGGTCGTGTACCCGCCTTGGGAGGCATTTGAGTTGGTGTAATATTAAATAAATAAATAAATATTACGACATTATAATTATATACATAAATTCAGACGCGATGGTGGGAGAGCAAACGCGACTTTATTTGGCCCTCCGTCCTTTCTTGACTTGCTCACCCGGCTCTCGACGAGCGCTACTTGCAGGAGCTCACGACACTGACGACTGCGACGACGACTGCGACGACGCGACGAATAGCCTCGACTATTTCCCTACCACCTCTCTCCAGTCGCTGCTGCCATTGACCTCGCGTGACTTGATGGTGAGTATGATACGGGTCACTTCGTCTCTGGTGTTGCCGAGCTGAGGCGGATGTACAGGAGACGCGCCACATAGACCCAGAAGAGCTATTCGTCCGCCAAGAGCGAATCGGTGCGTCGCCGTTGTTGGACTTTCCGACGCCGTCCTGTCTCGACGCTCACCCTCTGTCAACGCACAGGCAAGGGATCCTTTGGTGAGGTTTATAAAGGGTATTTCGGCTTCTTTGCACCTTGAAACCGGATGGTCTGAGTCGTCCCGGTTCACCTGGCAGGTATGAAAAGCGGACGCAGCGGACGGTGGCGATCAAGATCATAGATCTTGAAAGTGCAGAAGACGAGATCGAGGATATCCAACAGGAAATCCAAATTCTCTCTCAGCTCGATTCTCCCCATGTTACGAAGTGAGCTCGCAACCCGCCTTCTCTCCTGTTCCCTCTAACGGGACCGCTCCTTGGCAGATACCATGGATCCTATCTTCAGGGATCAAACCTCTGGATCGTGATGGAGTACGTATTTCCATCCGTCATCTCGGCCCGTTTGCCTGCTTGGCTGGCGACCCGCTGACCCCACGCCTTCCCTGTCCGACAGGTACTGCTCGGGGGGTTCATGCTCCGATCTGGTCAGTCTACCCCGCCCGTCCCCCACTCGGTTCCGATGGCTCTTCCCTGACTTACTCTCTTGCAGATGAAGCCCGGCGTCTTCCGAGAAGAGTACATTGCCATCGTCGTCCGTGAGCTCCTCCGGGGGCTTGAGTATCTCCATTCTGAGGGAAAACTGCACCGCGATATCAAGGGTACGTTCATGCGCCACAGTCAACCATCGATCCTCTCTCGGTCGCGTGGCTTAACCTGATTTGACCTGACCTCACTGCCGACGCTTAGCCGCCAATATCCTCTTGAGTTCAAACGGTGATGGTGAGTATCTCTCTTCCCTCCCGTGAGAAACCACGTGCTGAGGCCACTGGCCATCTCGCAGTCAAGCTGGCCGACTTTGGTGTCTCCGGCCAGCTGAGCGGTACACTCTCCGCGAAGAAAAACACGTTTGTCGGGACGCCGTACTGGATGAGCCCGGAGGTCATTAAGCAGTCCGGCTACGATCATAAGGCTGACATATGGAGTTTGGGCATCACGGCTATTGAACTTGCCAAAGGAGAACCACCTTATGCAGAGCTGCACCCTATGAAGGTTCTCTTTCTTATTCCGAAGAACCCACCGCCTATTCTTGAGGGACCGTTCTCGAGGCCATTTAAAGACTTTGTCGCTCTTTGTTTGCAGAGGGATCCCCGTGATGTGAGTAGACTGAGGAGGTTGAGTTTCCTTCGGTTAATGAGTACGGACAGCGACCGACTGCGAAGGAATTGCTCAAGCACAAGTTTGTCAAGACGGCGAAGAAGACGAGTTACCTTACTGAACTTATCGAGCGTCATGAACGTTGGCGATCAGAAGTTGGTGGAAAGAGGGAAGAGCCAGACGACGATAGACGGAGGCGGGACGAGTACGTCAAGCCTCCTCGAAGAAGCCCTGCGATTACTAATACCCCTCATAGGGACTACGGAGAAGACGCAGACGACATGTGGGACTTTGGCACTATCCGTCATACAGGCCAAACAGCGACAATGGGACGAGCGAGCGCGCCTCCGCCCCCGATCGCCGAGAACGGCGTGTACAGCCACTCTACCACCTCGGCGCATTCAAGCACGACTGTTGTTGGGCATAGTGGGAACGGTATTGAGCACAGTGGAAGTCCCAGGGGCTCTGACGAGCTTGAGTCGGCAGATGTGAACACGACGCTGCCTACACCGTTGCTCGAGGGGGACAAGGAGATACAGGGAACTGTTCGGCGTGTTGTTGCCCCACTGGGAAGGCGTGAACCTAGCTACGAGGACGACGAGTACGAGGAGGAGCATTTGCAGGACCCGCATCTGGAAGACGCTATGCAGCCTACGATGCTCGACTCGGTTATCATGCCTGCTATTGCCTCTGTGCGTACCATTTTTCTCTTCCCTGATGCAAAACGTCATCTCACGGTTCGTTTTGGTTCAGATGTTCCCCCGCGTGGCGACCGCGGAGGCGCGATTGGCACTTACTAACCTGCAAAGGGCTTTTATAGAGGCAGAGCGTATGATACCTGGCGTGACGGACGAGTTCGTCAATGAAATTGTCGATTCGGTCGAAAGGGTCGAGGACGAACCGAGATGACCACCTGGCCTCCTCGTGCCACTCCTGCTCTCTCCTCCAAGCCCGTATCAGTGTTCCCCACATTGGCCCCTGTCTGCATAGTCCGTGGGCTGGACGAGTGTTCTCCTGAAGCCTCTTGAGCATCGCCGTTCTGTTCCGTTCACCTTACTATTAATCGACCCGACCGACAGGACGTTCACTAATATACGTGTTGATACCACCCCGCTCTTGTTCATTTGGTGCTTGGACTTCTTCCTTGGGGACCCGTACTATTCATTCTCTGTGTGTTTACCATTTTCTCTGTGCCGCACAATGCGTGTAGTTGTAATTCGACTCATTCGAGATTGTCTGTTGTTCTCTCTTCTTGAACGACCGCCCCATAGGCGTTATTTGGCGCAACCGAGCCACTAGGTACTAGGTCGCCATGGAGCCTAGATGAATGCGCTGGGCGATCATTATTCTACCAGCTCTTGTACTGTGGCATGAGGTTGTCAAAGATATTGGCATGACTGTTCCGATTATTTCCTTTCCGGGCCATCGGTCGTCATGCCATTCCAGGACGGTTGAGGTTGGACGCATGGTAAATCGACTTTCATGCGTGATGTACAACGTTGTCGCAATAGTTACCGGCGAAAGCCTGCTTGATTTTGGCTGGAGCATTCCTTGCTCCCTCCATTTCACGTCCTATCCTGAGCATGACTTGCGGGTCTCCAGCTAACACCACCGGACTCTCCCCGGTTTGACCTTTAATGTGGCTGCAACTAGCGCGCTGGATTGTGCCCAAGCTGGCCTGGATGAATGACATGTCACCGGCCACCGTCTATTTTGACGTACATGGGCCGGGCTGCGTATAAATTGACAAAGCCCACAAAGGCTATGACTTGTAGATCGACTCTGTGAGCGCAGCGCGCTTCAATTTGGTCGTATTCAGCCACAGGCGCCGTTCCGCCGACTTAGTGCAAGGCCAGAGGTATTCTTCGGTGGAAGTCTGCCCTTGGAGAGCTTGATGATATGTCTTCGCAGCCGCGCAGCGTCCAGCGCAGAGCGAAATAGGAATCGGTCGCCGGTGAGCTCGTCCCTCTCAGGGCTATGACACCTCTTTTACCAACTCTTCTCCCACAGCCGCAGGGTATCTCCCTTTATCTTCCTATTAGATCTCCCGCCCTGTCCGAAGGATTTTCCATTCAGTTTCAGGAAGAGAAAGACAGTTTAGTTCCCAGGCGCCAGTCCTAATTGCCAGAATCCCCACATATCCCGAAGACAATCCTCCCAACCGCTTGTTGAGGCACACGTCAATCACCTTTGCCATCAAAGTCTACCTTTAATTTATCGTCCAGCGGGCGCCGCGTCAGCACTTCCCCTACTACCGGTTTTGTTATTATGAATCAGATAATTGAAACCAGCCACCATGGCGGGACATGTCCCGCGCCTAATCTGTTCGCGGCCTGTCGAATGCAGGCTATGGTGCTACGAAGGAGAGCGCAGAGAAGCCACTCGGCGATGGGTGCCTTGTCAAATCCCCTGCCACTCAAAACCCTGCCACTCAAAAGCAGCTTCTCGACGCAAACGGGCACCACACCTTGTCTCCCCCGAAACTCATTGTTTGCCTACGCAAGACCATCTACCGACTGTGGTAGGCGATATGGTAGTGGTCAAGGGCCCGGGTTGGGCTGGACCGGCTCGGTGAGTGCTGGATGCAGGGAGCGCCGTCTTAGTTGTTGACCTTGACGGCCCTCCTACAGGCTTTTTGTTCGTTCTGATGTCATTCCTTATGTTGTACCTATTTCCACAAGCGGGGATGCACCGCAAGGTCTTGATTCGTTCGAGTCGTTCGAGTCCTTGGCTCCAGTCGTGTTATTACGACCTGAGTATCATAACGGAGGACTGTTTCGACGGCAGTCGTATGTGACCTTCTCATTGTCTTTCAAAACTCAATGCTGATCGCCAACAAGGGGATCGAATCTCACGGGGACAAACTTCACTCAGCCTGTAATCATCGGCGCGTCCATCGGCGGGTTTGTGATCCTCACTATCCTTGTGGCGATACTAGTCTACACGTATAAAATAAATCACCACAACGGCCAACCACAGCGCGTGGAAGGCCAGGGGTCGACTGCGAGTGGCACAACCCGAAGGGCACAATATTCCATCAATTCTGCAACGGACGCCCCTGCTCTTATTATAACGCCTTTCATTACGTCTTCGAATAACGTTACCGACACAGCGCGGTTCGGAGCGCCATCTGGTGGCCATGGCTGGGAAGAGGGGATGCCGCGGCCACCACAGCCTAGCACACGGTATCCAGAATGGCAACGACCCTCCCAGCCTTTGTTACCTACATTCCGAGCTGAAGCGCATGCACAAGCGCCTCATCTCCTTCCAACTCGATATCCGTCCCAAACCTCACAAATTCGATCCATTCCCGTTCCTTCATTATCTGATCATATCCACAATAATGCACTGTCCCCGTACAGTTTTAGAACCCCAGGCGCTTCCGACACGCTTAGTCCGCCGCCCACGTCTGCCCTCTCTGCAACATCAACCACTCCGCTCACCTGGGGTGGTCCTGCAGCACCTATACCCGACTGGGGATACCGTTCTCCTCGTCGGCCGGAACCGGTTGCGGTCGCCACCCCTTCCACTTCAAGACCACCGTCACTCCGTCAACCTGTATCTGCTGGCCTCGGAGAAACCTCACAAAGGCCTCTTAGTGAAGTGTCCATTCCATTCCTTGACGAACCACTCAGTCCCGATCCCCGCTCTCCTGCGCTTGCCGCCGCCTCGCCAATTGACGCAGCGTATCCTTTCCAACCTTCTGCTCTCTCTACCCTTATGGTCGGAAAGCAACCGAAACCCCCGCAGTCACCTCGTCTTCAACCGCCAGGCCCTGTAGTCGAGCCTTCCTCATCGTCACTGGGCACCCGGCGACCTTCACAACCGACTCTCACTCCACCTCCAAGCGCCAGCGTTCTACAATCCGGTTCCCGGCCCACCACTCCGAATTCGCGCATACGAGTAGCAGAGGCACGGGAGCGGCAAGAGCGTGCACGGCAGGGAAGAGAAGAGACGAAGATACAGGAACAAATGCGCTCTGTAGCAACGGGTATGCCTGCAACTTTCAGGATAGTGAAAGGACTCGAGGCGAGGGACGCGCGGTCGAAAGCGACGGACAATATGCAGGATATCCTAGATGCGCTGGGCGAACAGAGGATAGACACAGTCACCCGCAAAGGAAGTTGGGGAAAGAGGATGGGCTTCAAACGTCCCAAAGGGATGAGTATCGATACTCGGATGGCCGGAGGCAGTTTGAAAGGCAGGAAGTCTCCCACAGTTATGGGAGTTTCGACGCCGAAGACTTCTGCGAGCTCAAGACCGCCGCCTACAGCCGGGATCCCGATGGATATTGAGCCTGGTTCGCCACCTGAAAGGGGACTATCGGGAATGGGTGACCATGAGATTGGGGTTCTCCACAATTCTTCGCCTGCAACGCCGAGGAAGGTGGACCGGAAGGGGACCGATGAAGATCGTATTCCCTCGTGGCCGCTAGACGCGCTCCAATTACAGTCTCCCGGATTCGGGAGTGGAACTTCATCACCTTTGACAAGCCCGGAATGGAGAAGTTATTCGACCACGAGGCGCCCACCCCCAATGAGTGCTCGATCTGGCGCACTGAAAGAGGCATCGCGTGTAGACGTTCCGTCTTCCTCCCCCATCGAAAATCTCAACAGTCCCCTCTCTCCGAACACGAACACGCCCAGTGCCGGGCTGGCGACTCCATCTTGGCTACAATCGACATTTATGAGCGCCCCCCAGACACCACCTTCGGCTGGCGTTCCCTCTCCGACATCTGGAGTGCTAATGTCTGAACCCCTCTCTGTTCGTCCGTCGACCATGCGCCGACTTCCGGTTCCACAGGAACGGCCTGAGTCCTCGACCACGCTCGGGTCTGTGTCATTTGCTCCGATCATGGTAGCACAAGACCCCCGCTTTTCGATCGTCGATCCACGCCAGGCAGTTGCGACTGACCACCTTCGCGGAGGGACTGACGTATCAAGGACGAATACTCTGCTCTCAGACTCACCTTCGGCGCGCAGAAAACCCCCGACGCCCGCACAGACTTCAGCGCGAACTGTGGGGGCCGGGGAGAGTGGTTGGTTTTGATTCTGCACCCAGCTCCTTGGTAACTTATATCTTCGCTCATGCGCCCAATCAATCACCACTACATTCACTAGATAAACTCAATCCGAATTCTGGATTTGTAAGCTAACAAGTCATCTTTGTTACGCTCGTTGTACCCGGGTTCCGGTTTTTCTGTCTCGCTCCGCTGCACACTGTAATATAGGCTGTGTGTGTGTCGTGAATGATTTCTTATTCTGCTGCGTGTATGTGCTAGGTGTGCATGAGGAGCCCCCGTGCCTTGGACTCAGAGCAGACTTTCTGATGCTTTCCTCGTGGCTGCATGCACTATGGCGTGAAGTGACCGTGCTATCTGGGGATAAGAGTGTCTGAACTGGGTTCAAAGCGAACTGGGGAGATGTGTAGTAGCGCTAGCAATGGATGGCTGGTCAATCATGGTCGGTCGGCGGTACGGTTCTGATCCACGAATTAATGTTTGGACGGCACGAAGATCGATGAATCACGGCTCTCGGGTTCACTCTCTGCGTGCGGGAATCTTCGATGTCAATATTACGGGCTCAGCGCGAACTATGCAGGCCTGAGAGAGACGGTCGGTTTTAATGTTACTGTAACCTCCCGTAGCCCATAAACATCTTCGATCTGCTGACCTGATGGCTAATTTGCTCTTGCCTTTGCGGGATCCGGTTTCCCTCAGCCGCTGTCTGGCTCCTCGTCATATGCATGGCTCTTCTCATAACGCCTTCCTATTCCGTCATGAGGGTGAGAATGAAGCGGGCATGGCTAAGGCGTGCTGTGATGGAACCGTTGCAGCGCGGTGCTCAAACACTGCAAGCAAGATAAGATAATACCGCCTTCTGTTCACTTCCCTGGCAACCACGAGAACACTAATAATAGGATGGCTTTGAGTGGCTTTGAGTGGCATAGAACGTCTATTCAGCCGCCGCTGGGACCGCCCTCCTCCACTCCGTCTCGTTCGCCGCCCTTCGGATACCGCTTCTCAAGCACCTCTACCCAAGCCCTTGGATCTTGGATTTGACGATACGTACCACCAGACTCGGACATGCCTCTGCCGTCATTACCCCATCTCAAGATAACATTCATTACCATCTGCTAAGATCTAATATTGCGACTGCTCATTCAGAGGTCCACGTGTGAGAGGTGAGAGGTAGACCCGCTGAGCTGGTCCGCTTCATATAGTCCGCTTCATACTGGTCCGCTTCATAGAGCCCTTCCAAAACGTGCGGTGCCTGTTTCTTCGGACTGGCCTGGGAAGGAGGAAGGCACACATCGCTTTGTCCGTTGCGGGAACTGAAAGTCAAGGGGGTGCGTGCTAGCTATGTATACCTTCTTGTTCTCCAACCTCGCCTCCATCGCCTTGTGCATGAAAGACGACGGCGCTCATGTTATTGTCGCCGCTACCTGCCCTTGATCTTGCCATTTCAAGTGAGGCCGCCACCACGCGTTTCAGCTCTGAGCATACGCTAAATATCTCTAAAAAATGTTTTCCCTGCAGTACGATCATTAAACAACGAACCGACACACACAAGCCTGGCGCTATGGGCCTTCTTCCTCCTTCATCTCATCGGCGGACACTTCGCGCTCCCAATACTGTTGCTCCTCTCATGGGCGCGCGAGTCTGTCGGACGAAGTATCGTGTTCCATAATTTCATATTCACTTGGATATTGTACTCCATCAGCTTTTGTTTGCTGTGAGTTTTCGACACTGGCGCGCATCGCCCCTGGGCTAACCAAGGCCGCGATGCGCTTATCGCGTCCTGTGCGGTTGTAGGTTGTATGCAAACCAGCACGTCGGTCCTGAACCTAATAGGGTGCTCTGCATCACTCAGTCGTCGTTGGTGTATGCGGTTCCAGTGATGTGAGTGCTTGGATTAATCTCGACGACGCGGTCGGGCTCATGGTGGAACCGAAACAGGGTGGCTACATCCTTATGGGCACTGGTATTCCAGGTGTGTTAAGTCCTCCATTGAAGGCGCCTCTACTTATCCGTTGGTCCAGCTCTGGTGGGATATCCACGATCCTCAGCCAACCCGAGGAGACAAGGTCACTACGCGAGCGGTACTGGTGAGAGTATGTCCGTGTTTGGAGGACCATCCCGTTGATATATTTCTCTCTGTTAGCTCGTACTCGCCCCATATGTCGTGTCATTTGGCTTTCTGGTCTTCCCAACCCTGGTAAGCACATAATCTCCACTCTCTTCCCCTCACTTATGCGTTTACCAGGTTGGAGTCAGGTACACACACACTGTATCAAGAGCTTTCCTCTACTGTTCCACCGGCTGGTCGGAGTTGTAAGTGGTTTTGATCATCTCGAACACAGGTATACAACATCGTCTAACATCTGCCCAGAACAACTGCCTCGGCGATCACCGTGTTGGCGATCCTAGTGCTCGTAATTTTCTTCGAGGTGCTCATAGCGCGCGAATTCATACAGTACCGAAACATCACAAAGTCGGCAGTGAACCGGAGATGGACCCAAAGGCACTTCTTGGCTCGAGTACTCTTTTTCACAACCTACGTCCTCCTGAGCATGGTGGCCTGCACCTTCGCGGTTATCGCTCCGAAGAACATCATTAGAGTGATAATCCAAGCGACGGGCCCGCTCTTCGCCTTTGTTGCCTTCGGGACCTCCCCTGACCTCTACCGAACACGGCGACGTTCACCTGACCACACCTTGCTCGTAGCTGCTCAGATTGACTCGAGTGGCATCTGCTGATGTATCACCAACGTTTACATAGACTGCGGGCCACCCTTCCTGTTCCTTTTCAGCCTGGATTTCGCCTGGATTTCGCCTGGGTTATATTTCCCGTTCGTAGTTTGTGTTATTATGTATGAGGTTTCGGGTACTTGTATTGCGTACTGAAATGTAGTTGTATTGATCCGTTGATTGACCAGTGTGCGCATGCAGGGTTGCGAGTTTGTTTGGGGTGGGGAAAGCACCGGGCCCGCTTTCGACCGAGTTTTCTGCGACGATCCAAAGCCCCAGCGAACGCGCCCCACGCTCGCTGGCTCTTGCTCTCATCCTCTACATAGGTGACCTGTAGCCTGTCGCCTCCTTCGGCTGTCAAAAATGGCCCCAATCGCCGACACCCTGCTGGTTTTCCTCGCCCCCGTCCTCCCCCGTGTGCCAGAGGCGTATGTGAGCTGGAAGCCAGGCGTTACACCTCTCTCGACCTGGCCTGCGGTCTCCGCCGCGCTCGTCGCGTACCTCTCTACTATCTTTGGCATTCAGACCCTCTTGAAGGACCACCGGCCGAAGCGCCTCAACGCCCTCTTCCAGGTCCACAACGTTTTCCTCACCCTTGGTTCTGGAGTCTTGCTCGTTCTCATGGTCGAGGAGATTGCGCCAATCGTTTGGAAACACGGCATTTTTTATGCTGTTTGTGGGGAGGAGGCCTGGACTTCGGTGAGCCACCTTTATCGATGAATGATGATGTTTGTTAAAAGTAGCTAATAACTGATTGAATGTCACGCAGAGGCTCGAGTTCTACTATATCATCAACTACATGTTTAAATACGTCGAGCTCATTGATACCGTATTCCTCGCGTTGAAGAAGAAGCCTCTCAGTGCGTCTCATATCCTTTACGCCTTGTGTTGAGTGGTCGGGCCGCCATGTTGACGCTATCCTCAGCTTTCTTGCACGTTTTCCACCACTCTGCTACTGCCGCATTGTGCTTCACTCAACTTAATGGCAGGACTACCGTCGTGAGTAGACATCCATAATTTGGGCTTACCGTTGAGCCTCGATTTGCAGTCGTGGGTCGTTATCGCCCTGAATCTTGCAGTTCATGTGTTAATGTGTGAGTATCGCCGTCCTCCGTCATTCTATCGTAAACCTAACTAGTACCGTATAGACTATTACTATTATGCAACCGCTGGAGGAGCAAAGATCTGGGTTTGAGCCCCGCTTTTCATCCTCGCTGATTACATCTGACATCCTCCCAATAGTGGAAGAAATACATCACAACAATGCAAATAACGCAATTCGTACTCGACCTCTTTGTGACATACTTCGCCACCTACACGCATTTCGCATACAAATACGTCCCAGGCCTCCCAGTCTTTGGCGACTGCCGGGGCGATGAGAATGCCGCCTTGATTGGCTGCGCGCTCCTCTCGTGGTACCTGGTGCTTTTCATCCAGTTCTACCGCAAGACGTACAAGGCGGGTGCAGAGAAAAAGGCAAATGGGGCCAATGGGACAACGAACAGTAATGAAGTGAAGTGAGTACCGATCAATCATAGAGTATGTGCCCTGGACATGAAGTACTGATGCAATTGAGCGTTTAGGAACAATTAGATCCCTAACGAAGCGTGGTCACGATGTACCACCGCGGTCTACCATGACCGGAGATGGCGGAGAATGTTGCTGATTTTGGGGCTGGTGGAGGCTTTACACTGGTTATTGCTTGCTGTTGCTGTTATACGGAGGAAGCGCTGAGAGCCCGTCACTTTGACACTTTGGAAAATAGAGATATGTGAAGGGGGTTGCCTTCACAATGCACAAGTCCACCTCGTCAACCAGACAAATCGTTTCAACACTTTGACCTCACCACGGTCCTCTTTGAACTGTCTCGTGCCTCCGTAGCATAATTACTATCCACATATTTCCAGTGGTCGTATGAAACTTTCCTGACGGACTCAGGGTCCCCTCAACACAACTTCCCACTGGAGTCCGGAAATGATCGGGAGTCCTTGACCATCAATTCAGCGTCTTTCAAAAGCATTATTCGGAGTGTGACGCTCCCTCTTCAGGTGCACTGGCCCTGATTACCGACCTCGACCAAGTCCCCTTCCACAGGGGCGCATCTTCCTAACTTTCCTCCCGCGCCCCTAATAAGCGGATTTAAAGTTACAACTATTGAGGACCTTGCCGCTCGAATTGCACCTGTGGGGGAATCTAACAATGTTACGAAGTCCTAAACAGGAAGCGCTAAGCCCTCACCGAAAATGTGGTGAAACTTGTACCTAACTGGACTAGCGCATCGTAGGAACAGGTAGATACTAGATACTGGACTCCCGGCTCAGCGAAAGGAGCACTGAGCCGGAGTCTTCACAGAGGTGGTGGTCATGTATCCCATGTGTGTACCCCATCAACTGGTGAGGGGGCACTGTAGACATGTGTCCTATATTGACGGTGTCCAAACATGGAGGGCGAGCTGCACTTGTGCACGACATTGCCGTAGGTGTCTGACTGTTCCTTCTCGACCAGCGCTGCTGGGAGTAGAGAGACAAACGTGCCCGGGGATTCCTCACAATCGGTGGCGTGGCCTCGCTATTGTGCGTGGGTCGGTGTGGAAGGTTCGCCATGCATATGGACAAGAAACCAAGGCCCTCCTTCTTATATATTTTCACACTACTGAACCTACTGAGCTCTACACTTTTGTTTGCAGGTTGTGGCTCGCTTCCAACAAAGTGATATGTGACCAGGCGTGCCATGGGCCAAGCAACCTGCGCCACGGTATTCTCGGGCCGTGCTGGATCCAGTGTAATGCCTAATAAATCACCAGTCGGCGAGTCATACAGACACCGAGCTGTTATTTCAGTA
>Ga0307513_10003631_pt1 | contig 20896 bp, 25 predicted proteins | sample 15_EM_MG_FD_202174 | JGI IMG/M metagenome (GOLD analysis project Ga0307513, IMG submission 202174) | Populus trichocarpa ectomycorrhiza microbial communities from riparian zone in the Pacific Northwest, United States - 15_EM | ecosystem: Host-associated > Plants > Roots > Unclassified | place...
ATATTCTGTCTTCTCCGAGGGGAAGAAGAAGCGCCCGTCGCCTCGTACCTCGTCAAGGAAGAGCGCGAGCGCGGCCAAAGCGCCTCCGGGTACATTCACCTCGGACGACGAAGCGATGAATCAGGACCACGAAGAGGAACGGGATGATGAAGAACAAGCCCGCACTAAGAGGGGTCGAACAACGCGGACTACCCGCACCATCAAGGAAACCAGCAACCCCCCCGCGAAGAAACCGAGGCAGACCAGGAGCAAAGACCTCAGCTTAAGTATACCAGGAGGGTTTAATCAGGAACAGGAAGAAGAAGAGGATGAAGTCGCGCCTCTCCGCGCGCCTTCTCCTACGAGGCGACCTGTTCGCAAGGCCCGCTCATCTGCGTCCGTGGATCCTATGGAAGAGACGGAGGGCGTCCAGACGAGACGGAGATCCTCGAGGTTGACGACTACTGGGAGTGTGAATGGTGGGTCGCCTGAACCTCCTTCAAAAGCGAGAAAGACAGTGAGAGCGGGTGGAACTAAAAAGAAGCGGTAGAGTACATCGATTAGGTTCTTTTATTCCTTCGTTCCTGAGCGCCTCCATTTATATATCCATCTTTCATGGTCATTTCTTTCTTTAGGTACAGTAGCACATGAACGTAACACACGAACGGTGCTTATTTGGATATTACTTGGGAATATCTTTTCCAGCACTCGTACCAAGATCAGCTTCCGGTTGGAAGCCCGCTTGTGGGCATGACGAACAGCAGAGGTTGTGCAATTCATTGGACATGATGTGAACTATGTTGAGAATTGTCTCCTGAAATTTGAAACAGTACTTAGTTCAATGGCTTTATGTAAATAAGTCGCCGGGAGTGTAAATCGTTCTCGTGGAAATATCGATTGAGTTGGCTTGTCTCTACACGGAACATTTATCTGGACAAAGTAAGACCACATAAAATCTGAAGCACGTCAAGTGAACACGATTACTCGACATACTATGTAAAAAAGACTGACAAAATCGAAGGGGGGAATTTTAAGAGAGGCATTGGTAACCGCTGATCAAGCGCCCGGTGCACGTCTTTGTACGACTTGAACAAGAATAGTGTCCCAAATCAGGCGAGGCTTCTCCTTTCGCGGAGCCGTGGCACGATCACCGACCTCGAAGGGAGACGATTGTGGAATATTTGAATAGTCCACCGGTTGGGTGGTGAGGAATAATTTCAGAAAGCCGACATCAACATCTTGCCCATCCCTCATAAAATAATTGTATGGAACTTCGCCACCAGAGCCATAACCGATGGTGAGCGAACCTGGGCCATTAGCTGTCTTTTTAGGGAGAGGCACATCTAAATTTTCAGGGCAGTCGGTGGCTGATAGTACGACGCTATCAGATGGGGGGAAAATGAGTTCTGATTTTCTTTTCCCTTGAGGGGCGATACTTACTGATGCTCAAGGTACTGTTATCGAAGAAGAAAAGAGAAGGATAGAGATCGAGGGGAGAGTTGTTGATGATTTTAATGCCATAATCATCTTCTGAATTGGGATCGATGGTGAGGTTGATAACACCGTCAACATCGAGGTTCTCCCCAACAGGTCGTATGATCGGATTGAGGTCGTCGTCAAGATCGAGCTCCTCCTCCATTTCCCTGAAATCGAGAGTAATATGGCTGGAGAACTCTCTTGGTGTTAGTACGGTGAAGATGCCAGTGGTAATGTACCGCTGCCCGGATGACAGGAAAGACGGCGTCCCACGTAGGCTCGATCTCAAAGGGGTGTCGTGTTAGCCCAAATTGGGTAACCTGTGGGTTCAAGATATCGAAAACAACTTTATCCCTGTCCAGCGAGATGGCTAACCCGGCCTTGTCCTTCTCGACAAGTGAAACCCGCCAACGAGTGGGATCCGTACGCAACATTTTCCGCGAAAACTCCTCCAAAATGGGACCAAGAGTATCGTTCACTTGAATGTGAAGACGAAGCTCCTCGCCTTCTCCTACCCTTGTCTGCAACGCATATCCCGTACCCTTCAACGCCAACTCAGAAGCGCCATCAGGGAGATAAAGGGTCGTGGTGAATGGGCCAATGTCCTTATCCTCGACGACGATTAACCTGCCCATAGGGGGTATTTTCTGATCGCGCTCTTGATAAATGGAAAATTCTGCCCCATTGCTGATTCCGTGTGCACTGCCCGCGTCCAAGGTATATTTGGTGTTCTCCTTGTGTATCGTATATAGCACGCGACCAATGCTTGGAGCCTTCGCATTAAACAGAATCCTTCTTTGATTGACGCCCTCGCATTGTGGATGTTGCCTGAGAAATCCACAGGTTAGCGAACGGCAATAAGTAGTCTAGAAATCGGGCGTACTCAGGAAGTGCATACATTCGCTCAAAAAGATCGGCATATGTGATTGTTTCAGCGCTGACAGTGGATAAAGTCTGGAGCAGGGCTTTTGTAAAAGCACCACGTCCTCCATTCTCTTTGGCCGTCTCCTTCGCACTACATGCTGCGAGTAGTACATGCGATCTCAGGCCCTTATGGAGGAAACCTGGTCGAATACGGGCGCTCGTTCCAGGCCGATGAGTTTGGAGTCGAGTCCAGGAGATATAGGATATATGATTTCGAAACCACGGACGGAGCTGTGGGAATCTATCTTTTCTGCACGCGTCCCAGAGGCAGAGTGACAGCAGTCGAATATGACCGTCTGATATGTGATCAGATCAAGGAACCGGAACAGCAAAACGATGCGTACAATATTATCGTCTTTCGCACGCGCAATACGCTCTAGTAATACGCTTATGGTGCGATCCGGTATACCTTGTACTATTTGACCATCGTAGTCGTGAGGAACGAGCATCTGGATCTTGCTGTCTGCGCCTCCTGCCTCCCAGCCAGGCGGAGGGGTGGCCTCGCCTCCATGACCAGCGTAATAAATCAAGATGGGCTCGCGTGGGTTGATGTTGGGGTTGGTTTCCAGTGCCTTGAGTTCAGAGAGGATATTATCTCGAGTCGCTTGTGCATCTCGAAGATTCCTGATACGAAACTTTTCGACTTTCAGGGCGTCTTCCAAGTAATGTTGGATCGAATCTGCATCAGCGACACATCCTTTAAGGTTTAGTGTTTCCTGGCTCTTGTATTGGTTGATCCCGATGATGAGAGCAAAAAAGGGTGGGGACGTGCTAGTAACCGCCCTCGTGAGTCGTTAGAAGCCGTGAGATAATGAGAAAAGCTGCTAACTGGGGAACTGGAATAGCCGATGTAAGCTTTCTAACAGATTGGAAATAAGCAGGTCAAAGCCTAGATGAACGAGTTGCGACTGACATATTAGGGCAAGAAGCAGTCGGTGCGTTGCTGGTAAGTAAATTATGTCAGCGCGATAGAAATTGGCCGCAAGAAGGGATGGTACTAACTTGGCCGTCTGTTCTCTAAACATGATACTGATGGATTAGCAGGACGTCAAATTTGCAGGATATGGGAATACCCTGTGGGATGGAATTTTTGCGTCTCATCTTCAGGACGACTGAGTGAGTCGACATGGAAGAAACATGGAGGTCAGGGCCGAATGACAAGTCAAATTTAGACACTCACTCGAACAACCACCATAGGAGATCGACATAATTTTTGAGATTATACCCGTAGAGCCACATTCTGAGCGGAGTAGTTACTGGCTGTTCACTCACTGGCAGAAGGAGAGCTGGTTTTTAAGACAGCAAGTCCCTGGCGCCTTGGCCCAAAAAAAAAAGTGAATTACATATCACGTATGATAAGGTTTTGGTATTGTAAAAAATCTCAACAGGAGAAGATGGGCCCGTACTTTGGGTTTGAAGGTTGAAATTTTGATAAACGGAGTCTTGCCTGAACAGGCATAATGAGCCGGTCAATCACCATGCTGACATTTCATTCTCATTCATTCTTTACATAAGTATAAGTAGTCCTGAAACTTCTGAACATCGATACGGGTTTCTCGGAACAACGACCTTGAAGGTGGGTTGGAACCCGGATTCTGCTCGAAAATGAGGCCTTGGACATAGATCTGCAACAGCTCCTACGTTCACACTTCTATTTGGAAAGTTACCAATCGAGGAAATCACTGGATGTAACAATGCGTGTATCTCGATGATCTTCAGCTATTTCAATTGAAACAGGATCCAGTATCTCACTTTCACTCTAGAAAGGTTCAAAAACGCCCGGGTTCACCTCAATTGGAGATCTATCATCTCGGCGTCTCGATTCTACACTAGCTATATTAATAGTATGTATAGTATCATTAACAAGTAATGTAGCCTTGTCGAAACATGATTACCATCTCGGCCCTTTTCAAGCAGCGATTTTGATACGAGTGTTATCACGATCACAAACCTAAGTGGACAAACGGCACCCAACGTTTGAAGGAACAATTTTCAGCACGCAGGTTTGCAATGGCTAAGGAAAGACCTCGAGCGGTCTGAGTAACATCAGGATGTGGGTGCCGAGTTTGTGTTCGGGTATGTGAATGCGGCTTGAAAAGATAGCGATAAACGCCATCTGCGACTTTAGGTCCATCCTCATCGGCAATCGACCTTCAAAAAAAAACTTATAAAAGAGAGAATATAGAAATTTGAATTGAATCTACATACCACATTGTTGAGATTGATCCACGAAAGCCAGCAAATAATAACGATGTAGCAAGGTTAATGACTTCATCGGGAGATTGATCGTCAGCCGTTGCTGTGTGGCAAGCACAAAGGAATGCTAGTGAAGCTTTCGGCATCGAAAGCTCCATGACACGATACAACTCCAACTTCTGACCATCTTCAAGAATAAAGGCGTCGTTCAGCGGACCATCCTCGCCCCTTTCACCATGGCAAGCAAGGTGCACGATGGAGACATCAGAAAGATGCGACAAAACATGGCCCGGTATCGCAGGCGCCTCCGAGGTACCCAAAGTGACCAAACACTCCTTTGGCACATATCTTTTAACGTGCTGCAGTTCTTTGTGAACATAGGGTAGTGCATTATATCCAGGTGTTTGAGGTTGCACTACAACCACTACCTTTAACTCGTTAGCGGTGGGAGGCGGAGGAACGAGGAGGGCGCTTAGGGTGGGTGTGTAGGATGGAATAGCGTAGTCCGATACGCAGTCGCATCTATCAGTGGCAGAGTAGATACCGGCCGCGTGTAATGGGAGAATGGCAAGTTTCCCAGTTGGGCACCACCATAGACGCGGGGGATGCACAGATTTCTATTAAAAATGCTGTCAGCTATTGAAAATTTTCATGTAAGAAATAAGCTGACTTCCAGAGATAACGCACGAATCACTGGCTTGACCGCGGCTTTCCACAAAATTCCTAAGACGCACCGGAAGACGTCATCTTCGTCAGCAGAAATTTTGGGAGCTAGACGAGAACCTCGGTCCTTGTGATGCAAGAAATGCGTTCCTAAAGAGGTTTGAGTTTGGTTTTCTACCTCGACAAGGGAGTGCGCCGTCTTGAGGGCCATCAAACGGGCATGTGTGATTGGCTTATCACGGTCGTCTGGCAACGTCACAGTTTGTACTAGGTCGACGAGCTCATTTGTGAGATCCACATCCATGAGCGGGAGTGGTACCACTTCGACAATAGAGGAAGTTAGAACCAACGCAGCAAAATAGTCTTCTTCGTCGTAGGTCCCAGGGTCAATAAGCATAACAACTGGGGAATGGGATGCTGCCTTCTGCAACGTGGTAAATGGTTTCGGACGCAGAAAGTCCTTAAAGCCTTCCAAATCTCGGACCTCATCAACCGCAGCCAACCAGTCCTGATTAATGTTGTGATAGCGAATAGCTTCTCGTTCTATGGCGATCACCTTCTCCTGAATATCTGATCCAGTCCTCGAAGCGTCCCGTTGAGACCCTCGCTCCAGTTCACGGGAAAGATCATCCAACTTCTTTGCGAGCTCTGGCGCAACTGAGTAGATGTTGTCGGTTGAGAAGCGGAGCTGAAGTGCTTGTGACCAGAAAACGGTACGGCCCTGCTCCAAAAACTCGATCGCCTTGTCGAGCCTACCAGCTTTGATAGCATGAGCCACAGCTGAAGAGACAATCTCCTCGCTCCCTTTCAGAATACGACGACGCGACTGTATATCTAGATCAAGAGGGGCTAAGAGGGTTCGAAGTTCAATCGCAGTCTGGTAGGCTTCGAGGGTACAACCATGGTTCTTATTGCTGTTCATAGCGTCAACCCATGCAGTTGCAGCGTTGAAGCGTTCAAATGGAGAGGCGGAAGCGCATTTAGTGGCGGCACGATAAGCTGTAATAGAATCCTCCAAGTGGCGCGGTTCAGTGTGTTGAGAGTCATCGTATAATTCGTAAAGGATCTCCCCCATCGTGGAAGAATAACGGCAATGGGCAGGGTGACCGACTGGGAGCGCACGGAGGGCATCCTGTGATGCTTTTAGAGCTTCTGAAAGGAGGGACTTTTCTCCTTTCTGCACCTTGAAGCGGAGGAGAAGACTATCCGCCAGATCGTGAAATACAGTTGATCGATGTGGATGGGTATTGGGCAACCGCCCGAGAACGTTTCGTGTAAGATGTATTGCATCATGGGCTAACAAGGAAACTTCATCACGATCTTCAATGGCCGCCTGTTTACTATCGTCGTATCGTTGGAAAATAGCATCAGCTAGGGAATGGAGTATATCAGGACGGGGTGCAGGCTGGAGGGCGCGTGCCTGACGGATCAAATCGATAGCGTTTTCTAGGACCTCTAGTGAGCCACTTTTATATTGCGCAACCAGCGCGGAAGCGAGACTAGAGAGTGTAAGAGGTCGATCGGGATGGGATGAAAACCGTAGCTCCAGTGCTTGTTCGAGGAAGTCAATTGCATCCTCCAGGTCTTGATCCAGGTTTTCAACAGTGAATCGCCTATGAAGGGAGATGGCCAGTCGCTCGAGCGCAAGGGGTTGTTCATCCGGGAAGGGGCGCAGTAGCTCGAGCGCTTCTCTGTTCAGTAAAATAGCCTCATCTAAGTCCGCTTGACGACCCGTCCAATCGAATCGCGTTTTGAGTGCATCTGAAAGGCTATGAAGTGCCTCAGGTCGATTGGGATGAGATGAAACCCATGATTGAACCCCAACTCGGTAGAGCGAAATTGCTTCATCCAAATCTTTCAGGTGACCCAATAGGCCAAATCGCGTTTCAAGCACGGCAGCAAGTCGTCTGAGTGGTTGGATTAATTCTGGTTGATGTGCAGAGACCGACTGAGAAGCATTACGACCCCACGCAGATGGTATGTCAGACATATTCTTCGGTAATTTGTTTGCGTCGCCGTCTCGACCATCCTGTAACACAAACAAAATCAGAACATGACTTGCAGAAAGTTCTGAGTGAACCTACATTGCGATCGGACACTTCAAGTATTTTATCGACAATATCCGCTGTAGTAGATTTAGACTGGTTCACCCAAGAAGGATGAGCTGGAAGGTATTCTATAACCAATAAACCATGCACTTACGTCAGGATTATGTTGTTGGTCCTGGAACCCGATGGTGCATTCTCCGCTATCGCGCCACCGATCAAGAGTCTCCAATCGCAGCAAAAAACCATCACTCAGTTTCCGGAGTTCATCGATCCCATTGAATTTCGCTACTAGACTGCTAGCAAGGCCGGATAGGACACCTGTTCGAAGTGAATGCGGCCCTGGCCGACGAACGAGGGTATCGAGGAGGATGGCATCAAGTTTTAGAAGTTGACCTGGCTCCTTGCATCGCGTTAACGTAGAATATGCGACGTTATACAGTTCAAGGAGTCCTTTTCTCTGTTCTTCGATGGAAAGTGCGTCCCTCGGCTTGGCCGTCTGTCCTCACTTTCGAATGTTAGTGTTAATGAAAAGGACAATTGATTAAATATAAGGATCACCATTAATAACATAAGCACGAAAGTAACGAGCACGAAAGAGTTGTTAGTTTGCCTTGGACTACATAACGAAAGATCAGATAGCGTAGACATACCGAGGAAAAAGTCATCTCCAGGGATCTGTAATTTTCAGGACTCCTCAAGACTCCTCAATGTTTAGTGGGCTAAGGAGAGGTGATCCTAAAACAGAAGACCCAGTAAGTAGACATGTGAGATGTCGTGCATGTGATGGGCCGAGAACCGCCGTTCACGATTTCTGCTATTACAGTATGGCTGTCACAACCAATGACCTGTACATTGATCTGGGTGCGTTGAGCCATGGTGCTGCCAGATTCGAACATCCCTCGCCGGTTATGGGAAAGGGCAAAATCATGATAGGGCGCCAGAAACTCCCACATGTGATGCCAACAAATTTAGAACTCATCGAAAATTCCTTCTTCGAAGTCTTGCTTCAAGAAAAGATATCGGATCTATCAACCACTCTTGAGGGATGGCCTATTAGTTCTTACGATCGCGTTGTGTGGCAAATTCTGCATGAACGCACCATTATGGCCCAGGTTGTGATCTTGGAAGAACCTCGTGCCCGCTGATAGTATGATATCGAGCCTTTGTTTGTATCGGGAATGTCAGATCTCAACGACATCCTTTTTCATTCTCTGTCCTAACGCTGGAGATGAATCATAAAGGGAAGATCTTGATGAGTAAACGTGCTGAGATCGTGACTGGCAATCGTCTTCCACTCCAAAACGTTTTCAAGACAGATGGATATTCCCCAGCCAACAGACTCGCTCTCCGACATAGCTAATGATTTCGCGGGAGAAAACCAGGGCGGATGGGCTGGGTCAGAGGTTGAGCACATCACCTTCTACGACGGAGGCCTGGTCCTGGAATGCTTCGCAGTATCACACCCACAAGGTATCCTGTCAGCAGAGGGTAGTGATGGAAGGATGAGCGGGAATCGTATGATGCAATTATCTCTGTCAACCCTATTTGAATATAACCTGCCCTCTAAAGCGCTCGCACACGACTCAAGTGCACCTCCGAGGTGTGGATATGAATCTAGTTCGGTGGAACATGCTAACGCAGATATTCTCATCAGGGAAGGCAATGGTGGCCATAGCGTGATGGAAGGCCCTGCGCATAGAGCAGAAAGCGAAGATACTGGTGACACCAATACAGATGAGATCAATGCAGAAGGGCCAGGCCTCTATATGTTGGTAAGTAGTCCATCAACAAACCTGGTCCTCGATTTACTCCCTTTCCGAAAAGGCGAACCCGGAGCACCCCAGAGTGTTGTTCGCAACTGATCCGTATAACCCTGCTACCACCGCCGAAACCTACCACCGCCAACTAGACGAAGTGAACACGGAAATCAAAAAATACCGTAATGTGCAAGAGTTTACAGGTACAGACCGCACAAATTGGGTTGGTGCAATAATGCACCTTGCTGATGCCCTTGAGGCACGTCATAGCCTGACGGGGCAGCTGAGCGACCTCAATGAAGCGATATCACTTTACCGGACAATATTTTCTACGCTGCCGCCCTCGGTCGAAAAGAGGAATGGTTGATGGGATGAAGTCGTAGCGCACATCGTTAAAAAACCAATATAAGCGATTTAACTCAAACTTACCCTGCAACCTGATCCATGCGACTTGGAATGTCGATAACCAAATGAATCACCTTATCCATAGCCGTAGTTTCGACAAGGGCCAGCGACGATCGCGTGAGGAATTGAGTTCCACAGCAGATTCTCTTTCCCCACAGGCTACACTCGGAACCCCATGTTTAATGATCACATTCGGGGATATGGTGTATATTACCTTGGCCAAGGGAATGGGTCCTGTCTTTCGAGTGCTAGAAGCGGAATGACAAGTGTCAAAAGTGACGGTCTAATATGCAAGTTACTAGCAAAAGCTTAATCAAATTGAATCAAATTTCCGCATATTGAAATAACCTACAAAATGTTTTCGCCCTTACAGCCTGTGGATCCCGTACCATCAACTGCACAGGCCGGAGGAGCTATAGTTCCGCCTCCACGGTCCGTCGTAAGATGTAACAGTTGAATGGTGCTCGACACCTTGTGCGAGTTGCTTCCTGGTCGGGCAGCAATTTCCGGAAAGTTGTTGGAAAGTTGACTCAGGGGCAGGTCTTTGTCGAAGGTCACAGGGTGTGCGTATTAACATTTATAACAGGAAAAGTTCAGGGCTATGAATTTTTGTTATATGTAAAAAAAGAGAGAAGATTGAGAATTTACATATTACGGTTCAAGTGGGGAGAAACGACTGGACGAACTGTAAAGAAATACTGATCTTGCCTTGTTTGAGGCGCTTATTAATTGGTGGGTCTATTTTCTGGGGTTCACGATGCCAACAAGTAAAGGAAATGCCCAGTACTCTGGGGGTGACCGTCGAACGTTGAGGCCGGAGGTCAAGTAGTTCGGCCGCATAAAGTAATTTTCTCGTGTATTGTCCTCGTGCGACGTGTGTACAAAGGTAGACTATGGTAGTGTAGGTGGGTGTGAAGGCTGGACGGCTTGAAGAACGCCGTCCTGACTCCAGGGCGAAGAGCCGATGGGGATGCGGGCGGATGAACCCCATTTCCATCGACTCTACTCTACCGATAGTCCTGGTGATGGGTGGGTGGGTCGAAAAGCGGTATATGAAGGCGATATGCCGATTCGAAGTGGATAGTGTGAGTCGAGAGAGACGGGAGATGGTGAGAGCCTAGAAGAAGGTAGAGATAGAGGTAAACGAGACGTGGGCCTGGCACTTGTGTACACAAGAAGACACAGTGATGGTCACCTGGATGTTTCCGGATCGGCAAATCTCATGTACGACCCTAACCTTGCCTTTGCCCTTTGCTGGCAATATAGGCTGGTATGTGGAAATACAGCTTCTGTGAGCACCCCTTTATTCTGCAATTGTACCGGCTTCTAGTTATAATTTATGCACACAATGCTGAAAATCTCCCAGCTTGTCCGATTTCAGTTCCAGCCAAGACTTAAGCTTTAAGGTCTAAGTAAGAATTACCTGCCAATATGGCTGGCTACCTTTGACCCATACATAAAGTGACAAAGTAACCAGTATGGGTTGCCTTTTTATAATCGTTTTTACCTTCAATTCATCTCTCGAACATTTTAACCATCTTGCCAAACAGTGTCACGAACTCCAGACAGCGTGCTCCTCATCTATGCGGCCAAGTCCAGGAAACAAAACACGTCGACATCCCAGATGACAAACTTGAAAATGCTTAGCGACGTCGTGCACACGGACACTTGGAAGGTGTGTATTTCATTTACTTTCTCTTTTTTCCGAAGTGCTCAGATTAACCTACGCAGACCCTGTTATATCCTCTCGATACCATGGACACCGGCCACTCTCGCCATTTCCTCACATCCCTAGCCAGATCGTCAAAGTAGGATTCTCGGCCTCATTGGAGCAAATCGTTGGTAGCAACGAAGGGACGTACATGCTTTGGAGAAACCGTCCATTAAAGGGGATCAAAGTGAGAATATCCACCTCTACCACAAGGAACACTTATGGGCAATATTTTTCAGGCTGTTGACAATCAACAAATATCTCTCCCCAAGAGGTTGACTTGTTCACATCGGCATCTCATTCAGCAACTCCGTGTTCCATGTCCAACCCGAATTCGCACACGAAATCTCCTCACTGCCGCTTCGATCGCCCTAGCTGCAACTCAAAAACGGCTACCATAGGGGCTTAAAAATTTGCTCCCATCTATCTAGCAACGCTCTTGGACTCTAACCTGCCCGGTTATGTCTGTTTACAGCGGCGTCTGTCTTTTATGGTTGTTGCTGAATGTGCTGTGTGATGCCCCATTTCCATTGTCGATGGCATTCGTCATCATCCTATGCCTTTGGTTATCTTGGCAATTTCTGGATGTCCCGCAAGAGTGTTGCGTTATGTATTACCGCGTTACCGTTGCAATCCCTGAGAGTATAGAATGTATAGAACTGTGGTGAAGACTTAGAAGTTGTAAGGAGCACCCAAACGCCATAACTGCCTGGTATCATTTTCATCAAAACCTTTCCACGCCTAAAGAGCAAAGATGGTCAGAATTGAATCGAAAACATAGCAATATGCATACTCACCACTTGATACCCCCAGTTGGAATTGAAAAGTATTTCAGGATCATACAACGCCTGTCGACAATCTGGATCCGTACAAATGCTATCCTCGGCTTCAGCAACAGAACCAGCCAATTCGTAGGACTTACAAAAACTGATCTTTGTTTGCCTTCGAAGAAACGAGGTAAAAGCCGTATTCTGATGCATGACCCTGGAAATCAGGCCAGACCCATCGCCCATCGAATGCAACTCGGATCGCGATGCCTCCGTCATCTCTGCTCTTGAATGTAAACTATACAACCGGTCAACTAACGTATCCGAAATCAGTAAGAGAATACGTAACGTCAAGTGCTTTATGCCCAACTCCCACTTGAACGATACTGTAGTTAAAAAGGTAGAGGTCACGCCCAGGGCACCATCCGTGTAACAGAGTCACTGCTTTTCCAGTAGCACAATTCAGGATCTTGTATTGCCCTCCCTCGGTAAAAGTTGGGGGAGGAGGTCGGGAGGCGAATTTAAACATAATGTGATCGTCTGCTGATGCTCCGGGCCAGTTTGCGTCCTCGGTCAGGATGTGATCATCGCTAAGAGGAGTCATAGTGTCCTTCTCAACAAAAAGTTGGGAGGAACCAGTGATACCCTCCTTTTTCGAAATTGAGGAAATCAAGGAGGCCACGGAGAGTGGAGGTGGGATAAGATCAAGATCAATTCTCGAAACCCAGGGTTCCTCAGCGTCAACAGGCGCCTTCGATGCAGAAGCACCACCTTCGGTATAAGCGCCATAGTATACTGTGATTGATGTATGACGGTTTCATTACTGACAGAAAATCCGCAGACTAAGAGTGACTTACAAAATCGCGGCGTGAGAGGAGACTGGGCATCAGGTAGGACGCGGAGTGACTCTGTCCCCGGCGTCATTCCATCCTTCGCCATGGCTTCGGAGATAAGTGCTAGTGGTTCCTCTGGGATTACGCCGAGCGTTTGGTTGCTCTTTAGGGAAACAGGAATGTCGTCCACCAACGCGGCCTTACTGGAAGGAGTGGCGAATAGCCGAGTCTTGCTCGAATCAATATTTTCCATGGAGGACAAGCATCTTCTGAGAGAACTTGCATTGTAAGGCGGAGCAACCCACTTAGACTTGATGCGCCCAAGATAAGAGTCATCCAAATAAGCAGGGCGTTTTGTAGTAATTGCGCCTTCCTTGTCGTAGATGCGGTAATAAACTGAAAAAACCAGGATAAGATAAAAGGTCAATGCGTTCAATAAGAAAGAACGAACGGTATTGTAAACCTGATGAACTAACAACTTTGGCACGTATAGAGGGGTGCATAGCACCAAGAACGGCTTTTTGTAGATTTTCAGGCGTAAATTTCGTCCCAAACGACACGGCGTCAACGATATTCTGTGAGGAACTATATCAGAGCGATCCACTACAAGTTTTGAGTACGCACGAAAGAAGGATCATCGGACAGTTTTTTCAAAGCTTGCTCTACACGATTATCATTCCCGATGTGGGCGAATTGAATTGCAACAGCGTTGGGATGATGTAATGCTTGGATCAATTTCCGTGCTGCAGATCGAATCACCTTCGCAGGATTGTCCAAAGGAGAGCTATTCGTGAGGACGATGATATTGACCGGCTTGATTTGTCCATAGTCAGCGACATTTTCTTTGGCGTGTTCGAGCTGATCTATGATTTTGTTGAGAAGAGATTCAAGTCGAGCGGCAATCGCCGAAGGTCCTATAGGAACGCCTGTGAAGACCGACGGAGTGAACAGGAGAAGAAAAACCTTGTGGATTGACTTGTCGGAATACTTGAACAACTTCCTCCGGAACCTAGGAGCGTCATCGTGGTTGGCGTGCTGCCATCAATGAACTGTAGAGATCACCCACCATGATTGCATCCCGGTGTAATAAGGAATTGACGAAGTAGATGTCAATTCCATTTGTATCATATTGCATGACTTCAGAGGCGACACGAACGACAGCATCTCTAGCTTTTCTCCAGGCGCCATTGTTGGCCATCTAACGGGAAATGGTCATCAAGAATATCACCAAGAATAGCGAGGGGTGAATAAATCACGAACTGCGCTCGAGTCATCCACAACAAAGACGGCACGGTATTTTCTTTAGTTAAACGACGTCAACAGGAGCAACGAGACAAAAATAAAGGCTCAACTCTAGCCATTGGTCCATGTCGCTGGGACGAGGGCGGTCCAGGTCATCATTGTACCCCTTGTTTACGGTATCTGGCTCAGGTTTCCCAGGATCGTTCAAGTCAATAGCGACTTTGACGCTGGCGTGAATAGTGATGATCGCGTTCTGAGTTCGTCCTGAGCCAGATGCATCCAAGGACTCGTCAAAAATCTATTAAATAAATTTGGGCGAGTCGTCGATACGATTGTAATGCACACACCGTGAATGTCTGGAAGTCAGGAAAACTTTTCATGTCGTTTGGCCGAGACGCCTTGGCACCATATAAACCCAAGAGACAGTAATATATGAGGGGAAAAAAAAAAATACCGTGATAACCCGGAGATTTGTGCTCAGATCTTTAAACCCAGGCAACTTTCGTGGGTCCTTCCTTGCTCGATTTTTGGAGTGGAAAGTCTCGACAACAAGGACGTAAGAATCCTCCGTGCAAGGCAGAGCCAGGGCATCGGATTCGCTTCCATCAGCCACCATTGTCTTGTCGATAGTATCCCAAAAGCTGACAAGGTCGTGCTTCTCCAATGCTCCATTAACAACACGGCGGATTCGGACGAGATTGACACAATTTCCGCAAGAGACCTGTTGAAAAATGAGATAGAGAAGTGGGACCAATCATAAGAGCTTTGTATGTACCGAGGTAATAGTCGTTAGCCAGCCAGCCGGTATGGTGATGGCGAACGTGTTTTTGATTGCAGAATCGAGTTGCGTTGGACGCTGGACTGCAGCAGCTACGAACTGTTTCATTGGGTCAAGCTTAGAGAAGTGTAGTCAGAATCTACGTCGATCTAATCCGAGACAACAAGCTTACAGTTTCGGCAACTGGTTCTTCTATCTTTCTGAAGTTCCAGCGGCTTGAGCGGCTATCATGATCAGTGGTCATCTGTGGCTATAAACAAAAAAATATTCTGTAAATTCCTGGGGCATAATAAGGGGTAGTTACAATAGTCCCTTCATCGCCATTCGGGAGACCCCAAAATAGCTCCGGTTGAGAAGGAGAGTAAATTCTGAAAGAAAGGTAATCAATTTATTGAAGGCGAGAGAACAAGATAGAAATTGACATGTAGGAATGAGCTGCCCCCAAATGACGCTTAATCACCCATTGGTGTGGCTTTGGTGGATTCTTCACTGAAACGACGTCTTCTCCATCCTCTGCCTCTGGTGCGATATCCACAAAGACATCTGAAGGACCTTGAATGGTCCATTTCTTGTTCGCTAAGAACGAGATGGTCCACTAGATAATCGCAATGCTGTTACGACAAGTCCTCAACACAGCGATATGAAACTAGAGCTCACTCCATGATCATCACTGGCCGTAGACAAACACTGGTCTACCTCACTGTATGCGATGGAGCGGCTGTATTCGGCATTGATAATGGCATAAGTTCCCGAAGGGAGGAACCTTTCTTCAGCAAAAGACATTATGGTGAAGTCGTGTCACTGGAGCAAAAGCGCACACAATCATTTATAAGAACGCCAGATTCACATTGTAGACAGTTAGCGGAACGTTGGTTCATCGATTTTTGACCGTCACTTGACCATTTTCAGAACGATTGCCAAATGAATACAACTGGATCGGTCTAGGATCGGTCTGCTTAGATCGTCTAGATCTGTTCTTTTTGAAGTCGGTCATTAACATTACCTGGATTTGGTAATTGCAAGGGGGCTAACCTTCTCTGGAAGACGTCTTCTTCATCCTTCTCTGCGATTGACATGATAACACGGCCCCCCTCCGAGCAACCCGAAAGCACTCCGAAAGGTGAAACACTGATGAAATCCTGGCGGAAATATGACCATTTGCCTGGAAGGATTTACCTCTTCTATTGGCTCTACAAAAAATATATAAAATCTCTTTTCACAAACCCTCCCCCCATTCAATGGTATCACCGATATCTCGGTCCTTGTACACAAGGGATGATCACTCGTGCCTCAAAAGCCTCGTGCTTCACGGCTGACACGTCACGACTGAGGCTTGAGCGAGAGATGGAGGCAGAGCTGATTGTGATTGAGCAGCGGTTTTCATTAGCGGTAGTGAGCTCCAACAAGTGGAGCATTGTTCCGTATGGGATGACAATGCAAGTAAGAAAAGTCGGGCAAGTATGTAAAGCAAGAAAGCGAAGGCAAAAGAGCTAGAAGAGGCGGGCCGTACGAACCGTGCTGGAGGATCTTCCTTTCTTGTCCTGTCGTCCAACCGCCGTCATGGCGGACGAGGCTTTTTGGGAGGGTATCTACAAACAACATTGGAAAGTCGGTCTCTTGGACCTGCCGGAAAGCAAAATGAGAGTCGACGAGTTTACTCAGTTCTTTCTGCTTGACGTTTTTGCCTCTTCACCAGCCTTTTTTTCCTCCGTAATTGCCTTTCCATCAATCTCATATCCCGCTTCCTGGCAAGTGTTATACCACCACCCCTTTCCCTGAAACCCTTCCTTCCTGTCTTTGCCACTGCCCTACTCAATTTCGATACGCGCAACCACCAACGTGCTCGCTTGGTCCTTTGATTCTGCTCCAGTCCCGGTGCTTTAGGATGAGTCTTGGATCGCGCAGCGGTATAATCCGCTTCATCGTCCCACTCGGGGTCCTGGCCCAAGAAATCAACTTCAATAATTTCCTCGCGACCTTCCTTCTCGCCAACGGTGGTTTGATCGTTCAAGTCGTCTTCGTGCTCTCCCGCCTAAAGGCGAGATAAGTTTCGAAATCAGATCACCATGAATTCACTTACTTTGAGTAAATTAGATGAAATCTGATTTTTCAGCGAGGTTGTGAAACAGGACTTGTGAGTTATTTAAATTTTCCAAACCATATGTGGTCTTACTTACCTCTGGTAGCGGTTGAAATTGTTGCTCCAGACAATCTACAGTGCATTCGTCGCTACTTCGCCATCTGTCAAGTGTATCCAACCGCAGCAAAAAGCCGTCACTCAGATCATGGGCCCAGGGCTGACCGGCAGAGCTGTACTTCGATACCAACTTTTTGGCAAGGCTTGCAAGCAAGTCTGATTTACAAGGATAAGGTCCTGGTCGACGGATGAGGATGTCGAGAAGTACGCCGTCGAGTTCGAATAGTTGGGCTGGCCGCGTGCATCCAGTTAGCGTAGAATATGCAAAGTTGTATAATTTATGCAATTCTTGGTTTTGTTTTCGAATGAAGGCGACATCTCTGGGCCTGGCAGTCTTCTGTATTCAGAATTTGAATCACGAGTGTAAATTAGGTGTGTAGATTGAATGAGCACGCACGTAGTAAGTGTTGGGTGACATGCCGTTATGGACTTGTCTTACCAACACGTCAAACAAGAATGAACGTGAACGTGAAAAAAAAAAAGACGGAGAAGATAGTTGCGCAAGTGGCATCATTGATAGGGCATAGACCGACCCCCCATACTGCCATTTATGTGCAACGTTGGGTCCATCATGTCAAGTTATCTGATCAACCTGAGGACCTTATAAATAATGGATAGATTCTCAGATCCTTCGCTCCAAGGGGCCCGACAGAATTCATACAAAGCGTGAACTGAAAGCATTAAATCTACTGCGCATACTAAATTCCAGTTCCGAACTTCAAACCCCAGCCCTCATTTACCCAGACAAACTTGGACCACATAAAATCTGACAAAGACCAGTAAAAAAGATTTGCATTAGAAGCGTTACGAATGCTAACATTGATCAAGCGCCGGGTGCACGTCTTTGTACGACTTGAACAAGAATAGTGTCCCAAATCAGGCGAGGCTTCTCCTTTCGCGGAGCCGTGGCACGATCACCGACTTCGAAGGGAGACGATTGTGGAATATTTGAATAGTCCACTGGTTGGGTGGTGAGGAACAATTTCAGAAAGCCGACATCAATATCCTGCCCATCCCTCATAAAATAATTGTATGGAACTTCGCCACCGGAGCCATAACCGATGGTGAGCGAACCTGGGCCATTAGCTGTCTTTTTGGAAAGAGGCACATCCAAATTCTTCAGGGCGGTCGGTGGCTGGTAGTAAGACGCTATCAGAGGGGGGCGGCGAAAATGAGTTCTGACTTTCTTTTCGCTGGGGAGGCGATACTTACTGATGCTCAACGTACTGTTATCAAAGAAAAAAAGAGAAGGATAAAGATCAAGGGGGGAATTGTTGATGATTTTAATGCCATAATCGTCTTCTGAGTTGGGATCGATGACAAGCTCGATAATACCATTGACGTTGAGGTTCTCCCCAACAGGTTGTATCGGATTGAGTTCGTCGCCATGATCGAGCTCCTCTACCTTCCTGAAATCGAGGGTGATATGGTTCTGGAGAACTCTCTTGGTGTTAGTACGGCGAAGATGCCAGTGGTAATGTGCCGCTGCCCGGATGACAGGAAAGACGGCGTCATATGTAGGCTCGAGCGCAAAGGGGTACCGTGTTAGCCCAAACTGCGTGACCTGTGGGTTCAAAATATCGAAAACAACCTTATCCCCGTCAAGCGAGATGGCTAACTCTGCCTTTTCCTTCTCAACAAGTGAAACCTGCCAGCGAGCGGGGTCCGTATGTGACAAGAATTTCTCCAAAATGGGATCAAGAGTATGGTTCGCTTCAACGTTAAGACGAAGCTCCTCCCCCTCTCCTGCCTTAGTCTGTAACGCATATCCCGTCCCGGTTAACGCCACTTCAGAGATACCATCAGGAAGAGAGAGGGTCGTGGTAAATGGGCCAATATTCTTATCCTCGACAACGATTAACTTGCCCACTGGAGACGTTTTCTGATCGGGTTCTTGATAAATGGTGAATTCTGCTCCATTGCTGATTCCGTGTGCACTGCCCGCGTCCAAGGTATATTTGGTATGCTCCTTGTGTATCCTATATAAAACACGACCAGTGCTTGGAGCCTTCGCATTAAACAGGATCCTGCGCTGATTAACGCCCTCGCATTGTGGATGTTGCCTGAGAAGTTTACAAGTTAGCGAATGGTAGTAAGTAGTCTAGAAATCGGGCGTACTCAGGAAGTGCATACATTCGCTCAAAAAGATCGCAATATGTGATTGTTTCAGCGCTGACAGTGGATAAGGTCTGGAGTAAGGCTTTTGTAAAAGCGCCACGTCCTCCATTCTCCTTGGCCGTCTCCTTCGCACTACATGCTGCGAGTAGTACATGCGATCTCAGGCCCTTATGGAGGAAACCTGGTCGAATACGGGCGCCTCGTTCCAGGCCCAAGAGTTTGGAGTCAAGTCCAGGAGATATAGGGTGTTTAATTTCGAAACCACGGACGGAGCTGTGGGAATCTATCTTTTCTGCACGCGTCCCAGAGGCAGAGTGACAGCAGTCGAATATGACCGTCTGATATGTGATCAGATCAAGGAACCGGAACAGCAAAACGATGCGTACAATATTATCGTCTTTCGCACGCGCAATACGCTCTAGTAATACGCTTATGGTGCGATCCGGTATACCTTGTACTATTTGACCATCGTAGTCGTGAGGAACGAGCATCTGGATCTTGCTGTCTGCGCCTCCTGCCTCCCAGCCAGGCGGAGGGGTGGCCTCGCCTCCATGACCAGCGTAATAAATCAAGATGGGCTCGCGTGGGTTGATGTTGGGGTTGGTTTCCAGTGCCTTGAGTTCAGAGAGGATATTATCTCGAGTCGCTTGTGCATCTCGAAGATTCCTGATACGAAACTTTTCGACTTTCAGGGCGTCTTCCAAGTAATGTTGGATCGAATCTGCATCAGCGACACATCCTTTAAGGTTTAGTGTTTCCTGGCTCTTGTATTGGTTGATCCCGATGATGAGAGCAAAAAAGGGTGGTGGCGTGCTAGTAACCGCCCTCGTGAGTCGTCAGAAGCCGCGAGATAATTGAGAAAAGCTGCTAACTGGGGAACTGGAATAGCTGATGTAATTTTTCTAACAGATTGGAAATGAGCAGGTCAAAGCCTAGAAGAACGAGCTGTGACTGACATAAGGGATGAAGTAGTCGGTGCATCGCTGATTTGGAATCAAGTTAGGGTGGACAGAAACTGGAAGGGAGGAGGGTTTTTACTAACTTGACCTTCTGTTTGCTAAATGATGATGGATTAGCAAGACTTCAAATTTATGGGGTATTATAATACCTCGTCGCACGAGATTTCGCCACCTGATCTTTGGGGCGACTACGCCAACATCGAAGAAAATATGAAGCTCAGCAAGGCCGAGAGAAGAACGAAATCCAGTCACGCACTATAACAGCCACCAAAAAATATCCACATAATTGTTGACATTGTCACTCGACCACATCTTGGGAAGGGGGTTCACTAAGAGAGAGTTCTTAGCGTAGCAAGGTCCCTGAACGACGTTGTTCGCATCGATTGTTCTGTGAGTGTGATGGCGTTCAAAGATCGCCAACACTTTCACATCGTCCTGAATTACTAAATGAGTGCTGACTTCCTAGTAGGGCATCTTGAATGTTCAAAACCAAATGATGACGTTCTTTCCCAAGCTGACCGATTGACACAAGCCTAAGTGATAACAGCGGTGGCCTATTTAAAACTTTCTGAACCTCAGATTTAGAGGAGGGAGCCAATTCCACCGAGGTCCGGATTCTGAAATGCCTTCGGCGTCAGGATAAGGGTAAGTTTGGGATGGTGATACTTACTGCATGTCTTCGATTCATCCGGGCCTTTTTGTTTTCAAGCCCTAGCCAAGGGGGTCCGCGAATTGGAAAAAAGTACCGTATCTCAAAAATGGGTGTAAAAAGGGTTGGGAAGTTGATTTCTGAAGGTTTTGGAGTGTCAATGTCAAAATCTGGCAAGATATTGAAGATTTTGT
>Ga0307513_10003632_pt1 | contig 20894 bp, 27 predicted proteins | sample 15_EM_MG_FD_202174 | JGI IMG/M metagenome (GOLD analysis project Ga0307513, IMG submission 202174) | Populus trichocarpa ectomycorrhiza microbial communities from riparian zone in the Pacific Northwest, United States - 15_EM | ecosystem: Host-associated > Plants > Roots > Unclassified | place...
GCGGATGAATAAGGCTTATGAATTGGGCATATGATTTGAACCTGTGAATAGAGTGTATGAATTGGGCTTATGAATTAGGCGTATGGCATGCTGAGACAATATACGTTACTAGACTAGGCAACTCGGACGTCCCATCAGTGTTGTGAATTATTCCGGTTCATATAGTATGAATCATTCCATGCAAATAAATGCCCGTACATACTTTGAGGTATGTGGTTTTTGGTACACGTCCCTGGCATGAATGGACCGAACACCTGGGGGCTCCTTGGCAAAGGGCTTTCAGCTCCCGTAACCACGGCGGTGTTCGGTCCATTCATCCGAGGGAGGTGTATATGCTCACACATTTACTCAATCATGTATCAAAAGAGCAATGTTCGAGAGGGGAATATATGAAAAAGTGGGGCCCTGGGCGGAGACAATTCATTGACGGGGGGCTGTTCGGGGCATTGAACGGGGCGGGGGCCTGGACGGGGGCAGGGGCAGGGGTTAAAAAAACAAAACGCCCCGCCCCGGGCCATTGACCGGGGCCGGGCGGGGAATTGAGGCGGGGGCCCACCCGTTTCGGGGCCCCGGAGGCCCCTTAACGAACACTAATCCAGATACCAAAGGAAAGGAAGTACCCCCACTTCGCAACCTCACGCTAGAACAGATACAACAAATTATTGGAGCCTTAACCAGAGGAGCGGGGAACACAAAGAAACCGCAAATCAAGGAACCCTGCACATTTCACGGGGAACGGGATCAACTCAGCGGTTGGCTGGCCCAGCTGTCAGTCTACTTCAAAGGAGTAGAATGGGAATTCGACTACAACAACGACAAAATTGTCTACGCGCTTAGCCTTCTAAGAGGCGACGCGTTGAAATGGGCTGCACCATACATCGAAAGAAGACAAGATGTAACCTGGAGCAGTTGGGACGACTTCAAGAATGAACTGCAGGGACAGTTTGGCGAAATCGATGAGCAAGGAGCAGCGAGAGTAAAACTCATCACGATGGCTCAAGGATCGAAAGGAGCCACAGAATACTGGAACGAATACAGACTCTTCGCCTGTCAAACAGGGATGGACGATGCAACCCTGACTTACCACCTGATGAAAGGGTTCAAAACAGAAGTACAAGACGCATGGGGAATGAATGGATCAGACTCGCAAGACCCACAATTCGTCGCAAACTGGGCCATTAAAAAGGAAACCAAAATGGCAGCCATCAAACACATCCGTCATAGGACAACAAGCAAAGGAACAACCGTATCGTCCGGAACCTCGAGAAATCAAAATGGGACCTTTCGACCTCAGAACCATAATCAGGGCGATCAAATGGAGCTGGATGCAACGCGAAGAAGGCCTGGGTTCAACATCTCAGCCAAGGAATACCAAAGAAGAATGAGGAGCAACCTATGTCTCAAATGCGCCAAACCCGGACATCGAGCAGCAGCATGCCGCAGCCAGGCCAACAGCAAAGAAGGAGCGACCTGAGATCCACGGAATGACAAAAAACAATGGAGACCACCAGGCAAAGCCAGGGAAATGGAGGTCGCAAAGGAAGAAGAGTCGGGAAAAGACGAAGGTCCCCAGTAAGCAATGGTCTGAGGGACAGGACCAAACCACAGCCCATTGAGATGAGGAACCTTTACGCGGCACTGAACAACACGGAAGCACTGAACAACGAAAATGACCATATTATGGTCACTATACGACTACACGGCACAATAGGGCGGGTCACGATTAACGCTATGATCGACTCGGGAGGAACTGAGGACTTTATCGACAAAGGGTTCTGCAGCAAATACAACATCAGAACCACGCAAGAAAAAACAACACGAGAAGTTTACCTGGCGGACGGTCGACCCAGCCCTATGGGACAAATTACCCATACAGTGAAAGTACTTATGGACATCGGTAGCTATAGGGAATTGGCTTTATTACAAGTGGCTAAACTACCCAACCATGAGGTCATCCTCGGAATACCATTGTTAAAGCAACACAGCCCCCGAATCGACTGGGGTCCAGGAAAGATCACCTTTGAAAGTGAAAGGTATACGACATGGTGTTTAAAGGAATCACCCACGGTATACGCAATACCAGAAAACGAAGCAGGAGAAGAGAACTTGAAAGTCGAGTTCGGCATGGCTCAAAGCAAGAAAGATCAGCGAGTCAAGGTTAAGAAACTTGACCCGCAAGCAAAGATACCGACTTGAGGATCGGCACCAGCAGCAGGACACGACATGTAGGCAAACGAAAGCAAGACAATACCGGCCTGAGGACAAGAGGTTGTCCGAACCGGAATATCAATCACACCACCGAGAGGAACCTATGGCAGGATAGCGCCAAGAAGCGGCATGGCAGTTAAACATCAGATTGCTGTCAATGCAAGCGGGATCGACTCCCACTATACTGGGGAAATCAAAGTGGTACTAGCCAACCTAGACAACCGAGACTATCAAGTCAAAAACAGAGATGAGATAGCACAACTCATCACGGAAAAAATAGTCGAAGGCGACTGTTACGACGTCCGAACGCTCAAAAAAACCAATAGAGGACAACAAGGATTTGGAAGTACAGGAACTTCTAAGGCACAGATCTGCGAGATCAGTGCCAGAGCCTTCGGAAAGTTTTACCGAAGACCGGACACGACAACAGCAATCCTCAAGTACAGCAAAAAAGAAGGACGCATAAGCCTAGAATCAGTCAACATTAGCACCGAGCTAGCGATCAAAAGCGGAAAATATCAAAAGAAACGAAAACTCGAAGAAATGGTGCCTCAAGAATATCATGAATACTTGAATGTATGCTAAGAAGAAGAAAAAACCAAGCTACCACCCCACCGACAGGGGGTGGACCTGGAAATCAAGCTCGAAGAAGCAGAGGGTCTCCCGATCAAAAAGATATACGCACTCTCCCAGGACGAACTAAAGGAACTCTGGAGCTATATCAAACAGAACGAGGAGAGAGGATGGATAAGAGAAACCTACTCCGACGGGGATCTCCCATCATGTTCGTCAAGAAAAAAGATGGAAAACTTCGACTATGTGGCGACTATAGGGCACTCAACCATGTTACCAAAAAGGATCGATACCCCCTACCGCTCATAGGGGAAGCCTTGGACAGGCTACAAACGGCAAAATATTACACCAAACTGGACATCAAGGACGCCTACCACAATGTCAGAATAAAAGCAGGGGACGAATGGAAAACGACATTCACCACGAAATACGGCACTTACTAATACTTGGTAATCCCTTTTGGTCTAACCAATGCAGCTGCAGGATTCCAAAGATGGATCAACAGAATCTTGCAATCATATATCGACATATGCTGCATAGACTACCTGGACGATGTCCTAATATACTTAGACAACCTGGAACAACACCAAAAAGACGTGGCTGCCATCATCTGCGCTGTACGGCAACAAGGAATGAAACTCAAACTATCGAAATGCGAATTTCACCAACAAGAAACAAAATACCTAGGATTCATCATCAATAACGAAGGAGTCAAAGTCTACCCTGTCAAAACAGCAGCCATATGGGATTGGAAGGAACCTACTAAGGAAAAAGGAATTCAGGAATTCATGGGGTTCTGCAATTTCTATCGACGCTTTATAAATGGATTCAGCACAACAGCCAAACCACTATACGATCGAACCAAGAAAGATGTCGTCTGGGAATGGGGAAACAAAGAACAAAGCGCCTTTGACCAACTAAGACAAAAGTTATGCTCAACCCCAGTGTTGACATACTTCAAAGCAGGAAGACCACTGCTTGTTGAAACCGACGTCTCACAATATGTCTGCTCAGGCATATTGTCCCAACAGGACGAAGACGGAAAATGGAGACCAATAGCATACCGATCAAAGACGATAAAACCGGCCGAATGCAACTACGACGTACATGACAAAGAACTATTAGCAATAGTTCAAGCGCTCAAAGAATGGAGGCGATACCTTAAAGGAAGTGGACAACACTTCAGAGTCTTGACAGACCACCAGAACTTGATAACATTTACGACCACTAAGGAGTTAACTGGACGGCAAATCCGATAAAGTGAAGTTTTGAGCGGCTTCGACTTCAAAATCGAATATCGACCGGGAAAAGAAGGAGGCAAGCCAGATGCCTTAAGTCGACAAAAAGCAGACATGCCACAGGAAGGAGATGAACGACTTACACAGAAAGAAAGAATTCTCCTACCAAAAGAGAAATACTTTGAAACCAGCATCCAGGAAATGGAGACAACAAGACTCGAAGAAACAAGCTATGAAGAACTTCGCAACGAGACGGCTCAAAACGAAGAAATTCAAACGATAAGGAAAGCTTTGCAACGAGGAGACAGAGAAATGAAGGGAGTGGCCCTAGGACTATGCCAATGGAAGGACGAATACCTATTGCACCAAGGAAAGATTTGGGTTCCCAACAAAGAGGGAATTCGGACCAACCTTATACGCCAACACCACGATATTCCGCAAGCAGAACACGGAGGAATGGCAAAAATGAAAGGAGCTTCTACGACGCAAAGACTATTGGCCTCATATGCTCAATACGATAAAACAATACGTCAAGAATTGCGACATTTGCCAAAGAACGAAGGTGGTACGACATGCACCTTATGGCCTGATGAAGCCAAATGAAGCCCCGGATGGACCGTGGACATCAATATCCATGGACTTCATCACGGACTTACCGAAATCAAAAGGAGATGACGCAATCCTGATCGTCATTGATCGACACACGAAAATGGCTCATTTCCTACCATGCATTGAGGAAATGGATGCACGGCAATTCTCGGAACTTTTCATGAGGGAAATATTTCGATTCCATGGGCTGCCGAAAGATATCATACCGGATCGAGGATCCATATTCACTTCCAATTTGTGGGAGGGAACGACAAAACAACTAGGAATAGAACGAAGATTGAGCACTGCATTTCACCCTCAAACGGACGGACAAACGGAACGGACGAATTCCACTTTGGAACAATACCTCCGAGCATACGTCAATTATCAACAAGACAACAGGAAGGAGCTCCTACCAATGGCAGAATTCGCATACAACAATGGATATCAAGAAAGCATTAAACGCACACCCTTCTTTGCAAACTACGGAGTCAACCCCGAATATCAGACCATCGGGCACCTAATGCAAGGAAAACTCATACCACCGGAAAACATGAGTCAATTACACGATACCCTACAAGCGGAAATGACGGAAGCGCAACTAAGACACAAGGAATACTACGATGCAGGAAGAAAACCCGATCCGAATTTACAATCAGGAGATATGGTCTGGCTATTGCCAAGAAATATACGAACGACAAGGCCATGAAAGAAACTGGACTACAAGAAAATCGGACCCTTCAAAATCTTGGCAAGGATTGGAGAAAGTGCTTATAAGCTCAATCTTCCACCATCGATGAGGATCCACAATACATTCCACATCTCTCTTCTTGAACTATATCACGACAATAAGTTTTCTTCTCAACGAGCACAACCACCACCTCCAATTATCATCGAAGGAGAACCTGAGTACAAACTCGAACAAATTATCGATTCCAGACTACACTACGGGAAACTAGAATACCGGGCCAAGTGGACCGGTTATCCTCCTGAACATGACAAAGTCAGGTACCCCTACGAAGATTTCGAAAAGGCAGGCATCGCAAAACAACAATTCCACCAAAAGTACCCCAGGAAGCCGTCTCTCGATCAAGATCGAGGAACACGAAAAAGGGGAGACTTGGGGCTCCATAACACCACCACCGCAACTCGCACCACCACCACCACCTCCACGAATGACGACACCAAGACCCCCGACCCCGAAGACCGCCCAAGAACGGTGGGGAACTGCCGTGGGACTACCCACGAGCCCCCCATACCAAGCCCCACAGGAGTGGGAAGAAGCAGAAAAGAAGGAACGAGCTCGGAGAGAGCACGATGTGCTGTCATGGACAGCATGCTACGACGATGGGTGCCAGGTACACTACAGGGACAAGGAAGCCTCGGGATGGTTCCCCCAAGACCGATCTAGGTCTGGGCCATCAGTACCCGTATCGCACCGGAACAAAAAACAGCAGAGGAAACGCCATGGGCAGAGCTTGACATGGTACAAATGCTACGACGACAAATGCTTCGTACATGTGCAAGAGAAGATCAAAGCGGGATACTACCCACAAGAAAACGGAGAGAGGAAACCGTTCTCAAAATCACATCGGAGACACCCGAGCCGGAACAACGAAGGAAATTCGGTGCCGTGAGGACACGGCAGGAGAGGGAGGGGAGCGAAAAAGGCAACCAGACGTCGGAGTCCTACAGAGGCAAATCCAGGAACTGCTAGACGAAAAGCAACAAACCCTGGAAAAGGACGAAAAAACCCGACAAGAGCTAGCCAACTACCAGACGATGATAGGACGAATGCGCGAAGAAATCCAAGGACTTCGCAGAACAGTCGCGGGATCTGGTTTCAGCATGGCAGGGTTGAGGAACGTGATGGACGCAAAAAAGCGAGCCAACGAGGAGCTCCAACACAGGAACCACAGCCTCGGAAAGGAGCTCAGAAGAACTGGGCAGAGGTGGTTAGACCAGGGAGTGTAGCATCGTGGGACCGATGCTAGGGGGAGACGGGAGCTAATGTCACAAATCGTGACTAAGGAAGGCAGATTTCACATGACTCATACTTATGAGTCATAAGGTATGTTGGATTTTACAGTATGACGTCGCTTGACTCATAGTTCTCACATGACTACGCACTCGCGAGTCATTGTTATATTATGATTGGTTGATTGTTTCATGACTCACGATTGTGACGTCATATGATGTAATGACTTTCGCACATGACTCATACTATGAGTCATGGGTTTCACGCTTGTGACTCGTTCGAGCACATGATTTGGTTTATGGGTTTTGATTGGTTAACGGAATGTTGTGCCATGACGCACATGAGTCATTGATGGATTTTGCGCTATGAGTCACTACGAGTCATAGAGGTTTATGTAGCGCGAGGTGATGAGTCACCAGGGTTAGGGTTGTGGGAAGATGCCTATATAAGGCGCTTGGTTCCGACCAAGGGATAGGACACGCTTCTCGTAAACTTCTTCCCCCCCCCTCCATTTCACATACAAACTCAACTCTTCCCCGCTTTGCGTCTGGACCAGACCCCTCTCTCACCTTTCCTCACCTACTCGTCGCCATGGCGAACCCCCATAACCTCCCCCCAGGGAACGCAGCCTTTGGTAGGCTATCAGCCCTCAACTCTCCCCACCCGTTGCGTTCAGGAACCCCCTCTACCGACCACCCCATTGAGTTCATGATGAGGCAACACGCTCAGGCGAGGAGCGCCCTCAGGCTCAGCAACCAAGACTTCCCGGACCTCAGCCCAGACGCGCCGGCCGGCACCCTCCCCATTGAATCCATCACGATCGTTCTCCTCTCCCAGCTCGTCCAGGGCCTGGTGACCGTCTCACACGAGCTGAGCGGGGTAAACCAGGCGGTTCCAACCATCTCCGAGGAAAACGAGAACCTCAGGGAGAAGCTCCACGACATCTCCTCTCAACTCGCCAACTTTCCCTCCACCCAAGAACAACAAACCGCTCCGGGGATCCCCGATCTCCAAGCATCCATACGTGACCTGTCACATCGTGTGTCAGCCCCCATCCCGGCCCCCCCGGCTCCTACCCCCCCCTTACAGAAAATGCCTCAACCTCAACCAACTGCCGGCCCCCCCGCCTCAAGGAAGGGCAAAGAAAAGGCCCGTGCCCCACCCACACCTCCCTCAGCCATGGCTGACGACCCTAAATACCTCATACCATTCTACGATACGAGGCTTGGCAAGGCGTTCGGGAACCCCGAAAGGAGCGCCAAGCTCTATCCCAACTCATACGAGGCCGGGGAATTCCGGAAAGGAAGGTACGACCTTGACTCCTTCACCCCAGGCCACCTACACCCCAACGTCCACCCCTCCCCCTCCTACGCGCAAGCTGCCTCCGGCTCAGGCTCGGGCGGCAAGGGCAAAAGCAAAGCTGTGAAACCTCCTTCCCCCTAACTTGTTGCGAGTACGACGGCCCCTCCCGTTAAAAAGGGGCCGCCCTCCCTCCCAGGTGCCCAACGACGCTTCTTTGCTCCTTGCCAGTGCCCTGCCCCTCACCCAGACGCCCTCACTATTGCCGCAACCTTTCCTGACATCGTTGCTCGAGTCCTTCGTGAGTCAAACTGCCTCCTCCCCCTCGGCTTCTCCGCTACTGTCAACCCTCGTGGCTCAGTCTCCCTGACCGTCACCGACAAGGCCACCCCTGCCGCCTCGTACGCGCCCTACTCTGACTCCCTCACCAGGGCCCTCAATCAGTCCTTCCCAGTTGGTGAAAACCCCTGGTGCACCCTCGTCCTCGCCCCCACTGCCATGCAACTAGCCATCTACGGCCTCCCCCTACGTTTCGTCCCTCAAGATGAAGAGGAACTCTTCCCATATATCCGGCAAGCAATCCTCAACGACAAAGCGACCCAGATTCTCTCAGCCAGGTACCTTAACCCTGGCCGTGATTCTAGGGAGACGAAGCAGGCAACTTAGGTGGTTATCACCGTCGACCCCCACAACGTTTCAGCCCTTACCTCCGGGGTCGTCATCCTCTCTCAGAAACGCAAGGTCGAACTTGCCTTCTCCTCCTCCAGAACCTCCCAGTGTAAGAACTGCTGGAGATACGGACACGCCCATCAACGATGCCCCGCCACCCACCCCACGTGCCCCATTTGTGTGCTTCACCATACTCGCGCGGCTCACTGGTGCCAGAATCCAACCAGCCCCAGGAGCGGGAACAATAAGCCAGTCCCATCCTGTTGTCCGACCTCGCCCCCCCATTGCTGTAACTGCGGTGGTGACCACACTGCCACATTCAGGGAGTGTCCGGCTCGACCTTCACCGCCTGTCCCCACCAGAACCAACTCGCCTGCCCCCGCCCCAACCGGTCAAGACCCCATGGATTTGGCGGTCGATGGCGGCCCCACATCCGCTACTCCCCCGTCCAGGCCGAGTCCCCTTGCGGTGGACTTAACCCCCAGGCAGCCTCCCCCAGCTGGACCCTCCACGCGTCCTGGCACTACTCACGGTTTCAGTGGTCCTCTCCCCCTGGAGGAGCCAAGCCCTTCCCCTGCACCTCGAGAACGTCGGGTTCGTCCCGGTAATGATTAATCGCCCCATGCCTCCTCCCCTGGGACAAAGGCTGGCCCCCGCCCCGGAATTTCTTTCCATCATTCAACATAACTGCCTTGGGAGCTGGAATGTTTTTCTTTCTTTGTTTGAGTCGTTGAGAGAAGCGACCACCTACCCCTCGATAGTCCTCTTACAGGATCCACCTGTAAACAAGGCTCACCTTCCTTCCTTTAATGGTTTCAAGTCATTCTTTCCCCCAGTTAGGAAGCCACGAGTGGCGGCCTACGTTCACATGTCATTTCTTTCAAACTACACGGTGCTCCCCAGGTTTAAAGAGGTGGACGATGTCCTTGCCCTTGACATCTCCTCCAATGAGCCTCTCTTTGGCCCTAGTTTCCACTCCTTCAGGGTTATTAACGCCTACTCCACCAATACAGTTGACCACAGGGTCCACTCCGTTTGACCAGAAGATCTTTTCCTCGATCTTGGGTTTCCCCTCTTGGTTTTGGGGGACCTCAACATCCACAACCCCCTCTCGGACCCCCTACGGCACTTCTCGCAGCGGGAAATCTCGTCCTCGACTCCCTACTTCGAGAAAGCGGCAGAATCCGGTTTCGCCCTCCTTAATCCCCCTGGTGAGTCCACAAGGTTTCCCCTAGTGGGGAACGCTCGCCCATCGGTCATAGACCTCGCATTTGCAACCCGCCCCCTCCTCCCCCTTATTAAAAGCTGGGAAGCCTCCCTCCCATCGACAGGTTCCGACCACATTCCGATAACAATCACCCTCGCCCCACCCTCCCAGAAACAAAAACCCCCGCGCCTGCGCTGGGCAGACACGGACTGGGAAACATTGGACCCGGTCATCAAGGGTTTCAAGGTCCCGGCCGCACCGTTATGCCCCACCCCCATGCAACTGGACGAATGGTTGTCACAATCACTGAACCGTTTGATAGCTCTCCTCAAGGAACACACGCCAGTGTCCAGGCCCTCCCATCACTCCAAACCCTGGTGGACCCCCCACCTGTCTATCCTCCGTCGTGAATATCACAAGGCCGCGAGAACGGCAAGAAAACACGACACCCCACACATGCGGGAAGTCGCCGGAACCTCCATGATGGGGTATTTCAAGGCGATCAAGGCCGCTAAAAACAAACACTGGTCCTCCTTCCTGTTCACCGCCACCCCCCAGAGCCTTTGGACGGCTAAGAGGTTCGCCTACCGGCGTGCCCAACCGCGCTTCCCCTCCCTCCCGGGGGCCGAGACCCCTCAACAAATGAACGTTGTCCTTCTGGACCACTTCTTCCCGCCCAAGGAACCTGTATCCCCGCCACCTAGGCTCAGGCCAAACAGGTCAGCACCCCCCCTAACGACGGACGAGATAGCCGCGGCTCTCGCCAAGTGCTCCCCGACTTCGGCCCCGGGCCCGGACGGGATACCCTACTCTACCTGGAAACAGGTCAACAAGATCAACCCCTGAATCCTCCTGCACATGCTCGCCCCGCTGGTCCTCCTGGGGTACCACCCCGCATCGCTGAAAAGCTCGAACGGAGTGGTACTTGACAAGCCAGGAAAACCCTCCTACGAGTCACCCTCCTCATTCCGGATAATCGTCCTGATTCACACAATTTCAAAGATCCTCGAGAGGATTATAGCAGCGTGCCTACTCGCGGCAGCCCGACTCAGAGGGTTGTTGCACCCCAACCAATGCGGTTCGCTCCCCGGGCTCAGTACCTACGACGCGTGCCTCACCCTCACCAACGACATCAAGACTCTGCAGAGGCCCCGGCTCAAGGTCTCCTCCCTGTTCCTCAATATAAAAGCAGGGTTCGATAACATCGACAACCACACTTTGGCCCGAATCCTGAGGGAAGGCGGGATACCCCCATATCTGGTTTCCTGGGTTTCGTCCTTTCTGGGTGGACGGAGCTGCACCCTAATCTTTCAAGGGGCACCAGGGACCCCAGCCCCAGTTAACGTTGGCGCCCCCCAGCGCTCCCCGATCTCGCCGCTCCTCTTTCTTCTCAACGTTGCGCCACTGAATTTCGCGATCCCTCGGGGTCTGATGATCTCGTATGTGGACGACTTCGCCCTCACAGTCGCCTCCCTTTCCTACCGTGGTAACATCCGCAGACTCCAGGACGTATTTGAAAGGCTAGAAAGAAAGGCCTCCTGCTTGGGCGTCTCCTTTTCGGTCGCGAAGACGGAATTGATACACTGGAGAACCCCCAGCCAAAGGCACTCACCAAAGTGCGCCTCACCTATTGAGATCAAAGGGGAGCTGTTCCACCCAAGCAACACCGTTCGGTGGCTCGAGCATTGGTTCACTCCGGCCCTTGACCCCGATGCACATTTCTCGCGCCGCCTGGCCCTTGCCCAGGGGGCGTTCGCACTCATTCGGCGACTCAGCCCGCCGGGCGCGGGCCTCCCCCCCTACCGATGCCACAGGCTGGCAACACCGTTAATCGCCCCCATCCTACTCTACGGCGCGGATTTGTTTACACCTAGTGTGGGTACAACGACCCGCCTCGATACGTTCTGGCGAAATGTCCAGAGATGGACCACAAACTGCTTCTCGGCTACACTCACAGGGATACTTTCGGTTGAATCCTGCCTCCCACCCGTATCCCTCCTGATCAACCAACGGCAAAGGCTGGCGGCACTCAAGGTGGTCTGCTCCCCTCCTAGTGTGAACCCGGCAACTGCCTGACTTCACACCTCCTTCCCTTCGCTCTCGGTGCACAGGGCGCCTGACTCCTCGCGGGCCTTAACCAGGGGCCTGTCGTCCGTTTACCTCCCCCTACATTGGAAAACGCCCCGCCCCGTCCCCCCGATAAGGAACCACCTGCCGATTGACGCGGTGGCTCACCAGACAATACCTTTCACCCTCGGGCTATCCAGGATGCCCATGATCAACTCCCACCTTGTCTGCCCGAACCCCACCCTCCCGCCCCAATCCCTGATAGACAATACCTATTCCGCCCTGAAGAAGAGGGTAAGAGAGAAACTCCTCGAAGAGTGGTCCTCCCTTTTCCTAACCCCGGGGTACTACCTGCACCCTCCCGCGCTACGGCCGAGGCCTGTCATGGGCTTGGGCAAGTTCGTTGCCGGGAGAATCCACAAGATGAGAGCCGGAAAAAGTTACCTGGCCGTCCATCCAACCTGGAGGTCCCCCGACGCCGATACCTCCTGCCCCCGCTGCGGCTTGGAACCTGAGACCTTCGAGCACGCTATCGTATCCTGCCCCTCGAGGCAACACAGCAGGTCGCGCCTCCTCCACGGCGTCACTGATGTCGGTCCCGAAGCACCACTCTGGTCATCCCTCCCTCTGCTAAAAAGACTCGCCTCCTTCATAGGCGTCACCTCTACAGGGTTCCCCCCCACGATGTTCCCACCAACCACCCCCCCCTCCTCCCCACCGTTCTCCCTCTCCCCCCCCAGGGTGCCCCCCGCGGTCTTTCGTGTTTTTTCGTTGGCTGAGGTATAGGGTCGTTGGGTTTCTTTCCTTTGGCTTATGTAGGCTTTCCTTACCATGTGACTGAATTATCGGTTGTGCTTTCCTTGTTATATGTGGCCGATGGCCCGGCGGAGGAGAAACCTGAGCGATAGTGGATATTTAACGGTGCCGTGACTTTCCTTTGTTTATGTTTTTGGATTTATAGGTTTTGTTCTCTCCATAGCTAGCGCTGCATGAGGCTTTTTGTACCTAAAAACAATGAACGCATGATTACAAAAAAAAAAAAAAAAAAACACGACCAGGGGATAGGATCTTCACGCAACCATCTAAGTACTTTTCTATACTTCAAGATATTGCAATACAATTATACTTTACTCTCTTTATCTACACTCCTCCTGTACGAAGCGCCTACGCTCTAAGAACCCGGAGACTATTGTGATAGTCTCGACGGGCCACTCGAACATAGAACTATTGCGATAGTTCTATCAAGCACGACGATCCACCCATCTTACTATCTAACGAGATAGTATCCTTCGACGGATCGCTCAGACAAGCAAGCCAGTTCCGTACTACCTGAAGAGATAGTATTTCCCTACGCCCTCTTGTAGACCAGAAGACTTGCTCACCCTAGGAAACGACTCTCGTTGCCTGTTGCCTAACTACCTGACAATAGGATTGTTACAGTAGGAGTATGATAATCATGACGGCTTCCGGAAGGGGCTGGTGAATTGAAAGAGTCAGGACGCTGGGAAATAGAGAACAGGGGGGACGTCAAGTCCGGATGCAAGGGAGTGTTGATGCGCAACTCAGGACGCAAAGGTGGTGTGCGGACGCCGGGGACGCACCCAGGACGCACGGGAAGCGTACGGACGCTGGAACTGAACACAGGACGCACAGGACGCACAGAACGCAGTGAGGGCGCATCAGATGTATGTGTTGTTTTTTGCTGATGAAGACCAAACCAAAGCCCATTGAGATGAGGAACCTTTACACGGCACTGAACAACATGGAAACACTAAACAACGAAAATGACCATATTATGGTCACGATACTACTACATGGCACAAGGAGACAAATCACAATCAACGCGATGATCGCCTGAGGCGCGACTGAGGACTTTATCGACAAAGGGTTTTGCAGCAAATACAACATCAGAACCACGCAAGGAAAAACGATACGAGAGGTTTACCTGGCGGAAGGTCAACCCGGCGCTATGGGACCAATTACCCATACAGCGAAAGTATCTATGGATATCGGTAGCGAAAGGGAATTGGTGATTTTCCAAGTGGCTAACTACCCAACCATAAGATCATCCGCGGAATGCCATGGTTAAAGCAACACAGTCCCCGAATTGACTGGGGCCAAGGCAAGATTACCTTCAAAAGTCAATGGTGTACGACATAGTATTTAAAAGATTCACCAATGGTATACGCAATACGTGATGATGAAGCGCGAGAAGAGAACTTGAAAGTCGTGTTCAGCTCGATTCAAAGAAACCAAGATCAGAGGATAAGAGTTAGGTTACTAGACCCTCAAGCAAGATTACCGACTTGAGGATCGGCAAAGGCGGCAGTTCACGACCTATATACAAACGAAGAAAGGACTATTCCAGCCCGTAGACAAGAAGTTGTTGTAACTGGAATATCAATCACACCACCAAGAGGAACCTATGGACTAATAGCACCACGAAGCGGCATGGCAGTTAAACATCAGATTGCTGTCAATGCAGGTGTGATCGACTCCGACTATACCGGCGAAATCAAAGTGGTACTAGTCACTATGAGCGACCAGGAATACCGCATCCAAAAGGGCGATCGAATCGCACAACTCATCATGGAAAAAATAGTTGAAAGCGACTGTTACCAAGTGCCCAATCTGGGAGAGACCGACAGGGGTCAACAAGGATTTGGATATACGGGAACTTCCAAAGCCCAGATCTGCGAGATCAGTGCGCGAGCTTTCGGAAAATTCCACCAACGACCCGACACGATTACAGGGATCCTCAAATACAACAAAAAAGAAGGACGAATAAGCCTAGAATCTGTCAACATTAGCACCGAGCGAGACATTAAAAGCAGGAAATATCAGAAGTAAAGGAAGCTTGAGGAAATGGTTCATCAAGAATACCATGGATACTTGGACATATTTGAGGAAGCAGAAAAAACAAAGCTACCGCCTCACAGACCAGTAGTAGACCGGGTCATGAAACTCGAGGAAGGGCAAGGACTGCCAGTCAAAAAGATTTACGCACCCTCCCAGGACCAAGGGGAAGAACTCTGGAACTACATCAAACAAAACGAAGAACGAGAATAGAAAAGAGAAACCTATTCTGAAGGTGGATCTCCGATCATGTTTGTCAAGAAAAAAGATGGAAAACTTCGACTATGCGTCGACTATTGCGCTCTCAACTACGTCACCAAAAAGGACAGGTACCTCTTACCCTTGAGAGGGGAAGCCGTGGACTGGCTATGAACTGCCAAGTACTACACTAAGCTGGACATCAAGGATGCCTATCACAACGTTAGAATCAAGGAAGGGGATGAATGGAAAACAACCTTCACCATGAAATACGGCACATACGAATACTTGGTAATGCCCTTTAGGCTAATCAATGCACGAGCAGTGTTCCAAAGATGGATCAACAGGACCCTACAGTCATATATCGACATATGCTGGATAGTATATCTGGACGATGTCCTCATATCTTCGGACAGTCTGGAACAACATCAAAAAGATGTGGCAGCCATCATCCGCGCTATACGAAAGCAAGGGATGAAACTCAAACCATCGAAATGCGAGTTTTACCAACGAGAAACGGAATACCTAGGATTTATCATCAACAATGAAGGAGTTAAAGTCGTCCCTATCAAAACGCCAGCTATATGGGAATGGAAACCACTGACCAACAAAAAAGGCATTTAAGAATTCATGGGATTCTGCACCTTTTATAGACGGTTTATCGAAGGATTCAGCAGAACGGCCAAACCCCTATACCACAGAACCAAGAAAGACGTCAAATGGGAATGGGGAGACAAGGAACAGCCAGCATTGGACCAGTTACGACGGAAGCTATGCTCAATCCCGGTGGTGACATACTTCAAGCCAGAGAGGCCACTGCTTGTCGAAACCGACTCCTCGAAATATGTATACTCCGGCATACTATCTCAACATGAAGAAGACGGAAAATGGAGGCCAATAGCGTATCCATCGAAAACCATGGTGCCTGCCGAATGCAACTACGACGTACACGACAAAGAACAATTAGCCATAGTTCAACCACTCAAGGAATGGAGACGATACCTGAGAGGAAGTGGACAACACTTCAATGTCCTAACTGACCACAAGAACCTAATAGGGTTTACAACAACAAAAGAACTGACTGACGGACAAATATGATGGAGCGAACTCTTGAGCTGCTTCGACTTCAAAATCGTATTCCAACCAGGAAAAGAAGGAGGAAAGCCGGATGCCTTGACCAGGTGAAAGGCTGACCTGTCCCAGGAAGGAGATGAAAGGCTAACACAAAAAGAACGAATTCTCTTACAAAAAGAGAAAGACTTCGAAAATAACATCCACGAAATGGGAACAATAAGATTCAAAGAGTCAAACGACAAGGAACTTCCGAACGAATCAGCTAGAGACGAAGAAATCCAAAATAGGAATACAAGCCTTGGACGAAGGAAGCAAAGAAATGAAAGGAATAGCTCTAGGACTATGGCAGTGGAAAGACGGATACCTATGGCATCAAGGAAAGATTTGGGTTCCAAAAAACGAAGGAATAAGTGTGGACCTTATACGATGACACCACGATATCCCTCAAGCAGGGCATGGAGGAACGGCAAAAACAACAGAACTCCTACAACGCACATATTATTGGCCACATATGCGAGATAGGATAAAACAATACATCAAAAACTGCGACACATGTCAAAGGACGAAAGTGGTACGACATACACCATATGGCCTGATGAAACCAAACGAAGCACCGAATCGGCCCTGGAAATCAATATCAATGGACTTCATCACGGACTTACCAAAGTCGGAAGGAGATAACGAAATCCTTATCCTCATAGATGGACTTACAAAACTGGCTGATTTTCTGCCCTGCACCAAAGAAATAAACGTAGGGCAATTCTCGGAACTATTTGTGAGGGAAATATTTCGACTACACAGACTTCCCCAAGACATCATAATAGATAGAGGATCCATATTTACGTCCGACTTATGGAAGGAAACAATCAAACAACAGGGAATCGAAAGGAGATTGAGTACCGCATTCCACCCGCAAACGGACAGACAAACGGAACGGACTAATTCCACTTTGGAACAAGACCTCCGAGCATACATCAATTATCAACAAGATAATTGGAAGAGGCTCCTACAGATTGCAGAATTCGCATACAACAACGGACACCAAGAAAGCATTAAACGCGCGCCATTCTTCGCGAACTATGGAGTCAACCCTGAATATCAGACTATCGGACACCTAATGCAAGGACGAATCACACCACCAGCAAACATGAGTCAATTACATGACATACTACAGGCGGAAATGACGGAAGCGCAATTAAGGCACAAGAAATATTATGATAGTGGAAGAAAACCCGATCCGAATTTACAATGAGGAGATATGGTCTGATTATTGCCAAGGAACATACGCACCACACAGCCATGCAAGATGTTGGATTACAAAAAAATTGGACCATACAAAATCTTGGCAACAATAGGGGAAAGCGCTTATAAGCTTGATCTTCCACCCTCGATGAGAATCGAGAACACATTCCACATCTCTCTTCTTGAACTTTACCACGACGATAGGTTTCCATCCCCACGAACACCACCACCACCTGCAATTATCCTCAAAGGAGAACTAGAGTACGAACTCGGAGAGATAATCGACTCACACCTACGCTACGGAAAACTACAATATGGAGCCAAGTGGACAGGTTATCCTCACGAACACGACAAAGTGTGGTATCCCTACGACACTTTCGAAAATGCAGACATCGCAAAGCAACAGTTCCACCAACAGTACCCAGGGAAACCCTGTCACGATCCAAATCGAGGAACAAGAAAAGAGAGCGACGCAGGTCTCAATATCACCAACACCGCAACTCGAACCACCACCACCGCCTCCAAGAATGACGACAGCAAGACCACCAACACCAAAGACCGCCCAGGACGGAGGGGGAACCACCGTTGGACTACGAACGAGCCTCCCATACCGGGGCCCACATGAGTGAGAAGAAGCTGAACGAAAAGAATGAGCTCGCCAGGAGCACGACCAGCTGGCCTGGACAGCATGTTACGACGACGGGTGCAAGACCCACTTTCGGGACAAGGAAGCCACGCGATGGTTTCCCCCAAACCGATCTCGGTCTGAGCCATCAGTACCAATATCGCAAAGAAACAAGAAACAAAAGAGGAAACGCAACAAGAACGACACTGCGTGGGACAAATGCTACGAGGACAAATGCTTTGTCAATGTCCAAGAAAAGATAAAGGCAGAGTATTACTGCCAGAAAAATGGCGAAAGAAAAGCACTGTCCAGATGAGACGTGAAACACCGCGAGCCCGAGCAACGAATGAAGTTCGGTGCCGTGAGGACACGGCAGGTCTAGGAATTGTTTGACAAAAAGGACCACTTCCTAAAAAACGAGGACAAATACCGACAGAAGCTAACAGACCAGCAAACCACGATAAGCCGAATACGCGAAGAGGTTCCAGGACTTCGCAGAACGGTCGCGGGATCTGGTTTCAGCATAGCGAGGTTGAAAAACGAACTGGACACAAGGAAGCGAGCCAACGCGGAGCTCGAACACGGAAACCAGAGCCTCCGAAAGGAGCTCAGATGAGCTGGGCAAAGGTGGTTAGATCTGAGCAAGTAGCATCAGAGACCCATGCTAGGGGGAGACGGGAGCTGATGTCACAAATTGTGACTAAGGAAGGCAGATTTCACATGACTCATACATATGAGTCATAAGGTATGTTGGATTTTACACTATGACGTCACTTGACTCATAGTTCTCTCATGACTACGGACTCGTGAGTCATCGTTATATTATGATTGGTTGATTGTTTCATCACTCACGATTGTGACGTTATATGATGTAATGACTTGCGCACATGACTGATATTATGAGTCAGGGGTTTCACGCATGTGACTCATTTGAGCACATGACTTGGTTTATGAGTTTTGATTAGTTAACGGAATGGTGCGCTAGGACTCATATCTGTCATCGATGGATTTCGCATTATGACTCACTACGAGTCATAGAGATTGATGTAGCGCAAAATGATGAGTCACCAAGATAAGAGTAGTGGGAAGATGCCCATATAAGGAGCTTGGTTCCGACCAAGAGATAGGACACGAACCTTCTCGCCTACACCTCCGGCAATTGAAAACTCAACACCACGGGAAATCATCGTCACTTTCCCCCACCAACCTCTCTTTTCCCAAGATGGCTTCTGCCTAGGAGTTGACGTTAAAGCATCTTCCCTCCTCATCTGTGCCATCGGCCTCTCCTCCTTTGGGTTCTCGTTCCTGTTCGTCATTGACTCCCGCTCATGATCTTTGGTTCTCCCCCTTACCCCGTACCTGCTTTGCACCTTGCTTAGCATTTTGCATGGTTGGAAAGCTTCTCGCTTCGCTCATGGTCGGCGTTACGGTGTCCGACTCTTGGTCGAAGTAGGCCTCCGCTTGCTGGGCTTGTACCTCTCATGGTGAAAGCCTCGGTTAGGAACATCACGTTCAAGCTTGGTTTCATCGTCGTCCCAAAAGCCCTTGCTATGGCCCGTTTGTCGGTTGTGCCTAGCCCGCTCGTGATCCCTCCTCCATCCACCTCCCGGTTCCATCCGCTCGCACAGTACTGCCCCATAAGCTTGCACCTTACTGCTAAAACCCTCCCCCAGGCTGGCACCCTACTGCTCTCCACTCGCTGGCACCCTACTGCTACTCACCTGCTGGCACCCTACTGCTACTCTCCGGCTGGCACCCTCCTGCACCTCCTCCGATCGGTTGACCTTTTTTCCGTTACGCCTAGTCGTGGTATAGCACTGCCTCTGTGGCTATTGTCCAATGCCTTGGATAGATGTAATGACGTGCACGCCCGCGCGAGTGGTTTTAGTGGGCCCACGGTTTCCGTGTTTTCTCCTTTCAACAATCATCTATCCACCCCCCTCAGGCCCGCATTTGTGGTCTTCCAACAGGCGGTTTCTTTTGTTTTTGGAAGCCTGCTGAAGGGTTTGGGTCTCTCTACCTGTACGTTTCTATGTATTCTTTCCTTATGTGTCTGGGGTTTATTATCTTAGGTACTAGGCGGGGGATACGGTTCCTATGGACTCGGAGTGTTCGATTTTTCCCATGAAGAGGTGAAGCGGGCCGTGGGTTTTCATTTATAGCTTTTGTTTTCTCCATAGCTATCGCTTCATGAGGCTTTTTGTACCTAGAAACAATGAACGCATGATTACAGACAAGAAAAAAAAAGAAGAAAAAAAACCACCAAGAGATAGGAACTTCACACAACCATCTAAGTACTTTTCTATACTTAAGATATTCCAATACAATTACACTTTACTCTCTTTACATACACCCTGTATTTACGAGATGATACGCTCTAAGAACCCGGAGACTATTGTGATAGTCTCGACAGGCCGCCTGAAAATAGAACTATTGGGATAGTTCTATCAAGCACCACAATCCACACATCTTACTATCCGAAGAGATAGTATCCTTCGACGGATCGCTGATGACAAGCAAGCCAGTTCCGTACTATCTGGAGAGATAGTATTTTCCTTCCCTATAAAGATACTAAGACGAAAGATCGCTTCGTACATAGACGAGTGTCGTTGCCTTTTGCATATAACTCTACAATAGGATTGTTACCCCTTTCCATTCGTTCTTGAAGTTCCTCGCCCAACTTCGCCAAGTTGTCGTATTTGCTGCCAAGGCCCTCTGCCTCACCCCAGTGGACCTTCTTTGCCTGTCATCGTGGGTGATTTGGTCAAGGTGGTTTTGGGAACTAGTTGGCTCCTTCTTTATCGCGGAGGTGCACGTCCCACTGATCGTTGAAGCATGCACTCCACTGCATGGCAGCGTGAGGGGTGGTAGGCGTCGTAGCAGGTGCCGAAGCAGCTGTTACGGGGTAGCCAACACGGTAGGATTCCGAGCTAACTAAGCCGAGAATATTCGCGACAACGGATTATAGGTCAGGAAGGCTCAATAAGAATTGTTTGATAAAGTAATAGAAGAATATCGTAATAACTTATAATATTGTTAAGGTCTCTTCTCCGTTGCTTGATGTTGTTCTCA
>Ga0307513_10003633_pt1 | contig 20893 bp, 23 predicted proteins | sample 15_EM_MG_FD_202174 | JGI IMG/M metagenome (GOLD analysis project Ga0307513, IMG submission 202174) | Populus trichocarpa ectomycorrhiza microbial communities from riparian zone in the Pacific Northwest, United States - 15_EM | ecosystem: Host-associated > Plants > Roots > Unclassified | place...
AACAGGTTTAAAGATGTGTGAGGGGGTGCAAGGGAAGAGATTTGACAAGGGAACGTCAGATTTATACGCCGGTCGAGGGTTTGGGCTAGGCACCACAACCTGAGCTTGGGATTCCCCCCAAGATCCGGGACCCTAGATTCCGTTAGCCGACAAGCCTAAATTCCGTGATGAAGTGACAGGACGGGCTCCTTGTTACACAGCGATAGCAGGGTTCCAATTCCGCAGGATGGTGCTTCATCTTTCCCCAGCTTTGCCGAACGAGCGGCAGAGCAGGGGATCCATAGGGTCCGCGGCGTCTGTCTCCAGCAGACCCGAATTTGGGCTTCAGCTTCCCAAGGTTGTGTAAGATCCGGTTGCGAGTTTGTTGCCGATAATAAATACGATTTTCTCGAGGTGGCGATGGCCGTGACGGAAGAAGGTAAGTCATAGGTGACACAGACGCCTGTCTCTCGAGATGTGCCGCTGGCACTCTGCGGACGTGAGCCGTTCGGAGTAACCGAAGGACCATCCTAAACCCCTGTGGAACTGAGAAGGATTTGCGCCCTGCCCATCTATCTAAGTAATGTGCTATAATGCAGTAGCCGGGAGGATCACAAATCAACGGGAACAAATGGCACGCGGTGGGTCGATCGGTAAGCAAAGAATGGCACGCCTAGACCAGTCGACCGAAATACCAATAGAGAAGGGAGATAAGATAGATAAGTATATCACTTTAGTCCGTTTTCCATCCGTTCAAGGACCACAACGATTCCACGGATGATCAAACAGATCCTGTGTGGGATAAACGACGTTTTGGGGCGCCCTTCGCTACGTTCACGTGCATGCCCCTCTTGGCGCTGTAGGTAATCGGTAGTGAGGGCTTCCTCGATCTTGAGTGGCAGATTGATCGTAACCCGGGCCATTTGGATGGTCAACCGGGACCGAGTCCACACGTCGGTATACGCCAATTCTCCGAAGGCATGTTTGAGCTCTAGGAGGTCACAGAGCTCGCCGTGCAGTGTCCAAACGCAGGTACGGCAGGCTACACGAATGACGTCAAGGGATGGTTGGGTCAACCAGCCGATTCTGCGGAACATGAAAGACCCCTTACTGAGGACGCGCCTACGGATCGAATCAAGCGTCATCAGAACTGACTCAATGTCTTCTTCGCCGAGGCGCAGTGATGAATTGAATGTGTTTGTCGTCCCTTTCGCATGACGTTAGAAAATTCAATGCTACTGGTGGAAGACGAAAGTCACCGACTGAGGAAGCCACGGACAACCTCAAGGTCCCCATCCAGGAACTCGTTGAGTACGCCTAATAATGCACTTATAAATGTTTCCTCGGGGGGTGGTTGTGAACGGAAGAAATCAAAATTCTTCCGTTGCTCAGGGGACATGAAATCGTAATTATTTTTCAGACTTGGTCGCGAAAGCACAGTGTATGCCATTGAAACTTTCTGGAAGGCCTTGGTAGAATCCGAGATCCCCGGGAATTTACTAAGAGATGGCCGTTGAGAGGCGTAATAGAGGGGGTAAAGGTGAGACCTACTCCGGGTGGCATTTTCTACTTCTGGTCAAATAAGCGCGTCGGAGGGCCTGTTTGTCCATAGGTCCCACAACACGCTGCACCCCCAGAACCTTGTAGAGATCGGTTTCAGAGAGGATGCCTTGGATGATCTTTAGGTGGGTGGGTTCTGGCGGTTTTCCGCCACAACCACAACTTTGCCCCAACGGAGATAAGTGACAGCGGGAGGGGGGAAGGATGTTTGAACAGCCGTTCGTGACTGGTTTGGCGTCGGGAGAGTCTAGAGGTTTCCGGTCGATGCACTTCGGGACCGATGAACATCGGTGATAACTTTCCTCGTCTTCTTCATCTTCGATTGGGGGGTAGAAATATGTGCATATAGGGTCGGCCGCTTCGGATAAGAGTTAGACTCAGCCAAGGTGAGGTTTGAAGTGGCGCACCTAGGTTAAGAAAACCAGAAAGCATGAGAGCCACAGTGTATGGGATTGGAGTTCGCCTTGCGATTCCTTTCGTCGTTGTCGTCGTCGTTGTCAGTGTGGTCTCTGTAGCTGGGCGCTGACGTTGAGGGTGTTAAAGGCGAATTTCCACCCTCCCTCCATGTGATATCGAATATCATTTGTCTGGACGTCTTTCCTTTTCTGGCGACCATCTCTTCCGTCACATCACGTGCTCGGGACGGGACTCGTCCAGTGCCACCGCGTCGCATGCAGCGATCATCTTCAAAGCTCGGCCAGCTCTGCCATTCTGCCTCCTCCCTCGGGTCGCCGCGACGTCGTACTATTACCTCCCTGTTGTCAGACTCTCTCCGGAGCAATGTCGCGGGCTCCAGCAAGACAGAAGAGCTCGTGGAATCCATACGCGAATTCTTGGAGGATGGTACCCGGACTCGGGCCAAGGACGAGCGGATGGCGGTGAGGAAAGGAGGAACAGGCGTCCTAGACAGAGCAGCAAACTGGGCCCACGCTACTCCTATGAGGAAACGCCGCGTCCCTCCACAGGGTATCCCGCAACAATCCGTGAAAAAAATCTTGGGGGTTTCCCAGGATATGTTCGACGACGAGGTTTTTAACACAGAACTTGGGGACAAGATGCTTCCGAAGGGTTCGTTTTTAGAGGTTCGGAGGTCAGTCCGTGTTGAATCTTTCTTCCGTTCGTTTGCTCATGGCTCCGAGTGCGCAGGAACAATGCAGTGATTCACGCCGTCGCTATGGGTCCATACTACTCTGACCGCACCCGACAAGTCCACACTCTCACGACGACGGGGGAAGCCATACCGTTTAACGATGCCGATATTATGCTTTGTATCCCTGGCTTTGTCGACGAAAGGCTCATAGATGCCTGTGGGTCAATGAAGCTCCACACCACGGAAGCAGAACTAGCCGCTCGCACTCGAGTTCTCGCAGAGTTGCGCGCCATCGACAAAAAAATCGAGGGTGCCGTCCGTTACGTCGACAATCGTGCCACCAAATTCTACGATTACCTGAAGTCCCCCAATCCCTGCGAATGGAAAAAGGTCGACGTCCAAACGGCGGCCAGATTCTATAAGCGTCCTGACAACCTGGACACTCCTTTCGCGACCACAATTGCGGTTCACAAACACCTCATGGACCATCCTCGCAAATTTATCGCTCACCCCACCGCCTATCGTGAAACACAGACCTTCCTGGTCCGTCCCCAGGTCCAGGCCCAAAACATCGCCGATATCACCAACTGGATGCGTATCGAGGGAGGTCGCATTCTTAACGAATTTTGCGACAAGGTTAAGGTGATTATGAACCAAGCAGAGGCTCTTCGTCAAAAATCGACCTCGACCACTCCACACGAGATCCCTACAAATTACGATTGTACCCTCACCGATACCGACCGCGAGATTCTGCGCTTCCTCACCGACGCTTTCCATGCCCAACGCCTTACCCAATCCAATCCTCATTCACTCCCCACTAACTACATCCTCAAACGTCTTGGTCTACTGGACGATACCGAATGGCCGGTCAACCAACTTGGTACACTTCAACAGGTCCTGACCGATTTGGGTGTCTTTAGTCCCTGGATTGATGGTGCTTCCTTCGCTTCCCGGGTCGAGGCACTAGCCCACCAGCCAATTATCAAACCTCTTCGCGCTCCACCCCATCCTCCCAAACCGCTCGGCCCGGAAGATTTTTATGCAAGTGATCCTCTGGAAGCTCTCCGACATGATTTCGGCAACATGCCGGTATATGTAATCGACGACGCCTCGGCTTCAGAACTAGATGACGGTGTCTCCATCGAAACTATCCCGTCGGAACCGAACAACTACTGGGTCCACGTACATGTCGCAGATCCCACCACCCTGCTCCCCCCTACACATACACTTGCCTACAAGGCGAGAGAAATGTCCGAATCATCATATACGGTGGATGGGACAGGGTATATGCTCCCTCCCTTGACGTTCGAGAGGTTTAGTTTGGGAAATACCGCGGCGACGAAGCAGCCTCAGCAAGTCATGACTTTTAGTTTCAAGGTCGACGCGGCAGGAGACCTGATAGACTACAAAGTTCGAGCGGCCATCGTCAAGAACGTTCACATTATGACGTATGATGTTGTGGATGCAACACTCGGATTCCCTTCTTTCGCGCCAACCTTCCCATTCGAACTCCCCAACTCCTCTCCCCCTTCCCACCCTCCCATTGACCCTGGCCACGATGAACGATTAAAACTCCTCTACAAGGTCTCCTCACGGTTGGTCACGAACCGTGCCCTACGTCCCGTATTCAATTTCGCCATCCCTACCTCTGAGGTCCGATTTACTCGTCCCATCTTACCTCACCTCCCGTCCCCTTTCATGGAGTCCGACACTTCAACGATGCACCGCTTCAAATTGTACGATGGGTTCCCGGATATGTCGTACTCCGTTATGTCTCCTGAAGGAGTGACGAGGGGTGCGCGGGCGATGGTTTCCGAGTTCATGAAGGGAGCTTGTAGGGTCGCGTCACGGTTTGGTGTCGAGAATGGTACCCCCCTTGTAAGGAGACATGGGTCTGAACCTTTTGGACCAGACCCTGCAGCGATTGAAAGATTGACCGCGTCTCGGGACGAGTTCGGGATGGTCGATCAATACGAGACCGCAAAAGCTCAGGTCGTGCTACCCAGGGCGGTGAACACGCTGGCTCCGAAATGTCACTGGGGGATGGGTATTCCTGATGGAGAGGGGTATGTGAGAGTGACCTCTCCTCTTCGGAGATATGCAGACCTGGTCGCACATTGGCAAATCAAACACACTCTCCTGGCAAACTCTAATCCCGCTCGATACACCAAAGGCAAACGGGTCGTCTTCGGAGAAGATTGGCTGTCGCAGTACGCTCGCGAAAGCACCTTCAGAGATCGCGAGAGGAAGAGGGCGAAGGTTATGAGGGGCGAATATTGGTCTGGGATCTTCCTTAAGAGGTGGCTGGACGGGGAGGTCAAGTCCGAGACCCTGGATCCGAAGACGACCGTGTTTGAGGCGAGAACGGGAGCGGTGGTGATTAAGGATGGGTATAACGGGAAACATAGGATGCGGTCGATGGTTTCCCAGTTGGGGGTATGGGGAGATATCACGTTGGACGACCCTCTGGAGGTTGGATCGAGGGTGAACGTCAGGATTGCTGGTGTTAAGATGGGAGCAAGGCCGAAGATCAACTTGGAACCTGTGTAGTTTCAGGTCTGGACTCACGTTGGTTCCTTCTCGTCTCGTCCCATATTCCGTTGATTACTTTATTCCGTAGACTTAACACTCATTGACTACCACACATTCCCATGCGTAGCTTATATCTAATCCCATCATAACCTATGTCACATATAATAAACACGGCTCTCAACTCTCTCACCAACTCCTGAACACACCCGATATCTCATTTGTCGATGGGGCTGTTTATCTCTCACTGACTCCCGTTTCTCGACGACTTCGATATCCATTTATCCCCCATCGACTCCCAGCTTCTCTTTGATCATCTTACACGTCGTGAAGGCCACGTGCGCCTGTCACCACAACTCTCCCATCCGCTCCCTTCCTCTTTCTCCCAATCGCGTGCTCATTGAGGATATGTTATTTATATTCTCTCTTCCTATAAGACGTTCCCATACATCATCCTACAGCGTGGATTGCTATCGAAGACCACAGAGCCGATGTTGGTCGATCGTCTGGTCCCCACGCCGGAGATACCAACCTCACGAGAGCCGGTTCCCGATTGGACCAGATCGACCTTCGAGCCCCCTCATCGGGTGGGGGTATCGGCCTGCGAAAGTGGTAACACGGGGTAGGCTGGAGTCCAGCCCGAAGCCCCGATGTATTATGTGGTATTTGTCCGCGGCGGGTGGCAGAGCCACGCCACGAAGAGGAAAGGTACACGATGTAGCCTTCCCACCATATCCACGCGTTCTCCGCGCGTTCCGTTGTATATGCAGATTGTTTTCACGCATAGGCCTCAAGGAGCGAAGAAATGGCTATCGACGGATTGCAGAAAGTCTCCCAGATCGAAGGTATTGACACCGCTGTCCTCGAACCTGTCTGGGCCCTACTTTCGATTGCCTCCCCAATCAGGGCTGCAGACGCATTGAAGGGACGGCACCGCTACAGTGGTGGGCTAAGCGCGCTCGTGCTGCGGGGGTTCGGAAGGGGTCATCCCCAGCGATGGTTTGTGGTCGGGGAGGAGTTCTCGATCGCCCGTCTGTATCCCAAGGCGAAAATGCCGCGATCTGGCTCAAAGTACGTGGGTTGAATTCAGTGTCCTAAACACTGATATATTTTCACATTCAACCATCGCAAGTTCGAACGCAGTCAGTCACGAACACAGATTTTCGCCAATCGCTACCGATAACCACCCGGTGGGGGTGTGGCGGTATAAGTAACGGCCTGTCGCTCAACACCCCGACTCTGCAAGACCTGCCCGGTTCTCCGTTTGCCTCCGGGGGGTTGGGGCTCATTACGATGATTCAGATGCCTTCCGCTCCATCGAAACACACCCATGAGAGGATCAATGTAATTTATAGATCCCTACTCACTCTCGCTTCTCCCTGGAGGAGAAGCTACAAGACGTAGTGAATGAGACACCCCTCCAGACTCCATATCAGCACTCATCACCGCAGGTTAGCACCGGTCAGTGCTCGTCCAGTCCTCCTTTCCCGCGTCTACACCATCAGCACTCGCGATTCACAACGCCTGGGACCCGCCTTACATGGGAGCCGCCTCAATTGCCGGTGATGTGGTGGAACACGCCGGCGACTGCGTGGGCGACCCCCTTTATGGCCGCCGTGCGTAATCCCCTAGGGGGGTGAGCAGCCGCGGTGCCCGCTGTAGTTTGTGAGTGGGAGAAAATAATGGGGGGTGGGTGGGACATACGTGGGCCCGTGGGGGTGGGGGCGGCAGCGGCGAAGGTAGCAAGGGCAAAGAAGAAGATGGCGGTTTTGACAAACATGACGAAGGAGATAGGTTTCGTGGGAGTAGTGGAGGTTACTGGTTGTGGGAAGGCACCGGGCCTGAAGATGGAAGACTGGAGTTGGAGACGAAAGAGTGCCTGCACTGAGGAAACCTGGTGAGGTTGGATAGAGGGTTTTATATACCCCCAGATACACAGATACAGTATTGGGTACTCCACGGTTGTCATAGGGTCTTCCGTCCCGTGCAAGTGGGCGTTTCATCATAGCGTAGGCGAACTTCTAGTGGGGATGGGAAAAAACGTACATTACTCGCAACGATCAGTAATCTGAGCAATAAATATTGAGACCCGAAGGTCTTCCACTCTGGAAAAGCGTGTCATCCTTGTGCAGGGGCCATGCTAATCTTCTCTGTATCGTTCCAATTTTTCGTATGTCACTCCGAAGAGGACATTGTACTGTGGGAAAGTTTTTGACGCCTCAACGCACAAACGAATTGTCTTCGAACGGCGGGTTTCAGTATGGGCGCCTCACGCATGATCTTCACATCAGCGAGCTTATCGACCCCTCGATGGCCCGGCGGAAGGGCGATCAACTCGCTGCTATCCGTCAGGCGCGGTTCGCACAGCAGGCGGATTGCAAACTGTCAACTTAATTTTCTCCGAGTCATAAGCGTCATGTTGAAAACAACGGGTTGTACATTTCAGATATTTCCGACGGACTCCGATCCGATGTTTGAAAAAGCCCGTGGAACAAAACGAACACAGTTTCTCTTCCGTTGCTGCCCCTTGGTCCCATCCGTTACGCTGAGGATTCACTCGAATCTGTCTGTACTCGGATTCCATCACATCACCCATCTTAACCGTAAGGCTGGACACCAGAAGCCTCACTGTCTCGTCAACCGCATTCTCGGTTATCCGTTCAGATGTATCGATGGTATCGTTGATGCTCCATACTCCAACGCGAAGTGATATACACTTATTGTTAACCGGTACCCGCTTAGGTCGGTCAATCGCTAGCCTCGAGGATTATCTTCTCAGATCATCGGTGATGATCAGGACCGTACCGAAGCACGGTTTCGTATTCTGGTATCCCGCGGATTGCAAAGCCCAATTTCCAGCATGCATCCCTTGCATATGAAGGCGGAATAGAGGCCGAGTGTCATGTTCGCTTTTATATGCGGATCGCCGCGCAATTCAGGGAGTTTGGACACCAGGATAGATTCCTGGTCATCTCGAATCACGAGTGCTCCACTCAATCTCCATCTACTTGCATCTTTTCCATCGGCATCGCCGGAAGTTTTCCCACCCCATGATTAATCACCCGCTTGCACAGGACGGACGACCCAGCGGGGAATCAGGTGCTGTATCTGGGGGAACACAAGCCCCCCATCTAGCACCAGGTCTCTCCAGTGCAGGCACTCACCCATCCTCATCTCCAGCCTTCTATCCTTAGGCCCGGTGCCTTCCTATGACCAGTAACTTTCACTCCTTCCACGAGACCTATCTCTTTCGTCACGTTTGCCAAAACCGCCATCTTTGCCTTCGCCAGCTGGGGCACACAGTGTGGGGGCACCCACGTGGGGTGCGTCGTAGGCGTTGTGGATGGCGGGTGTTGATGGTGTGGATGCGGGGAGGGGGGATCAGATCAGCGCTGATTGGTGCTGACCGATGGTGATATGGGGTCTGGAGGGATGTCTCGTTCACTCTGTCTTGTCGTTTTCGTCCATAGTACGTCCGGGTCTGTTACTCACGTAGAAGTAATGCACAATACGCGAGGACCTCAGCGACCGTCATCTTGAACATCTTCTTGCCGTCAACCACTCGCCGTCCTGGCATCGGCTCGGGGAATGGACGGGAGAACGCGAGTGTTTTGATTCTAACTATTTGCGTTACTTGTATTTCCGTGTGTCGCTCTCGTCTATGGAAGTACATGGGTTCGGGTTAGGGAGGAGGGGGATTGTGACGATGGAGAGTGCCTTGCAGGTGTAGAATACTGGTAGGGCAAGCCAAAGAATGATCAAGAAAAACACCAGTCAACTGAAGGCGGATGCGTGGAGACTGGCCGTGTGGGGGATTAGGCTTGACGAAGGGGTCAACGTGGCATTCCCTCGACATATTGCGGAGAAGTGTACCAGGCCTCGGGCTGCGAAACGCGAACCAAAAGTACAGTACGAACGGATGAATCACACGTTGACCGTATGGATCAGTAGAGCGTGGTTGAGGATCGGACAGTAAATAGCGAGAACGAACTCACCAGTATTGCAAAGCGGGGGGTTGCTCCGGGAGGTAGTCGTTTGTGACATCTTGGGCCAAGATTGCACACCTTGGGTTTCCTATGGTCCTCTGAAGCACATGAACCCGCAGCCCTGACTTAGAGGACGTACCGCCAGATGTAAAGCAGACCAAAATCGCGCTCGGTGTGACCGCTAGAGATTCGATAGGAGACCTGGCGGCATTCTCTTCCATTGGATTCGCAATGTTCACAGACGCAGTCAACAGTTCAATCAAAGGCGATTTGTGCGATTCCCAGGGGATCACTACCAACACCGGGTGCTTGGCGGTCAGACCCAGACATGAAGATGGGTGCGGCTGTTTCGGCCGTTTCCATGGCACGTTTTCCGGTATTTTTGTGGTCAGTTGAACTGGGTATGTGCGCATCTCTATTGCCTGGGACCGCGTAGTCATCAGGAAAACTGGAAATTTGCTTTTTCTGCTTGAACAAGCAGGAAAAGCGTGAATTAGCGGGGGAAAGCACGGCAAGCGGGTGATCGTAAAGCAGGGTCCATTTTCAAAAAGCATCGACATCTGAGTTCCGTGTGAAATGCTTTTCCTGCTTGATAAAGCAGATGAAAGCGTAGAAAAGCACGACTAAACTGATAATGGTAACCGGTCATGCACAGTAGGGGGAAAGTATCTAAAATCAATAGACAACAATAAACTATATGAAGCTATAAATTGTACTCGGGGTGTATCAGGGGAATGCGGGGGACTGAGCTACGGCCGTGCTCCCGGCCACCAGGCCCCGAAATTGGAGTGTGTGCTTGTGGGGGAATTGACGTGGCCGCACGGCGCGGATCGTCTACAGGTCTAGAAGGCGCGACCGGCGTGGGCATGTGGGCGGCGTGCGGATGGTTGGTGCAGGATATCTGCGGGCTTCGTTAGTGGTGGTGAACAGGAGAAGCGGCGGCATCAAAAATCGCACCTTTGCGTCCTTCTGTAGCTCATCCTGGCTATACCTTCGCAAACGTTTGATGCAAACCCTTGAACCGTTGAAGGTCCAAGATACACATCACCAGATCTTCCCGACGCGAACGGGTTGGGCTCCATTTCAGGATTTCCAGACAAAAGGGTGTATGTCTTTGGAAGTATCACCCCCTCGTCACATACTTCTCTGAGTTTGCTCAAGCACTTCCGGCAAGTGGAACGGGGGCGGCAGGACGTGTTTGCTGGGGGAAGGTAAGTCGACGTGACGGCGCGGAGTTGACTTAGGAAATTCTGCGTTTGAATTGTCACGATCACTCCATTTGTCACACGAAACTTCTCTCTCTCCGCAATGTCCCATCCCCCTTGGGCCGACAGCAAGTATTCCCCACACCTACCGGGCCCACCCAGCATGGAAATGTTTAACCTGCTTCGACACCTATTCTCGTAGTATTGCAAGCAATCACAAGTTAGGCGGCATCCATTCCTCGGGCCTCCATGGCGAGTTCGTCGTCCACATTGTTTCTGACCCGTCTGCTCATGTGGCCGTAGCGTAGTGGTCCCCCCGCCTGGAGGCACTCTGCCAGCTCGGTCTGGCAGCAGGGCCTCGACAACTGGCGACCGCCGCCATTCAACTGCCGGGATGAGTTTGAGTTTACAAATTAATTACTTACACTAACAGGAATGCCTCGTGTGCAAATGGGCAAGTTGGTGTGAGTGGGAAATTGCCAGTGGTGCGTCGTCATCGTTTGTGCTCGATTCTGTGCGCGGTATACACAGTCAATTCCCGCATTTCGGAAGCAATAAATGCAGTATCAAGCATACAAGCCTACCTCGACGCTGGTCAGTTCTCAGTAATCCCATGTAAACAAGTATATAAACTATTGTACCCTCGAGACATTAGACTAGTGCCAAAAAATCTGCTTATTTTTTGTGCCTTTGCTTTTCGTGCTTTCCAGTTTGTTATTTGCTTGTCGGTTAGGGTGGCTGCTTTTCGGCGGGGTGCTTTTCCTGCTTTCCCGCCGATCAAGCATGGAAAGCACCAAAAGCAACGCGCGGTTTTCCTGATGTAGTTCTCGGACACCGGTCCGTAGCTATCACTTTCCCATGTGTAGAACCTGTCCAGTTTCCGGTGCATCAAGAATTCCTTGAGACCTGAGCCTGAGCGAACGCTGGAGCACCTGTTTCCCGTTTCGTGGCCAACGAACGAGATGAAAGGGTGGGGGAGATTGGATCCGGGAACGCGTTCTTTTCCCACGGGTGTGGAAGGCTGCTACGCGCAGCCAACACTAAGAGCGGCGACGGAAGGAGCAGACGACGACAGAGAGGACAACGGGTAGTATTTTGTGGTCGAGAGACAAGAGACGACGATACTGTCTACGATCGTAACATGAGATATATATACAAAAACAACATGACGTCGGAATCCTAGAATGGATTACAGGGTGCTCCCCTTCTTGGGTTTCCGTTGCCACCGACATAAAGTGATATGGCGGGGTGGTCAACGGGGTTTTGACTTCAACTTCGACCTCAACACAACGTTTGGCACTCGTCCTGCGACACGACTACAACTCTAACACCTCCCGTGTTATGGCCCTCTCCTCTGGTGGTCTCGACCTTACAATTATGCTAACAGTGCATCAGGATCCCCACATCAACCCTCCCTGCGCTCAGTGCTCGCCGCGACTGCCGCTGTCGACGTGAAACGGATCCTCAGCCCTACCCCCTGACGAGCCACTCATTACCGGTATTACCTCCGGGACCAGCATCTGCGACCTGTCCGAGACCCCGCACAACATTTCCGCGCGCGTACATGCACGTCATCCGGGAGCTAGGATCTGTGCGTGTCGCCACGTACCGTCGCGTACCAGACGCGAAAAAAGAGTTCGAATTTCAGATGAAGGTACCTCAAATGATGGTACGCGAGCCGGGTACCCTCGGATACCCCTGCGTACCACCGCGTACCGTTGCGGACAGCCCGGCGATTTTGCTGATGACGACGATTTTTACCGGTGGCCGGGGATTCTTGCACGTGTCCGAAGGAGATGCGAATTCATTTCCTTGCTCGAGTAAACCTCCCACTGGTAGCCTAGGAAGCTCGGTATGAATACGACATGCGATTAACCGTGAGGATTATGATACTGACAACGACCCCTTTTAGTCATTGCTAACTCTGGTGGACCGGATTCTACATGACTTTCGTTCCTCTTGAAGGCCGAATTACACAAACTTGAAAACGAGACACGACTCGGCCGCAGGAGTGGTTTGAGTAGCTGATACCACTGAACGCAGTCCACAAATTCCAATCTCTCTCTCGGAACCTCCCCGGGGACTTCTGAGGTCTCTCGCTGTCTCTGTATCCCTCACGAAACTCTGAAAATTCCCTGAGGTTCTCCTGGCCAGTCGTTTGAACATATCGCAGGAGACACAAGGTACACGCTTCTGCCCCCCTACACGCGCCAGCGCGGAGCAAGCGCGATAGTGGTCATCGTCCGGGTGACCAGCTGGAGACGTTTTTGGTGAGACAGTACGGGATTTTTTGGACCTGGAGGTATGAGGCCTTTCGGGCGTTTTTGGATGGGTGACGGATCACCGGGTCAGATGGGTTGGTACGGGATTGACGGGATGTAATGGTGGATAACCCGGCCACTGTTTGGTATCTCGAAGGTTGGTTCTCTATCGTAACCTCTCCAAGGGCCGCTGATCGATCCTGCGCATACAGTTTCGACTGCTTGCGACGTGTGATTAGTCTACTTGACCGATGGGGCACGTCCTGGCTGGGGGAGGTATATCTAATGTGAGAGCTTTCATCGCGATGGCACCCTTCCCGATGCTGATAGAACCTAGGGTATAGGTCGCAATCAAATACTATAGAAAATAGCCATAAATGCCGAACACCCTGGTGCTCCCCTCAGACTGTCCGACGGGATCGAATCCCTTCGGGGGTTGGCCAGTGATTACGCTGCGAAGGTTGAACCGATAGAGACAGGGGATTAACACCCACCGCTTTTGTCCCACCTCTGTTGACCTCTACCTAGTTCATGCCCTTCTCCGTGATTGCGCCGTTCCGTCACTCCCTCCACCGTTTTCATATCTCAGGTCAAGCTCACCCAAGTTACGAATCCACTCGTTCAACGGCCGACGGTCATACAGATTCCGAGGCCCGCGCCCCCACATTCCTGGGATCACACACAACGGAAGAGTTCCGCAGATCAGCCGGCCTGGACCGGACCGCCACCTCTCTCTCTGGCAACGCTTTTGATTATACCCGCCAGAAGTGATTCACCCTCTCCACCGGGTCCCACGTCCCGTGGACCCTAGTTGATGTTAGGCCTGATGGTCAACTAAACACACAAAACCGGTCCCTGGGACAGGTGGGTCTCAGGGTGAGAGATCGATATTACGTCTTTCGTCCCCGACAAGAAATCTTTTGCGAATCCAGAAGTCCTACCTGACAACCGTTTTTTTCGTCTTACGATCAGCATGAAACTCCAGACGACGTCTTCCGGGGTGGTTCGGCAGGTCACCAACTCGTGGCCGCCTCCACAAGAAGATACTTCCTGTCCGCTCTTCTTCCGGCCGTCAAATGGAAATACCGTCGGGGACATTGCCACACCTGGTCCTAGTAGCCCTGGCGTAGAATCTGCGGCCGCGGTTTCCGGAACTTACGGGTATTTGTCTGAGAGAGGTCGGGCGAGTCGGAGGCTCGCGTGAGTGCTCGAGTAACACCCGAGGGTACCCGAGGACGGGCGCACCTCTCAAAGTCTTTCCCTCTCTTTTCGCTTGCGTACGACAAACCGAGAGTGTCGAGAGAAGCGAGAGGGACAATGGCACAGCGTTCGGCCCGAAAACCGCCATCCGACCCTCGTTTACCAGCCGACGCTTACCCACGGGTATCCGTAGGTCGGAAGAAGGGGGAAAGGGTGTTACACCAGGAGTTTGGGAAGGCAACTGAAACTTGGGGGACGAAAGACAAAGCGGAACAGGGGTCTGAGCGTTACTTGGGTCAGACCACGTAGTCGTGTGTCCTGCTCGGTCTGCTCAATACGGTGAGAGTCAGATGCCAACGCAAGTGTATCCGATGACCAGTCGGTGTCGTTCCCACTGGGGTCGTAGGAATTTGTGATCGGCAATGCATTGCCAAGACTCCTCTCGCGTCGACAATCCTACAATTAGCACATGGCACAAACCCCCCTCGGTCGCGCTCGGCAAGGAAGCGATCGTCGACTCGGTCTTGAGTCGGTTTTGAGTCGAAGCGGTGAGTTCTTCCATTCGAAACCATCTACCCGGCCTGGTTACCTGGTAGGCAGATCATCGCTGATATGTGCATGATCCTCGACTGTACCCCCAGGGATTCTCGGTCACCCATTCAACAACCTCGCGTTTGGATGCTTCACTGGTGGGATCGCTGATGCTCCATGCCCTTCCGTGCTCCACGACGTGATGTTCGTTGTTAACCGGTACCCGCTTTGGTCGGTCATTCACTAACTTCGAGCTTTATTTTCGTCTCTGATCATCACCAGATGATCAAGACCGTACTGAAACACGGTTTCGTATCCAAGTATTCTGTGGATTACGCGCAGGACCCACTTTCCGGCACACAGTCTTTTACATGTGAAAGTGGACGAGAAGCCGAGTGTCGTGTTCACTTTTATATGCAAACCACTATCATTCAGAGAGCTTTGACACCAACCCAGACTCCTGATCATCATCTCGAATCGCGAGTGTCCCACTCAACTCGCATCTACTCAGTTGCTTGTTTTCCATCGACATCACCGGAGGTTTATCCGTACCCTATGATTATATGATTGATCACCCACTTGCACGGGGCGGTAGGCCGGGCAATAACTCTGGGGCGTTGGGTACTGTAACCGGGAGGGTATAAATCCCTCTATCCAACCCCGCCAGGTTTCCTCAGTGCAGGCACTCCTTCATCCTAATCCCCAGTCTTCTATCCTCAGGCCCGGTGCCTTCCCGCAACCAGTAACCTCAATCACTTCCAAGAAACCCATCTCATTCGTCATGTTTACCAAAACCGTCATCTCCTTCTTTGCCCTCGCCACCCTCGTCGCTGCCGCCCCGAGCCCAATGTCAATGTGTACGTTCTCCACCCGCTTTCGATCATCTTCTCCCGCTCACGTCAATTACAGTTCATGGTAGCCATCACAGCAACAGCCACAGCCACACGCACGCTGAGAGGGGGCTCGCTCATGCATTAGGCGCAGCCGCCGCAACTCACTACACGGATCGCTTCAGCGCCCATGCCTGAGGGTAGGCCGTAGGTGTTGTAGACGGCGAGTGTTGAGGGTGCGGATGTGGGAAGGGGGGGACCAGATTAGCGCCAGCCAATACTGACCGTTGCTGATAAGTGCTGTTATGGAGTCTGGAGGGATGTCTCATTCACTTCATCCACTACGTGTTGTAGTATTTCGTCCATAGTGCATCCGGATCCACTACTCACGTAGAAGTGTAATACATATAGAAAAACCCGAGTGACCGTCACCCTGAGTGTCTCCTTTAGCTACCCTTAACCCATTCACCGGCCTACTTAATCTCAGCTCGGAGAGCGGATGGGAGAATGCAAGTGTTTTGCTTTAAACTTCTTGTGTTTCCGTCTGTCGTTCTCGTCTATGTAAGTACATAAGTTTGGGTTAGGGAGGAGGGGAATTGCGACGATGGAGAGCGCCTTGCACGTGTAGAATATTTATGAAATAGGTCAAGGAATGATCAGGAAAAAAAAAGCCAGTCAACTAAAGGCGGGTGTGTAGAAACCGATCATGCGAAACAATTAAGCCCAAGTTGAAGGAGAGCGTTCGTATGGGATATGGTCATTGAACCCCTCAAGCCGAACCGCGTCTACGTTTTTGTTGCGCCGCGTCCGTCTAGGCAGCCATACACCCCACATCATGCAACAGCCTGAGTTGGAACCTGTAAAAGGTTATTGGTGCTTCCAATGGCAGTGGTGATCCCGCTTCCGGTCTTGGAGTCCTTCACCACCTTCAACTCGGATTTCGATGCAGTGGTCTCCGCAGTCGAAGGAACGGTGGTAGCAGGAGTCGTGGAGGCACTTGCGCTGATTCTTCCCATCTCGTTGACGAACGAGGTTCCCCAGAAGGATGAAGAGTACTTCGTTACGTACTGTTGATAGAATTCCGTCAGGTACACATTCCGTTTTACGTAGGAGAGAGAAACTTACCTTGAACAGTTTCTTGTGATTTTCCTTCCTCGTCTCTGGATCTATCGTTACGGCTTCATGGATTGCATTCGCGACTTGTTGCGAGTCCCAAGGGTTGACCACGATGCTCCCATTCAAACTCTGAGCGGCACCAGCAAACTCGGACAGAATCATCACTCCCTGCCGATCCTGTTGACAGGCGATGTACTCGTACGAAACCTAAAAAGCCCGGATAAATCATCCGTCGATGGGAGAACGGAGCGGGCACACGCACCAAATTCATACCATCACGAGTACTGCTAACCAAGCAGACGTCGCTAACGGCGTAAAGAGCGCAAAGCTCGTCATATGGCAAACTCTTGTGCATAAAGTGAATAGGCATGAACTCGACGGTTCCGAACCGTCCGTTGATCCGCCCAACAAGCTCGTTGACCGTAGCCCGGAGATTCTGATACTCCTCGACGTCCTGCCGTGAGGGTACCGCGAGCTGCACCAAAACAACCTTTCCGATCCATTCAGGATGTTGCGTCAAGAACAACTCCAAAGCGTGAAGCTTCTGTGGAACACCCTTGATATAATCCAGTCGATCGACACCGACGATGAGCTTGACACCATCAAACCTCTGCTCGAGTTGCTGAATCCTCCTCTTCACTGACTCCTTTTCGAGGTTCTGGAGTATCACCGGAAGTCCATCGGGAAGGTAATCATCGCATCAAAGGAAAAAAAAAAGTTTTCAAGAGTGAGCTACTCTGAGGCGGGAACTCTAAAAAAAGGGAGGAAAAACCACTGACCTCTGTAAAAGACGAAGGCTCAATTCCGATCGGGAACGTTCCCACCCTGGCTAGGCGCCCGGAAAACTCGACCCCGTTGGGCATAGTGGGGAGACCCAAGATCCGGGTACAGGAAGAAAGGAAATGGCGGGCATAATCGTAGGTATGGAAACCGATAAGATCGCAATACAAGATTCCGAGGAGGATCTCGCGACGGACGGGAAGGATCCTTAACGGTGGTCATAGTATGCGCGAGTCAGTTTCTCGTTTTCAGACAACGGTTGCATCGTGGGAGGGGCGTACCTGTAGATCTCACTCGAAGGGAAAGGCGTATGAAGGAAGAACCCAATCCTCACGTTGGTCGCGTCGGGTGGTTTGATCGTATCATCCGGCACGATACCCTCCATGACCCTCTCGACCTCACGGAAAGTCACTTGATCAAGCTTCTCCGGACCGTCCAATAGGGATCGAAGCATGATGGGCAACAGCATAAGGTGATAGTCCTGCACCCAAACCATCGACCCCGTCTTGACGTGCGGCAAAACGACCTCCGCGAACTTGAGATTAGCCTCCCTATACGCCCACCAGTTCTCTTCGTCAAAGTTCATCTCGCCGGGGTGGTAATGGAAGAGGGGCCAAAGGATGGAGTTGGAGAAACCGTTGTAGTGGCGATCCGCGATATCGTCGTCGAGGTAGACGGCCTGGCAGGAGTATTCCTCCATGAGTATCTTGTCGACGTACGCTCTGTCCTTCGGGTTGATGTAGAAACCCGGCCATCCAATCCAAGTGAAAGTCATGGACTTTTTGCAACCGGAAAGGGCGGATACGAGACCACCCGAGGACATCTTGAAGTGGTACTCCCCTTGGGCATCCTTGGAAATTGTGATTGGGAGACGGTTGGAGACAACGATGAGGTGCTGGGACCCGGCAATGTCTGGGATCCGGGGGAGGCTTGTGTCGGAGGCGGAAGCTGGGACGGGCATAACGAGGGGAGTGTTGTCGGAGGGGGGGAGATTGGAGAAACCTTCGGGTCTGGAGATTTCCAACGCTGTTCGGTTATTTATCTGGCTTATATTCGCCAGGCGCTGGTTCCCGACACTGAGGACAATCCTGACATCAGTCTCTTTCCTTATCCGGCCATTGGCTCCAGAATTCCCACAGGCTCAAGCTAATCGAGGTTCTCGCTCCCGTGTTATCTTTCAGTCAGAGTCAAATTTTTCGTCCAAACGAACGTTCGATGATCCTACCGTACAGACCCATCCTTCCGAAAACTCTCCGGGGCGGAGACTTGACGGAAGAAACCAACGGCAGTGAAAAAAAAAGGGAACGCTCCAGTAAAAACAACCCAATCGATGGAGCAATCATCGATCGTCATCAGTGACCGTGCACTAGCTGTTCTCTGCCAGTCAGCATCTCCACCATCTGCTTATATCCCGTCCACCATTGTGCCTTGCCCCGTCTATTCTTCATGTCCGCTCGCGCCACCATTTCCTTCACTCCAACCCACTTTACCTTGGTGCCCTGGATCGTGATGACCGCATCAGCGCCTTTGTGCGTCCACCTCTGCTTCCAAGGAAGTTTGGCAAGTTGCTCGGCCTGTTCCTCGATGAAGTGCATCGACTTGAGGGACAGTCGGACCGCACGCGTTCGATCGATGGGGGATGGGATGTTCCCCTGAAGCGTATGTCCGAGGGAGACCATACGAGAGTCGAAAAGTGTACCGCCTTCCTCCTTGAACATCTTCGTTATCACGTCAGTTGTGTAAACCGAGGAGGAAGCTTCACTCCTGCTCAGCGTAGTGGTCAGCAATCTGCATTCCTTTTACGTACAAAAGGTCCGTGACTCAAAAACCACATTGATCGCACCTGATAATAAGGCGACCCGTGGCCTTTCCCTTCTTGTCGATTCCATAGCGTCTCTTCATGTACTTTACGTCTTGTCGCAGCATATCGAGGTCAATGCCATCTTCTGGGGTGTACACGATGCAAGCACCGGCCTGTTAAATTTTCAGTGCCACGTAAAACTGTCGCAGAATGACAGAGCCCACCGCAAGGGCGCCCATGGTGGCAATGTAACCGCACTTGCCTCCTTGAGTATCGACCACGAATACACGACTCCGGCTTGCGACTGCACTCTGTTTGATGGCATCGCAGGCGTCAACGAGAGCGTTCAAGCTCGTATCGCTTCCCAGGCTATATTCCGTTACCGGTACATTGTTGCTGATGGTGGCCGGCAGGTGGACGACAGGGACACAAAGCGGAGGATACGCCTCTCGGGCCTCTTCTAACTCGACGAGGGAGGTGAATGCCTCGAATCCACCAATCAACATCAAGGCATTAATGTTGTGCTCCTGAAACTTGGATGCAACTTGTCCAATGTTGATCGAAGGGAGAGTCCTGTTTGTGCCAAGTTCCGATCCACCACGAACCATCCAGTTATCGACACCGAGCCAAGTAAGAGGAGTGACGTTATCGTCGAGGAGGCCGCCAAAACCGTTATAGATAGCAAGTGGCGTATGGCCCTGATAGAGGCAGTGTCGGACAGCAGCACGCGTTGCGGCATTCATTCCTCCTGCAGGAGCGCCAACACTTGGAGAAGTTAGAAATTTCCAGCGCCAATACGTAAAACGCTCACTGCATGAACGCTACCCGTAGCCGCTGGAGGGTGTGAGTTAATATTGGGCCTAAGAACGTTGGAGCAAATCCCACCTTGTGTATCGGTAAATGTGGTTCCTTCGCCAGCTGTGAAGTGTGATAGAACCCATCCAGCGTCTCCGCGAACTCAGGGTCTCGCAATGACATCGCCTTTGCAAAATCCTTCACAGCTATGGCTTTAGCAACATCACGCGTCTGCGCGAGAAAACGTTACGATCTCAGACTTTGGCCGGAACCCAGGAGCTGACGAAACAATACCATTTCAACTGCCTCCATAAGAGGAACACGCGTAATTTTGTTTTCACTGATACCAATCATATAGGAAGGGGTGTCTGGGCCAGCTTCCAGTAGTGTATTGACCGCTTCCACGGCTTGCAAGGTGGGCTATATATAAAACTCATCAATGAAAGTTCTTGATAGTTGGAAAACTTGACTGACGAGAACGCGATCGAAGTAGCACGGTCGACCTCCACGCTGAGTGTGCCCAAGGGTTGTAACCCTAGTATCTAGTCCAAGATTCTCGGAGAGAACCACCTTGACGTCCTCTGCCTTAATGGGAGCAAGAGTGCTGTCGTGAGCGCCTTCCGCGACGATCACTATAGTCTTCCGTTTTCCGATGCCTCTATGCTATTCAATGCCACATATGAGGGGACGCAGGAATGGGACCCATATACCGCGACAGGACTCACGCGACTGATGGCTTCACACATCTCCTCTTTCCATTTTTCGGCCTCGGGCGGTCGCTCAGGAATCAAAATGAAATCGGCTCCAGCCCTAAGATGGTATAAAACCATCAGTAATCTCAAAAAAAAAACCCCCCGCAGAACCCCCTCTGACGTACGCTACACCAGCCATCAAGGCCAGCCAACCGCAATGTCTACCCATCACTTCAAGCACAAACGCCCTCTGATGGGAGGCGGCGGTGGAATTGATACTGTCAATGGCTTCGCAGATTCGGTGTAACGCGGTTGGAGCGCCGATGGTCATGTCGGTCATGGACATATCGTTATCGATAGATCCGACAAGCCCGACGATTTTGAGGTGTCCGTGTTGAGCCGCTTGAGCGTCCGTGATTTTTCCTACCGAGCCGTTTGAGGAATATGAAAGGGATGCGAGATCGCGGCGTTTCCTTACCTGAAGCAAATAGCTCCGCAACAAGAGTCGGCCACTCCGATCGGAACACATCCGCTCCGG
>Ga0307513_10003634_pt1 | contig 20889 bp, 23 predicted proteins | sample 15_EM_MG_FD_202174 | JGI IMG/M metagenome (GOLD analysis project Ga0307513, IMG submission 202174) | Populus trichocarpa ectomycorrhiza microbial communities from riparian zone in the Pacific Northwest, United States - 15_EM | ecosystem: Host-associated > Plants > Roots > Unclassified | place...
GGACCTGTAGAGCAGACACCGCGCGCCCCCCCTCGCAGCTAACCCTCCGATACACACTCCCTTCTGCTGCTCATCCTGTTGTGCCTACTTTATTGCTTATGGCTGCCATAGAGGTTTCGTCCCACCCCACTCCGCCCGCTTGATATAGAGGCTCCAATACAATAGACTTGAATTATCAGACTGAAAGCAAACCTGTGCGACAAGGCTGACAAGATATAATTAGGCCTACTGCTTTGTTTCTTACTCGAACCTCAATGACTGACGGAAAAATGAAGCCGAGGCTGAAGGAACCCCGCCAGCTGTTTCAATAGGAGGCTTATAAACACATAAACGGAAGCCAGAACGTTCGACCACGCCCTCGGCTAGGCCCAACAATGCCAAACAGGCGCCGGCCATGGGCCACGCGCCAAGAGTCAACCATGCATGCGATTCAAAAGTGTGAATTGACTTGAACTATTTATAGGCCTTTTGCCACAACGAACGCGCCTTTCCTGCTCTTCCCTCGTTTTCGCTCTCTCGTTCTCGTTAATGACACAAACGCCCGAGTCCAAGGACAAGAGAGAAGATGAACCTGTTGAACCTGTTGCTGCTTTAGAGCATGGGATCCGGTATCGGACGGTGGGGATATGGAGAATTGCGACTCTACGAAAGGACCATTGGTGGAACCGCCAAGGCGGCATTATTAATACTGGTCTTCTCGGAGCTGGAGCTCAAATGGCTCAGAAAATCAAATCAATCGGAGCATCTATATCCGTTGTGATTAGACTGATGCGTGATATCTGGGGCGTAGCCCCATTCCACCTTCTCTGTTGGCTCGCGTTCAGCTTTACGGGGTCCATGGAAACGACGGTTGATCTATACGTCAATACGTACGCTCTCGAGATGGTATTTCCCACCCCCCCGCGGTGATACCTGCCGGAATGCTGATTCGTGCGTACAAACCAGCTCCAGAAGTTTGTGTTTGAAGGCAAGGCAGACTATGCAATGGTGACGCGGTGTATATCTCTCATAGTCGGGTCTCACGTACTTGCTTGGGTGTCAAGAGGCGTTCAGTGGGTCTTCCTTTTGCTCCTCCACCCCTTTCGTTAATGCAAAACCATCTAGGCAAGAGTCTCAACGCGTCCTCGAGGCCAGAACGACTAGGATGGCCGGAGAGCGCCTGGTGGAAATGTATGCGCGCCTCGATCTCCCGACACTCCAGGGCGACGATGTCAAGGAAAAGCTGGAAGAATTAAGCTACTCCGCTGTGCTTGGCGGCGGCATATTCCCGAATCTCTCAAGAGTGACAGAGGCCCTGCTCCCGCTTTGGTCGACTGTGACGCAGTTTTCCTTCGTATTCTTACATTTCGCCCACGAACCAGAAGGTCCCACGCTCATTGCCATTTGTCTATCGTGTTTTTTGATGCTCTCGTACCTGTATGCTAATACGTACAGCACTGGTGAGTCCGATATACACACACACAGCGCCGCAGCGATCCTCCTTGTCCTGATCTCGTCTTGGGCAGCGTTCTCTGCTCACGTCATAAATCGGGGATATCTACGGTCACGAGCTGTTACGGAATTGATCAGCGAAGAGAAAACTCAGAAAGAGGCGATAAGCGGTGGACTGTTACAGCCCTTGCATCAAGGTACGCACCATACGAATTATGTATCGGATCGATTGCCTGATGTCACAAACTGCTACGTAGAGTACAGGAGGAGTATAAAGGAGCTGGGGACAGTTTCCATCGCCAGCCCCTGGACGATCTTCCACCAGCAACCACTTGACATATCTAGCCTCCTCATAAGTATCATCTACGAGCTACCTTTGGTGAGTCAATTGCTTTTTTGTCCCAGTTTCTCTGAATGTCTTCTAGACAACCTATCTGTTAATTGTTCTACGACGGCCCGAAGCTTTCTCTCTCGCTTCTTTGGTCATATTTCGGTATTTATTGTCACGAAATATGCGCTTTGATGCTTAGATTATGTCAGGCGACTTGGTGAATCTTACTGGGTGCTTTCGCACTTGCTTTCTGAGGACGGGTTGGCGAGGCCCATCCAACGGATTCGACATTTTTACGAGCTACTTCAGCTGCAACCTTCCATCAAAAGTGGCTATTTGTCGTATCCGGGCGATGAGAAAAAAGGACATGAAATGACGAAGGACGCACTCGGCATGCAAATCGAATTCAGGTGAGAGCCTTCGATAGTATATGAGCTCTTATACCCACGTAGCCGCAGGAACGTCTCGTTCAGATACCCGAACGCCAAGACGGATGCAATAAAAGATCTCTCCTTCACCATTCCCGCCGGTGCAACTGTAATTATCGTGCGCAAGGTGGCTCTGCCTGGCTTCTGAGATTCTGATGGTCCACTAGGTGGGAAGCAATGGAGGTGGCAAGTCTTCGACTGTATCACTATTAAACCGACTCTTCGACCCGACAGAGGGCGAAATTTTCATAGATGGCGAGCCACTCAAAGATTATGTCACTAGTGACATACGAGAAGCACAGGCGATTCTCTGTCAAGATTACCAGCACTTCCCTTTTTCGATCGCTGAAAACATCGCAATTGGTAGACCGGGGTCGAATGATCCGGATGCAGTACGTCAAGCAGCGCATCTGGCGGATGCCCAAGATCTCATAGAGGAACGGGGCTATGAGGCAAATGTCAAGCCACTCAGCACCTTGGAGGTAGGTTGGGAAATGGAGGGTACAGACCTTGAACAAGATTCGAAAGAGATCGAAAAGCCAATAGAGCTATCTGGTGGTCAATGGCAGCGACTGGCACTAGCCCGATTATTTATGCGTGCTGCGTCGGAGAAGGTCAAGCTAGTCGTGGCGGACGAACCATCTGCATCGCTGGATCCAAAAGTTGAATATGGTACGTGATTGAACGTGCTAGAATTGTCCCAAACGCTAACTACGCAGGAATAACATAGACATCTTCCGTCGACTGCGAACTTTGGGTGGTGAAAGGAAGAAAACTCGAATATTCATCACTCATCGTTTTGGGCATCTTACACAGTTTGCCAATCTCATTTTGTAGGTGCACATGCGCCTACTATCCGACCTTGTGGCATTGACCCCAACGATACCAGGTGCTTGAAAGACGGGCGGCTGGTGGAATCTGGCACCCACCAAGCGCTGATGGAGCTTAAGGGAGAATATTATGACTTGTATAACATCCAAGCGCAAGCGTATGCGTAAGGCGAAAGGGAGTGCTGTCAGCAGTGATGACAACCCTGTATTAGATGTCTCGTCGCGAACGAGCTAAATTAAATGTAGATGGCTGTGATGTACTGAGCGGCTCCCTGGGGGCCGGAAAGGCCGGTGAATTGGTGCTATGGAGTTGTCGCCACCGGTCTCGACGCGGGGATGGACAGCCAAGACAGGACGGCAGCTGCGCGCATTCATGACCGGTTGGAAAGCGCCCAGGTGTCGCCCCCTTTCTCCCCTCTACCTACCAACCTTCTACTCTTCCACCGGGAGTTCTGGGTCCGCCCAGACTCTTTTTCTGTTTCGCCGTTTCGCCGTTTATTTCAGGTCGTTCGCTGCTTTCTTTTCTACGTTATTCCCCTACTTTGCTTCTCTGCATTTCCGTATCATAATAGCGCCATCGCTCTGGAAGTGGCACCGGCGTTTGGCCTCACCTTATCCTTCATTTCGCACAACAAGCTGTCTTGGATCATTTTCCTTGAGGCAATATGGAGACGTGCTGGAACGTCACCATCAAAGATACTTCTCCCATCATCAAATACTTCCCCTACGCGGATGGAGATGCCCAAGGTTGGACCGGAGTCTTTCGTGAAGGAAATCGAGTCATCAATGAGGTGGAAGTCGGCATTGGAGACAGTCAGCATGTCACCGCTGGTGCAGCATTGGCCCAAATCGTTTTCAACGGTGAGTGCTAACGAAGTAACCAACCCAAATTGCTTAACCAATCCTTTCGGCAGGCACGGCAATCTACCTCAATGGTGCAACTATTGGAAGCATGCAATATCAGGTCGAGCTTGATGGCCAGGTCTCTGCTGGCCGACTAAACGGGGGAGTCTTGGCTTCATTCACCAATTTGTCGAGGGACCGAGAGCACACCCTTTTACTGCGGTCTATGCCTCAGGCTTCAGGAGATTGGTTGGCATTGCAGTCTGCCGTTATTACTGTCGGCACTGGCTTGACGGGGTGAGTAAACCTCCCGTCCACCTCATCGCTACCGCACACTGAACGGTTATTCAGGGCTTCCCTCGCTTCGATGATAAAGACTCAGAATGATGCCTCATGGTCATATGCACCAGGCTATACCCCGGCAACAAATCCCGTCACCAATACAAACACGAGGCAGTCCTTGACTGCAGGCGACTGGGCGGCCTTGACTTTCAGTGGTCATAGCGTCTTGATCCACGGATCCAGAAATACCGACCATGGCCGATACTCCGTTACCCTGAACGGAGAGACCCAAACTTTCAACGGTACCTCGGGAGTGGTAAGACGCCACATTCTCTGTAGGTCCAAGTGATTGACTTTCATCGTCCAGATGGTCAATGACGCGGTCCTCTTCCTTTCGAGTGGGATGAACAGTCTCGAGACACACGTTATGAACATCACAAACCTCGATAATCGTGTCATGGACGTCAGTTATGCCGAGATCATGACTGTCCAGGGCGGCACCGCGTATGTTGCTCGCTCATTTGTCTCTTCGGGGGTGTGAACTCACCATTCATTTCAGGTTTAATCCTCAGAGCGCCAATACTGGCTCGACCAACGCACCCGGTGCCATCAATATGGCTGCCATCCTTGGTGGGGCAATCGGTGGGGTCGTCCTTCTCTTGATCGTATGCGTCCTCTTCTGGCTCCGGCGGCGACGCAACAAGAAGCAGTCACAGACGGAGGAAGGAAGCACCAGCCCTTCACCATCTCCACCATCCTCGGATGATTCGAGGTCTGAAATGACTATGGCTGCTATAACGCCCATGGCGACGAAACCTCGGCCGCGTGTTCGCTTCGGCGAACTGGCCAGGCCGGGCATGGAGGATTCACCCACAACAATTCGCAGTGAGACGCCTCCAGCAATTCGGCCTATGCCTTCGATCCTTCGTCGTCAAGATAGCAATAATTCCGATGCACCGCTTCTCCCTCAGGCGAGGATGAACCAGCCTGACGACCAAATATCCCTCGCAAGCACAAACGACAGTGGGCCAGACATATCTAGCTCTTCTTTAGCAGTCGCCGCATCAGACAGTCGACGCGCATCACCGGTCCCTTCAATCTCTGCTCCAGTTCGACCGCCACGTCCTCCGCAAGGTCTCTTCGCTACCGGAGAGCTCCCTAAATTCCCGGAACCTGATCTTTCTGCCATTCGGGCCCGTACTTTGGACGAGGACCCTTTCGGTCCCATTACTGCAGAGGGCGCACCAAAGAGGATCGGTTCTCCGTTCTCTGGTAGTAGGGCAGTCTCGCCCAATCCACGTGAAGAGATGGAGTCCATTAGCCGGTCCAATACTGCCAGTCCCGCGCCCGATAACCCAAATCCTCTCATGCTTCGGACAGAGAACGTCCCGCAGCCTGCTCCTGAGCAACGCTCTGCAACAACACAGACGAGAAAAGACCTTCTGGTGGCCTTGGAAACGGACCAAGTGACGACGCTTTCGCGGAGTGGGACGAGGAAGGTTGGGTTGCCTTCCAACCCCCGCGCTGGGCTTTCACGCGAAAACTCCAGCAGATATTAACAGACATTTTATTCTACGGGTATGCAAGAAATGAGATGGACAATATGCAGGCCTGTCTGCGTGTGTGTTGGATCTGTGATCTCTCGCCCGTTCGACCTCTCCTTTCATCTTTATCGACCACTGCTCACGACCATAAATAAGATGGTTTGAGCTCGTCCCTTGGAAACTTGACGGGTTCGATCAGAGGCTCTTTATCGAACGGCTGGAAGACAGTGTACATTCCGTTAGATCATTCTTCATTTCGTACGCGTAGCATCGGACCTTGGATCGAAAGATACGTACTGAAGGTGTAGGCGCAGTATGTGTTCGAATCCGGATCTTGCGTTCCGTTCCTAGCTCGTGAAGTTGCTGTAAGTTGGGCTCTGTCCTTTGGCGATCTGGGCCTCGATAGACCCATGTCACGACCTCCAGCTTCGGCATTTCCCTGAGTATCCGGATCATGGGGCGGACTGTGTAGGCTGCCTGTGACGAGAGAGTGATGAAGGAAACATGAACCAGGGTGTTCAGGAGCATAGTCTCACGAATTGCTTTGGGTGGATATGAGCGAAACACGATTTCCTCTAGAGCACGGCATTTGACGATCTCTGGGAGCACCTCGTTCTGCCGAAGTTGGGGGAGTCGGAGGGATCTGAGGTGAGGACCGTGTAATGCCAACAACTCAGAGAAGTGCGGTGGTAGATCAGTGCAAACCAAGTCCAGAATACGGAGGGTTCCAACAGAGTGCTGTAGAATTTTGTGGAGAATCCTGCTTTGGTGCTGGTCCCAGTCGGCTGTGAGTATTTGCAGTTCATACAACTTGAGCTCCTTAGGGATGTCCCAGTCGAACTCGATTTGTGCTTGAGTGCTATAAGGTATGTACCCGAGTGCCGTCGCATGGACGACGAGATGGCGGAGCCCACGCCACAAGTAGAGGAACGGTCGCACAGTAATTGACGGACCGCCAAATGAGGCACTGGCTGTACTCATTTGGTAGACGACAGGACGTGGTAGCGGTATATTGGCGTATGAGATCGGGGCTGGTAAACCTGGCAACGAAATCGTGCTAGGTGGAGGCGATACAATGAAACGGACATCGAGGGTACCCATGATCGTGAGCCTAAGCTCACGCAAATTTGGACAGTGACGAAGAACATAAGGCAAGAGGGCTTTACTCTCCGGAGTTCCCGTGTGGTACTCCAGGGTGTGCACCCAATGCCCAAGGCGACACGTTGATGGCACAAGAGAGTCCGGTGCGGTCGCATAGAGGAATTGCGGGACGCGTTCGGCCGCGTACAAGCGTACGGCACGAAAGAGGAGATGTTGAGCAACTGGCTGCCATCTCTGTAAACCAGCAAGTGAAAATGGCATTCGATTGGAAGTAAGGATGAGACGGTATATACCCTGCAGATAAGCGAAAACCTCTGAAAATTGGTATACGGTTTGTTCGGCGCCGCTTGAAGGGCGTGCTCCAAAATGGTGAGGATCAGCTCAATAGGAAGCTCCGGAAGTGTGGGCGTCGCGCCGTCCAAGGGGTACCCTGACATGGAATTGCGAATTTGCGAACAGCCTGCTGCTGTTGGTGGAACCAGTCAGGAAATCGGTGGGTTGAGGCGGGCGGTTCTTTGTTGTGGACCTTGTTCCCGAATCAACTCCAAAGCAGCCTTGAAACACTCGTAGATCTAACCGTCACGACGGATATGGAGTATGCCGAGAATGATGTTGTGCTTTGCTATCACGGACCACTACTCTATGAGGCAAAGGTGCGCCTAAGTGTGTGGCAATTTCCGATGGGTTTTTGCAGAGACAGTTGACTAGGTCATTCAAGCGAAGAGGTTTGATGAAAACCCCCCCTCATCTCAGTATGGCCCTCATTACTTCGTCCATTATAAAGGCTGGAAGAATACTTGGGACGGTACGCCAGTGACAACCAACACGCTCATGTTCAGGTTCTAACATCGAGTTCAGAATGGGTACATCAATCCCGGCTTCTCAGACGCGACGAAACCAATCTGGCGCTGCAGAGGAAGCTCCAACAAACCCAGAGAGCTGCCATAGGCAAGGACCCAACCTCGCACAAAGCAAAGGAGAGGGACCCTAACAAGGAAAGAGAGAAGGAGAGAGACAGGGAACCTAAGTTCCCCAAGAAGGAGTTGCGTGTCAAACAACCAAAACCCAAAGAGGATGATTTTGACGAGATCGACTATCAACCGCCTCTAAAGAAGAGGCAAGAGCTCAAGCTTTCCATCCCAGAGGTCTTGAAGGTCGCTCTCGTCAACGATTGGGAGGCGGTCACTCGACACGGCCAACTTGTTTCACTTCCTCGGTCTCCTTGCGTTGACGATATCCTCCTCGAATTCAAAGAGTATGTGCTGGAGCTACCAGAAGCAAACCGCCCGCCAGATATTGAGGAGAAGCTTCCCTCCGTATTGATTGGGCTCAAACAGTATTTTGACGCGTGTGTACACCAACGCCAGTGCCTGGATGTCAAGTTACTCACCGGACTCCCTTCTAGCGCTCTTGGTGCTCATCTACTTTACCGCTTCGAGCGAGCTCAATACGCAGACATCAGACGCCAATTTATTGAAAGTCCCGATCTACCACCTGAACAGTGGAAGTCCGAGTCACAAATCTATGGCGCGGAGCACCTGGTTCGGCTCATTGGCAGGTGTTTTTTGTGCTCTTGGACTTGCAGTGCCACTGACGACGCTCGTAGCATCCTTACCGGCACAAATGATAGCGGCGAAGATGGAGCTAGTGGCTATGAACACTATCCGAGATTATTCTTCGCTACTATTACAGTGAGTAGCAAGGTTGCTCTGTTTTGCACACTGGTTTGATTGTAATTTCCAGATTTCTTGCTCAGGAGCGGGGTAGGTACTTTCTGAAAGAGTATGAAGCAACAACTACACAGTATCTCGGCATCACTCGAGCATAGTGTCACATGTCGCTTGCGTTCGCGCCCACTGTTTCCACTATCGTGCTCTCGGCTTCTAGCTTGTCACAGTCTTCGCGCCTTGTATACTCGTAGTATATATACTAGATGACCCTCTACCTGAAAGAGTCCCCATCGGCGGAAACCTTAACTGATGTTGTGTGTACTTGTTTGGCACATTGAACCTTTGCACCGTTGTCCCCTTTTCCCGCTAAAATAATGGCTCCTACCCACAAAACCTCGTAGGTTGATGCAATGAGAGTCTTAGGGAGCTGCTGACCGGCTGCTTGCGCGATTTTCCCTCAATTTTGGAATAACCCGATATTATATCTGCGACCGTGTCTTCCACCATGGCCCACATACACCCTGCCCACATACTCAATCAAATAGGGTTCCCTCGGCTGCAGTATGCACACCTGTCATTGCTTGGTCCAGTCCGATTGACCGTTTGCTCTCCACTAGCACATCGACCCTCCGGAGACCCTCCTCAAAAAGCGTAAGCACAACGAGAAGGCCCGGGAAGACCGCCTAGCGGCGGCGGCGGCTGCCCGCAAGGTATTGATTGCAAGCCACATTCGAGCGTATCATTCGCTCAACGTCCTCTAAGACGGCGATCCAAAAGCGCAAGGTCATCTTCAAGCGTGCAGAAACCTACGTAAAGGAATACCTCAACGCCGAGAAGGAGGAGATCCGTCTGCGGCGAGCTGCTCGTTCAGCCGGCGACTTCTATGTCACCGCCCAACCCAGGCTCTATTTCGTTATCCGGATCAAAGGGTACGTATCACCTCATCCGACGCGATCTTCAGGAGCTCACCTAACTCTTCCCTGCGTGTAGTATCAACAAGATTGCTCCCAAACCCCGGAAAATCCTGCAACTCCTCCGGCTCCTGCAGATCAACAACGGTGTATTTATCAAGGTTAACAAGGCCACTGAGCAAATGCTTAAACTCGTCGAGCCTTATATTACCTATGGGTAGGTCGACCTCCCAATGACACGCGATTGCTTGACTCTCGATGACAGTGAACCCAACCTCAAGACCATCCGCGAGTTGATCTACAAGCGTGGCTACGGAAAAGTTGATAGGGCACGCGTTCCCTTAAGCAGCAACGCGATCATCGAGGAGTCGCTCCGCAAGTACGATATTCTCTCCATCGAGGATCTCGTACATGAGATCCACACTGTTGGCCCGCACTTCAAGCAGGTAGGCATATTTGTTCCCATCGTCCCTCGGCACGAGTTCTAAGCCTTCCTCCGTAGGTTTCCAACTTCCTGTGGCCCTTCAAGCTATCGAACCCAACCGGTGGCTGGAGAACACGCAAATTCAAGCACTATGTACAAGGTGGCGATCATGGTGACCGGGAAGATAACATCAATAAGCTCGTCAGGCAGATGAACTGAATCGCCGACTTCTTGCGGTGTTGCTAGTGTAGCTATGAGACGTCTAGGAGCTTGTAGAAGGAATCCGCGCCTGCTTGGTGGTGCATATCTCTTTGCGGCGCCGTAATATGCTAAGTCATGCAAATGCCATCGCCCTTTCCCTAAGTTTGTATGCCCGATCATTTGCTATGATATGACTACTTTCTCGCATCTGTGTTGTAGTGAAACCGCTGAACAACCGCCCACCCGCTGCGGTATTTGGTTCAAGCCCGGACAATGAGAACCTACCTTCTTCCTGACCGTAATCTCAGTTATGTCGCTGCTCGACCGGTTCAGACAAGGCGCACATAAAGCTGGCTTGCAAGCAACTGCGTTTGCCCAAACATCAGCTAATATGATCGTCAACGAGAGCAAGGGGATCGCCAATTCGTTCACATTACCAGGCGAAGCAGAGAAAGCGGCGAATATCCTCGGAAGCTTCCTTGGTTGGTGTAACTCACTCGACCTAAGTTTAATGCAGAGCAATGCTAATACGATAACCTTCATTTCCCCTTTCTGCGTCACTCGTTCGGTCACACAGCGAACCCGGAAGACCCTCAGTCCGCGCTCAATGCGATACCCAAAGCCGTATTACAAGGCGCCAGAGGTATGTGTGTGAGCTACTTATTTCGTCGAATGCTCTCTCGTGCCCAAGCGAGCCTGACATCATTTCGCCTCCTATAGGGCTAGCGGTCTTCTCAGTGGTCAAAGCAGGTTAGTTCTTAAGCGACATTAACGATTACTTTCAAATTGCTGACACGCCGTTTCCCCAACAGGCTTCGTCTTCTCTGGACAAGCTGGTTCAGGGATTGTGATCGCGAGACTGCCCGACGGTTCTTGGTCTGCGCCATCTTGTATCGCGACGGGTGGAGTAGGATGGGGTCTCCAGATTGGTGCAGATGTTACCGACTTTGTTATCGTGCTCAACTCGGAAGACGCCGTCCGCGCCTTCTCGATTGGAGGAAATGTTACTATCGGCGGGAACATTAGTGCCAGCGCCGGACCCATTGGAACTGGAGCAGCTGTTTCAGCAAGCCTCGCCCACCCTGCACCCATGTTTTCATATTCAAAGTCGAAGGGTGAGGACTAGGCAAATGCATCCAGCTGTAAATATGACTAACGCACACTCTTCTCTTCCTCCATAGGATTATTTGCTGGTGTGTCATTGGAGGGTACCGTCCTCATTGAGCGGAAAGACACCAACAAGGATTTCTATGGCTCACTTGTCCCAGCCCGCGATATACTTGCGGGACGCGTCCCACCACCTGAAGTAGCGAGCAAGATGTACGAGGTCATTGAGGCGGCGGAAGGATTAGACGAGAGCCAGCTCCCCGACCAATCCTTCACTGAAGGGGGTCCCCTTGCTCATGAAACTGGACAGGGTGGGGCGACCCTTTTCGATGCCGATCGTACAAAGCACATTTGAGGTGCTAATATACATTTGGTTTTGTACACGGCAATCTCTCACTGATTTGGTCCATATGTACGCGAACTCCCCTTCCTCTGTATCATCATTCCATAGCAATGACTATGCGTCATAGGCTACCCTCGCGCCGATCCATGCGAAAGGGTAATTGTATTGGTAAAAGTTGCGCAGCGAACGACGCTGCGCGAGTCGAGGATGCGTGGCGAATGAGCCTCCGAGCTGGGGGCTCATGAGCCAAAGTACGAGTAGTAGAACAGGAGGTACTTACTACAACATGATGTTTATTATCAAAAAAGTCGGTGCTACGGAAAACCGGTCAACAGCTGTGGTAGATGGTGGCAGGTGACTTGCCTATATCCAGGGTAGAGAATCGACGACTGGAACCCATCGTGTTTGTCGAGCAGGGTTGAAGTCCATTCCCAGACGCCGCCATTGTGTGGAGCGAGGCTTCGAGCAGGGTTGCCGAGAGAGGGAGGCGCGGGCCACCATCTCTGGAAGCCCCAGCCTGCGGCAGTTTGGACGACACCGCGGGATGCTTGGTCGTCCATGAACAATCGGAGTTGTCCTTCGGTTGGGATGCGTCCGCCCTTGCTTTGTGCAAATGCATTGAGCTCGTCGTATGATGCCATCACCGGCCAATCGTACGCGATCTCGATGGGAACAGGCCCATACAAGGTGCGGACCTTTGTTGATGGTAAATGTAAGATGTAAATGTACGAACTTGAATATAGCTTACTTTGACCTCCCCACCGTCCACCATCCAGCTGCAAGGTGCCTTTCCGCCCTTGCCCCGCCAGTACGAGAGATACTCCCGGTTCGTGATCGGTAATCGTTCAATTTTGAACCTTCCGACTACCACTTTCCGTCTGGGATGCTCGTTGTCCCATCCAAACTCGTGGCCGTCAACATCTATCTCGGACAAATCTTCGGCCTCAAAATCGTCGTGGCCCAACCAGACCTCAGTGGGTCCGAGGGTGAGTTGTTTGTCCAGACCAGCTTCAGCGACGAGTTGGGCTGACCATTGGCGGCTCAGCGCCGCCCAGTCCGGCGGAGGGACTCCAGGAGGTGGCTTCGTACCATCCTGATCACCCGCCCTCTGGATAAGCATGTAAAGTAAAGTCTGCAGTTCGGTCAGGTCTCAGCTTCGCGCTTCATGTAGCAAACCCACTTCAACATGGAAAGCTTCATGCTCGAATGTCATCCATAGGACACGGTGCACCTTTCTGATCGGCAAACCACGCTCCTCAAGTTGACCAGTTTCCAATGCGGTATATGTCCTGTAGAGCCTTGTGCGGACACTATCGCGGAATTCGAGGATCGACGCGAGCGACGGCCAGGACGCATCGTCTTCGGGAACCTCGGAATGTGGCTGAATAGTCAATTTATCAGCACACTGGAAGACACTGAGAATAACCAAGCGTACATGACATTGGGTCGGATCATCGACATGAGGGTCGATCCCCCGCTCAAAAATGACCTATCATTCCCGTCAGATTTGACACAAAACCAGCCAAGACGCCTTACCTTGAAGTATTCAGGCTCTGTGTGCGGCTCATCTAGTAACCTTGAAAGGTGAATATCCAAGAAACTGCTCCAGGTATCAGATCGTTCTCGATAAACGAACGGTCCCACGGCGGCGTACGCTGGAATGTGACCCAAATAGAACAAGCACTTGTGGCGCAAATCAATCGGTTTCTGGTGTAGCATCGTTGGCGGGATCATGCCCAATGTCACTGTATCCCACAGTGCCCACATATTATTCCATTCATCGAGTGTAGGGATGGTTGGAAATCGAGGTTCCACACTGTTGTTGATAGGGAATGTATAACTCGCGGGCGGCCCATGCATGGTAGCTTGGAGTGGAGAAGGCTGAACAAGAAAGCTAAACGGTGGGCGGCGCAAGAGCCAGAGCGAATACAACCCATTTGTGGATGTCCACCGGTGTATGGGTTGGAGGTTCGACGAAGCGAACAGGTCGTTCGCTGCTTGCTCCGAGTACTAGGGAGGGTAGCAAGTCAGATGAACGGTAAAGGAGATGAAGCAAAGGACATCAGAAGTGCGGGCGGCTCATATCGTCGCATTCGGTTATTCGGGTACATGGTAATCTTCCCACATACTTTGTATGAAGACTCGACATGGAGGGTCTCTCCAGCAGCAAATTCTATTGTTTGGCCATCAGAGAGCCGGACAAATTGATCCCTCTTCGATTGATATCGGCCCTCATGCCGGGCTGAGTAATCGAGGTTTATGGTAAGCGGATCGAACAGATTCTTGGTTATAAACGAACGTTTACCCTCTTCAACATTGTAGCGCTCGCTATAGTCCCAATTAGAGGAGTCGAAGACCTCTACAGACTCCTTGGTCACGGCTGAAGACTCCACGAGCGTTCGCTTCAGAACAGTCAATCCATTCATGATGAAACGGCGCGTGTAGCCCGCGGAGTCGTCGTATGCCAGTTCCACTAATTTAGGTTCATTATCGTGGTCTAGGCCCAATAGCAGCGTATCCCCCCCTGAATTATCCCAAGGGCGAAGTGGGAGAGATCGGAGGAAGTCCGCCGCATCATGCGGGTGAAAATTCCCGATGGAGGACCCCAAGAACATGAAATGAAGTGGAGGTGAGAATACTTCAAGCGAGTTGACTGGCTTGAGACTGGGAGAGTTTGATTCAGAGACGCTAATTGGTTCCACTTCAGGGGACGAACGGACTCGGGCGTCCGTATCGTGGCTATAGGTCGAGGAAACCTCATCGTCGTTTCCAGGCTTCAAGTTGATGATACTCCCAGCGCTGGAAGTATCGTCAGGCGTGGCGACGCTGGAGACGGAAGACGTCGAGCGTTGCTCGAGGAGTCCGCCCCCACGGATGTGCTCAATCCCATCGTCATAGGTTCCACAGAGCCCACCAATAGAGACTCGCCCATGCAAGCGGGCGCCTAGATTGGCTTTTGCGATGGCACCCAACGTGCGTTGGAGCTCACGCAGTTCCAGGTCCAAGGCCAAGTATGAAACCTCATTCTCCGATTTGGTTTCATCGACGTAGTCAGCCAACGATCGGAGAATGTGCGAGGTCTTTCGAAGTGCGCTGAGGACGTTGCTGTGTCAGGAGATATAGACGGGATATAACGTGGCCCGCACCCTGCTCCAAGTTCCAGGACTACCTCCCCATCTCGAACGGGCTCACCACCGTGCATCAAGCGCACGACTTCGCCGCCGTGTTCGCGCAGGATCTCCTCCTCTGCAAGGAAGAGGTAGTATTCGGGGGCTTTAGTCGTGATCTCGTCGTATAACCTGAGACCTTGTTCATCGTATAGTAATATAGTGGGTAGGGTTCGTTGACCGCGCGGTTTCTGCAGACCCTTGATGATTTCGACCCAAAGCGGCGTCGCAGCCGCTGTGCGTAGAAGCTGCACAATATGGGGCTCTGCCATATCTAGTGAGGGAGCTAGCGGATGAGGTCGGAGCCAACCGTTGGCCGCCACTCTCCTTGAGAGCCGGCCGGCCGCTATCGCGCACTGGCACGCGTGATGGTGGGTGATGTCAGAGCCCACCCACGTCACATGTCATCGAAGGCGAGCGTCCTGTGAATCGGCTTGCTCGCATTGGCTTCAAGTATGGGAGGTGTTATTTCCAAACGTGGGTGGTTTCGATTGATCCTGGCGGGCGGTTGTCTAAGACATAGGAGTAAGACACAGGACAATGGTAATGGTAATGATAATAATGATAAGGTAACAAGGCAGCTCTGGTTAAAGGCACCTACAACTCACCTGTCTACCAACACACCCCACCTCCACCTCCCGGTATGACCGCGCTTGAATCATGGGTGGAGATCCCTCCCTGCGCTACCCTCCTACGCGGAACGGAACAGGGTACAGTCATCGCAGCTGCCCCTTCCACCAAAGACGCAGCCGCCGGACAACAATCACCCTCATCGAAGCGCACCTCCAGTGCCTCCATGAATCTCACCCAGGCCGTCTTAACATCTGCATTATCCGTCTCGTCCAACCCTGCGCCGTCGTCACCACGGAAAACAGCCGGCAAACTGCTCTCCACCCGCGACCAGCTCTCTATACCCATCACGGCCGTCAACTTCCGTCGTTTCGTCTCAAGGAGTGGCTCTGTGTTCTGGTTACAGGACCGTATTGAGGAAATCATAATGTGGAGGAAGGGCTGGCGGGTCACTGGCGCCTGGATGGGTGCCTACGCGTTTCTGTGTAAGATTTGAGGGCCAGGATAGAACAATTACTAAATTCAATTCTGTGTTACAGGTTTCTTCCCAAGACTAGTGCTTCTCATTCCGCACATCGCCCTATTGTCCGTCCTTTACATTACGTACAACGCGAGGTATCCCGCAAATATGCCGGATGACGCAGAGCCACTACCACCCTGGAAGCCCACAGAGCCTAGAGAGGGCTCTGCCGAATGGTTTGCAAACCTTCAAGCTATCCAAAATCTCATGGGATTTTAGTGAGTCGCCAGCCTCTCGTCATGGTTTCGTCTAACCTGGTTATTATTTTTAGTGCGGATGCATACGACAGCATAATGCCCATAATCCCTCATTTAACACATGCGACCCCGTTCTCCGCACCTCTCCTCACAGTGGCAATGGTGTCGTTCGTAGTCATACTGCCCATTCTCCCTATTCTCCCCCTGCGACCTATATTCCTTGTTGGGGGTCTCCTGCCCTTTGCTCTCACGCACCCATGGTCCCTCCATGTTCTTCCAAAAGCCATTCCGCCCCTCTTGGCATATACCAAGGAAACCGTTCAGCAGTTCACGGACGACGATCGTTTGTCAGATGAGGCCTGGGTGTCCCCTCTCCACGTGGTCGAGTTGTGGGAAAACGAACGATGGTCAAATAGTGCAAGCAGTTCGGGAGCTGTCGTGGGATGGAGCAAAGCAAACTTGCGACCTGGAGAGAGAAATGGTTGGACAAGGCGGAGAGATGGTTGGAGCGACGCCTTATCCACGACCGGGAAAGGTGACGGCAGTGTCCGGTCAGAGTTTGCTGCTTCCCCTTGTGTAGCGCGTTAAGCTGATTCTCTTCTGGCAGTAGCAATCTAACCTTCACCCTGGAGCCCGGATGGGCATTTGTGGAGACAGAGGATTGGCAGCCAGATTTAACCGGATCCTGGTTAGAAATCGGGGCTGATCAAGGTTCGTTGTTAGTGGGTGCTTGTCACAGGGCTCCTAACTGCAGCCTAGATGGTTGGGTGTACACAAACGACGTATGGGGTGACGCACATGCATCACCGGTTGAGGAGTGGAAGTTAAAAGGGTTGACCAGGAGACGCCGGTGGCATCGCCGTATATACACGCCACAGACTAAGAAGGAGGTAGCCTAGTTAATGACTTATACACTAGCCCCTCGGCTTGAGGAGCGCAAAACAATACACACAAAAAAGAGAATAAATGACATAAATAATACAGCGTCTTATGCTAAGGCAAACCTATGCTCTCCACCCCTTGTTTCATCTTGTCAAATAGGTTCTTAACACCGTCACGGATGCCTTCCGCCTGTATCCCGACGCCGTCTCCGGTCCCGCGATAGACTCCAGTCCCGCCGGAACCACCAACACTTAGGCTGATGCTTCCCAACTGGACGTTGAGTGATGGCGCGAGGGAAGAAGAAGGGATCTCCGCGGGTGGCTGTGAGAATGTGGCCGGGAAATTGGGGAGAGCCGCCTGGAGCATTGCGAGATAGCTTATGGAAGGTGTAAATGTCAATTGCTATACGGCGACAAAGTCACGTACCTGCTCGAGTTGTGCACAGAGTTTCCTCCTAAGAGTATTCTTGTCCCAGCAGATGTACTTCCAGCCCCTGCGAGCTCTTGGTTAAGAAGAGCAACGTGTCGAGCTTCCTCATACGTAGCACCCCCAACCATGAATATAATTATATCTTGCGGTCTGCCAAAGGCAACAAAATTGGATTAACGGTCGAAGACAGTGCACGGGTTGGCATACCGTTGGAGTGACGAGTTTGGGCCCACACCGGACTGATTCTCTACAAATGGATAGCTAGTCTCTTTCAGTTTCCCTTTCAGCAAATTTTCTAGTGTTTCCCTCAGGTGTGGCTGGTGCTGCATGTATACGCTCTCGACACCCTGAAAGTCTGATTAGTGAATAAAGCCCATAGAGTACAAAAACGGTTGCACCTTTAGCCCTTTTAATGCACTTCGTCCCTTGGCCAAGATATTCTCGATCGAGAATAGGTCATCTTGCCGCTGGTCGGCGCCAGACATGTTGAGGACCGCGTATACTAGCTGTACATTGTTATGAGTCACACTGGATATACGAGAGTAGAAAATTAGTACCTTGGCCTCCTCCTTGCTGACACCATGCTCGACCAACGAACTAATTAAGGTCGCAATATTGTTGGCCTGTTGCTTTTGGTATCTTAGAGCGTACAACATCGTCAGACGGAGCTTGTTTAGCGGTTGTATTGACGGATTATTGATTAATGCTTGAACCGACTGTGGAATGTCAACAATGTGGTTTATCGGGAGAGCACGAGGACAGGGGCTACACACCCTGAAGTCGACGTTGCCTCCAGCTGCAAGGGTCTGTTCAACCTCTCCGGTTTCCATCAGATGATCTCGTCCGACAAGCCGACTCAACTCTCCAACCAATGCAACGTGCTTGCTCACATTCCCTCCCAGTTTTTGGAACTCGGGATATTCTTCGACGAACCGTTTCATGTCTGCTATTGAGTTGATAGCTCCTGGTGCATGGGCCATAGAACGGGATTGATATGATTGAACATAGGCTTTAAGGGCTGTTCCCAAGTCGCCGAAAGTAGATAGATGGTTGTATGCGAAGAAAGGGTCCGTTTGGGTCGTAAGAGTGATTTCCTGGCGATATGTCAATGATCATGTACGTTGTCGGGATGGATGAACATACACACCTTGAGTTCCGGTCGGATATCAGGCACCGTAGAGAGATCTACCCTTCCATTACGTATACCCAATAATTCATGTACCATCGCTTGATAGGTCCATTGGGATAGCAGAGGAGTAAGAGGGTCATTTCGTCGGTCGAGTATGAGTAGCAGGGGTGGTACTTGTGTTAACCGAAAGTCGAACAACGCTGCTTCTGACTGTATCCGATGTAGTATCTCGCTACCAAGCTTCTTGGCCATTCCACTCATACGCTCATAGCGGATGATAGGCTTCTTTTTTAGGCTGAGTAGTACACCGATCACACCCTGTATTGAACGCTCTAGAACAGCGGGATCCCAAGCATTGGGTGTCGAGCCATAAAGTGAATTGCCCGGTGAGGGGTTGTAATTGAGGGAGAAGAGTGACGGGAGGAGGGGTGCATAGTCGGCAAAATATTCCTTTGGGAGTGTATCAATATATGGCCCGGGTTTATGGGGTAGTGCGACATGCCTGCACTTCACGAACGACCTCGTACTCATCGACCTCAGCAAGCCGCTCAATAGCCGCTTTGCTTAATATGTTACTGAAGTCTGACTGGTCTTAGACATTGTTCGAGATATTTGCTAGACAGCTTACAAAGATAGTATTCGCCATACCGAGGTTCCCGCAGCTCCTCTGACAACGCGTCCAGGGAATCGGGTGTTGGCCGTAGGAAACATATGCACTTCATGTGCGGCATCCTATCACGCTTAGGATTATCGATGCGATCCGTGAGGTATATTTGGTAGGACAATAGGGTCGACTGCGTTGAGGTAAGTGATACTATTGGAGTCTAAACGAAAGCTCTGAGCTGATGCGCGACTATTGCACGATGGAGACCTACTGTATGCGCGTCCAATAGAAGGACTTTTATTGTAGATGGCGTTGACACCATCTTTGTGATGTACGTCTCGACCGCTTTGAACACGTCCATCCGTCCGAATGGGAATATGGGCCGTTTTAAGGGCTTAACGGGTAATTGAAGAGGTGTCTATCGGGTATTCGTTTGGTTCGCGTAAAGGCCTCGACCTCACGAAGCAATAACGGCAGAATTCGGGCTGAGGTCCAGTCCAAAAACGGAGCAGTTGGACCTTCCTATTTCGAGGAATTTTTTAACAGCGTCGGCACATTTGTGATGCACTTGCCAATGATGGGACATGATGGATGCGAGCATATAAGTCCAGTTCTGGAGTCCGCGCGCTGGCTGCAAATGGTTTGGAAATCTGCTAAATATTTTCTACGTCCTCGATCCTGAGACAGTCCTACTATAACAGCAAAACGCTTATGTGACCATCAATGCAGACGCAGTCAAACGGTCAGCAGTAGAAGTGAGCGCCTCTTTTACACCTAGCGCGATGGTCCGCTAATGTTTACTAGATCGAAGCCCTCATGCAAGAGCAGAGTTACACTCCCAAGATCTGGAGACAAAACCCTATGCACCTCTCCCCGCCCATGCCTTTCGATCCCACCGACCCAGGTGTAAAACAGACCCTCGATTGGATCTTCCTCATTTCCGCCCTCAATTTCTCCTTCTGGTCTGAACTGGAAGGTCAACCTACTCGATATGGGGTCACCTGGAGAGCAGGATGGGATGAGTCTCTTCCTGAGCAGAGGTGGGAAGGTTATTGGTCTCTCGTCGCGTCCCTGAACCGAGGTCCGTCCATTCATTGTCTGATAGCCCTTGTCACAAACTGCATAAATGTGATGCAGCACTTGAATGGGGCATCCCAATCATTGATCCCGCCTTTTACGCCTCCGAAGAACTCTGCCCGGACAACCTGTTAGAAGCAATCTTTCGGCCTGCAGAAGGATGTGTGGAGGAGATTCCTCTCCTCAAGGAACGTATACGCGTGATGCGGGAGTGTGGACGAGTCTTCGTAGACGTGCGTTAATTGTCCTACATACCTTTTGTGTCCCAGTGAGCCCAAGGAATCCTACAGGGAGCACGGGGCAACGACTACCTCGAGCTTCTGATGAATCTCAAGGAGAAGAGTGGTCGTCTCAGGGCCATTGATCTTGCCAAACTCATCGTAATCTTATTCCCGGCTTTTCGAGACCAAGTGGACTATCACGGTCGACGGTGTCAGTCGCCAAATTGTGCTTAAAACGACCCTTCGGCTGAATTGTCCACAGTATACTTCTGGAAGCGTGCTCAGATTCTCATTGCAGAGACATGGTCAGTCCTCCAAGGTTTTCTATTTTGACGGAGGTTCATACCTGTTGGCAGGGCTGCTTTCTTCCCAGAAGGTGACAAGGAGCCGCACCCGTTGTTCCCGGATGGTGTAGATGCCCTTACCATGTTCGCCGACTACCGGGTATGCCGCAGCGACAGGATAGTATGAACCAAGTGGCTCACTCCCCACCAAGGTTCCACAAATCCTCAACCATTTGGGGATACTTGAATACTCGCCTGAGCTGACGAAGATACTCCAAGATAAAGTTCCACTTGAGTACGGCTCCATCGAGGAGATGAGCATTCGGGCGGCCAGTATAAGTGCCGTTGATGCCATCAAGAAGG
>Ga0307513_10003635_pt1 | contig 20885 bp, 16 predicted proteins | sample 15_EM_MG_FD_202174 | JGI IMG/M metagenome (GOLD analysis project Ga0307513, IMG submission 202174) | Populus trichocarpa ectomycorrhiza microbial communities from riparian zone in the Pacific Northwest, United States - 15_EM | ecosystem: Host-associated > Plants > Roots > Unclassified | place...
TGACAACATCCCGCATCTGCTCTAGCTGCTTCCATGTCCATATATCCACCACCCCAAGTCCCTATAAAACTATATAAAAAAATTAAAAATAATTAGCTCGGTAGGAAAACACCTTCATGCCCGACAGTACCCTAGGGTACATCAATTACAATGCTGGCTATGATACCTACCCCCTGTAGCGTAATCATGACCCCCGTGAATGCATCTTTTGTTTGCTGTCGCGGAAGTGTACTCTACATAGAAACAAGGGCGTGCGGGAAACACAGAGATAGGTGTGGTGATCTATGGGAGGGTCAGGATGTGGTATTTGTGTTTTACTTATTCATCTATTTTTACCGTTAGTTTGATTTTTGGTGAGTGAATTTTGGAGAGAGCGAGAGCGAGCGAACGAACGAACGAAGCACGAGCAGTGAAACTTACGTCCCATATCCTTCGTCAACAGTGCCTTAGTCCCAAGTGAATTCCCCCAGCCCATCCGCTACTCCTGTGCGGCTTCCATTTCCCCTCTTTGGCGTCCGGCAGTCAGAGGCGGCACCGACGGGCCTGACCATTCGAGGTGTACCGGTACTAGTACAGGCAAGTATGGTAGTTCCCTACCCTTGTATGATACGCCATCCGCGGCCTGGTGGATTTCGCAAACTCGCTTCCGTGGCAACGCCTGACGCCACATTGCGACAGTTTAGCCACAAGAATTCAGCCTGGCAGAAATCTGATGATTACTCTTGCACCATCCGATCGGAAGCGCTGCCGGTTGAGACGCCACCATCTACTCGAGTAAGTTTTATCACCAAAATTTTAGAACTGGGCAGTAAGTAGACAGGACCATAGGAAAAATATTCAAAACCTTTCATAGCACCGGCGTCCCGGCGACAGCAACAGCCATCCCCACTACTCTACTAAATTTAGTACACGCGACATGAACAGCAAGAATAGCGCCACTTCCCTCGCCCTTCTGTCACCAGGAGTTTGGGAGACCCCACATCCCCCATCTAGCCCCCACCAAGCCCTCCACGCGCTAACTCTCTCACAACACCTCGCTAAACCTACTCCCTCACTAAAACTGAACACCCCCGGTGCACCCCTGTGGGATAATGTCACAACGAAGGGCTCAAATATTTATTACTATCATACTACGGAGACACCACCTATCCAGGTACCGCTGGGCGCCAAAATAACGCGAATACTTGTTCCTCGCAACCAAGTACCACACCTGAAAATCGGTCCTTCGATAGCCACCAGACCCAAATCATATGGCTAATTCACCACCCCCACAGCAGCACCCTTTGACTCTGGGGTAAGGCTAAGTGTATTTTATTTTTGGTTGTTGAGGTTGCCCAAATTATTACTGCTGGTATAGAGCTGAGGTACTAGGTTGCGAGGTACAGGTGTTTGCGTTATTTTGACCCCCCGCATTATACGGCCACCAAACGAAGGGGGAGTTGAATCAAAAATGATCGAAGGACCAGCAACCATTGGAAAAAGTGGAGTTCACGCTCATGGCTTGGCATATAGTGAAATAGTAACACCACCGCTTCCCCAACCCATTCCGCCCCAGTGATAGAATGCCTTTCTCTGATAATAGTAGAAGGCGGGAGTTTGCCACTCCGGAGAGTATGTAAACATGTATTGTAACAAGTTTCATGGGTAAGGTGCAGTCATTCTCTCTTAGAAAGAAAAAGTGGGTCGGTGGTGGTGATTGCCGAACAGCCACTGTGAACTCTACTTTTTCCTACAACTGCCGGGAACGTGCTTTTTCGAACCGGGGTTATTAGATAAACACCCATGCGGTCGGGTTGATGGTGGAAATCCCCATAAAAGTTCCTGCTATCTTGCTTATTAAGACATTGAAGGACCCCCCTTCGATCCCCATTGTCAGAAGCCCAGATTCAACCCCCCCTTCTAACCTGGCTGCGATTACCGGGGGTCTTTGCAATACTACTAGGTGAAGGCAGTCCCTACTTCAGATCAAACGCTTGCATCTCCACCCTCGGCAGACTCCCAATCACACGGCTTCACCTCCTCCTTCGCCCCTCCCTTGCCCTGCCCCTGCTCCGCTCCATATAGCAACGTAGTACCCGGTTGGATGTGCAGCCACCACGGCAGGCAACCCCCACCCCCGTTGAGCAGCGCAGGACGCCCACTACGAGAACCCGCCGTCGGGACACTCCCCTTGCTTGTCTTACCGAAAATACCACACCCTCCCCCAACGCCCTACACTTTACCCCGGGCACACCAAACATCCGCCTTTCCCCTCCCCTCCCAGTCCTGTCCCTAGCCGTACTCGAAAATTGCTTGGGAAGGCTCGCCTGCTCAGCCCTAACTTGTGAGCATGACGTAGTCCTGGCTTATCAAAGCCGTCACTAATGAGAACAAGTGGTCTTCAGCCACTTGGGAAACTGAGGCCCTCATGCACTCTAGGGGGGCGTAGGCGGCCTCGCGTAGAGGTATCCGATGAGTCTCGTCCTCATGGCGAACCTCACACCCAGGTACTGTAAGACTCTCAGCTAGCCGGAGGCTACAAAGCTTGTTTGGAAGTGGGCCCTACATACCATTGCCATGCCCGATCATAATGGGAATCGTGGCGGGATGGATACCCAAGTACATGCTTGAATAATCTCACTCTCGGAGGTGGGTGAAGAGGGCTGCTGGATGGACTGTGGAAGTTGGGATTTTTGGGCTCGGGGGATTTTCTCGCACTATTGATGCTACCTAGGTAGATGCAGTGTATCGAGAGTGCTATTTCAGCGTCTACTGGTATGGCAAAGTTGATTAGGTGGCCGCAGAAGGCAAGCATCAGGGATGGCGGCTGGGTGCAGGCAAGCAAAATGAGTGATATATTGTGATGCCAGGTAGCCACCCACCGCAAAGGATGTTCCTGCAAGAAAGAGAAGAAGGTTCGATGGATCGTCAAGTGCCCCGGTATGGAGATCGGACTGAACCAAATTATTCCTCTGCAAGCCTTATTTTATTTTTAGGATACTTGTACAGATCTTTCGCTTTCAATATATTGGTGGTGTCGGGTCAAAAGCCATGATATGATATCATACTAATACTACAGAAGCTGACTCAGCAGAATAGAAGGAATGAAATTGTGAACTAGAAGTAGCTGGGTGTATCAGCGGAAAAGCTATAGCAGAAAAACTCGACAGGGCCCTACCGGTGCAGATCACTACTAGTATGCCACGGCATGTCCCCCAGTATGCCTGTTCTAGGATCATGAATGTAATTACAATCATCCCTATTCCGTCATATGATATTGCGGGCAGTGCTGGAATAGCTTTCGATCCAAAACTGATCAATCCAAACCTTCTAAGCCCAAGTTCATGATTGGGAAGCTTCATCTTTGATGAGATACGCAACTCCCGAGGAGAAACAATCTCATTATCATCAGCCCTAACCCTTGCCCATGTTGGTGTCACCCCTCAACTATTAAAACTACAAAGAGATAGGACGAGCCTCACATCCAGGCCAGTCATCATACAACCTCCCAAATCTTACTTCTGGTGCTTGCGCTTGTCATACTTGCCATTTCCCAACTTCACACCTTCTCACTCGATTCTGGACAAGGCTCGAATTGTTGTAATTGTGCCTCAATATGTGAACGCGGAACCGTAAAGACTTTGCACAACTTCTGCTCGCCGTATAATTCTTACTTATTATCCAAAGAGAGGGGCCAAAAGGCCAAACATATATAGGGAACGTAAGTGACCTCATCCGTCATGAAAAGTAACCGGTTTCCTGTCTTCAGCCCCGAACGCATCATGAGCCCCAACCGAGTGTACGCCTCCAAACCTGGAGAGCGCAATGAAGCCTAGCCGATACTAAATAGCCGCTCAATAATCAAGACCCAACCGGTGATGTCTCACCACCAGCACAAAAGATGCAACCCAATAGAGCGCAAGGATATAGGAAAGAAATGCTTTAGACAAAGCCGTTGTTTGAGCGACAATGGAAGACTCAGGCAATAATCAGAAATTCAACACGAATCATTGGATATATCGCCTTCCGTTTTTCACAAAGATTTCCGTCTGATGCGTTGTTCACCCCATCTCCTCCTTGTTAAGCTAGATTTATTTCCGCGATGAGGTCGCCCCGGTTTGGTCTAGGTCGTTCTGTGGCTCTTTTGCATAAGTCGGGTCCCACTGTCCCCATCAGGTGTCGGGGTGTATATCGGCCTAGCTAGTAGAAACATCAGCAGTCGGTGGAAAGCGGTTAGAGCCAGGCGGGAATTTGCGGGCAGGTATAGGGATTGGTACTGGTAGGGGACATCGTGGTGGAGTAAACAAATAATTTACGGCTGGACACACTATTCGTTTGCGTTTACCCCGACACGGGGCGGTAGTCGTTGCGCTATGGGCGTCCTAGACACGGCTGCCCTGGATGTATAACTACTAAAGCTATTGTGATAACCACAAAAGCCACAAAATTAGGCTATGGTAGGTAGAGAGTGTACTGTAAAAACCGAAATAATTGGGACGTCCAGAATTTCCCGTTTGGATTAGAGGGAGAAAACACCGAGAGGATTCTCTTCTAGACCTCACTTGAGACGACAGACCTCACTAGGAGGGGCAACTCCAACGTCTTAGCGTGATGCCCAATTATTTCGTTTTTTACGGTATCAGGGTCCTTGATTGTATCTATGTCGCCAGAGGTGTCCTATATATACACAAACTCGACTTTACAAAAAAAACCCTTCAGCTAGAACATTCTCCACAGTCTCTCGTATCTTCATTCCATCTCTCCGTCCACACACCATCTTCGAGCTTTCCCGAAAATCCTTTTCCCTAATTCACTTTGACTGGTTTCGTCCTTCTATACTGATTTCCTCAGCTTCCTTGATCCGTCACAGTCCTGACACCGCCTTCTGTTTCCTAGCCGCCATAGTCTGACACTGTTATATTCCAACTCCGAGCAAACCTTAATCTCAAACCTCCTGTCGTCTCTAGTGCTAATTCCTAAAACATCCAGAATATTTCTGGTTCGGCTAACTCCCCAACCGAATGTACCATCACTTTTCTGATACTATGATACTACTCAATCGTGCAACCGTCATCAAACCGAATTTCTCTCAGCTATGATTTATCAGTGGTCCGACTGTCCAAGGTATGGAACCTTGGTGGGATTTCAACAAAAACCCCTCCACTTCTACACTCTATACTTCTACACTCTATACTTCTACAGCCAACCAGGGTCAATAGTGGAACCCTGTGGGTTGCTGATGGATTTGGATTTTTGCGGCCTTCCCGAAAGAATACTGTCGCAATATAGCGCATCACAGATCACCGCTGTATCGTCTGAAAATGGAGGAAACTCAAATTTCCGGCACACCTGGTGTAATGGATTTGAGGAGCTGGCGTGGGCATACGGTCAATAAAGCTGCTTTGCTTGCTCTAATGTAATGCTCCTGTTTGGGCGCTGCATGGCAGGGAATAACCTACGAGATGAGTCCAGTAGGTTCAATACCTTAATTCTCATGTGAGGAATTCGGAAGGGATTCGATAGAATTGAAGCATTTTTGGGTGTGGGCAGGGGATTAGAGCGCTTATTAATGCCTGGAATAATACCGTCTCGAAATCGCAAGGTTTATGGCCAATTCTCTTGTTCATGGCGGCTCAGGGAACGCTTACGCTAGGTCCTCCCGTATTGGAGAGAGAATTCTATGTGTAGTGGATCTATCTATCGCTAGCGGGGGAAGACAAAGAGGAAAGGATACATGCAGGAGAGTTGAAAAGGGGGACATTCTGTAATTGGGTCTATTTAATAGGGGAATTGTAATCAAGATAAATAATGCCAGCCAAAAAAACGAAATTTTTGCAAGGTGGTTGTACGGTGAACACAAGGGGCTTTCATTTCTAAACGCTAGCAGAGATCGGAAGGTTTTAGATGGGTATGTCTGCATACGTGTGGTGTCCCGGCCGATGACAGCGGTGGGGAATCTCGAATTCGTGATATAGGACTGATGTGGAGGGCCCGGGGAAAATGATGATAGTTGCGACAGCCCAGAGCAGGCCGGCCGAAGCTGAGATAGGGTAGCACTAGAGAAGGAGGAACCCCAGAGATATAAGAGTAGCCAATTAAATTTCACATGACGGCACTGCAGGAGAGGTCGCTAGCAGGGGGTGGTCTGCTGCGCGTTGGAGGTTTGCCCCGACACCAAGTCGTTTGGTAGCCTCACTGCTCCTCCATGTCCCCTCCCAGAAGGGTGAAAGAATGGTGTACCGCAGTGTTGATCTGGACTATGGGGTCGACACGGTCCGGTCCCAGGAATAGTTCGTTCATGTCCACGGGCGGTAGCCCAACGGAGTAGTGTTCAGCTACGGTCATCTGGAGGGTTAGGAGCGGCATTCTCCCGTTTCCGCAGTAAATTGACCACTCTTTCGTGTCCCTTCATAGCGGCCCACGCGAGTGGTGTTCGATCATCCTCATCTGGGCGATTGGGGCCGACATCTTCCCGCTCCAGCAATAACTTGACCACACCTTCGTGTCCATTAAGAGCAGCACATCCGAGTGGTGTTCGATCATGGTTATTAGGGCGATTTGGGTCGACATCTTGCCGTTCCAGCAATAACTTGACCACTCCTTTGTGTCCATTGAATGCAGCGCACCCGAGTGGTCCATCACCATCAACATCTGGGCGATTGGGGTCGACACCTTCGCGTTCCAGCAATAACTTGACCACACCTTCGTGTCCCTTAAGAGCAGCACATCCGAGTGGTGTTCGATCATGGATATTAGGGCGATTTGGGTCGACATCTTGCCGTTCCAGCAATAACTTGACCACTCCTTTGTGTCCATTGAATGCAGCGCACCCGAGTGGTCCATCACCATCAACATCTGGGCGATTGGGGTCGACACCTTCGCGCTCCAGCAATAACTTGACCACACCTTCGTGTCCCTTAAGAGCAGCACATCCGAGTGGTGTTCGATCATGGTTATTATGGCGATTAGGGTCGACATCTTGCTGTTCCAGCAATAACTTGACCACTACTTCGTGTCCATTAAATGCAGCGCACCCGAGTGGTCCATCACCATCAACATCCGGGCGATTAAGGTCGACATCTTCCCGTTCCAGCAATAGCTTGATCACCCCTTCGTGTCCCTTAAGAGCAGCCCACCCGAGTGGTGTCCGATCATACTGATCAGAGCGATTGGGGTCAATATTTTCTCGCTCAAGCAATAACTTGATCACATGTTCGTGTCCCTTAAGAGCAGCACATCCGAGTGGTGTTCGATCATGGTTATTAGGGCGATTAGGGTCGACATCTTGCTGTTCTAGCAATAACTTGACTACTCCTTGGTGTCCATTGAATGCAGCGCACGCGAGTGGTCCATCACCATCAACATCTGGGCGATTGGGGTCGACACCTTCGCGCTCCAGCAATAACTTGACCACACCTTCGTGTCCATTAAGAGCAGCACATCCGAGTGGTGTTCGATCATGGATATTAGGGCGATTAGGGTCGACATCTTGCTGTTCCAGCAATAACTTGACCACTCCTTCGTGTCCATTGAATGCAGCGCACCCGAGTGGTCCATCACCATCAACATCCGGGCGATTAAGGTCGACATCTTCCCGTTCTAGCATTAAGTTGACCACATGATCGTGTCCCTTAAGAGCAGCCCACCCGAGTGGTGTCCGATCATACTTATCAGAGCGATTGGGGTCAATATTTTCTCGCTCAAGCAATAACTTGATCACATGTTCGTGCCCCTCAAGGGCAGCCCACCCGAGTGGTGTTCGATCCTCCTCATCAGGGCGATTGGGGTCGACATTCTTCCCCTCCAGCAGTATCTTGACCACTTCCTCATGTCCACTCCGCGCCGCCCATGCGAGTGGTGTGCTACCTCCAGAATCTTGTTGGTCGGCCTTGTAACCTCCACCATTTATCAATACAGTGACAAGTTCAACAATCCCGAAGAAGGATGCGCAGTGCAGGCCGGAGAAGAGCGTGGAATTCGTGATGCCTCCAGTATACCAAGAGTGGGGTGCCTGCTCCAGAAGTGATACAGCGGAGATGTGGTCTTCGTACCGATTCAAGAGTTGCAGTGCAAGTGCCCTCGCATGATCCGAGAGATCCTTGTTCGCATGTGTTCCCCAGTATCTCGAGGAGTATTTGAGGAATGGCATTCTTCCACGATCTCGGAGGGAATGAGATGTGACTTGTTGCAAATTCAGGTAGGTTAAGCAGGTTTCTGCAAGTAGCGGGTGGGGTTTGCTGAAGAGACATGGATAATTACAAAGGTACTCTTTGACGGTATAGTGGATTAACCGTACAGTCGAAGCCTCCGCGTCCACGGTGATCAGGCCTTGGCAGCAGTCTAGTAATGTGCCTATTGAAGGAATATTTTCCTCATCAAAATCCATTTCCCCTATCTCCACTGCTAGGGCATCGCACAGCTCGTCCACGTGTAATGGCCGCTCCGAATGACAGATCCATGTCAGGGCAGCCATCGCAAGATTTGCCTGTTCCTCGTCCTGGGCCTTTATGCGTTCCAGTGTTGCACCATATGCATCCCCTAACCCTACCCCATGTTTTATTGACTTGAGAGTCTTCCTCCGCCGTGCAACCGTGGTACCTCTGAGGATTGCTTCGATGTGGAGAGAGGCCAGCAGGAATCTAGATTCAAATGTGTCAGCCATTAATTTAAGGTAGCGTTCCACTTGGCCTTGTTCCTACATACGTTTCTGAACTTATCGCCGGAATGGTTTTCATAATATCCCCCTCCAATGTGCTGCTCATTCTGGTTGGGGCTGTATCCTTCCGAAGTTTTTCGCGTAGAAACCTAATGACCCCATCTTCCGTAGCCCGTATAAACAGAAAGGCCGCCGCTCCACCCAATTCCTTCTCTACCTCACTCCGCACATGTGGTCTCCCGGTCATAAATAAGCGGGTATTCGGGGACCCTCGCAGAATCTGGCCTAATGATTCAAGGACCACCATTCGATACTCTGGCACACATTCGTCAAGTGCATCAACACATATGAATGTGCGCCTCGTGGCTGCAATAGTCCGGAACATCTCCAAAATTCCCGAAACTTGCAGGCCTCGACCCCCAATAACCCTTTTCTCCTTTCTAAAATCCCGGTCTATCACTTGCGGAATTTCCCCCTCCCCGCTAACAAGCTGTCTCAGCAGGGAACCGAGCATATTGACCGGCGACTGCTCATTCCGAGCAGCAAAGTCGAAGTAAAAACACGTAACGATAGGATCCCCCTCGACGGCTTCGTCGCACAACCCGTCTATAACAAGTGAACTACCATCACAACTCGTTAGAAATTGTATTCTTTAACTCCCAGCAACAATATATGATCTCATACACGATATAGCTCTTTCCCACCCCCGGGTTACCGTCACAAAATAAGGTTGGATGGTAGGATCCATCCTCCCTGCTCCCATTCCGCCAGCGACAAAACTCTTCGGATTCCAGCACCCAGGCGCCTATACTATCGACCCTCCGGGCTCCGATGTCTCGATGCCGCACCCGTGGTTCCAACGGAGATAGCCATGCCAATATTTCAGATCGGCCATCAGGGGTGGTGGAATTAAAGGTGTTTGTAATGTTGGTGTTTGTAATGTTGAAAGAGTTATTGTTGTTGCTGAAGGCTTGTGTCATTTTTCACTTTCACCGCTTTGAATGTTGTTGAAAACAAGGTGTTGATTAACTTGGAGTTGGTCAAGAAGATCGCCCGAAGATGAGGAAAAGCGGGGTGGATAAAGCCTTGCACCTACATAACAGCCCTGTTTCAAATCACGGGACCCGAGGCTCGTTACACAAAGACTCGGCAACTGACTTTATCCAGGGCGCTGGGGAAATTCACAAGCACCAGCACATGTAGTAGCCTTATGTTGAGTCACTCTAGCCCTAGCCCTTTTTCTTCTTTGATACCATAATCTGGTAAATGTCGGATCGACGCTTGTGCGGGTTTTGTTGAACCTATCCAACCACCGCTGCCTATGTTTAAACTGTGGAGAATTCGCCTTCTTCGCGCCCTCCTGTAGGCTCGGTTGCCTTAGCCTCAACCCGACTTTTGCCAGATTACCTGTACTCGAGTATACGGTACACTCCTAGGAAGTAGAAATCCAGTATTGTTCAAAACTGTTTTCTTACTCTAGGGTACTTTTTGCCAATACTCGGACCCGCTGATTAAGCGGGCTGGGGCCAAGAAACTCATGAGGCATCATATTGTGGGGAAACCGAAGGCACCAGCGCACTCTTTGGTGCCTACCGTACTTTAGTGATGCGCAGGTAACTTAATCGAATTATGAGAAAACAGGAACCATTAACTACTGAGCATTCTTTTGGACGCCTGAGCCGATAGACCGTGGCGTTGCGGGGGAGCAACGAATTCCGATGTGCTTAAGGCCTAGCACGAGTAAACCTAGGGCCCGCTTACCAATACTAAAGTAGACAGACGGCTGTCTAGCAGCCTGTGACGGACTGAGGTGTGCAGGCAAGTATGGTTTTACCTATCATACCGTTGTATCGTCTGGCATCTGGTGGAATTTGCAAACTCGCTTCCGGGGCAACGCCACGATCCGACCATACCGTATTTTCTCGTGTTTTACGGTTTTTTGCCAAGCCGGTGCCTGGAGTCTGAAATGGGCCCTCAAATTCCCCCAGCCAGCATAGTAACCAAGGTGTGGGTTTTAGGAGTCTACAACAATGCGGCTGAGTGATCGTCTGCAAGGGTTGTGTGCCCAATCTTGGGCAAAAACCGGTCTTGGCAAAAAACCGTATAACGCGAGAAAATACGGTAGTCACAAGAATTCAGCGCTGTATCATAAAAATTTGATAGACACTTTTGCACACCCTACCAGGAAACAATCCCTGAGGCGCCACCCCCCGGTTTAATCACCCGAGTTTTCGAGCTAGACCCCACGTAAAAGGGTCCATAGGAGAAATATTTAAAGGTTTTCACAGCACTAACAGCCCGGCGACCGCGACAACCATCCCAACTCGGTATGATACATACGACATGAACAGCAAGAACAGCGCGACTTAAATTACCTCTTCCTTCTGTCACCGGGGGCCCAGAAGGCCCCTCAGTTGTAGTCACTCTAGAACCCTAACCTGTAGAACATGCAGGGATTCCAGCGGCCTAACGCTAGCCTCCATATCCCCCATCCATGCCCCACTAAGACCTCTCTCACAACGCCTCGCTAAACTACTCCATCGCTCTCACTGGGTACCCCCGGCGCATTCCTCGGTGATAATGTTGCAACGAAGGGTTCAAATATTTATTACTAATATGGAGACACCACCTATCCGGCATACGGGGCTTGATTAAAAATGATCGAAGGACCAGGAACCCGTTTTTTTTTGGAGCCGGGGGGATAAGATATACACTCATGTAGCCGGGTTGATGGTGGGGATTCCCATAAGAGAAAGTTTCTCTATTTTGCTTACTAAGACATTTAAGAACCCCCCTTCAATCTCCATTTTCGGGAGCCCCGATGCAACCCCCCCTTCTAACCCGGCTTCGATTACCGAAGGGCACCTTCGCAACACTGCTAGGTGAAGGCAGTTCATACTTCGGATCGAACACTCTCCTCTTCGTCGTCGGCAAGCTCCCGACCACAGGGCTTTATCTCCTCCGTCGCCCCTCCCTTCCCCTTCCCTGTCTCCGCTCTGTATAACAACGGAGTACCCGGCTGGGTGTGGCGCCACGACCGCAGTCCCTCCCCCGTTGAGCAGCGCAAAACCCCCACTACGAGAACCCGCCGTCGCGACACCCCCCCGCTTGCTGCTCCCGCACTACCACGCTCCAGCGCAGCGCCCTACACTTTACCCCCCGCACACCAAACATCCGCCTTTCGCCTCCTCCGGCAGTACTGTCCCTAGCCGTACTCGAGAATTGATTGGGCAGGCCCTACCTGAGCAGGGCATCAACATGCCGAGCCGCCATCTCTGCGCAGCCCTAACCCGTGCGCAGAACGTAGTCCTGGCTGGTGTTAGAGCTGCGGCTAGTGAGCATCGGAGGTCTGCGGCCTCTTGTGTAACTAAGGCCCTCATACACCCCAGGAGGACATAGGAGGTCTCGTGTGGAGGTATCTGATGAGGAGCCTCGTCCTCATGGCGAACCTCACACGCATACCGTAAGACTCTCGGCTAGCTAGAGGCAAAGCTCGTTTGGCAGCGGGCTCTGCATATCATTGTCATGTTCGATCGCAATAAAGATGGAGAAAATGGGGGCAGGGTGGATTCCCAAGCACATGCTGGAATGGTATCACTCTCGGAGGTGCGTGAGGAGGGCTTCTAGATAGACTGTGGAAGTTGGGCTTTTTAAGCCCGGGAGATTTTCTCGCACTAACGATGCTACCTGGGTAGTTGCAGTCGATCGAGAGTGCTGTTGGAGCAGCCACCGGTACGCCGAAGTCGATCCGGTGGGCGGGTGAGGTCTCGGGTGTTACGAGTGATCATTCTAAGGTATGTATTGCCGAGATTAGGGGGCGCTAGGGAGTGGAGGTTGGGGAGGTTGTTGATAGGACAAACCGAGAGGGGGATGTGGGAATCTGCTCGGCGTACTCGAGTTATTGTTCCCATTTTTATGGCAAAAGGTTTCGGAGATGCGCTTTTGGATTGATCCATTCACCGGAAGATATGCCGAAGTTAAAAAGACTGCACAGAAGTATGGATAGCAGGATTCGTTGTAGAGCACGTCTTTCTTTTTCTACCGCGGGAGTCCATTAGGGGAGGGGGACATGTAAGGAGGTAGATCGATATGTCTGGTGATCGACGGAAGGGCCTTGTAGGATTTCATCATTGTTTATATAAACTCCTGTATATATTGTTTGGATGGTTATGAGATAAGAACGAGCAAACTTCCCTATTTATCCCAAAGCTGTGAGCCGGCGGCGTATTTTTGGTGCATTGTGTCCGAAATGGGTGACACCCCACACCCCAATTGGGAGACCAGGTTGGTAAATCAATTTGTCGCAATGAGTATTATAAATCACTTTTCTCTCTGTAGACTAATGAGTTTTTTGTCAGTAGACAAGTGGAGTGCGATCATGAGCCAGTTTCAATTTTTTTTTACTTCTTTTGAGTTAAACACCACATTTTCGCCAGATGCATACAATGCTGTCTGCTTGGTCGCAACTACTCGTGGTCCTGATCACGATCAGTATGGCGTTGCATGTCTAGACATCTCATATCCCCCCGGCGTGCCAGTTCTAGAATCATATCTGTAATTACGATCACCCCTGTGCCCTCATATAATATTGCTAGAAATGTTTGAGAGCCAACTCTACCTACAGATGTGGCCGGAGGAGACACTTTAAGTACAGAAAGCAATACCAACTCTTCCGGGAGTCTTGTGAACATAATCACGCCATTTTCATACTTTTTCTCACCCCATTTGCCTTACCCCTCATCCCCCTCCTTCTTACCCCACTTTGGTGTCCCTTTGATCCCTCTGGTCGCGTGCGTCACTCAGTACCTGACTCCCATGAACCGACCCCTCTTCTCGCATATCCCAATAGACGGGAGTGTGGGCATTGTCTCTAGGAGATTGCCGGCGCTTAACAGCAAGGGTCACCGGCACGGTCCTATGTCACCATTCTTCACTCCGATTATCCTTCCTTAACAGGAATTTCATTAAATTCCCGAGCTAATAAATTCATACTGTGCCTGTATTTTTAATGTTATTTTGTAATTGGTAAACATTTACAGTTAATTCCCACTGGATTGGTACCTTTTGTGTGGTGACCCCCTTCCTGGAACAGTACAGCACTGTCGCCCCATTACAGCAGGGACTCTTTTTCCCCGCTTGGTTTGAATCCCTAGTATTTTTTGCTAACAAGCCTAATTGTTGTATTTTCAATGTCATTTGGTAATCGGGAAACATTTATAATGAATTTTGGCGGTGAGCACTGCAACTCCCATCGCCAAGAGCAGGCAGACCTATTACTCAACTCTGAGCCCGGCAAATATTTCTGTGTTTGTGGCGCCCTGCGGAGGTACAGTTGCCACAATTAGTACGAGAATAGCCTGAGCGTCCCCGGCTACAGTAGGGGAGGTGAAGACTTATACTACTAAGAGGAGTACTCGGGTAATGGGAGGGTTAGAATGTAACATAGCTGAACCGGCAAGACAGACCAGGCCGGATGGGGCTACATTGCCACGGGCAGCAACCTAGCCAGCACTAGCTTCAGTGGCTGTTGCTTAAAAGCACCTAAAAAGGAAGTGGGCTAAACTCTTGTTTCAACCATTTTAACTCTGGCCTGCAGCTTCACAATCTCTCACTCAACTAGGCAGCGGACATTAATTGTTAGATATATCGTCTTTCGTTGCCTAGAAATGGAACCTTTGCTCCATGTTGCCCATACGATGGTTGTAAATTGTACAGAATCCATTTAAGGAATCAGGCAGATTGGTTTGGATCATGAGACTAGAAATAACAGGAAGCTGTTTTATAAAGGTCGGATATTCTTATGCTCGTCGGGTTTGGAGGTTCGCATTAGCACTGAGCTAATAACGCGCTATCAGCTAGAGGCGCGAAACGGGTTTCTTATAATGGATGATGTCACCCGTGTTTCCTATATATGTTCAACCAATACCTTAAATTCTAGAGTTTATGTTATTTAATGTGATTGAAGTCGCTCAAGATGAAACCAACAAAAATACTACCGTTCCTCCACTATGAACAAGATCTTGTTCAAACATGTGTTAAGTGATAAATTAGCTGCGTTTTTTCTTTAAAAAAAACAAACGACTCTTCCACACATGCCACCTTCCTTCTCTCATGGCAGGAGGAGTTGAAGTTTTCGGCGATTTTCGGGCTTGCACTGGCTGCACGACTCCATGTCCTTGTTTAGCTGTATAGAAGCGTGGTCTACCACTGTGTGTATTAGGGTGATTGGGATTGACGTTTCCTCGTTCTAGCAACAACCTGGCCACTCCTGTGTGGCCATTGAAAGTGGCAAGCATGAGCCGAGTCTGACCAAACTTATCTGGGCGATTAAGGTCGGTATCCTCCCGCTCTACAAGTAATTTAACCACTCTTTCGTGTCCGTTGATAGCAGCCCACCCGAGTGGTGTTCGGCCATTCTTATCGGGGGACCATTGGGGTCTATATCTTCGTGGGCAAGCAAGAGCTTGACCACATCTTCGTGCCCCGCAATTGCAGCACATACGAGTGCTGTTTGGTCATTACAATTATGGAGATTGGGGTCGACATCTTGCTGTCCCAGCAGTATTTTCACTACTCCCGCATATCCCCTGAATGCAGCGCTCCCAAGTGGCACATAACCATCCTTATCGGGGCGATTGAGGTCGACATCTTCCCGTTCTAACAATAGCTTGACCACACGTTCGCGTCCCTGAAGAGCGGCACATCCGAGCGGCGTTCGACCATTCTTATGAGGGCGATTAGGGTCGACATCTTCCCGTTCTAGCAAAGCCTTTACCACTCCCTCGTATCCTTTGAATACAGCGCACCCGAGTGGTCCATAGCCATCAATATCAGGGGGATTGGGGTCGATATCTTCCCGTTCCAGCAATAACTTGACCATATGTTCGAGTCCCTGCAGAGCAGCGCATCGGAGTGGTGTTAGGTCATCCTTCCCCGGGCGATTAGGGTCGACATCTACCCGTTCCAGCGGTATCTTCACCACTCGCTCATGTCCCTTGAATACAGCGCACGTGAGTGGCCCATAACCACCATTATCAGGGAGATTGGGGTCGACATCTTCCCGTTCCAGCAATAGCCTGACCACACATTCGTGTCCCTGAAGCGCAGCACATCCGAGTGGTGTTCGGCCATTCTTATCGGGGCGATTGAGGTCGACATCTTCTCGTTCCAGCAGTAGCTTTACCACTCCTTCATGTCCTTTAATAGCAGCCCACCCCAGTGGCCCTTCACCATGCTCGTCTGTGCGGTTGGGGTCCACATTTCCATGTTCCAGCAATAGCCTGACCACTCCTCGGTGTCCCATCATAGCAGCCCACCGGAGGGGAGTTCTATCATGCATATCAGGGCAATTGGGGTCGATATTCTTCCTCTCCAGAAGTATCCTGACCACTTCCTCATGTCCATTCCTCGCAGCCCATACCAGTGACGTACTACCTCTACAATCTCGTTGGTTAAGCTGGCAAATTTCAGCACTAATCAATTCAGCCACAGGTTCAACAATCCTGGAGAGCAATGCGCGGCGCAGCGGAGGGGGGAGCGGAGAAGTAGTGATGCCACCGATATATCCAGGCTGCCGTACTTGCTCCGGAAGTGATACAGCGGATATGTGGTCTTCGTACTTTTTCAAGATCCCGAGCGGAATATCCTTCTTCGTATGTGTTCCCGAATATCTCGCTGAATATTTGAGGAATGGCATCCTTCCACTATCAGTGAGAGAATGGGATGTGAGGTTCTTGAATTGTTGTGAATTTAGATAGGCTGAGCAGGTTTCCGCAAGTACCGAGTGAGGTTTTTTGAAGAGGCCTGGATAATTACAAAGGTACTCTTTGACTGTATGGTCGACTAATCGTACAGTCGAAGTCTCCACGTCCAAGGTGATCAGGCCTTGGCAGCAGTCTAGCAATGTGTCTATCGAAGGAACATTTTCCTCATCAAAATCTGTTTCTCCTATCTCCACTGCTAGAGCATGGCAGAGCTCGTCCACATGCAATGGACGTTCAGAATGACAGATCCAGGTCAGAGCGGCCGTCGCGAGATTTTCCCTTTCCTCGTTTTGAGCCTTTATGCGCTCCATTGTTGCACTATATGCATCCCCTAACCCTAACACGTCTTTTATTGACTTTAGTGTCTTCCTCCGCTGTGCAACCGTGGTACCCCTGAGGATTGCTTCAATATGGAGAGAGGCTAACAGGAATCTAAGTTCAAATATACGTCAGCGATTAACTTAGGATAGAGTTCTCCCTAACCCCGCTCATACATACGTTTCTGAACTTATCGCCAGAATACTCTTCATAACATCGCCCTCCAATGTGCTGCTCATTATAGCCGGGGCCGTGTCCTTCCTGAGTTTCTCGCGCAGAAACCTAAGGACCCCATCTTCCGTAGCCTGTATAAGCAAAAAGGTCGCTGCTCCACCCAATTCCTTCTCTACTTCACTCCGCACATGTGGTCTTCCGGTCATAAATATTCGCGTATTCCGAGACCCTTGCAGAATCTGACTTAAAGATTCAAGGATTACCATTCGATACTCTGGCACACATTCATCAAGAGCGTCAATACATATAAATGTGCGCCTCGTAGCTACGATTGTCTGGAGCATCTTCAAAATTCCCGAAATTTGTAGGCCCCTACCCCCAATGACCCTTTTTTCCTTTCCAAACTCTCGTGCTATTGCTTCCGGAATTTTCCCTTCCCGGCTAACAAGCTGTCTCAGCAGGGAGTACGGCGGCCTATAGCGACCAAAACCGCCACAACACCCAAATCTTAAAACTTTAAAATCAAAAAATGCAAAAAACTTCCTGAACCATCAGAATTTCGTGGGCTTATTTATAATCATCATCATTCATCATATGGGGTGAGGGGCAAATGGCAAGGCAGAATGGTAGAAAGGTTAGGAATCGAAACAAAACTGGAAAAACAAAGAGGAAACCAACCTTGTAAAACAAGAACTTAGAGGAAAAAGAATGTATGCAATCGGGAGGGTGTAGGGTGGGGATAATTGAGTGCCAATCGGGCACAGCGCAAGGGGTATTACTCGGGGGTGGAGGTAATATCCCGGAGGCGGTAGGAAAAAGGTGCAGCAGCAGGATGGCTTCGCAGAGGACATAGCGTTCCACCAACAAGTCCTATAGCAACCACCTTTCCTGGCAGTGAGATCCCCAAGCTCACTACAGCACTTGTTCTTTATTACTCCACCCACCACCCCTGCCTCTCCCTGTGGAACTATGCTAGAGGTAGGATGCGAAGGACTCGGAGACTTCGTGGTCTGTTGTTGGGTATTCCAGATATGTGCTTTTCGTTTCTGGCTAGTGATGGCCACGATCATGATCGAGGGGACCCCATGATCGAATGATCGATCAAATTGTTGAAATTATACTTTTGGATATGCACTCTCTACGTTCTTGAGTACGAGAACACTTCCTACTTCATACTAGTTTCACTTCAATGCCGTCAGAGTATAAGCTCAACTCATTCGCTTCAGATCTTTCATCCCACTCACTACTCAATCAGTTAATCATTGATGTAATTCTATTCGCATCACATTCCTTTTATCTTCCATTTGTTACCTTGGATTTCTTTGCTGCTGCGGACAAGTATTCCTGTTGCGAAGCATAAATAGCCGGTACTCCGGTCCCTTAGATAGAAAGTAACACTCTATGGTTTTTGTCGTTTCCTAAGCCTTCGGTATAGAGCTTGACTATTGCGCTATTTACAACACAAATGGGTAGGTCCTGATCGAGTGATCGATCATGGCCACTCCTCGAGCATCATTGAGTACGATAATCGATTGTGCTCGAGCATGATCCATTTTGTATATATTATGTAGGAAATATTCACTCAATATGGATTACCAGTATTTACACCTGTGTTATATAACAAGAACAGAATATCTCTACCCTATCGTTCACTTAGGTATCATGGTAGTTTGTGGCTGATCTAGAGGACGGGTGTCATACCTTACTCACATAAGTTGAATAAAAGTTATCGAAAGTGATTGGCAGTATTCCCTTGTTGCCGCAGACCCGAAACGATGGGAGCGGTGGCATTATGACAAAGTCAGTAGTCAGGATGGCAATTTGTTCAATAATCTTTATTTAACTAGAATGGTAAAGGATTACACCCATCCGGGCTTACCGATCCTCAACGGCTGAGAGAGTTAGGGGTGGTGGGCGGGTAACAAAAAACGCGAGCTGTAGCGAGCTTGGAGGCGAGAATGCGAGTTGTAGCGAGCATCGAGGTTCGCGACTCCAGGGAGACGATGGTTCTATATTTGCAGTGGGCTCTCCAGTCTGTGCGTGGTGAGCTCTGACCTCTGACCAACAAGACAACCCTTCCTGCGAAAACCTCCCGGCAGTTCTCCTGAGCTTTACCTAATTGGCAATGGGTTGTTCCAACCCAACATTTATTTCTTGCGAAATTATGATGGTTGAGGGACCTTTTACTTTTTTTGATTTTCAAGTTTTAAGATTTGGGCGCAGTGGCGGTTTTGGTCGCTATAGGCCGCCGTAAGGGAGCCAAGCATATTTACCGGTGACTGCTCATTCCGAGCCGCGAAGTCGAAGTAAAAACACGCAACGGTAGAATCCCCCTCAGCGGCTTCGTCGCACAACTTGTCTATAACTAGTGAGCTGTCATTGCAACTTATTAGCAATTAGATTCTTTGATTCCCCGTAACGGTACATGCTTGCGTACATCATGTAGCTCTTCCCCACTCCCGGATTACCGTCACAAAATAAGGTTGGAAGGTAGGATCCATCCTCCCTACTCCCATTGTGCCAGCGCTTAAACTCTTCAGTTTCCAGCACCCAGGCACCTATGCTGTCTACCCTCCGGGCTCCGATGTCTCGATGCCGCATCCGGGGTTCCAGCGGAGATAGCCATGCCAGTATTTCAGATCTGTCATCCGGGGTAGTGGAATTAAAGGTGTTCGCAACGTTGGAAGAGTTATTGTTATTACTGAAAGCTTGTGCCATTTTTCACTTTCCACCGCTTTGAATGTTGTTTGAAAATAGAGTGTGGATTGTGATAGCAACACTCTGATGGCAGCTCACTCATAAGCCAATGACGACTGATGTAGCGTGGCGGAATGGAACGCAACACAGGAGGGGGGCACCTCGGTGGTAGTGATGTGTAGTAACGATGTGGATGTAACTTAACTTAGGCGTCCATCGTAGGGAACTCTGAGACTAAAGTACAACTCAGCACACAGAACAGGAATAACCCACAAAACAGCAGTCACAATCCCTAACCCGATCGTGACCCAAATCAACAATTGTAGTAATTATCAGATGGGATTCTATCTATAGTATCAGATTGACTTGGGATTCGTTAATGAAATTGCCAGAAAGGAATGGGAAGCGGGCTGATAAAGCCTGCACCCATTGACAACCCTGCTTTCAATAGCGGCACCCGAAACTGAATAGCCAAACACTAGGGGGCTGGCTTTGTCCCAGACCCTGAGGTGATTTATCAGTATCATACCCGTACCGGTAGTAGCCTTATATTGAACCACTCTATAACATTGGATTATCCCCTATAGGGCTGATAGTGCCGAATTTCCCTCCATCATGCAAATGTGCAAACCAAAAAAACTAGCTTCTCATTCTTCTTGATATGTCAATCGAGTGATATCAAAAGCATTTTAAGTCAAGTTATGATGCAGATCTTTTTCCATTAAGAGGAGCACTAAGCCTGACCAATTTTCCAAAGTGAAATACATGCATGTAAACTAAGAGAGATGAACAAAAGGGAAGACAAATGAGACTCTGTATCACAAGATGAATAAGGAAATGTCGAACTGCAAGTTTCTGCCCCTGGGTTGCTGATATTCCACTGCGGGAGGCGTTGTGTGATTGTCGCTGCCCTTGTGGCTTGGGAGTGTTGACACCAATAGATCCCGAGCTAAGGCGGGTGGGATGTCCCCGGCACAGACCACTTAGCTCTGCCTGCCGTCACGGTGTTCAACATCGGTTCCCATGTCGAGGCAGCGTAGTTGTGATATGTCTAAATTGTCGCCAGGCTGCGCTGGAAACACTGTCAGAGGATGATGCGCTCCTCAGTTAAATATTCGATGTATCTTTTGTATGCGTCGGATTTCCATCTACCTAGAGTCTGGATTTGACTTTCGGGAATGCCAACTTCAGCCGCCCAAGTTGCAGCTCCCCTCCTAAAGCTATGTCCATTCCAAGCTCCTTGCCCCAGACCACTCCTGATAGCTAGTCCTTGGAGCTGTTGTACTACATATTCTCTG
>Ga0307513_10003636_pt1 | contig 20882 bp, 25 predicted proteins | sample 15_EM_MG_FD_202174 | JGI IMG/M metagenome (GOLD analysis project Ga0307513, IMG submission 202174) | Populus trichocarpa ectomycorrhiza microbial communities from riparian zone in the Pacific Northwest, United States - 15_EM | ecosystem: Host-associated > Plants > Roots > Unclassified | place...
CGGGTGCTACGTCACCCAAGCGGTGAACACCTGCTGTCTTGGGCACTGCACCACTCCGGGACCTAATTGGCGCTATCAGATTAACCTCACCACAGCTTGGATGACCTCAATCCATATTTCTTTCCAATCGAAGCCGGCCCTTCCTCCCTCCGGGTCTCGCAGGGCAAGGCGCAAACTTAGAATACACCTACCCACGGCACTCACCCTATCACCGCCCTCATTTCATCATATAACGTCTCGTGTGCCCTCTCACATTCCCTTAGTCACTTCTGATAAGAAAATTGATATGAACATGGGACGGCATTCTATCACCAAAGACCTCCAAGCAATGGCTTATAGATGACGCTCGTAATCCAGCAAGTGGGCTTCCGATAGTACAATACCTGTCGATTGGCATGAACCTCCTGGCTCCACAGTTCGGCTATTCCGGTTGAGTCCCGATATTAATGTCGCAATCAGGAGTCTGACAGGTTGGCTCGACTAATTAAAGTGAGTGGGGGTATATTTATATTTTCACTGGTGTCGCTTACTGTCGTCGGCGCTAAAGCCAACAACATTAAGCATGTGTTGCATCAAGTAAAACGATGCAAAACTTACAAGCAAGTGGTGCAGTGGAATCGCTGAACTCACACACTGATTCGTTGCCTACAGGGATAGTGGCGTGCACTGTTGGCATCGCAGACACGACAAATTCCCCCACCGATCTACTCGAAACTGTGCATTATAACATGCAAGGCACACAGAGTGTTGTACGCCACAAGGATCACATATAATTAAGATCACTTGTGTACATGGTCCCGTGGTTTTTAGAGTTGTGGACATGATGGAAAGTAAGCGAATATGGTGTAAACCCAAGAAATGTTCCTGTATCAAAGCTCAACATGTGAAGACATTACCCTTTATGGTACTTAATAGCCTAGGGTCGGCTTTATAATAGACGAATGAGTGTCCAGATCCAGTCCGATCTTGACAAGGTGGGACGCCCTCAGCTTCCAGACTCTCTTTCCCGTCTCTCGTAATTAACTCGTTTAGTACTCATGCGCACAGTAGGTTGAGATGTCATCGGGGCCTCGGTATACCCTAGAGGACCGGCCACTGCTATAAGAGCTGTAGTAGCCATGAACGAAACGGGTCAAGGATCCACAGCAGCTCCAACCCATCGACCCTCCTCAACACCTATGAGCCTGAACAATGCCGCAGATCGTCTCTCAAAACCCGCAGAAAGCGGAGATTCCTCCATTCAAGGCCCGGCCGCGATCCCGAATCTGGACGCCGAAAACACGGTCCTATTCCACGCACTCGAAAGGTGGGCACAAGTCACCACGCAGGAGTGGGTCGCCAAACAACAGGTGGAACCGCTCGACCAAACCGGAAAGTCGGTCCTTCTTGATTGGCTCAAGGGCGCCGACGACATGGGGAAGTCATGGAAGTGTGTTGTCCCGCTCGGCCATTCTACAACATGGTGCGAGCATGCCCCAATCAACCGAGTCCACCGCGCGATAGCCCATGTGCGTATGCACCTCGAGCTTCGGCCTTACCCGTGTGGGGGGTTGTGTGGAATGTCAGATTGGTGCGTATTGAGAGCGCTTCTGCGATTCTTGTGCTGATCCCTCAGTCAGTGGGCAAAGGTTCCACTCGACAGAAAGTCGTTGTACTCATTGGAGAGGTCCAGCATATCGCGCATGTGAATGGTGGTGAGTCTGCGTGTGGCTCGAGACGTCTGGCAGGAATACTGACGGAGTTCCCAGTGGGAAGGAGGAGCTCCGTCAAAACATAGCCCGCCATCAAGCGCGGTGCACAAAAAGGGAATATAGGAATGACGCATAGGACATGAGGCCCTCGACAGCGTGTACGATGTAAACCCTATAGCCCCATTTGATCATGAACCTGTTTTGGAACAGAGAGAGCAAAGGTCTAAACTTGCAAGAGTTGTACAACGCGACGAAGATATGTCCAAGAGCTCGGATTCTCTTGCTGCAGCGAGTTGCTGATAGGTACCTGGATCGCCAGCAACTCCCTGGCACAAGACAAGAACGCCGAGGGACCAAATGTGAGAATAAACGAGTTCAGTAAGGTAACAAGAAGTGGTCAGCGTGTGTACTGGGACAAGCACTGAGCAGTCAACCGACAGGCAGTCCTGAGAGAAAACGTATGTTGCGTATGGAGCCTCTAGGACGCATATAGACGACTATCAAGCGGATTTTAGTACGGTATATGATATGAAACACCAGTTCGGCGGCCTGAGAGAATTTGGCAGTGCGCTGCTCTCCGTTTACGATACCAAGAGATTTGAGATTTATTGAGAACCCCAACGCAGTCAAGCGCTCTATTTGAGCGACCACAGTGGCGACCGAGAGAAGTTGAAAATTTCCAACTCCGAATCACGACATCTGGAATAGGGGGCAAGAAAATTGCCATGAACTCAATGGAGTGAGGGGAACTTTATGCTTGGGTGCGGGTAATCATGGGCCTCGCAATAAGGAGGTATGATATTGCTATATTGCCGTGAAACTGACGTCCCTTGGTCGTCTCATCGAGCCCAACGCCAATGTAAACCTTTTGCCATTCTCTCCGAATGAGAGCCTAATCAGGACGCCGGAGCTCCTCTAAAGACTCCTGACAATTTGAGTGGAGTAGGTAATATCGTACAATTGCAAGGCTGTTGGTGATATGCGATGCAGAGACTGAGAGAGGACAAAGATGACGAAACGCCAGTGGGGGGTCTTTCATACAAGTTTGCATCCTTGTCGCCGATCGTAATATGCGCCAAAAGGCCGCGCTTCACCCGTATGCCTGCGATGCGATACCACGAGCACACTTGTGGGAGAGTCTCAGCTTCTTACACAAAGCGGAATAAGAGCGTCAGTAGGGAGAAGGAAGAGTCGAGTTGTTGAGGAGAGTGTACCGCTCTTCCAAACTCGTCGAGCGCCGTATCGGGTGTGATAATCAGCATGGCCACTACGCCCCTCTCTACAATGCTTCAAACTGCTTTTGCTTTTTGCCAACGAATCGAGCATTTTGTCGTTTACCCCGACGCCACCATCCGCAGGGGTGACCTCCAAGTCCATCTTCCTGCATTCCCGGATCGAGCTCCCAACTTGCATTCGTTCATTCGCCTTGCCGCATCACTCGAAGGACAACCTGTCGGCAAGAATTAAGCTACTGCGTGCACTAGAACTGGTATTCCTGGGGAGGCAGCAGAGAACCTCTTCATTATTCAAATGGCCAAAAAGCGATGGTAGCGAAAAACCGGAGCGAAATTCAGAAAAGGTTATATCGATTTATGGTCTCTACACCTAGTGAGTCAAGCTACATTCTCATCTCCTTGCGTAGACACGATAGAATATTAATGGAAACCGTGTCATCATCGGACCAAAATGTGGCAACGTACACGCAGATCGAGAGACTTCCGGATGGCAAAATACAAATATTCAGGCTGTATCATGTCTCCCGAGTTGAGCTGCAACATATCGGGAAGAAAATTGCTTACAACTAGCAAGGGAGTGTATAGGCGCGAAAGTTTCGTGTGTTCTTTGCACGTTAGCGTGCGTACGAACGTAACATATACCTTTTCGGATAGATGACACGCGTCTCGAGCAGCCCGAGACCTCACGCCCGTCGTTACGTTTCTGTAGTGGGGAACAGCCTCCCCGTCGGGGTCGGCATTTGACGATGCGACATTCTATTTTAAGCACCCGATGAGCCGCGTCTGAGTGGACGGAACGAGGTGGTGAGGGGTTCGGGGGAGGACTAGCGAGAGAACGCCGAGAAGGTACCGAAAGAAGCACGAGAAGGGGGTAAAGTACACACTGGCTAGTATGGGGTTGGTTGATGTGATGGTAATGAGTGTTCTTCAAGCAAGCAGAAACTTCTCGACGACGCGGTTGATATGGAAGATTCATTGAGAAGAGACGGGTTATTGGGGTGTCGTAGAAATGCTAAAGGTCGAGAGGGAACCGGTGAACATCCATACGTACGCGTTCAGACTTGTCGGAGCGAGAATGTGTAACGGGGATTGGATATATACGGTGAATTGGATCGCTTAGAGCAGAGACGGGACGGGACGACGTGGAGATTGAGAGGGGTCACGCGGGAACTTGACAGTTGGGAAAAAGGTCACTCCGAATGTTGTAAATTTCAATTTTGTGGATGTGGGTGTGGGTGTACAATGCCTTTGCGAAGGAAGAGGGACTAGGAAGTAGCAGCGACAGACGCAGCGGCCGTAGGGTGGACGGCCTGGATCTCTGCGGGGGTCTTGGCATTGATCTGGAGGGCGTGTAAACCCGCGGCGAGTTGGTCTGCGAGAGTGGCGTAGACGAGTCGGTGGCGTTGCATAGTTGACTGCGATTTGGAAAAAAGGGAACGACCAACGAACCAAGGGAGGAGATATCAGCAGCGTGATTGGGTTGTTGAGAGGAGGAAGAGGTGTGGATATATAGAACGGCAACGGACCTTGTCCACAAACTGTTCAGAGACGATTTCGACGGCAAAATCTATCGTAGATGGAGAGCAGAAATGGTAGTCGAATGTTAGGATTAGCCAAGGGGGTTCCACATACGAGTTTCGCCGTCACCGCCGCCAAGTTCGCGCATGGCGTGATGATGACGATGCTTGGACGAGTCGTTACGTATCTGAAGCGAGGTGGGCGTAAAGGCGTTTGTCAACTGTGGAGGATAAGGATAGTGTGTGATTGGTCAATTTGGGTGGATGAATTTTGTCGAGGTTGACCTTTGTGCGGATGAGGCGTTCGAGTGGGCCAACGTTATTATTGTTATTGGGGATTGTTGTAGCCATTGAACGGAGGGAAAGTGTAAAAGAGAATAGACGGCGGGTCGAGGTCGAGGGGCGGGTCCGGGTTAAGGTGAACATGATTATCTGTTTGTTCCGGTATTGTTTCCTATTCGACGCTAGACTGATTGGTTCGCGATAGAGATGGGAGATGGACATCTCCGCCGAGGGAGAAAAAACAACGGTGGTAGTGGGTGACATAATGTGGGATGGGAAGTCCTCCATCGTATCGCGCGCGCACTCGACCGACGATTGGCCCGGCCCTCAAACGCAGCACAGCCACCGGTTGGTTATGTAACGCATAACGCAAAACAGCACCCGCCCCTCCGCCGCCGCCGCGGAGCAACAGACCACAACAGCAGCCAGCAGCCAGCAGCCAGCAACATCAGCAACATCAGCAACGACAGCAACGACAGCAACGAGCAGCAGCGGCGATAACACCAATTAATCGGCGGATCATCTCTGCTGAGGTCCAGCAGGGGCCCCAAAACTCTCTTTTTTGGAACACCAACAGCACCCGGCAGCGACGTCCAATAGCTTGCGCTGGCTTACGCTGGCTTGTGGCGGTCGTTTCGTTTCGGTAGCCGCCCCACCTCGCCACCTCGTCGCCACCGCTCTGCTCGGTTCTGCCCTGCGTGTGCGTGTGGCAACTACTGGCGCCGGCCGGCTGTCTGTGGTGTCTGCCGATGGACGGTCGCCACTGTTGGATGCGAGGTTGTCGGTTGATGGATGGTTGTCTGAAGAAGCATCACAAGTATTCAAACCGACGCGTTCTAGAGAACACGTGTTCTCGCAGGGCTAAATCCTCACTTTTGGTTACTTTTACAAGGCACAAACACAAGTCACGCCTCTTCTCCGTCTACTCATCTTTCCATCCTTCCATCCTTCCAACCTTCCATCCTTCCATCTAAACATCTAACCCGCCCGCGCTTCTATCGGCCATCCTCATTTTAACCCTCGCCCACCAACCCACCAACCCATCAACCCACCAACCAAACCACCACCCTCACCGCCATCAACACCAACGCCTGCTCAAGCACAAACAAAAGCACTACCACTAGCATTAACTCAAGCACAAGCTGAAGCTGAAGCGCCTCCGTTCGTCCTCACCGCCCTCACCGGTCATGTCTTGGCCAGATGGCGACCATGACCGCCACGGTGAGAGCTCCCCGGGCACGACCCTCCGCCTCTGGTTCAGACGCGTCAGACGCAACTTTACGCGTAATACCTCCGACACACCCACTCATCCCACCACCACCACCACCACCATCACCACCACCACCACCAATCACAACTCGCACCCGTCCAACGACCCCCCAACGCAGAAACAGAGCCAGAGGAAGAAACTTAAACAGAAACAGAAACAGAAATCCAAGCCCAAATCATTATTCCAACCCCGCCCTCCGTCCTCGTCAATTCCTCAATCACATCAGAATAATGGTCCCCAGTCCCAGGATGACCATCAAAAAGACGTTCATCATCAACCTCCTCCCCATCACCGCTCCTCACATTCCTTCCTCTCCCCCCGCCGCCGCTCCACTTCCATCCCTCTCCCTCTCCCATACACCCTAAACCCCAACCTCAACCTCATGGAACTCACTCCCTTCCCAGTCCTCCCTGTAGAGCTCGTCTACGCCATCATCGTCGAGGCAGCACACGACCACCTTTCCGCCCGCCGACTCGTCCTCGTCAGTCGCCAAGTCAAATGGCAGGTCGAAAGGGTCCTCTATGCCAATGTTTACCTTGGCGATATGACCGCCATACGCCTCTTTGCACGTACAGTCCGTCAGGCTTCTCTAGTCCCCCGATTGCCTCACCTTCGACTTGGTGCCACACGCGCACGCGCCGGAGAGCTCGGCAGTCGAGAGAGGTTGTTGGATGATCTGACCGAGGAAGAAGAGGGCACTGCATCGCGTGGCGGAGAGCCCAGTAGAGAGAGGGAGGAAGAAGGTACTGCACCGCGCGGTAGAGAGCCCAGTCGAGAGAGGTTGTTGGATGATTTGACCGAGGAAGAAGAGGGCACTGTATCCCTCGTCGCGAACCCACCGCGTTTGCCCTCGATCGAAAAACCTGCTGCTCCACGGATCAGGCCATCCCGACTTTCACGGAGGTGGTCTCAGCCTCCTCCTTCCTCTTCCTCTTCCTCAGCTCTCCCTTCTCCCACTTGTGCTCCCCCGTCCTCGACGACCCCAACCTCGATCAGTTCCACACTCACCCGCGCCTTTTTCGCCACCGCCGTCCGCGCTTTGACGCTCGTAGTCCAAGAAGAGCACTTCCGCATCCTCTTCCCCGACGTGCTCGACTGCGCACGCCTCATCCTCTGCGCATGCGACGCCGTGCGCGAGCTCGAGATCTCGGGCGATCTTATCAGGCGGACGGACCCCGCTTCGACGATCGCTTCCGTGCCGTCTCCGATGGGCGGGCTAGCGGGATCGGGAGTAGGTCCACCGGTGCTCCCGCCTATCCCAACTGTAGTACTCCACGACAATGCCCTCCTACCCTCAACGTCAACCGCAAATCCACCCGCGCCACCACTACCTGCAACGGTACCTTCCGCCCCTCCGATGCTTGCTACATCTACCCCCGCCACTCCAGCGCTCCAGACAGACCTCTACGCAGCCCGCATGCGCCCAACTCATCTGACCCTCATCGCGCCACACAACAACGTCAATTACCACCTCCCGATGCTACAGCACGTCACCCACCTCCGCTATGCCATCTGTCCGCCCCGGATCCTCGGTTGGCGATCGAACAACGACGGGTCGGTCGGACTCGGTGCGGGTGCGGGGGTTCACGCGACGGGCGGACACGCCGTGGCACACATCAACGTCGCTGGAGCCGGACCTGGAGCCGGCGGTGTCGCGGCGATGGGACGGGGCAGATTGCTAAGGCGTCTCACACACCTCGCGTTTGATTACCAGATTGGACGCGAGGGCGGGCACGGTGGGATGGGTATCGGCGCCTGGGGAGCCGGAAACTTTGTGGCTATCGTCCGTGAGGCCCTTGCTGCTGGTGGGTCACCCACGCCGCCTCCACCGCTTGATGGAGGAGTTCCTCTGGCGCCGCATGCGGAGGATGGGGAGGGAGATGGGAATGCGCAGGGATCGGGATCGGGATCGGGATCGGGACTGGGGCAGGGTGAGGGTGCAGGCGCAGGCGAGGGCGCGAACGGCGATGGCGGCGCGGAAGGGACGTTGGACACGGACGCGCTGGATTACCTAGACGAACTGGGCGAGGGGCCGCCACTCGAGCGCGTTGTCGTGAAGATCATCCTCCGCCCGCGCGCGGAGATGTTGAGCAAGTTCAACGCCATCTGGCCCCGACTCGACGCGCTGCGCAAGGCGGACGCGCGCCTCGTGTACTTTGGTGCCAAGTGGCGCGACAACGAGATGTTTGGCGAGAACCTGTGGGAGCGTGTCCGCGCCGTCGAGGAGCGCCGCGATCGCGATCGTGAGCGCATGCGCGTGCGCGGGGCCGGCTCGCGCCAGCGGACTAACAGTGCTGCAAGCTCTGCTACTGGTGGTGCTACTGGTGGGAGGAGGAGGAGGGCTAGTAGTGTTAGTATTGGGTGGTTTCAGGATGGATGAGCTAGAAACCGCTCTTCATGAAATCTCCACATTGTCACACATAATCTCAAACGCCAGCAGCAACAGCAGCAACAGCACTCTCAGTCTTGGACTTGGACGTTCCTCCTTCGTTCTCCCGTCATCATTGTTCAGTTATTCATCGCAAGTTAAAGCAAATTGATACAGTATTTGTAGCCCCAACTTCTAGTTTTGTCCCAGCAATCTTTTTGTGGTCTCAGACTCTGTAGAACAGCGCACTTACTGCTCCGTCTTTCTTGCCTATCACGCTCCGATTCTGTTCTGGGAATCCAGGGTCATCCATGATATCATAGTTACGCACCCCTTTCGTCGTCGTCTGTTGTGGTATCGAGGTCGAGGCACCTATGAGCACCACCACACCGGCCACCCGCACCCGGGCCGTGCAGGGTCTTTGGGCGTATGGTTAGTTCCGAAATGGGAGTGGGATTCCATTCGTCCGATCGACGACCAAATGCATATGCCCCCGTATCATTCGGAAAAATCAACTCTGTCCCTATCCTATCTGTCTATCTACCCGCTGGCACATAATATCTCCGTGTACCCTCAGCCCATCACTGTACCCCTTCTAAGTGGTGCCTAACATGCTTGGAGACACCCTGGTATTCCTTTTTCACTGGCAGCTTCCCTAGCCTCTGCGCTTCTACGCTTAAAATTTTTCCTCGTCTGGGGTACCCCGCCAAGGGCATCCATCAGCCATCAGAACTTTAGAGCTCCACACGCTGTCGGGCATCTCCTGGTGGCCCGGCTCCATCAAAAGGCACCGAGGGTTTCATCATTACCATTTATGGCCGCTTCGAACGACGACGAACGACGAACGACGAACGAAATACGCTGATCCGGGCTTTCTAATTTTAATTCGATGCCGAAACCCTCATGCGGAGATCGCCATGAGGTGGGTCCGTCCATGGGTCCATGCACCGCCGTCGCACCCCCTATCGCATCCCCGTAACGCGCATACCCTCCACGTTCCACATTCCACGTTCCACGTGCAACTATCGCCCCTTTGGCACCCACCGACGCCACAACAGTCGCTTGGCGACCGTAAAAGACGTATGGACAACGTTCGCGATCCGGTCCGACCGGTCCGACGCTTCGGCCATCCTTGCCCCTTGCGCTTGCACCCTTGGCAATGGGTTTAAATTCGGCACACTAAATTTGGGATACGCTGTCAAAGTCAAAAAAAAAAAAAACGTCCGCTGTTTAGTCTATTGGGTCCATCCTCCATTCCACCACCCCCTTCTGCCCTCTCCGACCGTATACTATACCTTGTATTAGTTGGTAGATGTTCAATCGAGTTCTCTCCCCATATCTTCGGCGCGCCTCATCTGAGTTTCCCTTTGTTCCTCACACGACGGAGCTGTTGGAGTTACTTACTCGTCTCTCTGAAGGAGAAGAACTTGAGACGACCGCTCAAACTGCTTGAGAGGAAAAGCGGGAGACAAGAGGCAAGGTCGGCTCTGATAGCGAGGCAGAGATAAATCATTACTGATATTTAAATCGTTTCTTTGCTTGACTGGGAGGATAAAGATGTATATTCTTTAGAGACTCCGCACAAACCTCTCAGGTCATTTCTTTTTTTTGGGGGGGGGGAAAGCAGGGAAATGCATCATGCACCATAGCGCCTTGCGCCGTGTGTGGGACTCCATGACGGCTTGCCTTTGGGACATTTACCCGTTGGACAGTCTGCCGCCACTCTCAGGTCATTTCTTGGGGCTTGGAGAATGGAAAGTCTGGTCCAAAGCCAGAAAATGGACTCAATAGCCCGACGAAATAAACCCGAGGTGTTCAATAGCAATATAATTATAGAGCCTCGAATTGATTCCCCGTTGGGCGGAGGTGACGCGTGCTGCTGATGCGCACATGGCGCTTGCGCTTGAATTGGTTTAGTTAGATTGAAATAGAAAGATCAGTAATATATTATATTATTGGCGCAGGATCGGGTTGGGTAACCGGGAGGTGACATCCCGATGCCGCCGGCATCAGCTCTGTGGTGGTCAAAAGCTCGACATCGGGCAATTTCAAAAGGTTTTCCGTTGGAGGAGAATGGAAAAAATACACGACGTCCACGACTTCGTGCAGGTGGCATTCGTCAACGGAAAGATCCGATACCGACGGTCAAGGGCGCCAGACTCTCAATTCCAGGTCCATCCGAAATGACGACAAACTCAACCAGAGCTGCCTTTGCAGCCTGTCATTGTCTCGACATCGTTGCAGCGAGTGCATCGTAAATCATCACAAAATCATCATGATTGATGTATCGGTCCGGTCCGGTCCGGTACGTGCGAGAACATAAACGTCCAAACTGTACGCGAGAGGTTCAAAAGGTTTGTCTTTCAAGCTCCGTGACGTGTAGACTCGAAGATTCAGATTTCGTTCGTGCCATCAGCGTCCATTGCAAATCTGTCGACCTCGCAGTTGACAGTGCCTACTCTGTGATCGTTCGCGGGCCGTTGTGCCTTTTGTTTCCCTCCGGTTGGAGGACCCCGAACACCTTGCCCTTGCCACCGACAAGTAATCGATGTCAGCTCTGTGTTTCTGGCAAAGGTCATACGACATCGGCTCAAGTGTTCAAGCACCATACCTCAACGAGGGGGCTTCATCCAGTAGCCCCTGGCATGTCAGGAGAGAGGACCACATCTTTGTCCCCTTTCCGGTTGCGTCACTCAATGTAGACAGGCCCACCAAAACTGGACGGAGGACCCACCGGAACAATACGTGGAGTGACTGAAACGATGAGCCTCGCAGTTTGCCCATCTACGTCGAAACGACCATCTCTGACTGAACGGCATCCAATGCTCATAGCGGAAATGAGGGCACACATCACTGACACAAATTAATGCGCACCTCGTTTTGACTGCTCTCCGTGAAAGCACCATCGAATATCTCTTATTGCCTTTAAGTTACCACCGCTTTAGGTTCTGGGGTCCGCCTCCACCAAGGGAATGACCGTTTCAGATTAAGGAACCTTTGCAACCACTGGGTTGCAAGCCTGATCGCTCGGTCAACCGATCTTGCTTACATTTGACCATTTGACGATGCCATCGGGCCGGCATTGCACTGCTCCAAGGGACGACGGAGCAAACAGAGGCAGCACCGCACATTCGCGGTATTTGTTTGTTGCAATAGGAAATTCTATGGTAGGAAAGCAAATTGCGGTTCGCAAGTCGGAGGGATACTGGCATGTATTGTGATGATAAGAGTTGTGTGGTTGAGCGTGTGAGATGTGGGATAAAGGAACAGCCGTTTGTGTCAGCGCGAGGGTAGATTGGGGTCCCCAAAGTGAAGGGAGGCCGTACACAAACACCGACGTAATGACTAGTTGGGACGTGCTTTCCATGTATAGGAGCTGTCACAGAATAAATACGTGCTTCGGTAATTTAATTAATTGAGTGAGACGTTGCGCACCGTCCGTCACAGAACGACAGGTGCGGTGGTGGCGAGCATGTTTGAGAACCTCGTGGTTGACAAACTCACCGTGGGGTGGAAGATGCCGACACCCGCGGAGTGGTGCGGATGAAGATGCGGATGAAAGATGCGGGTGAAGATTACAGGATCACAGGGCGAGTGTGTCACAAGCTTAATAACTGGTTTAAGGGCCAGTCAACTTGGTATAGGACATGGATTAAATGCGATTCCCCGCAGGACCGCTAGTGCTGCCATATAGGAGACGTACGGAGACAGGCTGAGTGGCAGGTGGCTTGCCTGAGCCTCCAGGGTTTGCTTCTCCGGGTGCAGGGAATACGTATGAGGTTCCATGGAGACGGGCGCAAGGTTGCATGGCTGCCGGCGAGCTACGTTCATTCCAGCACGGGCCCTGCCTCGAGGAGCGGCTCGGTGCTCGCTCCAGCAGCAGCGGCTGACTGGACAGCACCGACAAGGTGGACATCTCCATAGTGTGATTTCTTTGGACGGCGACCTGTATCGTTCTGCGTTGCGGTCACATCAAATTATCCTGGCCGATACTCGGTATTCGTCCGGGCGCCAAACCGACGCGCTAGATGCCCTCATCGTCATCACATAAACGTATTCCCTATTGTAGTCTATATTTGCCCCTACCTCTTGCCCAAACGCACGACTCTCTTCCCGCATTCCCTATCTTTCACTCCAGCTAGCCGACCTTTTGATCTAGGGCTTCCCTGCCTGCTCTATCAGCCCTCCAGTTTCTCGTGTGCCTCCTGTCATCCGTCACACCAATCGGTCCGTCGCCCCGCCCACGGCTGTTTAACTCACGCACCCACATCCCGTTCGTCCCCGCGGGTTTCGTCCACCTTCTCTTCCTTCCTCTTCCAGTAATTTCAATGGGCTCCTGCATATCACACGTGGATCCAGAGTCACTCAAACTCCATGCAGAGGCTGAAGAAATCCTGAGAAAGGTCAGTGCTCTCACTCTGCTAGACCGCGTGTGGCAAACTCTTCTGCCATACCCTGTCGCTCCCGTTTCTGAGATACCCAAAGAAGTGTTCCATATGCATCTAGAGCTTCAAATTGCGTACTAGATGCGAAATTGATCCTCGAAATTTTGGGGTGGCACCGACGAGCGGGCCACCTCTGGGCCGGCATCTTCAGCTCCCTCAGACCCTGCTGACCCCTATTATTCACAGGCAAAACGTAAAATGGACGCCGAGGCTAAGGTTCGTCACTTCCAACTAACTCTCTTGTTTTTTTATTTGATGATCCAGTGTGCTCACTGGAACCTGCCCAGGTTCTCCTCCTTGGTCCAGGAGACTCTGGAAAATCAACCGTTATTAAGCAAATGCGCATTCTAACAAAAATACAATGGACAAGCATCGAACTCGAGTCCTATCGCCAAATTATCTTCTCAAACCTCGTCGACGGGATGAAGAGTATATTTCAGGGTCTCGAAGAGCTCAGCATCTCTTTCGCGGGAGATCCGAGAGTGTTGAATGCATACAAAGTCAGCCGCTCCTCACCATCTACGTTAAGCACTGCAGCTGACCTCGCTGCAACCTCTTAGTGTATATTAGGAGCCCCTGACGTGCAAGAAGGCGAGCCATTTCCACGCGCTTGTTACGAAGCTCTCCATTTCCTCTGGTTACACCCTCAAATCCAAGATGGGCTCAAGCGTTCCACAAATCCACTACCGGACAAGTACGTTTCCTAATTTTCTACTCATCTTCAGCGTATTTGAACCCTAGGGCTGACCAACCCCACACCCAAGCAGTATTCACTACTACTTCCCCGAACTCGACCGCCTCTTTGCGGCAGAATACATCCCGTCAAACCAAGATATCCTCCACACCCGCGCACGCACGACAGGAATCGTCGAGTATGTCTTCAATACTGAAGTGCTCCACATGACGATCCCTGGCTCCCCTCCTTCAACCTCCAGCAAGATAAAATCCTTGTCCTCGGACCTTCCACCCCGCTCCCCACAATCCCTCTCCCCCCCTAGCCCCCCTCAAACTTTGCCATCGGCCAGCGACTCGGGTACGCTGAAACCGAAGCGGAGTCGTTCTACCATGGTTACCAACATGTTTAACGTCCGTCCTCCCGGTGCACGCAACCTGCACATGATCGATGTTGGTGGTCAGAGAAGCGAGCGCAGGAAATGGATACACTGTTTTGAGGGTGTCACTGCTATCCTCTTCCTTGTTAGTTTAAGTGGGTACGACCAATCGCTAATTGAGGCCAGCGATGCGGTAAGCGTTATTTGCATTCTTGATTCGGATAGAAGGGGATGGTAAACCAACGAAATTTCGGGTTATAGAATCAAATGATGGATGCAATGACCATTTGGGATGGGATTTGCAGTCTTAAATATTTCCGAGAAACGGATATGGTCAGTCGTCCATCCCCTGCTTTCTAACCATTCTCATCCAGCCTCACAGATCCTATTCCTGAACAAAGTAGACCTATTCGAGCGCAAGCTTCAGTACTCACCAATCAATAGGTTCTTCCCTGTACGTCTTCCTCTTCATGTCCTAAATTCCAGACCGCGCTTATTCGGCATACACGAAAACAGGATTATTCAGGTCCCGAGAATGACGCCGAAGCGGGCAAGGAGTACTTCAAAAAACGGTTTACGCGAATTGCCACCAAGAGCAAGCACTGGAAAGTCACGCCAGACGGGCCCGAGCCTCAGGGTGCCGACCTTGCCCCTCGGACCGTGTATCAGCAGTATGTCCAGTTCTCCTTTAACTCTAGTTGAAATGAAATGGGTAGCCAACGGTCGTTTCTAGTTTCACAACTGCAGTAAATACCAAGATGATTGCTCAGGTTATGCTGGATGTGGCCGAGTGAGTAGCAGACGATACTATTGTTCAAAAGGCGCGTAACCTGATTGTCGTACCTTTAGCATCGTCCTTCGAGACAATTTTATCCATACGAATCTCATTTGATCGCTGATTGCATCGCCTCTACTCTGCTCTGCTTGCAAGCCTGCTTCTCCTAGCATCAAGCATAATACTTACAGGTCGTTTACCTTTGGTTTTACAATTTGCCTACACCTTTCTTCAATTCGACTGCCTTCGACAACCTATTCCATCATAATCCCGCAACACATTTCTCACAACCTCACACAAACACATCTGTACCCTACATTGCGCATCCGTCATCGAACCGCATCCCTGCGTCAGTCTTGATTTTATTCCGCTCACATGACTTATTTCATATGCACCACCCATCCGATATACCGGGCCAAGTATGTTCTGTGACTTAATCCTCTGTGTGTAGCTACTTAACCCCTCAATATAATGAAGCAAATAATTATCCTTTGTGCTGCAGTTAATGAAGTAGCGCCGGTGAATACGCTGTATTCACGAACTAAAAGGAAGTCTACGAGCAAACCAATGTCCATGGTGAAGGCCGGATCCTAGTCCTTTTTTTCCTCCTTTTCTACGGCATCCTTCCCTGAGACCTCGACTGTTGACATGGTTGCTTCGGCTATCTCCGCCACCACAGCCTCCGAACCCTCTTGCGCGTTCTCCATGGGGGTTTCGTCCACCACCTTATCCGTTTCAACCACTGTCTCGGTCATTTCCTCGCCCTTGGTTGGTTCCTCGTCCGAAATCTCCAATTGGGCTTCGACCTCCGCCGCACTAATGTCGGCACTATTATCGGCAAACGGATCCTCGTCAATGGGTGTGGGCCTTGGCTCCTTATACCCTTCCATAGACCTCTCCTCCACCTCGGGAGCGGCATCCAGTTCGACTGCGACCTCGACGGGTATCCCCTCGTCCTCCTGTTCGTGAGATACCCCCTCCTCACCATCGTGATCGCCATAAGCACGTTCAGGGAGCACCCACTCGTCGCTTTCTTCCTGCCCCTCACTCGGCACCTTGGGAACCTCGGGGTTATGACCATCTCCGTCGCCAAACGAGCCGATTCCAAAAGCAGGATCGAGCACGTTGAAGTCTCCCGAGAAGTACATCGTATCCGTTCTCTTGCGACTGCCGAGGGGTGAACGGGTTAAGGCGTCATTCTCGGCCGGGCTAAGGCTATCGCCGTTGCTGGACGTGGGGAGTTGGGAGTCGGTGGTAACGGGCGTAGATGAGGGATGGGAGGAGCGGACCGGTCGGTCCTCCCAGTTAATCACGAGGAATTCAGAAGGGACAAGGTTGAACTCGCGTACAAGGCCAAGGAACCTGTTTGACATCCGTCAGAGAATGAATTCTCCACGAGCGGTGGAATTTTAGGGAGTGCGCAATACGTTAGGGGCAAGCAGTAAAGGTGCGTACCGTTCGTACAATGCGTTCTCCGCCTCGGCCTGCTCGAATATCTCTCGATGGTGAAAGTAAGCATGTGCGAATATACGAGAGAGACGACGGGCGAGGGAGGCAAAGTGCTTGACAGACGAGCTGGGTATAGCGATTCTATACGAAGGGTCAGTTCTCATTGGGTGAAACCTGACGGAACAACAATGAATGAATGAGCATGGGCTTATGACATGTACAGTGCAGAGATGATGCCCGAGAAAGGCATTTCAAATTTCTCTCCTGCAGCTTCATACGACCGCTAGTCACATCATAAGAGGCGCGCATTGCGAATTTGATATCCTTCAAATACGCGGCGGACAGGACAGCAATACTGCCTACCATCCTTCTCTTTGGACGACCCTAGTCTCGGAGCCCCTGCAAAGGCAACACGGCGCCGACGTATTGAGGAACTCTCCCATCCGGTCATCGCGGGTGACCTGATATTCTGCAACGAGAAGAGGCCAACCTACGAAGTGCGAGGATGGTCTAGCCTGTTGGACAAAATGAGGGCGCAAATCCGTGAAGGAAAGCCTGTCATGCTGAGGCAACCAGTCCTTAAATTACCACGGATGCTCATCGACTTTTTCCCCTGTGTTGTGGGACCAAGGACGGCAATTCCTTGTGGCGTGAGTGCCAGAGCCCGCAGGGAAGCCGACGAATATTTTTAACGTCCCTAGAATCCCTGAGACACCTGTATCGTATCGTTCCTCAGGTGATTCCCATGCCGGGAATATTTTCCGTTGGGTGCCAGCGAGAATCGATTTTCATTATGCTCAGACGTACCTTGACGGGAAGTGTCTTGGTGAGTTCAGCATAGCGGTTGCAGCATCTAATGTATGTAGCGCATAATCAATTGCACAACATTGCTATAGTCCCAAAGTTTTCCGGAAATTGAGGTTCATTAGCCTCTCGTCTTTCTAAATGGTAATACGGTATTAACTTACTTCCATAGTCCCACCATTACCATGAGCGACACATAAATACAGCCACTCGCCCGCTTTCATTTCTGGGCATGAATTACGATCGCACTCATGCTGGAGGAGCGTAATAAGCGGATTCGTTAGGTCCTGGGCCAGCCTCCGGATCTGCTCATATATCCAGCAGTTGAGGTCAACGTCCCCGCCGCTTCCTTCGTTGGAAGTTGTGCTTGGGGGGAGGGAGACGATGGCGTCGACGTCGTGTGGGTCAGATTTCACCAGTTGAGCTATATATTCTTGCAGCTGGAATGCGGAATCGAGCGAAAAGAGCGGTGGGAGTGTCGCAGGAGATTCAGATATTGTAGAGTATCGTGCCCCTCGCATCACACGGTGTTTATGCGGTGCTGGAGGAGGTGCAGAGGTCGTCACGGCCGTCATGGTCCTTTATGATACTGGTGAAGAAGTTTGGACGACCTTTTTGGGAACCCGACTGGAGAAGGTGGAGCCAAGCTGGAGCCGAGCACCCAGAAAAATACAATTTTTCAGTAAAGTAAGGTAAATCGCGTGCACACGACACCTCGGTGGTGGGTTAGTGAGTATTAGTGCATAGGGTCTTGTAGGTAATAGTCAAAGGATCACTTTGGAGTTTCTGGCAAACCAAATCATTTCCAGTTGCTGTGAAATAAACAAGTCCTGTGGATATCGGAAATACCTGATAAGTATTAACATTACCTAGACCTCCACATATACATCCAGACCTAGAAAGGCGAGGCAGCCTTGTCGAATGGAAGACCTGCATTTCTTTAGAGTACAAATAGACATTCTTGAGCTACAAAAGCAAAGTAAATTACAATACAGAAATACAGATATCTGTACACGTGACATACGGAGGCTAGAGTTACAATGTTAGCAATTTGCGGTCAATGCTCCCATTTTCCCCAAGACAGGACCCCTTTCCAAATTTATGGAGTGGCAGTAATCAGATGACCCGACGTGGTTGCGATGAGGAGGTCATCCTTGAGCAGATCGGGGGAAAATTGGGGAGAGTTCGCAACTGGCGAATGGGGTTGGGGCATTCGAATGAAGAAGGAAACGTCCAGAAGTGATTCTGATGTGCGTGGATGAACAGAGAGTGGTTGTGATTGTGCATCCTGCCGCGTTCCCAATCCAACCCCCTCATCGCAGACAAGCTTAACCTCTTCAATGTCAGGCTGCACACCCACGCCGTCGTTTGGCCCTCTCTGTGCCCATCTGGTACCCCTTGTCAGGGCCCTATACACTGACCCTCTCTCCAGTGGCCTTTCCGGCAGGCGTTGGAAGCATGCCAAAGTGAACATTAGGCCGCAGAATGACCAAAATATTCCCACAGTTATTATGATCAATACAAATGTGGTCAAACCGAAGTAGGCTGAGTTGCTGTTATCAGGTTGGTTCGTACTGGAGGAATTGGACATGCTCCGAGGGATCGAGGGATCAAGGAGGCGAGTGGTCGAGGGTGACTTGCGCTGCGGCTCGGCTCCATCGGCTAGCCTTTGTAGAACCTCGAGCCTGTGCGCCTTGCGTCAGGGGTTTCGTCAGGCAGGTAAAGCCTCAAACTCTCGCTCGAGGCAGGGAATTAGTTTTTAAATAAGCCTACCAGGCCCTCTGACTTGTTTCAGGGTCCGATAGATGCGGTTCTTTTCTAAATTTCCTTCCGAATTTCACGGGTGGGCCGCCATGGACTCGGAACAGCTGACTCAAGTCAATGTTGACGTCAGCCGAACAAAGGAAATTTCTGTTTCTGGGGGCGCAGGGGACGGTGGTACAACAATGAAACGAGGTCAAATGCGATAGTAATCTGGACGTATATAGCTTCAAATCCGTGCCAAGAAGAATAGGATTTTCATGGAGAGGACTCGACATTGTAGAGAGCATCAAATCGTCCCTGTGAATGTTAGGTGAAGGACTGAAGTCGTCTAATGCAGGCGACTGCAGATGCGGTTGGGGCATGGGCACAACAATCGAAATGTCGAGGAACGAGGGCGTCGGCGTTAGTGCATTGGGTCCATGGTGATAATGTAGAAAGGAAGGGGGAGCGCACTGGGAGAGGGATTGGAACAGTGGAGGAGTGCGCAGAGTACTCGGTGCGCGACATGGGGTCACTAGAGCTGGGAGGTTGAATTTCTCGTTTCTTTGGATATGACCATCCGAAAGGCATCAGCGAGGGGCTACAATATTTGGTACATTTGTAAGTCCCAAGGTTGACCACCAGTCGAAGTGAACCCGAAACTCACCTGAACCTATCCATGTTCCCCCTCGAGCCTGACTGCCATACACGTCGGCTCGAAATCCGAGTGGCAGGAGTATTAGAAACACTGAGTATTGGTACTTGAATTGAAAGAGGGGGATAACAGACGAAAAAGCGGAGTATTTCTTTTTTGGTGAGCACCTTGCGGATTGAAACTCTTAAACGGGTTGCCTGTGATAGAAGTTGTGGGCTTTATAGATGATTTGTCATCTATTTGCATTGGTTTCAGTACTGATAAGCAAGCAGGATTTACCAGATTTGACGGGAAACAATGATCAGAAGTCGTCACATGCCAATATCTTTGAGATGGGCAGTCCTCAAGGTGTATAATTGACCTCGGGTCTCAATGAAAGTGATTGGTGGTTCGTGCGACTTGTTACTTTTCTTATGGTTGTTTGTGGTTCACATCCTATTAACCCAAATCAAGGTTCCCCGCTGTTCACCGATGGAATGAGCCTGGGCTTTTCACGGCGTGGATACAAATTACAATAAATCAAGTCCTGAAAGTGTTTAATCACTGACAAATGGATCCTCATTAGTACTTATCCGGCTGGCTTACTCAATTTAAAGAAAGACGTTGGAGTACGACTTGGAATTACATACAGTCTATGAAAATTTGCGACTTGAGGAGTCAGAACAAGCGTAGGGCATCCCGTTGTACCGAGGAGTCGCTTCGCACCTGCGAGTCGCCAACCTCGCTAGTGATGCAGACTCCCAGTTCCAAATCTACCAAAGCAGACTCTAATAACGGTATCGTGTGTGCATGAGGCATCCGGATGGCCCAGAATGTGACGTAGTGAGGAACAGCCATCTCGGAAGCTGCCCGCGTCATGGGGTGGAGATGAGAAGAGGTGTCACTGGGTAACTCTTCTGCATACTCAATACGAGTGATTGAGAGGGGCTGAGTTAATCAAATCAATCAGTCACAAAACTCACGAAATTACCAGTGAGGCAATTGGCTTACTTGCGTCTTCTTCCACAAGATCACACGGTCACCATCGTAACATGCAGCATTTTCGTCAATCAATGCTTCGTGAATCCTCGGCCTGACCCCAATGGGCCGCGCCTCCATTCTCGAGGTCCTGTTGCTGCCGTCAGGACGCTCTAAAATCACGGAACAACACCACAGAATGAGGGCCAGTACTGCCAGAGCCGAGAGGATTCCCATTGTCCCGCCGACCAGCCACCCAACCTCGTCGGCGTACATTAGGCTCACTCAGAACTCGAAACCTGACCAAGTTATGAGTTTAAAGTCAGAACGGTGGTCCGACGGGATGGCGAGGATCGGCAGGAAATCATGTGCGAAGAGCGCGAAAAGCCTGGATTCAATTGACGGGAGGAAGCCGAGACGCACCGTTGAACTAGGTCGTTGGACTGGACATGTGACTATCAAATAATGACGTAAAGGCCGGCTCAATGTCTTTCAAAAGCCAGCCGCCGTTGTAATAACTCGGCGGCCTTTAAACTCCGCCATCATGCTGACCAATGATGCGCCCAGGTGTGTACCGTACCACATCTATGGTTCAATCCAAGGGTCGTCTGGTGGTTTGGTTGTCCAGGCGGACTGTAC
>Ga0307513_10003637_pt1 | contig 20875 bp, 28 predicted proteins | sample 15_EM_MG_FD_202174 | JGI IMG/M metagenome (GOLD analysis project Ga0307513, IMG submission 202174) | Populus trichocarpa ectomycorrhiza microbial communities from riparian zone in the Pacific Northwest, United States - 15_EM | ecosystem: Host-associated > Plants > Roots > Unclassified | place...
CCAAGACGCGTTACGCGTACAACAAACCAACTTACGCGTCTCCCACATCCCCCTTGGCCCGTTCGTTGGTCAAAGCGACCCATCACGATCGCAAACATTTTCTTGGTCCTCCTATCCACACGAAAATTTGTCGATGGCCGCCCCGAGCTCGACAGTAGCCGCGACGACAACCGATCTTCTTGCTCAGGCAGATGCAGCACGCGCCGTTCGTCCACGAGTGGCGGAAGAATTATATACAGAGGTACTAAAGGTCAAAGCAGGTGAGATTCATCTTCTATCCCCACCCGCTCGTTGGCTATGAGAGCTACCACCTTCGGAGCCCTGGTGTTGTGTCTCGTAATGCCGGTTCGCTTGGTATACTGATTCAAGATTAACTGAAGGCGAAAATGACCAAGACATATTGAGAGACCAGGAAACTGCACTCCTCAAGTTAGGCGAACTCTTCCGTGACGAAGGGTGAGTGTTTCATGAGTGGCACGCAAGTGGAATGCGACATTCTACATGACTCTTCATATCCGTGTGTTGATTTGTGCCCTATTGATACTCGTGATCGCCTCCAGAAACGCCATAGCGCTCAGTCAAGTAATCCTAACTGCACGAACATTAACAGTGCAAGCGGCAAAGGCCAAAACAGCAAAGCTCATCCTGACCTTGATCAATCTCTTCGCGTCCCTCCCGGAATCCGCAACGGAAGGCAAAAAGGGCTTAACCCTAATTCTGGACGAAGCGATAACCTGGGCACGCCAAACCTCACGACAACACCTCGCTCAATCCCTCTCCCTCTCCCTTGCATCTCACTATCTCGCCGTGAAGGAGTACCGTGCCGCCCTTACACTACTCTCGCAGCTCACGCCCGAGCTGAAGCGGCTGGATGACAAGCACCTCCTCACTACGATCCACCTACTCAGCTCGCTGACATACCACCGGCTGCACAACCTCCCCAAAGCCAAGGCGGAGCTTACGAGCGCGCGTACGGCCGCTGGGAGCGTCTATGTCGGGCAGGCCGTGCAGGCGAGATTGGACCTGATGTCTGGGGTGGTAAATGCCGAGGAGGGCGATTGGAAGACTGCTTATTCGTACTTCTTTGAAAGCTTTGAGGGCTTATGTGCCGTCCTTGAGCAGGAGGAGAAGGGTGGAAAGGGTGTCGTGGGTGATGGATTTGGTGGGGGCGGGTCGTTGGTTGTTGATTGGGGGATGGCGGTTGGGAGTTCTGGGAGTGGTGGAGCGGGTATGCAGGCGCTCACTGCGCTTAAATACATGCTGCTTTGCAAGATCATGCTCAATGCGGTGAGCAGGAAACACGGATATGTTGAACAGTTTGCGCTGACGTATTGATACTTCAAGGCTGAAGATGTCACGACCCTGTTGTCCGTGAAGCTCACTGCCAAGTACGCTGACCACCGTGAAGTAGAGAGTATGAAGGCAGTGGCCAGAGCACACGCGAATCGCAATCTTGCAGAGTTCCGTAAGGCGTTAAAGGATTACCGCGAAGGTGCGCTTGGGTAGCTCCCTAGTTTATGCTCCGGTAACTGACCGTCTGTATCGTACAGAATTTTCTCAGGATCCTATCATTAAGCACCACCTCGCGGCTCTCTTTGACCGACTACTGGAACAAAACCTGCTGCGAATCGTCGAGCCATATTCGGTCGTGGAGATTTCGTACATCGCTTCGCACGTGGAGCTGAGCGTGCAAGAAGTGGAGGGAAAGTGAGTGGATTAGGAATCCAGGGGTGATAGTCAATGCTGACTTTGTTGTGTCCAGATTGTCCCAGATGATCTTAGACAAAGTGCTAGACGGTGTGTTGGACCAAGGTCGCGGCTGCTTGGTCCTTTTCGACTCACCTGAGAAGGAAGAGGGATATGAGGATGCGGTCAAGATGATTGCCGAGGTTGGAAGAGTGGTAGAGTCGCTCTGGGGCAAAGCGGTCCGAGCGTAATACGGGCTCTGTACTGGTGTTGCCGGGGTATATCGAGTACTGGTGTATACGTGTTCTCTGACCGTCTCGGACACGTCTGAAATAATCTTCGCTTGCAGCCAGCCTCTTGCTAATCTGTGGCAAGTGGTCTTTCCAAACAACAAACAAGCAAACTCCGTTTGACCTCCTACCACAACCTCTGACGCCCTGACAGCCTGTGGCTCGTCGATATTTGCAACTCGGTGATTCTTGGCCACACCTCTTGTCACCTTCGACAAGGACACCGCCGTCCATTGATACCAGCGTCCGGCGTCCAACAATGGCTGCAACGTCGTCGCCGCTCGAGATCCTCTGCGCCGTTGCATCGAACCAAGCGAAGCTGCCATCGCCCCATTCAGACGCACACTCTCAGTCGCCGCTGGTTGGCTCTGCAACCTTGTTGACAACGCCACAAATCATCTCAGACGACCGTGCCTCACCCATGGACCATGACAGCGAGGACAAAGACGGCTCATCAAGTCTGTATCAGCTTTCTGGACTGGCGGAGAAACTATTGACGTCGATAGCCTCTCCTACTGACCCGCCCACTCCCAAAACAAGGCGCCGCCCCTCAAAGGCAAAGCTTGCAAGGAGTCCAAGTGGTAAGTCGCTCTAGTAGGTGTGAAGACGATTTCTAATTGGCCGTAGAACTTGCAGATGAGGTTCCTCATGACTTTTCCTTGCAAGGTCGCGAACGAGCGTCTGTCCGTCTCGCTGCACGCAACAGCGTATCTGGTTAGTTGTAATGTATACACCTGGCACGTGGATGCGCTAATATGTCCTGTAGGTGTTCCTACCAACGAACAGAAGAAAGCGCCCCCTTCAATTTCAAAACCATCACCTCCTCGTGGTACGCGTCACATAAAGCGTCCCTCAACCCAGCTCGACGATGGTGACGTAGACTATACTGAGACCCCAAAGAGAAAGCACCACTCAAAGAAGCGACGCACCTCCTCTCCGGAACCGGAATGTCCATCAACTCCTCCTGGGTGGCAGTCCTTGCCTCCTCCAAGTTCGTGACCTGTGCTCGAGGGTGAGGGGTAGGGCGTTGATGGTTTATCAGTGAACGAGCACTACCCTCGAAGCACAAACACACCTCATTCTGTTCTTTCTCTCCCTACTTTTAAAGCCTATGATAGTCAAGGTACTAGCCGATGAGCTGTTATCGTATGAAATTCTATTAGCTAACTGTCAAAATAGAACCTGTATCATCTGAAGTCAGCGCTGCTGTCCCGATTGAAGAGCCACCCCTTGTCTCTCATACTGATAAGGATCCGGTAAAACCTCCAAATGTGATCACGCGCAAACGTACGCGTGAAGAGTCTCACATAAATGAGGACACGAGTGTATCTGAGCCTTCCACTCGGAAAGGCTGGACGACCCCAAAGGAGCCCGGACCGCCCCGGAAGAAAATAAAACAAGAACCTCTTGTGGAACCTGGAACCATCGTCTTGCAGCCTAAGTATTGTCTACAGCGCAACTACGCCAACCTCGGGAAGTGCCTCGCGTGCATCGTAGGTACCACCCGCTGTCCCCAATGCATATGGCTCACATTTTTCTAGCGTAAAGTTGCTGGTAGTCCCTGTCGATTTACTGGAATCCGCTCATTCAGAATAAATGACGTTGGAGTACCCATTGGGCCGCCGGTCTGGGTACCGAAGCAGATCATGTCTTCGTCTTTCGTGTACCCCACTTTCTTCTCTGAACGTCTTTCGACCGAGCATATTACGCGTGTCAAGGTGAGCGGAGTTTCCATTGTTGTGTCCTTGGTGTCTACTCACTACTGCCTCAGTCCACCATCGCTCGTGCTCTCCTATCGACCCTCTGTCAGGAGTTGCAGCTTCTCGAGGACCACAAAGCAGTCGAGCCTCTCCGCCGCGAACGAGAGACCGACGTTCGAGTCACATGTGGTGCGTACACTCCGACAATTGTACACAAACTTCACTGATATAATCGCAGATGCATGTATGACCTCGATCCTTGCTGCCACTATGTTCTGTACACGGTGCGGCCAAGAATACTGTGGTGACTGCTTCGACAAAGTCAAACGAGAGTCGACCAAACAACACGAGATCAAAACTGCCCCGAAAATCCTCCGGTGTTTTAGAACGGACAACCTGCACAGTGCTCAGCAGTTCTACCCTCTGTCGCGGTTTGCACGAGGGGAGTTGGAGGAGGCGATCAGGGAGATGGCGGTGCTACTCGAACAATCGCCGATGGAGGTCCTCCCGCCTTTCCTGGAGGCTTTGAAGCCACTAGAGGATCAGCTCAAGGTGTTGAACCAGGCTACTGAGATGGCGTGTGCTCAACTCGAGCTAGAGAGTTATCCTGCGTCACAGATCGAAGTGCCCTCATCTGTTCCCAGTGCATGTGACTCCTCGTCGGCGTATGACGCGGTTTCCGTTCTCTCCTTGTCATCCTCCACTGGTGGTCCGTCCACGCCACCCGTGCTGGATCCAGAACTTGAACCAATCCTCCCCATACACAAACTCCCCACACAAGCACCACCACCATCACTCTCACCGTTCTCACTCAACCCCACTCGCAAGAGCGTTTATGAACATACCAAAGGACGGCCCGAAGATCCTTCGGGCATTGATAGCCATCACTATTCTGTCTATCACCACTCTGAACTCACAGATGCGCTGTTTCGGACAATCTGGGCGAACGGAGAGACGCTCGTCGTCACCGGATTGAAGGATAAGCTTACATACCCTTGGACACCAGAGTGGTTCATCGAGCAGTATGGCGAGCAGCAATGTTGCATCACTGATTGTGTGACTGAGAAGACGCGAGTTTCGCAAGTTCGCGATTTCTTTTCTCAATTCGGGAAGTGGGCTGGACGGCAGGGGCAGATTTGGAAGCTCAAGGTGAGTTTGTCTCGGCAGGGCGGTTGATTGGCTGACCCTGGGGTGGTAGGATTGGCCACCACAAGACGACTTTAGGAAGAGTTTCCCTGAACTATATGACGATTTCCAGCGCGCAGTTCCTGCACCCAGTTACACTCGACGTGACGGACCACTCAACATTTCTGCACATTTTCCCTCGAATGCTATAGGACCGGATTTGGGACCTAAGATGTATAACGCTTTCGTGAGTCGAACTCGAAACAGGTCTTCCTCTTTCGCTCACTCCCAGTCCAGGCTTCCAACGAAGGCGAAGGCGGGTTCGGGTCTACGCGGCTGCACATGGATATGGCCGATGCGGTGAATATCATGCTCTATGCTGTTGGCGAACACGGGGAGGAAGGAGTGGCTGCCTGGGACATATTCCGCAGTCAAGACTCCAACACCATTCGCGATTTTTTGCGGAAAGAGTTTCCGCCTGAAAAACATCGATATACCGACCCCATTCATTCGCAGCACTTCTTTCTAACCACGAGGTTGAGGAAGAAGCTGTGGGACGAGTATCACGTCAAAAGCTGGCGGATTTACCAGAGACCTGGCGAGGCAGTCTTCATTCCTGCTGGGTGTGCCCATCAGGTGCGTGTAGATGTCTTCATTGCTATCTTAAAAAAATTCCTGAACATCGGAATAGGTTTGTAATCTCGCTGACTGCATCAAGGTCGCGGTCGACTTTGTGTCACCAGAAAACGTCGTTCGCTGCGCTACTCTCACCCAGGAGTTCCGTAACGAGAATGAGGTGGTACAGTGGAAGGAAGATGTCCTTCAGCTCAAGGCCATGATGCTCCATGCGTGGCAGTCGTGCAAGTTGGCTGAAAATGCGATGGGTTGAACAGTTGCTCTACAGGATTATGGAAGGAAATGGGTTTGCACAGTTATTCGTTCGCACCTCTTGTATCTTGGCTAGTGGATTGAACATAACATGTCTCGACTCGATAACTACCAAGCCTGTCACAGCGAGTGTGGCGTACCACCATAGGGGCTCCTAGTCCCTCATAGTTCGTATCCCACGACCACAACGACGACACAACGATGACACAATGACGACGGACGTTAGGAGGCACGACTGATCTCATCTCCCTCGTAACCGTTCGGCCCGGCGACTCCTGACAACAATTAGCGAGAGACAAATTATGTCGTCTGGAGACCACTACGTGTGAGTACATGTCCTGCCGATTGACCATTGATCCTCAGTCCTGATCGTAGGTCGTCCGACTTCGTCTTTACTACCATTTGTCTCGGATCTCAATTATTTGCTAGGACCTGTGCCTCCATATGACTTGGTACTCGATCCATCGAGGCACTTTCGCTAAACATCCTCTCGAGCTCGAGCATGACACCAGCGTGCATTAATAAATGGGATGAGGGATGAACAACTCGATAAAGGACACAAGACGAAATAATTAATCAATCATCGTCATCGCTGCTCTCTGAGACACTGGCCTCATCATCGTCCGTTGAGCTCTCGTCATCATCATCGTCCTCGTTTTCTCCGTGGTACTTGCTCTGCTTCACGGTGACACCGCGCATGAGCGCCATCTGTCCGGCAAGGGAATCCTCTTCGGGGTCGGAAATATCATCCTCGACGTCCTGCTCCTCGGCCTTGAGTGCTGACACATCGTCGACTTTGAGCTGGATGTATATCCCCACGTCCTCGCCGACAAACGTGTCGCTCACGAAGATCAATCGGAGGGTGTAGGTGCCCACTGTCTGCGGTGCCTGAAACTGAAACTTGTACGAGCGGTAGTTGTGCGTCTTTGAGGGATCCGAGCCCGGAACATCGGCGAAGCGGAAGGGCGAGACGAAGACGCGATTATTTTTGTGGTCTGAGATGAAGCACCACCAGCCTGGTTTGCGGGACTGCGAGGACAGGGGTCAATGGTGGTAGCCCTTTGGTGAAGAGAGAACGTTGCGGGACGCTTACCGTTGGCCAATGAGGGGCGTGGACGGACTGCGGTGCATCTTCCGCTTTCAGGTCACCACCTTCCTTCTTCCCTAACAGGAAAGCAGTCTCATCTTCTGCCTCGGCATCTGGTCCGTCAGGTTTAGACTCCTCTGCCGATTTAGCGAGATGATCTAGGGGTGAGGACAGTCGCGCCTTGAAGACGATGTTGACATACGCGCCCGGAGTGATGATGCGTTCACCGATGACTGCAGTCGCGTAGAGAAGATTAGCGTAGGTACCGCAGCTAAAGCAGAGGATGTACCTTTGAACTTCGCATCGACAATATCCAACTTACTCCATCGTCCCGTCGCCTTACGTATGGAAGTGGCACGTTGATCGTGTCGCTCTTCCAGGCGAGCAACGAGCTCGGCGATGCCTTTGCCCTTGTTTTCCTTCACGTCTTCCTCTGTCACACCGGGAAACTGCAGTAGAGGTGATGCACCTGGTCGGAGTGCTTGAGAAAAGCAGGCGTTCAGGTGCATCACATCGAGTGTGGGTGTTAACCAATTGTGGCTCAACGCCATGGAGAGAAGGGAGTTAAGGAGGACAGGGATGTGCAGAAGGAGGCGATTTTGCACTAGAGGCGGAAATAAGGAATATTAGTTGCGTTGGTATCAAAAAACCTAGTCGGACGCGCCTTTTTGCAATGGACCAGACACGGAAATGCGGAAAAGGTGAGCGGAGAGGAGAATATACGCTTCGATGGCCTTGTCAGACAGCGGAGTTTTGTCTGCAGATCGGTATAATTCGTCTGCGTTGACACCGTGTGCTGACCATGCCTTGAGGACCTGTTTCTCCACCGATTTGAACTCATCCGTCATCCACGACTTGAGTAGCCCGCCACGTTCGGTCTCTAGACCCTTGCTGAGCGACTGGAGGAGGCTCTGAGGGGTGACCTCCTCAGTGACTTCCTTGAAGAACTGAGAGGCGGTGGCGGCTTGGACGCCATCCTTAGTTCGGGAGCGCGAGCCGAACCACCAGCGACCCTATGCGTGACAAGACATTCAGCTCTCATTGAGACAGACCACGGAGGTGGTGCGTACGACAAAATAGGGAAGGAACCCGCCAAAGAGGATCCCGTACAACCCAAGGACCCAAATGTTATTATGCGAGTCGATGATCCATGCGGGGAGAGCGAGACCGATGCTGACACTCTGCTTTCCGTCTGGATGGCCGTATTCGAGGAAGTTGCGGCGGACTTCTTCATCGGTGAGGGTCTTATATGCTTTTGTGAGTTTGATAAAGTATTCATTAGCGTCGTCAATTGTCTGGCCCTCTGCTAGCTTTACGGTGTCTGGGTGACTATACGAGGGTATATTAGAGGCGAAAGGATGAATATGAGAATCGTTTCTGACAATTTGAGCGAGAGCTTCTTGTAGTGTTTCTTTATTTGCTTCTCGGTTGTACTCTAGAGGGAAATATATGAGCACAATAGGTCGCAGATGAGTTCTATAACGTACCGGGCTTATGCCGAGGATTGCGAAGGGGTCATAGACAATCGACGTGGTCTTCGTGGTCACGACGACATATAGGACGGCAAAGAAGAGGCCCCAGCCGGCAATTGTGAAGAGGGCTCTGTAAGAGTGATTGAGCGTAGTTAGAGCTAAGTACCTTGTCTCCATTTCACCAGTGTACAAACTTTGTAGAGAGGCCAGCGAAGGGCGACTTGCTGGCAGACTTTGCGAGCTGTTGTCTATGGTTGATGCACTCTGAGCATTCACATCCCTTTCCACTACTCTTTGGACCTAAAACAAGCTTCCATGAGCCCCGGGCCACTCGCTGGCGCCTTGGTTTGCCATTTAGACGCACCGTTCTGGGATCGGAAGGAGAGGGAGAGGGGAATGAGGATAAGAATGAGGATAGTGAGTAGGAAATACGCTGCGAGCGACCCCTCATAGTTGTACTCCGCCATGGCCAATGATGGGGAATGGGTCCAAATGATGCTACGCCACGTCGCGAATCCGGGACAACTACCCGCTGGGTTACAAATATCACCAAATATTGCTACTAATTCCAAATGCTATTTCCAATATTAAGAAGCTATCTGTGATGTACTCGGTTTGCCCTCTAGCCTTCGTACCTATACCCCCCGTCATCAGACTGCCCTGGCGGCAGATGAGAGCGCGACGCACCGATAAGTCACCATTGCATCAACGCGATGGAAGTCTGTGTTAAACGACCGTAGCTTGACCTGGCCCGAACACGCGTCAGTCCACTCGAATGAATCCAGGGCGGAGGCGCTGCGCGTCGAACACGCGCCAACGCCATCTCCGATCCGCGTTCTGTCAGTGTACGCACCTGCTGGCTGAGACCGGCTTCAATGGCCATCGGATCCGTGTCGAGCCACTCTTGCTCGGGCACATCCGCGCTGTCCTTGGTGTACACGAGAATGTTGAACACAGTCGGCTCGTAGACCAGTGGTAGGAAGGTGACCGAGGCCACGATTTGCTTGATGATGTGTCGTATCTCCTTTTGGATTTCCGCCTCGGGCTTCGGGGGTGCACTGCAGGCTGGTTAGAATTGGTGGGTGGAAAGCGGGGCGGGCACGTACGGTTCCGAACCTTGCTCCTGGGGAGCGACGAGGTCGACAGTAAAAGTCCAACGCTCGAGTGGGGTGCGGGTGTCCTTTGAGAGGAGGACCAGGACGAGTTGGGTGACGTTTCCTTTGAGCAGCCAGACTGGAATTGCAGCATTAGAAGTGGAATGTGCTGTGTAAGTAAGTATACACACTATTTACTTGTTTGAGGATGCGGTCGAGATACGATTCGAGCGCTGGGTTTTCTGTGAGCATGACTGTCTGGCCATACTTTTTGACCATTTTAAAGCCATCTGCTGGGTATACACCACGCTGGAAGAGGATGCTACGCGTCGCCGTGTCTGGTCAACAAGCCAGTTGTGGCGGGGATTTTGGGAAAGGGATCGGGTTTCTGACCTGTTTACTGCAAATTTGAAGAAATCCGTTACGATAGCAGTTGACCCCTTGAGCGTAATTGGTTTCTGGGCTGTCTTGGACATTACCGCTGGGGTGGCTTGGGAGCTGAGTTTTAATTTGTTTACCCTCCTTATTGGAGCCCGCCACCCGCCACCCCCACCACCGCTTGGGCCGTGAGCAGCGATGGCCCCTCCAAACTGCCATCCTCTCGTCCAGTTTACAGACAGGTCGGTCCTGTTCGTCCTCGTCGTCCCCGGGAAGCTAAGCCGAGTCGCGTGCCTCGTCTCTGCAGGCTCTTCTTCACCTCGTGGAGAGGCCCAGCTCCTCCCCAGCATACCATCAACTCTGCTATCCAAGGCCCCGAGGACCATCCACCCATAAAGCGGCCCATCGCGCCAGTCGACAACCAGCACGCGAAATACTACTTCTTTACCGTCGACAACCAGCTCACCTATCTCTCTTTTTTCGAAGACTGGGGTCCGTACAACCTCGCCAACGTATTCCGCGCCTGCATCCTCTTCCACGAACTCCTCCAGGCAAGTCTCGGTCTACCACCTTTAACTAGCCAGCACCCTCACACGTTTCATAGGACAAGGACAACGCAGAACACAGAATTGTCCTCTACTCGTCAGATGACCCACGTAAAAAGGCAAACGCAGCCCTTCTGCTCGCCCTCTACGTCCAAATCGTTCTCCGCCGACCCCCATGGGAGGCCTTCCACCCTCTCGCAGATATGGAGCTCATGCCCTTCCGAGACGCCGGTCGAGCACGTCCCGACTTTAATCTCAGTATACAAGACTGCCTTTGGGGCGTCTGGAAGGCCATGCAGAATGGTCTCTGCAACATGAACGAGTTTTCCGTCGATGAATACGAATACTATGAAAAGGTAGAAAACGGAGACTGGAACTGGATCACTCCTGGCTTTATCGCCTTTGCCTCACCCGTCGACAACGCATGGATCGCAAAGCAGAATGGTGACAAGTCGATCAAGCACTCGGCACTCCAAAGGCGTCTCCCCACGCCCTTCCAGAACTGCCTTGACTATTTCGAGAAGAAGCACGTCAAGATAGTCGTCCGACTCAACCAGCCCCTCTACGATAGACAGGTCTTCCTGGATCGCGGTATCGACCATATGGAGCTCTATTTTGACGATGGCACAAACCCCACCGACGAAATCGTTCGCACCTTTATCAACATGGCCGACGCAGTTATTTCCAAAGGCGGTACGATAAATGAATTGGAGGGCGTGAAATGATGCTGAGTTGATTGCAGGGGTTGTCGCTGTACATTGCAAGGCTGGCCTGGGACGTACTGGTACTCTCATTGGAGCGTATCTCATTTGGAAGTACGGTTTCACTGCCAATGAGGCCATTGCTTTTATGCGCATTGTCCGACCTGGCAGTGTGGTTGGACCGCAGCAGGTGCGGGCAGACCATTATACTCATTACCTGGGTACTAACCTGTCACAGCATTACATGTACCTGAAGCAGCTCGAGTGGAATAAGTGGGCCGCTGCCGACGAAGTCCGTCGAGCCGTTGAAAACCAGGCGGAAGAAAATGGCCGTGTTACGCCCGACATGCAGATCGACAGGATACCGCCAGTGACCCCCTCGCGCCACGTTCTGGCGACTACTGCGGCCGTTCAGGAGATCGCCAACCCACCACAACCCCGCAAAACACCCCGTAACAAGCGCACGGCTGCTGACGATATGATGGGTGTGGACGTACCCGCTCTAAATCTCCCCTTGAATGAAGAGGAGCGCGACTACAGTGGCCCACTGCTGACCTCGCCGATGAAGCCTCTTTCGGGACCCACGCCGACACGCCGACCTGTGTCCCGTGTTTCTGCCAATGGACCTACCGCCGTAGCCGCAGGCTCGTCAAGTACGCTGAGTGGAAGGCAGACGCGCTCAGTGACAAAGGCATCAGCGGCGGCTGCCGCTCCAACTACCAGATCGGCCGCAGCAATCCCTGGAGGACGAATTCCTCGTCTAACACGTGCAAAGGATACAGAGTCCGCTCTATCCGGCCCAATGACTACGCGCTCACGAGCGGCAGGCAAACCCCTTCCGCCGGAGACACCTTCGCGTTTGCCCAAGCCGCGTATCCCCGCCAAACGCACTTATGTCACGCTCGAGATGGACAGCGGGAATGAGTCGGGGCCGACAGAGGGCACCCGAGCACCAGTTGCAAACGGGCGCGCTGGTGCGTCTAGTCCGACGGGGAGGTCCACACGGCGGAAGAGCGCGGGTACTAAGCTTAAGCTCGTTGAAGACCCATCTGCGTCGACTGAGTGGGTCAGCTCACAGGAGGCTGTGGCGGTCGTCGAACCTGCTGCAAAAGGCGGGCGACCGTCGCTTCGTAATGTCAGGCGACGACGGAGCTCCTTTAGCTCTGCTGATGTTGTAGCATAGGCGATGGACTCTTCGATTTCTGTGTCTTACTCTGGCTTGACGCATCCCACATCTTATCACATCAACCACACACCAGTCCTCAGTCTCATTCAAGGTTTTCACGGCACTCCAACTTCACCCTCTTTGCTAGCAATCTCCGTCACGCCCCTCTCCCAATCAGCCGTCTGGTTTACGCACGCTCTCCCGTTAGCATGATCTGTGTCCCGTATATAGCGTTAACACTCTGAGAAATGTGTAACTTTACCACCAGCGTTCAAACATTAGTGCATGCATATTCGCTTTACATCAACTCCAGCAATACTTAGTTGCATTCAAGCGAGGAAAAGAGCTAGATAATACATTATGGAGCCCGAGCTAAATAAACCTACAGACCAGAAGGGAACCGAGGCTGAGTTGCATTTCGTAGAGAAGGAGCAAGCGCGTGGGTATAGGCGAAACAGGATGGGATTGGGTCAACTGGGAATGGCGGGGGGTTGCCTGGGACTGCCAGCCGGAGGCTTAGGACCAGTCAGGCTGAGGCCAATACGTGCGAGGGCACCTTTGTCGATTACTGGGCGTGTATGAGGGCGTTCTTGGGATCGGGGTGGATGAGTGGTAGGTTTCTCATGACGAGGGCCGGACGAAGTGGCTGTTTGTTGAGTGGGTGGGGCCACTGCTGCCGCTGCTGCTTGTTGACGGCGTTGGACATTGGCGGGGTGGAATGGGAGGTGAGTGAGATGATGAGCATGCCCCCGTCCTCTCCCACGCCCCCTCCCGCGATTGGGGTATGGAGCACGAGAGTCGGGTTCAGAGGACATTCCAGACAGACGGACGTCCTTGTCGGATGTAGGAGGTTCTAGAGTACTTGACTCTTGTTCTGAGGCAGGCGGTGGTGCTAGTCCAGATATACGCTCAAAAAGTGTCTTGCGTTTTGTGCTGCCTTCCTGAGTTGGGGTTAGAGGTTGGTCGAGTCCCCCAGGCTCTCTTGGCTCTCTCTTGTCCTTCCGCTTGGGTTTCGGTTTCGAAGATTGCCTTTGATCATACGACGTTTCCTCCGTGGTTTTGGCTTGTTCCGTTGACACCGTGTTGGTGGCTGCAGTTGCATCAGCAACCGGGTCTTGACTGTCAGAGGGAACAGATTCATGCTTGGGGTGTTCTGGTAGAGCGGGTTCCTCCTCCTTGACGCTTTGCATCTGATCCACTACAATGCCCGATTTGGGGACGGCCCACTGCGACAAGTCTGGCAGGCTCTCCGGATCTTCCTCCTCGTCAGCCCAGTCGAGGCCCATGGCGGGGACATAGCGCGAGTCGACGGAGCTATTCTTCGAATGCGTAGCAAGTGCTTTGACCTTATTAACGAGGACGTCGGCATCGAGCCCAGGCCCCGCTAAATGGGGAGGGACCTCCTTCATTGCAGCAGACTTGGGTGGGTCGGGCGCGGCGGGAGGGGGATGATTCCCGGATGTTCCACGTGATGCATTTGACTTTCGACGTGGCTGCCCTCGCGACCCATTCGAGCTAGGCGCGGATGTTTGGGCTACTAGTACACTTGACGCTGAAACGGGAGTCGAAGCAGACTCGTCTGCTGGAATATCCTGACCAGCAGTAGAGTGGCTCACGGATTGTGAGGCCCCGTCCCGTTCGCTGCTCGCGCCGTTGGTGAACCTTCCTCGGCCATGTCCTCGGTTAGCCCGCCCTCCTCGTCCACGTCCTCGGCTTCTGCCCCGACCACGCCCGTTGGAATTGTCGGTCACGGGCGAAATCCCTTCAGAGCTCATTTGTGTATGTCCGCACTAAGTCTGCAAAGGACCGAATAGATCACTTCAGCGAAAGGCCTGAGGCCTGCACGACAAGCGGATGACAAACACAAATGATCACAGATATTCGGGAAATTGTTAGAAGAAGAAGAAGAAGAGGGATGTATCGCACTGGCTGGGTGAATGCTGAGCTGAGGATAACGTGGGTCCAAGATATAATAACCACCTGTCACCAAGAGCTCAAGTATCTGCCTCAGAAGTGAAGTATGCTAGTTCAAGTCCCATAGCTTTGATCGGCTCAGATCGGTTAGCCAGGTTTGAGACTACGCCCAGGCCCACAAGGACTTTTCGCAGTCTACCCTCCCAAAGTAGTGAGGCAGTCTTCGAGGCATTCAAGTCAGCACCCTGAACATACGATACAAGGGCACGCTTACCTGGTTTGTTGATACGCTAGCTTTGAGTACACCCTGCACTTTTCGTGGTTCGTCGATCATGTCGAGCAACGCTGGAGGGTCGCTCGCGTTCTGCCGCGGTCGTATCCACCACTCCGTTCCCATCGACCATTCGCTCTCGTAGCTGTAGACATTGAAATTGAAACGCGAGCAGAGTGCCAAATCCCGTGAAACTCGGGAGGCGTAGGCTGTTTGGATATGCCCCAGGAGCGGGTTGAGGATTGCAGTGATGGTAGTTGGGGGCTGGGGATGATACTCCTGAGGTGCACCAGGCGTCGACTGTGCAGACGGCGGCGTCGCATCTGGTACGGTCGTAAAACGCAGAGCAGTTGTAACTACGACGCGTCAGTGAGTTCCTGTAAGTGGTGATCCGGGATAACCCACTCCCTCCGCTCTTGTCCCGTAAACTAAAAAGGACCTCCGCGCCAGCGCTGAGCCTCCCCTTCAGTCCGCCATTCATCGCATCGTCTTCATCTACTCGCTTGGTTGGAAGTGCCAGAGTTTCGGACTTATCTTCTCCTGCACCTCTTCCAAAATTGTAGAGTATTTGACCACCCCACATACCGTTCTTGGCATTGTACGTGAGCTCTGAACCCCATTTACCGCGGTCATGCTGGAGACTGAAGGAGATATGACTGTCATCGGGATAATCCCCTTTCTTTGCCTTTCTGTTAGTCGACTGTAGCCCTAATTCCGATCTCAGCGCCACGGCGAACTGGGTGGAAGGTCCAATCCGAGTGGAATAGAGACCGTCGAGCGTTCCTGATGGCACGTACAACCTGCCATATAATAGATAGTCTACACAGGGATAAGTTCGATGCTACTGGGACCGTAGAGGGGGAGAGTTACGCCTTGGTATGTCAATGCGCTCGCCGCCGAGCCACGTCTCATCACCGGGGAGTTCTGGAGGCTTCGGTCTATCATGTATTTTGAAGCCAGAGACAACATCCTTGAATTCTGCATTCGCAGAACTTTGGATGTCGAGGTCGCATGATGTAAAGATGTATCCGAGTGAGCCATGGAGGGACGGGAGGGCATTAAGAGAGTAGGTGGTATTAAATAAGCTGTTTGGAGACTTGGAGACATGAAAATGAAGTCCTTGTGGGACCTCGAAATCGAGAATGGCTACGAATGAGATCAGGAAGAGCCAGAACGAAGAGACAGAGCGGGCAACCTTTTGCAGAGTATGTCAAATTCGAATAGCGGTTATCATCGTTCCAGTCTGTTGCACGATGATACCGTCTCTGCACATATGACGCAAACGGCAGCATCCAGTCCGGAATGAAACTTGATTCAATCCTGATAAATAAAAAAAGTAGGGATGTTCACTAGCACTCAGCTGGCTACACATACACAATAACGTCAAACTATACCATCCTCCGGGTAATCCCCCAAAATCCCTCAACTCAGAAGTAAACTACAGGTCCAACCACTTCACCGGCCCCTACCACCACGACCGCCACCCCGAGGATACCCACCACGTCCGTATCCATTAAAAGGAGGCCTGTGGCTATCACCGCCGCGATACCCGTTACTATGTGACTCCGACCAATACCCATGGCCATTATCGGCTCGGCCATATGTTGGGGCACCACGGCCACCGCCTGCCCGCATACTGTCATGATGGTATGACGAACCACGACCAGGATAGCCATCCCGCCTGGTGCTGTCTCCTGGCGGCCCACCACGCCCCCGTCCTCGCCCTCCTCTCTGGACGTGCTCGTAATCCGACGAATCAAGGACTCGAGGCGGATGCTTCACGCCACGAAGTAAGTGAGATCGGTGAGGTACCCGCTGGTTTGGGAAGAAGTAGAATGCGGAAATGGAACGGTCGTTTTCGATGTCCATTAGACCGACAGAAGTCAGAGGACTGACGAATGTAGAACCAGGCACACATTCTGGGTTCGCCAACAACGAACCGGAGAGAGAACTACGTTGCGAATCAATAGCAATAGCCTGAAGGGTTGCGTGTCAGAGGCTCTCAAAGACGTACTTCCTAACTCGCCGCGCACCTCACTACCTCTGCGTTTACCATATAATGCACATATAAAGTCAAAGAGTGGGTGATGCTCAGAGACAAAGAGAATATCGTTGCCCCCGCTATTGCGTCGCTTCTCTTCTTCGGTGGCTTGTGCATAGTAGGGCTGCATTGCCCCTAAGAGACGGTTCTCATCTATAAATGGCAATAGCGCGACTCCTTGCCAAGCCATGCGCTTGCCGTTCATGTCGATCTCAAATGTCGTTGGATAGAAATCGATGATAGGCGAATCTTCGCCAATCATGAGCTTTTGTAGCTCCGCCGGTACGTGGAAACGACTGGTGAGAAAGAGTTTAGTTTAGCTTCGTCGAAGAGTTCCTAGACTCACCTCGCGGCGGGGAATACGCCCATCAATTGTTCGAAAGGCTTGAATGGTTTACCAATATCAAATTTGATGGCCATCTTGTCCATGTCCTTAAAGTCTGAAGCAAATGGTGCGAAGTGGTAGGGATAGTACCATTGCCAGGATGGTGTCTGAAGATTGGTCAGCCAACGAAAAGTAGAGAAAAATATGGAGGCTTTCGTACCCCCTGGAAGTAGTAGCGAAGCACCCAGGAAAGCCCTTCGATGTAATGCGTCGTGATTCTGAAAGTAGGTTTGTGAGCGAGCTCTGGCTATCTACAAACACACTGACTTCTTCCGTAGCTCATCATCACTGGCTTCAGCACCGAACTTCTGCCGATAGTATCGCTCCTTGTAGCCGGACTCCCATAATCTATTGACTGGTTAGCATCGTGTAGAGGCAGACAACATACCCAACATACCTGACGGAATCAACCTGTTCAACTGACCCATCAGCGTTGACCTTGAGGGCAAGTGGATTGCCAGATTCCTCCGCCGCATCATCGCTCAAACTCTCCTCATCCTCCATCTCGTCTCGCTTCCTCTTAAGTCCGCGAGGGGTAGCGACATCTTTACCCCCATTCTCCCTTTCATTTACTTCCATGGAGAGATCAGCCTCTGCAGGGATGCGAGCTGGTTCACCCAAGTCGGCCACTGGTGGAGCTGGTGCCTCGTCGTCTTCCACGTCCATGTCAGCTTCTTCATCGTCATTTGAGGTGCTGCTCTCGACCATAGACATTGTCGATACCTCTGCCGATACCCCGACAGGGACTACAGGCGCTGGGTCGGATGGCAGAGTGTCGGCCATTAAGTTGCCCTTTAGCGCAGCGGCAGCTTTCAAATTGGCTGCTCGGATTGATGCTCGCGTTGCAGTCGCATCCCCTTCTTGCTCCATCACCGAGAGTGCAAACGCCCGCAGAGTCTCTGCCTCGTTTTGGGTGCTTGAGTCTGGTCCAGGTGGGGGGTTTAGTTGAGAACTACCCAGGTCGACGCCGTTCTCTCCTTCGACTCGCTTCCGCTTTGCATTTCGTTCGGCAACTAAATGGTAACCAACTGTGAGTAGAGTGGAACAACGAGTGTTAGTCCTACATGCCTTCTTTTCTGCGCTGGAATATCTCATCTTCCCGCTGTGCAAGTGCGTCCAACATAACCTGCGCGCGCTTCAAGTCCATGCTCCCATTGTTGGTAAGGAACCCGCCCATTCGTGGAAGTTCCCGCTTCCAGATGCTTACAAGCATGTCAACGGCACCTTCTCTGATCTCCAAAGACGGGAGATGGGGCAAGAAATCATTCCCGACGAAAAAAATGAGCAGAATCCAGTCATCAATAGCACGCTCAAAGTCGAACGGGAAAGGCGTGCGGATGTCTAGCTCCATTTCGAGGTACTCGCGCAGGGTGCAGACATCCAGGAAGATGAATCTCTTTTTCTCAGGGCTCGATTTATCCGCAGGCTTTTCGAGCATCTCGTTCGTGCATTGCGCCTGGAAATGGCCTTCCTGTCCACACTTCTTGCAGGCAGTCTTGTTCTCTTGGCCAAAGACGTCCTCTCGCAGCACTCGGAAGTACGGCTCATGAGTGGCTAGGGAAAGCATGATGAGGTCCGCATCCTTGATGATAGATTTAGCAATTGTCAAAGAAGCTTTGGAGTGACTGACCAGCCCATAAATTACGTGTTGGGTATTCGGGTTGTAGTATGGAGTTACTCGTTGCCGCCGAATGAAGTCCATGATCTTGTGTTCACCCTCTCCGGGCACGCTAGCATCAGATAGTATGACCTGTAACTGTTTCAATTCGGTTAGTTATTGTACCTCTGAAAGCAAGCACTCTTCATCACGTTTTTCCATCCTGGATCAGAGTTCATCTTTTGCGCTACCCAGTAACGGAGAGATTCAGCCAAGAGGTCCATAAATGGTGTTCCTATTACAAAACGGTCAGTTATGTTGACATCCCACCGTGTTGACAGACCTGGAGTGATGGCATTGGAGTCCCAAGACTTCTTGTTCTTTGTCTCCTCACTGACCGGCTTTCCTAGTGCTATTTTCCAAACGCTAGTAAGGAAGCACTAAAACCCTGAGATCACGCTGACCTTCGAACATGGCAATAGCCTCCTTGCGTTGTTCCTCTTTCTCCTTTGCTTCCTGTGCAGACCTAAAACGTCGAGACCGCTGTTGGTTCATCTTGGCACGAGGAGCGACACCATCTGGGGGCTCTTTCGTTGAGTTGACGTGAAGCGCTACGACAAGTCCATACCTATGGCCATAAAGAGAAGTTTTCGGGGACGAATCATATTGATAATACGTTCTGTATAGTTGAAGATTTCAACCATCATGTCTTCTTCCGTCTCAGGTGCTGGTTTGCCCTCGGGGTGCGTGCATGGATGGACCTAAGACAGTCAGTAAGAGGGACGGTAGTTGGGCTGTGAAGATACTTGCAATCCCGTTCATATCGAGATAGAGGTTGTCGAACTCGACGTCATTTGGGTTTGGGTTTGAAATGTCCACCGGTACTACGATTTCGTTACCGTCGTCGTCCTGCATCTTGATTGGCTCATCTTCTGCGACATCTCTGACTAATTGCGCGTTGTTAGAAATACATGTTCAGTGACCCAGCGTGCTGAATGGCAGGCCCACCAATTTTTGGGTACTTCCTACTGAGCCACCTGAAGAGGGCTGGAACTCCCTGTACGGTGGATATGAGTACGTGAACCACCCGACATGCAACGACTATTGTATTGCACGGCTGCGACAGCTTACCATAATGACCTGTGGTGGCCAAGGTTCAAGATTTGTCTTTAGGACTCTTGGACCCCGACATTGCAGCTGTGAAGGATTGGACCTTGTACGCTAGGGAGAAGTACTACAAGGACGGCATTGTAAGGCTTGAGAGCTCCTGCGCGTTGGCTCCACACTCTGCTGCAAACCGCAGACTCCGCTCTTCTGTGAGGCGGCGCTTTGCTCTCCACATCCACCAGCTGCAACCCGGCATCGTCACAGCCTGTAAACAGCACCAAAAGACCCCGTCTTTTTCCATTCTCAAACCCGATGAGCCGTGTTCCAAAGGCTCAAGACGTCCTTGTCTCCCCCGCATCTCTTGCAACCCCCCAACTCAGACTATGGCAACAGCCAGTCGCGCTAGGGGGTGCATTTACTCAGTCGATCGATGCTCAGTCAGTCCCTCGCCAACAGGCCGACGAGACTCTACTCCTCCCTCCACCAAACGACAGAGGCAGGCTATTCCGCGCATTTTCTATGCCCCTTCCGTCACAACTCGGCCACCTTAATCGCCCTCATCGTTCTCTCTCACCCCATCACTCTCCATGCGTCTCTACTCCACCAGCACCCACATCTCCGTCGACAGAACTCGCACAGGAACTCGCAGACTCGGTCCAGATGGCTATCCAAATTTTGCTACAGATCTCTCCCCCTCAACTTCTTGACCCTGCAAAAGAGCAGTACTCCGCCTGTGCTCTCCAAATTCCGACTCCCTCTATCTCAGCTCTCCTCACCTCTATGAAGAACCTCAACTACATGTCCAAGCATATGTCTTCCTTTTTCTCTCCCTCTGTAGAAACGCCGACGCACAATGGCACCGCCCAAGATGAGTTTGACATCGGCGAAATGCTTCAAAGCGTCGGAGATGCACTTAGTGGGATTGCCGCCGAGACAGGTGTGGAACTTGTTCTTTTCCATAGTGATGTATCCATGAAGCATGTTGCCGTGCGAGGTGACGAATGTGGTATATTATATAGTCTCTCGCACGTAAGCGTGAACCGTATTCTCGTGGCTCAGCGGTTTGACCTCGTTTCTAGATTATACGTCAAGTCATATCAGTATCAAATCCACGCGACGTGGTCGAAATAGGCCTTCAACTTTCGGCACCCCACGACTCCTCACCTGATCCACTCGCACGTAACTCGCCCCAGGTCCCCGAAAATGGACCTCTTATCGGAATATTTGAGGTGACGCATAAGCCATACACCGCTGAGGGTGAGACAGAAACACCTGCTCCTAACTTCCAGACGAGAACGCTTCAACGATTACTCAGCCATATCAATGGGCAACTTGACTCAGCTACAACCACAGGCGGGGCGTCATCCTATAGACTCTCTCTACAACTACAACGTGGTTTTCCCATCCTCGAACCAAAGAAACTCTCAGA
>Ga0307513_10003639_pt1 | contig 20849 bp, 18 predicted proteins | sample 15_EM_MG_FD_202174 | JGI IMG/M metagenome (GOLD analysis project Ga0307513, IMG submission 202174) | Populus trichocarpa ectomycorrhiza microbial communities from riparian zone in the Pacific Northwest, United States - 15_EM | ecosystem: Host-associated > Plants > Roots > Unclassified | place...
TCTCGTCACGCAGGAGCACGATGTCCGGATGGCGATAGAGGGCGTTGGAATCGAACGACACCTTGGCGTCGAGGACGCGCAGCTGATCGTCGGCGGTGACGATCAGCGGATTGATCTCCAGCATCGCCATGTCCTTGGCGACGAAGGCCGCATAGAGCTGGCCGAGCAGCTTGGCGGCCTGTTTGGCGAGGTCGCCCTTGAGGCCCAGCGAGCCGGCCAGGGTGCGGCCGTGGTGGGCCCAGACGCCGGTGGCGGGATCTATGGAGAAGGTGTGGATCTTGTCGGGGGTCGAGTGGGCGACCTCCTCGATGTCCATGCCGCCTTCGGTGGAGGCGACCACCGAGACCCGGCTCGTCTCGCGATCGACCAGCAGCGACAGGTAGAATTCCTTGGCGATGGCGGCGCCTTCCTCGATGTAGAGGCGGTTCACCTGCTTGCCCTTGGGGCCCGTCTGGTGCGTGACCAGCACCCGGCCCAGCATCTCGGCGGCGTTGGTCTTCACGTCTTCGACGGACTTGACCACGCGGACGCCGCCCTTGGCGTCGGGGCCGAGGCCTTCGAAGCGGCCCTTGCCGCGGCCGCCGGCGTGGATCTGGGACTTCACGACGAAGACCGGACCCCCCAGCTGCTCGGCGGCCTTGACGGCCTCGTCGACGGTGAAGGCCGGATAGCCCCGGGGGACCGCCACGCCGAACTCGGCAAGGACAGCTTTGGCTTGGTGTTCGTGGATGTTCATGAGGCCTGGGGCGCACGCTTTTGGGATGGCCGTGCCTCGGCGGCAGGCGGGGCGGTTATAGGCGCCGCTCCCAGCGATGACAACCGCGTGAGATCGCTAAATGAAGCTCACCTTGGGGGAGCCGCCGGGGCTCAGCCGACGCCCTCGAAGGCCGCGGTCGCGCGCCGCTCCAGCTTGCCCCAGCCGACGCGGGCGCCGTGCAGGGCCGCGTCGATCGACTTCACCACCACGTAGTACATGAGCTGGCGGTAGCCGAAACGCTGGACCGGCATCCAGATCAGGTCGGCCCAGGGCGCGCGCCGCTCCAGCGCCATGCCGAGCGCCCCGGCCGAGAGGTCGAGGAAAATGAAGGCCGCCCAGTAGGCGAGCGGCCGCACCAGGTCGTCCGCCGACCACTCCAGCGGATGGTAGTGGAAACTGTAGAGGCTGGAGACCAGGCCCCAGACGATGGCCAGGTCCACCAGGGGGGCGACCGCGGTCAGCACGATCTGGAAGAGCCAGATCTGCGGCAGGGCCACGAAGCCCAGCACCGGATGCTTCACGTCGAAGGTCGCCGCGCGATGCTTCCAGATGCATTGCAGGGTGCCGAAGGACCAGCGAAACCGCTGCTTCAGCAAGCCCCCGATGGTGTCCGGCGCCTCGGTATAGGCCCGCGCCTCGGGATCGAACTCCACCCGCCAGCCGGCCCGCTGCACGGCGATCGTCAGGTCCTGGTCCTCGGCGAGGGTGTCGGCCGGATAGCCGCCCAGGAGGTCGAGGGCCGCGCGCCGCCAGGCCCCGACCGCGCCCGGGACCACGGTGACCGCGCCCAGGGTGGCGAGCGCCCGGCGCTCCAGGTTCTGGGCGGTGATATATTCCAGCGCCTGCCAGCGGGTGATCAGGTTGCCGCGATTGCCGACCAGGGCGTTGCCGGCGACGGCGCCGACCGCGGGATCGGCGAACCAGCGGACCAGCTTCGCCAGGGTGTCGGGCGGGAAGAGGGTGTCGGCGTCGAGCGCCACCACCACCTCGCCGTGCGCACGCTCCAGGCCGCGGTTCAGCGCGCGCGCCTTGCCGCCGTTCTCGAAGGTCATCAGCGTGACCCGTGGCTCGTCCTTGAAGGCCTTGCGCACCACCGCGGCGGTGGCGTCCTTCGAGCCGTCGTCCAACACCAGGATCTCGAGGTTCTTCCAGTTGGAACCCAGGATCCGTCGCACGGAGGACTCGATCACCTTCTCCTCGTTGAAGCAGGGGATCAGGACGCTGATCAGCGCGCCGTTGGCCTGGTCCGGCATGGGCGGCGTGCGCGCCTCGATCCGGAAGCGATGGACCAGCGCCAGCACCCCCAGCACCAGCAGGCGCGCGACGCCGAGCGCAATGGCGGCGATGAACAGGAACTCCAGCGCGTCGTCGACCGTGTGGAAGAAGCCGAAGCCGACGCGGTCGAGCAGCAACGCGGGCGCCGAGCGGGCGGCCGGCGGCATGGCCTGGGCCGACGTCATGCCGGCGAGATCGCCGATGGTCACCAGCCGGTAGCCGTGGGCCCGCAGCTCATCGATCAGCACCGGCAGGGCCTCGACCGTGCGGCTGCGGTCGCCGCCCGAGTCGTGCAACAGCACCACCTGACCCTGGCGGACCGTATCGTCGAGGCGATCAAGCGTGCGCGAGACGATCAGCTTGGCGTCGGGCTTCTTCCAGTCGTCAGGATCGATCCGCAGGCCGACGGTGAGGTAGCCCTGGGCCTGGGCCGCCATCAGCGGCGCCACCTCCCGCGGCGTTGACGGCTCGGCGTCGCCGAAGAACGGCGGCCTGAGCAGCCGCATGGAGCGGCCGGTGATGGTCTCGAAGAGCCGCTGGGTGGCCGACAGCTCGACGGAGGTCTGGGCCGGGGAAATCTCGCTGATATTGGGATGGGTCCAGGTGTGGTTGCCCACGTCGTGGCCTTCGCGCACCTCGCGGGCGACCAGGCCCGGGAAGGCGGACATGTTCTTGCCGATCACGAAGAAGGTCGCGGGCGCGTGCTTGGCCTTCAGGATGTCGAGGATCTTCGGCGTCCAGCGCCCGTCAGGACCATCATCGAACGTGAGGGCCACCCAGCCCGGATGCGCGCCGTAGCGCTGCACCACATAGGATGTGGGCATGACCCGGTAGGCCTCGCCGTCGATGAGGCCGGTGTCCGGATCGGTGGTCATGGTGCGGCGGCCGGGTGTGGGCGTGTCCTCCACCCGCAGGACCTCGCCGGTTCCGTCGAAATTGACGTCCTCGCCCGGCTGCAACACGTCGAGGCCGGTGGCGCGGACCTGCCCCCAGGGGTGACGCATCAGCTTCCAGAGGAGCGGGTCCTCGCCCCCCATCCGCCAGATGGCGTAGCCCATCGGCCTGAAGCCGTCGGCGACCTTCATCTGGTTGTAGATCGTCGGCGCATCGAGGAACCAGACAGCGTGCCTGCGGCCGAGGTCGTCCTTGTAGCCATAGGTCGGGTTGAGCGAGCCCTCGTCCATCTGCGGCAGGGCGCCGGAGTCGTGCGCTGTCTGGGCCGCGTCGTTGAAGGTCATCGCCTCGGCGTGTCCGGGCTTGCCCTTTTCCGGCAGGGTCCAGTCGTAGCCGTAGTCGCCCAGCGCCAGCACGGTGTGCTTCGGATCCAGCTGGGCCATGCGTATGGCCAGTTCCTGCTCGAACCAGTCCTGACCGGCCACTGGCCCCGGATCGCCGCCGCCGTAATGCTGGTCGTAGGCCATCAGGACCACGGCGTCGGAGGCGGCCTGCAACCGCTTGAAGGGCCAGGTCTCGTCGTCAAAGGGCGCCGTGACCCAGACCTCGCGACCCAGCGGTTTCAGGGCCGCGCGGGCCTCAGCGATCAGGCCGGGATAGGCCTGGGCGCCGACCGTCGACAGGTTCTCCAGGTCGAACACATAGCCGGCAAAGCCCCGCTTCCGGGCGGCGGTGACGAGGTTGTCGATCAGGGCCTTGCGGGCAACAGGGTTCAACAGCAGCGCGTCGGCCATCGGCCCGTTCCAGACGCCGTCCTTGGCGTTGTGCACGCCGGGCAGGATCGACGGCGGCTTCTTGGCCTGGGCGATGATGGCGCGGGCCTGGGCGTCGAGGGTGATGTCGATGCCGCCCGCCGATCCGCGAAGCGCGATCCACTGGGGCGAGACGACGTCCAGATCGTTCACATGGTTGGCCAGCGAGGTGCGTGAGGTCTCGTCCCAGGAGGCGTAGAAGCCGATCGAGAGCGGCTGCGCGGCGGCGGCCGTCTGCAGGCCGCGCGGATGCGGAATGCGGGTCCAGTTCTGCCGTCCCCTCAGGTGGTGGGCGGTCTCCACGTGCAGGGCCTGCAGGATGTGCGGATCCTGCAGGGCGAGCGTCGGCAACCGCGGCGCGAAGGCCAGGGTCGCAAAGAAGGCGGCGATCAGCAGCGCCGCGACCGAGGCCACGAGGCCGCCGGTCAGCCGCATCAGCCGGGCGCGCTTCCCGGTGGGATCATGGAAGATGAGTTCGGCCATCGGCCTTGGTGGTCCCCGTCAGTCGTCCCTATGCGCGCCGAACTTGGCCGAAGCTTGGCATGCGGGCGCGGGTCCGCGCATCTTTTAGCCGAACAGCATCGTCCACATCGTGCGGCCTGGGATGAAGGCTATGAACAGGTTGATGGCGAACCCGCCATAGAAGAGGCCCATCATCGCGCGGCGGTGGCGGGCGACGTTGTGGCGTTTGGCCCAGATCACCGCCAACGGCAGGATGATCAGGGTCCAGCCGGTGAAGAGGTGCAGCAGGGACCATCGCCCATGGTTCAGGCTGGTGATGAACAGCGACGATCCGGCGACCACGGAAACCAGGCTGGCCCAGACCCACCCGGCGGTGCGGTGGAAGAGGCGGCCCTTGCGCACGGTCATCAGCGCTCCGCCAAGGACGAGGGCCGAAAGCGCGCCAGCTACATGCAGTTTCATGGCCAGGGGCAGGCTGTCCCAGAGCGCCATGTCGGGGGCGTGCAGGCGGGCGCGAGCGGCGATCCGCAGGATGTGGGGCCAGGCGCCGTTCAGCGAGAGGCCCAGGATCACCACCACCACCGCCATCGAGACAGCGAACCACCGGGCGAAGCCGCCGCGGGCCTTCACCGGCGTTTGCGAAACAGACGACATCCTTTATCTCCAGCTGTGCGCGGCCCCGCTTGGCCAGCGCATCTCCTGTCGGGTTTCTGGGGACCTCTTCGTCCATGGGCGAGCGCCGATACGCCGGATGACGCCTCCCGTTCGCGAAATCGCGGCCTCCGCCGCTCACGCTTCGCCAGTGATCAGGCCCGTGACCCCGCGGGCCGTCCTGAATGTGCTGGGGGTGGCGACCCTGGTGGGGGTGTTCATCAGCCTCTTCGGCCCCTTCGGGCAGGGGATCGAGGCCTATCTGAAGCATTTCGCGGCCAATCTGACGTTCAGCTGGACGGGATCGCTGCTGGGCCTTGTCAGCGTCCGCACCGTGGATCGTCGGATGGGCCGGGGGGTCTGGATCACCGGCCTGGGGGCGGGCCTGATGATGGCTCCGGCGCAGGGCCTTATCGTCTGGATGGGGATCAGCCTTCTGAACGGCGACTGGCTGCCGTCCAGCGCCGCGCCGGAACTGCTTTGGGACACCGCGCTCATCTGCGTCGGCTCGTGCTTCGCCGCGAGTCTGATCACCCGGCGGATGAAGGCCGGCCCCGCGCCGCGCCCGTCGGTGAAATTCCTGGAGCGCCTGCCGCTGAAGCTGCGCGGCGCCGAGGTCTGGGCGGTGGAGGCCGAGGACCACTATCTGCGGCTCCACACCTCGAAAGGCCAGGACCTGATCCTGCTGCGTCTGGCCGACGCCATCGCCGAACTCGAGGGGGTCGAGGGTGCGCAGGTGCACCGGTCATGGTGGGTGGCCCGCGACGCCATCGCCGCCGCCAAGCGCGGCGACGGGCGGGCCACCCTGACCCTCAGGGACGGCGCGGAGGTCCCGGTGAGCCGCACCTACGCGCGCATCCTGCGCGACCGGAGCTGGATCTAGGAAGCTTGAGCGTGAGCTGATACGCCGCAGGGCGAAAACAACCAGCGCAGGGATCCCTTAAGGGCCGAAGGCCCAGCGTCCCGCGATGTCAGAAAACGACGTTCAACGCGAGCCAATCCTGCCTGGCGCGCCCCCGCCGGGCCGGAGCGCGCCCGGACTGCTGGCCAAGCTCGCGGGGCCCAATCCGGCGTCCGGCGTCCCGGAAGCGCTGATCGAAATCCTGGATAGCGCCCCGATGGCGATGGTGCTTTTCGATCGCGATCTGCGCGTCATTCGGGCCAACGAACGCTGGGAATTCGACTTCAGGACGGGACCGAGTCGGCTGATCGGGCGCACCCTGTTCGACATAGACCCAGGTTCCCGGAAATGGGCCTCCCTGTATGAGAATTGCATGCGGGGCGAGCGGATGGTCTCCGACGGGATGGCTGTAGCGCTCGCGGACGGCCACATTGTGCAGGTGAGCTCGGTCACCGTTCCCTGGAAGCGGCTCGACGGGGACGTGGGCGGCCTCCTCGGCATGTACCGGCTGCGGGCTGACGAAGCTGCGGGTCAGTACGATCTCGCCAGGACCGAGCGCCGACTTGAGACAGCCATCCGGCTGAGCGGGATCCACGTCTGGGAGATGGACCACCGCACCAAGGCCATCTGGGGCATGGGACAGGAGGACCGGTTTACCGCGGGGTCGCGGGGCTTCCTCGATCTGGCCGAGGACAACTTGATCGGAATTCATCCCGACGACCGCGCCGGGGCGGCCGCCGTATTCGAGCGCGCGCGTCGCGAAGGAACGCCGCTGCGCGCGGAGGTGCGGCTCAACCGCCCCGGGCCCGAGATCTGGGCCTCTTGCGCCATGGCCGAATATTTCGATGAGGCCGGAGCCCTGCAGACCACGCTTGGCGTGATGCAGGACATCACCGACCGCAAACAGGCCGAGATCGCCCTCCTGGCGGCAAAGGAAGAGGCTGAAGCCGCCAACATCGCCAAGAGCGCGTTCCTGGCGACCATGAGCCATGAGATCCGTACACCGCTGAATGGGGTGCTGGGCATGGCGCAGGCGATGGCCGCCGGGGACCTGCCGTCGGCCCAGCGCGATCAGCTCAACGTGATTCAACAGTCGGGAGAGACCCTGCTCGCGATCCTCAACGACATGCTGGACCTGTCGAAGATCGAAGCGGGCAAGCTGGAGTTGGAGGAGATCGGTTTCGATCTCGCTGAGATCGCCCGCGGGGCCCACGCGACCTTCACGGCGCTGGCGAACAAGAAGGGACTGAGTTTCAGCCTCGATATCGATGCGCCCGACGGCGTCTACCGGGGCGACCCGACGCGGCTGCGGCAGATCCTGTACAACCTGATCTCCAATGCCCTGAAGTTCACCGAGACGGGCGAGATCCGGGTCAGGGTGGAGCACGACGGCGTGGACCTCGTGATTACCGTCACCGACACCGGCATCGGCATCCCCGAGGCGGCCAGGGCCGGGCTCTTCAACAGATTCACCCAGGCGGACACCTCCACCACCCGCAGGTTCGGCGGCACGGGACTTGGCCTGGCGATCTGCAAGCAGTTGGCGGATCTGATGGGCGGCTCGATCACCCTGACGAGCCGGGAAGGCCACGGCTCCGCCTTCGTGTTGCGCGCGCCCATCGCCCGGATCGGCGAAGCCAGGGGTCCGAACCCCGAGAAGCGGTCAGCACGGCGGGACGCCGCGATGTCGGAATTGCGTGTGCTGGCGGCAGAGGACAACGGCGTCAATCAGCTGGTCCTGAAGTCCTTGCTGCTTCAGATCGGGGTCAAGCCCCTGGTCGTGGACAACGGCGAACTGGCGATAAAGGCCTGGGAGGACAGCGACTGGGACCTCATCCTGATGGATATCCAGATGCCGGTGATGGACGGGGCGACAGCGACCCGCGCCATTCGCGCCCGCGAGGCGGAGTCCGGCCGCGCGCGCACGCCGATCGTCGCGCTCACCGCCAACGCCATGAGCCATCACGTGGCCGAATACCTCGCCTGCGGCATGGACGGACACGTCACCAAGCCCATTGACGCGCGCGCGCTCTTCGAGGCGCTCGACGCGGCGTTGGACGCCAAGGCTGAGGCCGGCGACCTGCGCGCCGCCTAGCCGCTGCGGCCGGCCCGCCACTGGTCCGCAGTCTGACCCCAGACGTCGCAGAGCATGTCCTCGTACGGGGCCGGCATGTTGGACTGGCGCAGGATCGTCGAGCCCAGCTTCCTGGCCACACCCTGCGAGGCGTGGTTCGCCGGCTCGATGGTGTGGATGATCTCATCCCAGCCCAGCACGTCCACGGCCCAGTCCATGCAGGCCAACGCCCCCTCGGTCGCATAGCCCTTGCCCCAGGTGTCGCGGGCGAGCGCCCAGCCGACCTCGGTCCCGGGCCAGCCCTCCGGCTGCCAGGGTCCCAGCCGGCCGATCCAGCGGCCGCTGGCCTTCTCGATCACCGAGAACATGGAAAAGCCGCGGATGGCCCAGGCGCCGGTGACCGAGCAGATGCCGCGCCAGGCCACGGACCGCGCCTGCGCGCCACCGATATGGCGCATGGTCTCCTCATCGGCGGCGAATTCCGCCCAGGCTTCGAAGTCCTGCGCTTCGGGCGCGCGCAGGATGAGGCGTTCTGTCTCAAGGATGGGGGCTAGCGTCACGGTCATATTTCGGGCTCAATTGGCTCGGGAGAGAGTCGGGGTGCTGGGCAAGCTTGACCGTGGGCGCGGTTGGCTGGCCATGGCGACCTGTTCGTCGGGGGATCCGGTTTGGTCAGGATCACTCATGGCGCAGCTTTCCTCTCCCGAAAAGTCCCCCTTCGCCGGCCGTCGGCTGCTGTTCGCCGGCGTCGCCGCCGCGGCCCTGATGGGTGTGGGCCTCGGGCTATGGGCCCGCCCCGCCACGAGCGAACGCCAATCGGCGCCGGCGCCGGCTGAGATGCCGGCGTCGGACGTCGGCCGGTCTCTCCAGATCGTGATCGACGACACCCCCGCCCCGCTGGGCAAGCCCATCGAGGTGCTGCCGGCCGACGGCCCGCCCCCGAGGGCCATGCTCCCGCCGGAGCGCCTGCCGCCCGAACCGATGGCGCCGGTCCGGCCGCTGGCCGGCTTTGTGCGGGTTCAGAGCGTGGCGCCGCGGGCCGCGGAGCCCACGCCGCCCAGGGTCGCCCCGAAGCCGGCCGCCAAAACCGCTCCGGCCAAGGCCGCCCCGCAGCCGAGGCCCGTGGCGAAGGCCAGGCCCGCACTCCAGCTGGCCAAGGCGCCGACGGTCAAGGCGAAGCCGCCCCGCATCGAAAAGGTGAAGCTGGTCGAGAAGCCCAGGCCGAAGCCGCCGGCGACGAAGATCGCCAGGTCCGCGCCCAGGCCCGCCAAGCCGGCAAAGGCCGATATCCGCCTCGCCAGGCTGGACCGCCATGAGAAACCGGCGCGCATCGAAAAGGCGCAGGCGCCGCGCCCGGCCAAGCCCGGCAAGCTCTCCGGCGTCGTCCATGCGATCGCGCGCGCCGCGCCGCGCAAGGCCGAACCGCCGGCGAAGCTGCAGATGGCCAAGGCCGAGCGCAAGGCGCCCAAGGCCGCCAGGCCGCGGGTCGAGAAGGCGGCGGTGAAGACGGCGAAGGCCAGGCCAATGGCCATACCGGCCAGGGCCGTTCCGGTCAGGGCGCTGGCGCCGGCCAAGGGCGCCGGGCCCCTGCGGCTCGCGAAATATACCCCGCGGACCGATCAGACCGTCAGCGACGCCGATCGGCAGATGAACCGCGCCTATTCCAATGCGCGGGCCGCGGGCGTGCCGGACTGGCAGCTGCGCCGCCAGCAGCAGCGCTGGGAAGCCGCCCGCGCCTCGGCCGCGCGTGAGGCGCCCTGGGCGGTGCACGACGTCTACCTGGCCCGCATCGCCGAGTTGCACGACCTGACCCGCGACGCCGAGGGGCCCGGCTACTAATCAGCGCCGTCGTTGCAACTGTAGAGTCCTCGAGGGGGTTAGGGCCGCCGAGGGACGCTGCAGAGAGACGTCGTGATGAGCCACTACGGCGAACCGTGGATGGGGACGAGCTACCGGAACGCACCGGTCGCCACAGCGCCGCGTGCGCCGAAGCCGGTTTTGTCGAGGCCCCTGGCGGGCGCCATCGCCGCCGCCGCGCTGATCGCAGCCCTCGGCGTGGCGGTGGGCCTGGCCGCCCAGCCGCGCCTCGGCCACACCACATTCAAGGGACCGGCCCACAAGCTCGCCATCGAGGTGGCGCGACCCAGGGTCATGCCGACGCCGAAGGCCGTGGGCCGCCTGGAGGTCCTGCCGCCGGACATGGTGCGCAACGCGCCGCGGGCCATGCCGCGCCCCGCAGCGGCAGCGGCGCTGGAGGCCGACCGGTTCGGCGACCAGCCCGAGCCCCCGTTCCCGAGCGCCTTCGACGAAGACCCGCCGAATTAGCCCATCATGTCCTTGACGGTGTCGCGCTCGCCGACCAGTTCGTCGTTGGTGATGGCGATCTTCGACTTGGCGAAATCGTCCATCTCGTAGCTGGTGATCACGTCGTAGCCGGTGGCGGTGGTCTTCACCGGCATGCCGGCCCAGACGCCGTCGGCGAAGCCGTAGCGGCCCTGGCTCTCGACCGCGATGGAGTGGATCGCGCCCGGCGTCACCAGGCTGTTCACATGGTCGACCAGGGCGTTGGCGGCCGAGGCGGCCGAGGAAACGCCGCGCGCCTCGATGATCGCCGCGCCGCGCTTGCCGACGGCCGGCAGGAAGTCGTTCTTCAGCCAGGCTTCGTCGCCGATCACCGAGGCCGCGTCCTTGCCGCCGATCTTGGCGTGGGTGAAGTCGGCGAACATGGTCGGGGAGTGGTTGCCGTAGATGAAGAGGTCCGAGACCTGCGAGATGTCGACGCCGGCCTTCTTGGCCAGCTGGGCGCGGCCGCGGTTCTCGTCCAGGCGGACCATGGCGGTGAAGCGGTCCTTGGACAGGCGCTTGGCCTGGCTGGCGGCGATCATCACGTTGGTGTTGCAGGGGTTGCCCACCACCGCCACGCGGCAGTCGTCGGCGGCCACCTTGTCGATGGACTGGCCCTGGGCGATGAAGATCTTGCCGTTGTCCTTCAAGAGGTCGGCGCGTTCCATGCCGGGGCCGCGCGGCTTGGAGCCGACCAGCAGGGCCCAGTTCACGTCCTTGAACGCCACGTCGGCGTCGCCGGTGAGCACCATGTCGCGCACCAGCGGGAAGGCGCAGTCGTCGATCTCCATAGCCACGCCCTTGAGCGCCTTCTGCGGGCCTTCGACGGGGATTTCGAGCAGTTGCAGGATCAGCGGCTGATCCTTGCCGAACATCTCGCCGGAGGCGATGCGGAACAGGAGCGCGTAGCCGATGTTGCCGGCGGCGCCGGTGACCGCGACGCGGATCGGGGACTTGCTCATGATACTGCTCCGTTGCTGCTGCGGCGGGTGCGTAGCCCAGAGGGGCGCGTGCGGCAATGCCGACCTGGAGAAACAGCCATGGCGCGGATCGCCGACGCGTGGTCAAGCTAACCTATGTTTCAATTGCATGACGCCTTCGTGGGCAGTTCGCATGCGCTCGGAGAGCTGGCGCTGAGCCATGTGCGCCTGCAGGGCGACGCGCGGTTCCCGTGGATCGTGCTGGTCCCCCGTATCGCCAATGCCCGGGAACTGGAGGACCTGGCCTCGGGTGAGCGCGACGTCCTGATGGAAGAAATCCTGCGGGCCGGCGAGGTGGTGCGCGCCGTGGGCCTGGCGCTGGACCGGCCGGTGGCGAAGCTCAACGTCGGCCAGCTCGGCAACATCACGCCGCAACTTCATATCCACGTGGTGGGCCGGCGCGCAGACGACATGGCCTGGCCCGCGCCGGTTTGGGGCTATGGCGCGTCGATCCCCTATTCGCCGAACGGCCTGGCGCGGGCCACGGACGCGGCGCGGCGGTCGCTGGGCCTCTAGTGTCCCGATTCCGAAATTCGCATGCGCTTGTGGCGGGCGCCGGACGAACTTCGGAATCGATAGGGACACTAGCAAGTCTATGTTTCTAGTGTGCTTCTTGGATCTGAAGTTCGCTCTCCGCGCGATCCAACAACAGGGCGAACTTCAGATCCAGCACACTAGGGGGTCCGGCGCAGGACGACGGCGCGGCTCTTGCCGCCCTCGGTCAGCTCGCCGGACCAGCGGCCATCCGCAGCGCCGTGCAGGACGGCGGTGACCACGTCCGCGCCGCCGGCCGCGAAGCGCAGCGTCAGATCCTGGCCGCTGCGCTGGATGTCGTCCACCAGGCCCGAGGCGCCGAGCGCGCCCTTGCGGCGCAGGTCGCGCCAGGCCCCCTCCAGCCGGTCGGCGCGGTCGACGAGCTGCAGGGCGTAGAGGTCGCCGGCATCCCTGGCGGCCAGAGTCCAGCCGCCGTCCAGCGGCCCCTGGAAACCCTGGGCCGAGGCGTAGGATGACTTCAGTCGGCTGTCGTAGGCCAGGTCGTTGACGCTGGGCGGGGCGTCCGGGTTCTTGCCGGTCTCCTCGATATGCACCGGCGCGGTGAGCTGCGGGCGCGGCCGGGCGTAGGGGATGGGTGCGGCCGGCAGACCTGGCGCGGGCCGCTCAGGCGCCGGATACGGCGGCAGCGGCTTCTCGGCGGCCTCGTCCGGGTCCTGCGGCTCCTCATTGCGATGGTCGAGCAGCGCGCCGATGGGATCGGTCGGCTGGGCGCGGACCGGGGTCGCCGCCAGCAGCAGGAAGAAGGCAAGGCGCGCCAGCCGCATCGTCCGTCAGACCTCGTGCGCGGCGATCGCCTCGGCCACGGCGATCAACCGCCGCGCCTGGGCCAGATGCAGCCGTTCGACCATGCGTCCCTCGACCCTGATGACACCCCTGCCGGCGCTCTCCGGCAAATCAAAGGCGGCGGCCACCGTCCTTGCCCAGGCGACCGCGGCGGGGTCGGGCGAAAAGGCCTGGTTCGCGGTCGCGATATGGCTCGGATGGATGATCGTCTTGCCGTCGAACCCGAAGTCGGCGCCCTGCGCGCACTCGTGCGCCAGACCCTCGAGATCGTTGATGTCGTTCCAGACCCCGTCGAGGATGGACAGGCCATGGGCGCGCGCGGCCATGATGCTCAGCCCCAGGGCCGGCTGCAGCGGCGCCCGGTCCGGACCCGGCCGGCAGCGCATCTCCTTGATCAGGTCGTTGATCCCGATCACCCAGACGTCGACCTGGCTCGCCGCCGAAGCCGCGCCCAGCGCCTCCAGCGCGAAGACCGCCGCGCAGGTCTCGATCATCGCCCAGAGCCTCATGCCTGTCGCGGCGTAGGGCGCGAAATCGGTCGGCGCGCTGACCTTGGGGATCAGCAACGCGTCAGGCTTCGCCGTCGAGACCGCCGCCAGGTCCTCGGCGCCCCACGGCGTGTCGAGGCCGTTCACCCGGATGACCAGTTCGCGGGCGCCAAAGCCGCCGGCGTTCGCCGCCTCCACGGCCAGGGTGCGCGCTTCGGCCTTGGCGTCGGGGGCGACGGCGTCCTCCAGGTCGAGGATCACCACGTCGCAGGCCAGGCCGCGGGCCTTCTCGATCGCCCGCGAATTGGACGCCGGCAGGTAAAGCGCGCTTCGGCGGGGGCGGGCGGCGTCGATCGGCACGAAATTACGCTCCTTCGCGCATGGATAAGGCGCAGTCTTAGCGTCTAGGATGGGCGCATGACCACACGCTACGATCCGAGCGCCAGGAATGTGCTGGGCGGAGAGCTGAAGCCCTGCTCGGTGCAGCCGGTCACCGGCTTCTTCCGCAACGGCTGCTGCGAGACCAGCCACGAGGACGTCGGCCTGCACACCGTCTGCGCGGTGATGACCGCCGAATTCCTCGCCTTCAGCCGCGCGGCGGGCAATGACCTCTCGACGCCGATCCCGGAGGCGCAATTCCCGGGCCTGCAGCCCGGCGACCGCTGGTGCCTCTGCGCGCCGCGCTGGAAGGAGGCGCTGGACGCCGGCGCCGCGCCGCAGCTGGTGCTCGAATCCACCCACGAGGAAACGCTCGCCATCGTGCCCCTGGGCGTCCTCAAGGATTACGCCGTCGAGGCGTGAGCCAAGTTGCTCCGCCTCCGGGGGAGCTGTCGGCGAAGCCGACTGAGGGGGTCCTCCCAGGGTGGTCAGCGCGGACCCCCTCCGGCGCTTCGCGCCACCTCCCCATCGGGGAGGAACTAGGAGAGCGGATATTCCGCCTCCAGGCGGTAGTGGGCCTGCTCGGACCCCAGGAAACTCGAATAGAGGCCGAAGCGGTCGATGCGGATCGGCGGCGACTTCAGGAGGTTGTTGGCCTGCACCCAGGCGCCGACCTCGGCCGGATCGGCGTGGCGCAGGTAGGCCAGGGTCACGTGCGGGCGGTAGCGGCGGGTCTCGGCCTTGAGGCCCGCGCGCCGCGCGGCGGTCTCGCAGGCCTTGGCGAGGCGGCGCAGCGCCGCGTTGTCCGCCACCCCGGCCCAGATGGCGTGGATGTCCGCCCCCTCGCCGAACGCGCCGACGCCGGCCAGCTCCAGGTCGAAGGCCTCGCCGCGCACGCCGGTCAGCTCCAGGTCGAGGTCGCGGGCGACGTCCTCGCGGATCTCGCCGAAGAACCGCAGCGTCACGTGCAGGGCCTCCAGCGGCCGCCAGCGCGCGCCCTCGACGCCGGTCTGGCGGCGCCGCAGGGCTTGTCCGACCTCGTCGGGCAGGCTGAGGGCTGCGAAGAGGCGGATCATGGCCGCGATTATCGCTGGTTTTTCAGCGGCGTCACGCCCGCCGATCCTTAACAAACCCTTAGCCAGTAAGGCCTTGCTTCCGCCTCAGCGGGACCCGATATTTACAGTTGCGTCCAATCGGGACGCTTCAACTAAGGGCTTTGCTCACATGAGCGACTTAAACCCCGGCTACTCGCGCACGGTTACGGCCGACCGCGCGGACATGTCGGTGGATGCAGGCCTCCGCAGCTTCATGCTCGGGGTCTACAACAAGCTGGCGCTGGGCCTCGTGCTTTCGGCGGGCCTCGCCTTCCTGACCGCCGACTTCGCACCGGTCACCCAGCTGCTCTACGTCACGCGCCCGGACGGCGCGCTGGCCGGCTTCACGCCGCTTGGCATGGGGATCCGCTTCCTGCCGCTGGTGATCCTGATCGGCGCCATGTTCATGAAGAACCCGAGCCCCCGGGCCTCGGGCGCGATCTACTGGTCGGTGGTCTCGGCCATCGGCGCCGGCCTCGGCGTCTGGCTGCTGGCCTACACCGGCTCGTCGGTGGCGCTGACCTTCCTGATCACCGCGGCCTCCTTCGGGGCGCTCTCGCTGGTGGGCTACACCACCAAGCGCGACCTGCGGCCCATGGGCAGCTTCCTGATGATGGGCCTCTTCGGCCTGGTGATCACCTCGCTGATCGGGATCTTCTGGCACCCGCCCGGCTTCTCGATGATCTTCAGCGCGCTGGGCGTGCTGATCTTCGCGGGGCTGATCGCCTACGACACCCAGAACCTGAAGATGCAGTACTACCAGCTGGGCGGCGACCAGGGCTCGATGGCGGTGGCCACCAACTACGGCGCGCTCAACCTCTATCTGAACTTCATCAACCTCTTCCAATTCCTGATGCAGTTCCTCGGCAACCGCCGCTAGGAGCTACTGAAGGATCGAGAGATCGGGGCCTCGGAGGGACACCTCCGGGGCTTTTCTTTGATCCTTACCCCCCAGGGGGTGCATCTGGTTTCAGTCCACCACCTTGAAGCGGCCGCGGTCGAAGAAGCGCAGGACCTGTTCCAGTTCGTGGCCGCGTTTCAGGATCATGCCGCCCTGGCCGACGATCGCCCAGGCGCCCTGGCGGCGCGCCAGGCTGGGGTGCTTTTCGATGCGGTAGAGGGGCTTGTCCGAGGCGCGCTCGAAGACCGAAAACACCGCCGAGTCCGAAAGCCCGTCGATGGCGTAGTCGCGCCATTCGCCCGCGGCGACCATCCGGCCATAGAGCGAGAGCAGCCGAAGGAGCTCGGGCCGCTCGAAGAAGACACGCGCCTGGCGCGGCGACGCGTAAGACGGGTCGAATGCCATCGCTGCGAGCCTAGACTGAATCCGGGCACGCTGGCCATAGGGGGTGTTCGGCGCAGTCAGCCGCCGCGAAATGACCTTATTCCCGTCCTTTGAGCGCCTGATGGGGCTCCCATCTTGGCATGGTCGGTTGGTCAGAGACGGCGGTCCCGGATCCTGAACAGCCCCCCCAGCCCCCCTGGATCGGCGGACTGGCCAGCCGACGCTTACTTATCTTCCCAAAGATGCGAGCCCGCGCGGATCTCTCCAGCCCGCGCGGGTTTCGTGTGTGTGGGGCTCAGGTCTTAGGCTGACCGACGCCGATCACCCGGCCACCGCGGCCGGCCTGGACGATCACCACGGTCTTCAGGCCCTCGTCGGTGGCCAGCGGCAGGCGGAAGGCGACGGGCCGGCCGCGCCACGCGCCCAGGCGCTTGACCTCACGGACCACGTTCTTGTGCTCGATGGTCTGCCCGCGGTTGTCGCCGGCCTTCACCGCCACGTCCCGTTCGCGCGGGTCATAGCGGATCAGCCAGACCTCGCCGCCGCCCTTCGGCGCCTGCGCGGAGCCGATGTCCACCCGACGCGGGCCGATGAAGCGGATGTCGGGGGCGGCGCGGGGCGCGCGCGCCGCGTCGCGCAACAGTTTCTCGACCTGCCCGCTCTTCTGGCCGGCCGCCTCGGCGCGGCCGTCGACGACGACCTGAGGCGTATAGGGCTCGCGCAGGGCGAGCCTGGCGACGTAGGCCTTCTGGCGGTCGGCGAACTCGGGCTGGGCGAAGGTGTCCTTCCAGCCGAGGTAGTCCCAGTAGTCGACCGGGAAGGTGAGCGCGAGGACGTCCTTGCGCTCGGCGAGCTTGGCCACATAGGCGTTGGCCTCGCCGCAGGAGGCGCAGCCCTGGGCAGTGTAGAGCTCGACCACCACGGGGGTTTTCCCCACGGCAGGCCTGGCCGCGGCCGCAGGCGGCAGGGCGAGTACGATCAGGCTGAAAAGCGCGGCTTTCCGCATTGCGGGCGACTTAAGCGGAGTTCGAGGCCCTGTAAATTACAACAAGGCGTGAGGCGCTAAGCCCGCGCCGCATGACGAGCATCCGGCGCACGGCCCCGTCTGGTCACGCTTGGCGCTCCATCCGCGCGCCTTCGCGCACGGATGGATGCCGTTTTGACTAGGCGTCCTGCCGCGCGAGGTTGCGCAGCACGTAGTTCAGGATGCCGCCGTTCTTGAAATATTCGAGCTCGGTCGGGGTATCGATGCGGCAACGGACCGGGAAGCGGGCGATGCGGCCGTCGCTCGGACGGTACATCTCCACGATCAGCTGCTTGCGGGGCGCGAGCTCGGTCAGGCCGCGGATGGTGACGATCTCCTCGCCGGTCAGGCCCAGCTTGTGCCAGCCTTCCTGCAGGAACTGCAGCGGCAGCACGCCCATGCCCACCAGGTTCGAGCGGTGGATGCGCTCGAAGCTCTCGGCCACCACGGCGCGGACGCCCAGGAGCTTGGTGCCCTTGGCCGCCCAGTCGCGCGACGAGCCGGTGCCGTATTCCTTGCCCGCGAACACCACCAGCGGCCGGCCCTCGCCCTGGTAGCGCATGGCCGCGTCGTAGATCGACATCTGGTCCTGCGAGGGGAAATGCTTGGTCACCCCGCCTTCGATGTCCGGCGTGATGCGGTTGCGGATCCGGATATTGGCGAAGGTGCCGCGCATCATGATCTCGTGGTTGCCGCGGCGCGCGCCGTAGGAGTTGTATTCCGAGGTCGGCACCTGGTGGTCGCGCAGGTAGACGCCGGCGGGCGAGCTGGCCTTGATCGAACCGGCGGGCGAGATGTGGTCGGTGGTGATCGAGTCTCCGAACACCGCCAGGACGCGGGCCTCGACGATGTCGGTGACCGGCGCCGGGTCCATCGACAGGCCCTCGAAGTAGGGCGGGTGCTGGACGTAGGTCGAGCCCATGTCCCAGCCGTAGGTCTGGCCGCCGGAGGTCTTGATCCCCTGCCAGGCCTTGTCGCCCTTGAAGACGTCGGCGTAGCGGGTGGCGAACATCTTGTTGGTGACGTGCTTGCGCTGCAGCGCCGCGATCTCGGCGGTCGTCGGCCAGATGTCCTTCAGATAGACCGGCTTGCCGTTCTTGCCCTCGCCCAGCGGCTCGGTGGTGATGTCGATCGACATCGAGCCGGCCAGGGCATAGGCGACCACCAGCGGCGGCGAGGCCAGGTAGTTGGCCCGCACGTCGGGGTTCACGCGGCCTTCGAAGTTGCGGTTGCCGGAGAGCACCGAGCAGGCGACCAGATCGCCCTTCTGGACGGCGTCGGAGATCGCTTCCGGCAGCGGGCCGGAGTTGCCGATGCAGGTGGTGCAGCCATAGCCCACCAGGTTGAAGCCCAGCGCGTCGAGGTGCTTCGTCAGGCCGGCGGCCTTCAGATAGTCGGTGACCACCTGCGATCCGGGGGCCAGCGACGTCTTCACCCAGGGCTTGACCTGCAGGCCAAGCTCGACGGCCTTCTTGGCCACCAGGCCCGCGGCGATCAGCACGCTCGGGTTGGAGGTGTTGGTGCAGGAGGTGATCGCCGCGATCACCACGTCGCCGTGGCCCACGTCGAAGTTCTCGCCGACCACCGGCTCGCGGTGATCCATGTCGGCTGCCTTGCCGAAGTCGCCGGCGAGCGCGGCCTTGAATTCGGTGGCGGCGGCGGTCAGCACCACCCGGTCCTGCGGACGCTTCGGCCCGGCCAGCGAGGGCAGGACGCCGGCAAGGTCGAGGTCGAGCGCGTCGGTGAACACCGGATCCGGATCCGACGGATAGCGCCACATGCCCTGCGCCTTGGCGTAGGCCTCGACCAGCGCCACGCGGGCCGGCTCACGGCCGGTGGCGGTCAGGTAGTCGATGGTGGCCTGGGTCACCGGGAAGAAGCCGCAGGTGGCGCCGTACTCGGGCGCCATGTTGGCGATGGTCGCCTGGTCTTCCAGGGTGAGGTTGGCGAGGCCCGGGCCGTAGAACTCCACGAACTTGCCGACCACGCCCTTCTTGCGCAGCATCTGGGTGACGGTCAGCACCAGGTCGGTGGCGGTGGCGCCTTCCGGCATCGCGCCGTCCAGGCGGAAGCCGATGACCTCCGGGATCAGCATGGGGATCGGCTGGCCCAGCATGGCGGCCTCGGCCTCGATGCCGCCCACGCCCCAGCCCAGCACCGCCAGGCCATTGATCATGGTGGTGTGGCTGTCGGTGCCGACGACGGTGTCGGGATAGGCCACGGTCATGCCTTCGTCGTCGTTGGTCCAGACCGTCTGGGCCAGGTATTCCAGGTTCACCTGGTGACAGATCCCGGTGCCGGGGGGCACGACGCGGAAGTTGTTGAAGGCCGAGGAGCCCCAGCGCAGGAAGCGGTAGCGCTCCATGTTGCGCTCATACTCGCGCTCGACGTTCTGGCCGAAGGCCTTGGCGGTGCCGAAGTAGTCGATCATCACCGAGTGGTCGATGACGAGGTCGACGGGGTTCAGCGGGTTGATCTTCTCGGGGTTGGCGCCCAGGGCGGTCATGGCGTCGCGCATGGCGGCCAGGTCGACCACGGCCGGAACGCCGGTGAAGTCCTGCATCAGGACGCGGGCCGGGCGGAAGCTGATCTCGTGCTCGACGACGCCCTTGTTGTCGATCCAGGCGGCGAGCGCCTGCAGGTCGTCGCGGCCGACGCTGAGGCCGTCTTCGTTGCGCAGCAGGTTCTCGAGCAGCACCTTCATCGAGATCGGCAGGCGCGAGACGCCGGAAAGTCCCGCTTCCTCGGCGGCCGCAAGGCTGTAGTAAGCGTAGGTCTTGTCACCCACCACGAGTTCGCGGCGGGTTTTCAGGCTGTCGATAGACGCCATGTGGGGAGATCCTCTCTCTGTTCCCGGCCGCATCACATGCACCACAGAGATCGCGCGCTTTTAGCGGCGGACACACAGCGTCCGTCCCTGCGCGGCGAACGTCCCCTGGGGTGACGGCAGCCGCGGGCTTCATAGACCGGCGTCCGGTCGGCGTCCATGCGCGGCCATACTCAAGCTTCCCTGCGCGCGAGGCGCAGCTTTGATCGCTGGGCTGGAGCTGCGCGGGATCGCCGTCCGCCGCGGCGGACGGCGCCTGTTTTCCGACCTGTCGCTGAGCCTGGCCGCCGGGCAGGCCTGCGCGCTGACCGGCGCCAACGGCACGGGCAAGACCAGCCTGCTGCGCGCTGTCGCCGGGCTGGTGGCGCTGGAGGCCGGCGAGGTCGGGTTCGGCGGCGTGGACGTGACGGACGCCCGCGCGGGCGGCCTGCACCTGCTGGGCCACCTGGACGGTCTGAAGCCGGCGCGGACGGCGCGGGAGGAACTGGGGTTCTGGAGCCTTTGGCAGGGCGGATCCGCGGCCTTGGCCGAGCAGGCCGTCACGGCCCTGGAACTCGCCCCCCTGATGGACCTGGAAATCCGCCGGCTGTCGGCCGGCCAGCGGCGCAGGCTGGCGCTAGCCCGCCTGCTGGCGGCGCCGCGGCCGCTCTGGCTGCTGGACGAGCCGCTCAGCCCGCTCGACGCCGGCTGGCGCATGCGGTTCGGGGCGATGATGCAGACCCACCTGGCCGGGGGCGGGATGATCCTGGCGGCGGTGCATGACCCGCTGCCGATCGCGGCGATCAGCCTGGAGATCGCCGGATGAGCCCTCCTACGCCGAGGCTTCGGAGGGCAGACACAGATCCTTCGAAGCTCCTGAAGGGAGCGAAGTAGGATGAGCCGGCTTTCCACCCTGCTGGCCCGCGAGACGGCGCTGGCCTGGGGCCGCGGCGGCGGGGCGCTGGTCAGCGTCGGCTTCTACGCCGGCGTGGCGACCCTGCTGCCGCTGGCCATCGGGCCTGAGGCCGAGCGGCTGGCCGCGGTGGCCTCGGGCGCGGCCTGGGTGGCGCTGGCGCTGGCGAGCCTGCTGTCGCTGGAGCGGCTTTTCGAGCGCGACTACGAGGACGGCGCGCTGGACCTGCTGGTGCTTTCGCCCGTGCCGCTGGAGCTGACCTGCGCGGCCAAGTGCCTGGGCCAGTGGATCGCCACCGGCGCCCCGTTGGCGCTGGCCGCCCCGATTGCGGCCATCGGGCTGGGCGCATCGCCGTCGCTCGCCCCGCTGATCTT
>Ga0307513_10003640_pt1 | contig 20846 bp, 19 predicted proteins | sample 15_EM_MG_FD_202174 | JGI IMG/M metagenome (GOLD analysis project Ga0307513, IMG submission 202174) | Populus trichocarpa ectomycorrhiza microbial communities from riparian zone in the Pacific Northwest, United States - 15_EM | ecosystem: Host-associated > Plants > Roots > Unclassified | place...
ATCTGAGACGAATTCGATCACGCCGACCTGCTCGAACCGGGGTAACCATCCTGTGTTTGCCTTGAGCCTGCCCACTTCCTCCTTCCACTCGCACGTGAGACAATGGAACTGGACAACCATCTTAGTGATCCGGTGTGACTGAGACTGAGTTTCCAGAATTCGGAGGGCACGGTCGATTGCATCCCAGTCGATCACACTCCCGAGAATGGCTGGATCCAACAGATGCTGCATTTCGATGGTAATTCTGGAGATGTATTCGGATGTTATGGACAGGAGCGTCTCCGCGCGTAACCATCCCACACCAAGCAAAGCACAGAATTGAATGGACCGAAGCTGGGGGAGGGGGGGCAACACTAAGGGGAGAGAAGCGAAAGCCGCGGACAGAGAATCTTCATCGTCTGTGAGTAGATTGGTCCAGATACCCTGAAGATTAAAGTGCTCACCACCTGCGCTACGACATAGCCGTAGGATCTGCAGAGTTTTCGAGCAAGCTCGGAGCAGAACGGTCAAGAAACTGCTATGATAGGAGGGTGATCGCAACCCGACTGTAAGATTTGTGACCTGGAGCGGAAGTTGAGCGATTGCGTTGAGTAGTGGAAGACCAGTGTCGGCAAAGTCGAGTAAATGCAAGGACGTCCAGCAAATGACGGTGCTTGACGTAGGGACGAGGTCCGGGGTTGCGGATTCTTGCGCCGTAATGTGTGGCCGGATGATGTAAACGGATTCTGCGCGGTTGAAAAAGGTCGCGAATGTGAGAAATGCGGAGGAGTCAAGCGTCGGGGCGGTGATTCTGAGGCTGCGTATGGTCAGTGCGATCCGTGAAAAGGGTGCAGTGTATACGTCTTCGTTCGAGAATTTCCATCGAACGACGTCGAGGGTGTGGACGTTGGTGAACGAACTGAGGTGATCGGATGCACGCATCAACATGTTCGGCTCGAACCAACCCTCGTCCTTGAAGGGATCCGCGGAAGAAATGAGAACGAGATGACCCGTATGGGGAGACATCCCTGTGGGACCGGGAGGAATCTTCCGACACCAGCGTCGCAGACAGTCGGAATGGATGATGACCAGTGCAAAGAGATGCTTTCGACTACGGGCGGCCCATCCTCGTGACACGAGCGAACAGGACTTGAGGGTGGATGGCGAGGTCCGGAGTTGGTCGATGATGAACTCGATAATTTCCTGTGGTAACATGTGTAGTATGTGAGGCCTTGAGGGGCCACGCGGGGATACTTGCGGGAGACAGGGAGCGCGCAGATCCCGTGTCCAGACGGGATTCCAATGGCTGGATTTTTTCGTGTTGAGGGTAAGAAACTCGGTGGAGCAGGGCGACAGCTGTCCGAACAGCTACGGAGACAAACTGGTCAGGACTTTGGCGCTCATTGTGGGTCCTGTGCCTGGGTCGCTTATCTGGGTCGATCTCCCGCCTGACCAACTCCAAAGCTCCAAAGATAAGCTGCGGATTGGCTCATGGGTGGTGCGCTGTTGGCAGGGTGTCCTGCAGTAGAGAGGTTACGCACAGTACGGCCCTGTAGAACGGGTGATTGTACATCTTCGTTTCTGTATCGACTTTAAGAACAAGCTGCTTTCCTACTTACACTACGCGCGCGCATACAAACTACAACTTGAAAGAACTCTTTTCGTACTTGACTTTTGCAGAAGCAGCGTCATCCACGAACCAATACAAATGCCCGTGTGGAGCAGGTCGCACCCTCGACGCAGGTAGAGAGGTCTTCGCGGGATCATCCATGATCTCTGCAAGAATATCCTGCTTGCCTTCCCCCGTAGCCACGAACGCGACTTTGCTCGCATGGTTGATAACCGGATATGTCAGCGTAATCCTCGTAGGCGGCGGTTTCGGTGAGTCGTCCAACCAAGCAACCCATCGTTCTTCTTCAGCTAACAGTGGGTGGTCTGGGAACAACGAAGCCGTGTGGCCATCTGGCCCGACGCCGAGCAAGATGAGGTCGAACACTGGGAAGCGCGCAGAGTCCTTCGAGGCGAACTCGACGATCAACTGGCTTTCGTACGAGTCAACGAGCTCCTCGATGTCGCCGAGGAGGGAGGGATCGATGTGATGAACGTTTCCGAGCGGGATATCGACTTTAGAGAAGAGGACATCCATAGCGAGTTTGTGGTTGGAGTCTTCGTGGTCAAGAGGTACAACTCGCTCATCGGCATAGTAAACATGCCTGTAAACACTCTCAGCATCCAGCCAGGAACTTGGAGCTCGAATTGTATCCTTACCATTTGTCCCATCTGATTCCGGGTTTTCCTATCAACCCTCCAAGCTGCTTCGGGAGTGATCCTCCGGACAAAGCGATTGTGAAGCGACCTTTTTTCTCCAAAGCTTCCTTCTGGGCTTTGAGAATGAACTCCGCAAGAGCCTCGACGAGCTCGGCGCCGGATGCGAAGGAGGTGAACACTGGGGGAGAGGAAGTATGGGGCATGGTCTGGTGAGAGGGAGATTGACGTTCTGGTTCGGTTAATGAAACCGGTCCGGCCAGGATCCGGAACACGACGAAGAGAATATCTCCGGAAATTACAACCTAAATCCACACAAATATTCCCCGTGACCCTGGCTGGATTTTCGACATGTGTGTCGGCCTGGGGACGGGACTTGAGCGAAAAAAATGACACCCTTATTTTCCGGATTTCTGTTTTTACGTGCACGCCGTTCCACGCAGCGTTTGTCGGGTACAGCGACCGACAACCGACGACAAGCCGAGCAGCGGAACAAGATAGAGGCCTACATAACCGAGTCACCCCGACCTCTTCCCTATCATCCATGTCGCTCCGCCTTTCACGCTCTCAGAGCCTGCTAAGGATCCTTCCGTCTCAGTCCCTCAACCGGGGTACATCGGGGACGGCACTGTTCCGGACACAGAACGCGTCACACCTCGGACAAACACAACTCACAAGCGGCCATGCGCGAAGGTTCAAGTCGATACACACCGATGCTTTGAAGATTACTCAAGGACCGGTGACTGGGAAACCCACATCCATCTCTGACATTGAGGTTAGGCTCGGTTGGTCCCGGTCAAGTGCTCTACTGACCCCCGTCGTAGCCAGCCAAATTGGAGGTTTACCTGAGGGAAGATCCGAAAACTCTCCCAAAGCCCTCGGAGTTGGTGTTTGGAGAAAATTTCGTGAGTTTTGCACTTCCGAATGTTTTCTTGGCCGCGACGCCGACGATCCAATTTCAGACGGACCACATGTTGACCATCCCGTGGAACGCCATTTCTGGGTGGGGGACCCCGAGGATCGTTCCATGTGCGTAAATCTGCTCTGCTCGGCGATAAAAAAGCCGTCTAATCGACTCCTCAAAGACGGTCCGCTTGCCATCGATCCCTCTTCAAGCGTTCTGCATTATGCCCAAACACTTTTCGAGGGTATGAAGGCGTACAGAGACGAGAACGACAAAGTAACGCTCTTCCGACCCGACATGAATATGAAACGTATGAATACGAGCGCCTCCCGGCTTGCTCTCCCGGTAACTGATGCCCTTTGGCGCAACTTGGACTTTTGCTAACCCATTTGTGGACAGACATTCAACGGAGATGGGCTTCTCACCCTCATCAAAGAGCTTGTGAAACTCGATAAGCGTTGGATTCCAAAGGAACCAGGCCATAGTTTATACATCCGACCAATTTTGAGTACGTTGTTTGAACCCTGTCGTTCGTCGGTGCCTATATGCTGATCGCGTGACCTTCAGTGGGGACGCAGAGAGCCCTTCGCGTCACGCCTCCGGACGAGGCATTGCTCTTCGTCGTTTGTGCCCCTGTCGGCCCCTACTATCCCAAGGGATTCAAGCCCGTCTCGTTGCACGGGACAACCCAATTCATTCGGGCCGCCCCAGGAGGTAGGCATCCCAACCAACGATATGTGCACTCCGGCTGTACCGTTGACCTATTCGACCTTTTCTGGTGACATTCTTAAGGTACTGGAGCGTACAAGCTTGGTGCAAACTACGCCCCTGGCGTCATGCCACAGAAGAAGGCTGCCAGCGAAGGCTATGCTCAAAACCTCTGGCTGCATGGTGAAGAACATTATCTCACTGAGGTTGGAACAATGAATATGTTCGTCGTCTTCAAGCGAGGAGATAGTAAGGGTCGGGTGTACTCTCGAGGATTATATGCCGGCTAACCTTTTGAGCTAGCCACCACTCTGGTCACCCCTCCTCTTGACGGTATGATCCTCCCAGGTGTTACCCGCGACTCCGTCTTGGCCCTTGCGAGAGACCACGCCTCTGGAAAGTGCCCCCTACCCGGCCTCCCATCTGACTTGGTGGTCGAGGAGCGAGGCGTTACTATGGCCGAGATCAAGTCTGCTGCCCAGAAGGGAGAGCTCGTTGAGCTCTTCGGAACCGGGACTGCTGCCGTGATCTCCCCGGTGGATAAGATTGGATATCTTGGTGAAGATATTGAGATTCCCGTCGGTGAGGATGGTATGGGACCCCTCTCGAGGCCCTTCTGGGAGCAGCTAGTGAAGATCCAGAGGGGTGCAATCGAAAGTGATTGGAACGTCGTCCTGTGTGAGTAGGGGTTGGTGGTGTGGGGATCCGTGTTGGTTGAGGTGGCCACCCTACCCAGGGTGTCGGAACATAGGCAGTGCGCATCTATCCGTATTTTAATATACCCAATCACCTAACCCAATGCTTGCGAGTGCTGCCGTCTGTGCTCCACGTCGAGAGGAAGGGGAACCAATATTACCCTACGTGTGGTAAATCGAAAGCCGACAGCCTGTTCCCAGTTTGGCGGGTGGATAATTAGACTCCCGCTGCTCCAAACAGAAAAGTCCAATCAAGGCGCGGGGGTGGCACTTCTGAGGCCATTCCGACCTCGAACAGTATTGGGTCTCTCCCACGGTCGCCTCCCTGTGGGTTCTCGTCGTCAATGGGACGCCGTGTTCAGGAAAAGTGAATATGTAATGCGGAGCACCATGGGCAGTGTAATTCAAGCTTGGTCCAGTGGGAGACATCTGGCGGTCTATCCTATCCCCACTCAATGAAGCTAGACTGCGACCGCGATTATGACTCGCGGTCTCCTGGACCATTGTGAAAAGGTTCTTGCGGGGCCTTATCGCGCGGCGCTCAATTCACACTCCTCGATTTCAAACTCCCGGCGCTCCACCGCCATGATGAGCATCAAAAATCACGCTCCCGCTGCTGGCACCGCCGGAAAATTGGTCCATCGCAACGGCCTTTTCGCCCGGATGCTATCTACCCCCTCCCTTGACATCTGACCCACGCGATTCCAATAACTAATTCATCTATCCTCCCGTTTCCTTATCGGGAACGACGTAAACGACTGTTCCGGTCCCCCTGTCGATTCCATTTCTCGTGAATCCCCCTGGTATGCACCCTCCCGTACTGTCCCTGGAGTCCTGTTGTTGGTCCCGTCCCCGCAAGAGGCATCTACGTTGGTTTGATGTGTGACGATGGATTCTATCGGTTCTGGGCACCGTGGGCCATGCCCACGAGGGGTTTGACAAATTGGTCCCAACGGGTAGTCCGCCGGGCACCGGATCCAAACGCCACAAATAACGATCATGGGCTTCTGCTTTGTTTCGCCTCAGCCTCGTGTGCTGCGCACTGGCGGGCAACAGGAAATTCACCTTTATGTCTTCCATGCGCAGGGTTCGAAGAGCCGAAAAAACGAATTTGCAACGTCGCCGCGGAAACCCATGAGGTTAATTTCACTTAGGACTTCACCGTGATGTTGTATCTCCGGCGAGTCGTTGATAAGCTAGGTCCTCGCTTCTGGGTACTTAGCCAGCTCCCCTGTTCCCGCCAATTCTTGGATATGTCCAGAGGGACACTCGAGCCAAGGGACACCATTTCGCAGAACGACTTGATTTCGTAGGCTGAGGCGGAGGGTCTCACGCTGTTGGATATTCGAAGACTGACTTAGGGTTTTTGATGGGGTTGGAAATCGTCATCTCTGCATTCCTACGCCCGCCGGCTTTCCCACCCAAAATGTATTCGACTTTCGGCAGAACGCGACGGTTCATCATCGCGAAGTCCTGCCCCTCTGATGGGTTTGTGACGTGGTACCCTCCCCTCCATTGTATGTCTTATGGGGGCAGGTTCTCGCGGGCTCTGGATATTAATTCTGTGGGATATTTTTATTTGTCCCTTTCTGGAGTGCGGGGAGGAGGGCCTTGGAAGTAACGTGAGATGGCCACCCTCCACTAGATAAAAGTCGGGACTTTCGTCCACCTCTGGTTCCCCCATTGCCTTCAGTACTTTCTCCACACTCCTCTACCCTTCATCCAATTACCTGTTGCCCTACATGCCTTGCGCTTCACCACGCCCCTACCCAAACCCCACACCCTTCAGCTGGGCCTATGAGTTCCAGGTCTGTTTCTCTTTCCATTCACATCCATTCTCCCGACGCTAACCTTCCATCTCCACACAGGCCGGCTCCTCTCAGCACCCAGACATCGTGGGTGACTGGTCCTATGTGAATCTCCCGGGTCCCTCCCAGACAGATCTCTTCTCGGCCCTGCTAAGCAACTACGTGAGTGACTAAGTTGTTTGAACATCCGGTTCCCCCGCGCTCACACCCTCGTGTCAGTGGGATATCCCTGTCAGCAGGGATTCATCACTTGCTGGGGCGCTGACCCCAGTGGATCTCACCTCAGGAGAGGGTGAGGTTGAAAGTACCCACCGACCGGCACAACCAGTGAACCCCCCACTGGTTGTGCCGTCTCATTCGGGGGTCCATATCCAAAATGTGGCACCTTCACTACAAGCCGCCAAGTACGTTCCATCCCAAATTAGATTTCTTGATTTCACGATTGACTAACGGTGGCATCCCCAGCCCCCAACGTCGAGCGGCATATGTCCTCGCAACCCCACCCTCCAGGCATCGCCGACAGCCATCCAGGACGATTGAATTCTGTCGTGTCAATGGCTGTGAGCGGTGGACGGATGATCGAGGGAAGAAGCTTGCTCGTCATCGAGCCTGTCACTTTCCTGGGAAGGTGGGGGTGATGTGCCCCGGTTGCGACAAGATATTTTCCAGATCGAGCGCGTGCGGAAAGCATTTGAAGAAATGCAACCGTAAGATCTGGGACGATCGAGCTGCAGCAAAGGGGACACAGGATTCTTGGGGACAACGGGTTGGGCAGGACCTGATCGACCAAAGTCTGGTCGATCGTATATACAACCCCAAGACCAAATACAAGCTCTAGGTTACTGTAGTTAGTAATCTATCTGTCGTGGGGTCGATTTTTTGTCGGCATTGCCGTTCCCTCTTTCCTTCCCGACGATCTCCTGGTGTCAACTCATCAGTGAACTAAGGTCTTGAGGTCACAATGTCCTTGCTTTACATAACCTGTGTTCTCCGACACGCAAACGCAGCGCACGACCCCCCCTCGCCTCAACTTATCTCCCGGAATGAGAAATGAGTGGTACTCCCGTTAAGACATCTATATACATCTATATACACAAGGGACGGATGAGCGTTTCTGATTGGCTGATGCGCCCTCTCATCGTATCCGAGGCGTCGCGCTCCCCCATTGGCCGGGGCCGAGAGGGGCGAATGTGGTGGCTTACTTCTGTGTGGTCATCACCGAAACCTGAGTCAAAAAAATCTCACCAACTAGGATCGAACTAGTGACCTCGAGATGATTATCCAATTATAGTCTCACGCTCTACCAACTGAGCTATGGTGAGGATGTCTTTCTCGGCTCAGAGAGGTACATAACTATAGCCGACTTGCCGACCCCGGCTCCTACTGTTCCTCCGCTCGAGTCGTTAGATGCTCCTCCGGTACAGCGCGCGCCTTCTGAACTAAATCTATTTGCAGGTGCATCACCCTCTGTCTTGACGATCGAAAACCGTAGCGTTGTGCTCCGCGTATGCAGATGTAGTCCATGGAATCCTCATTTCCTGTCCGGTGTTTCGAAACGGTCACGGAAGTACTAGAGCATTGCGAGGACAGTATCCTCGCACATACAGTAGACGCTCCGCCTTTCCAGCCCACCAATTTCTCATTCTTGCATAACAGACGGCAGAGGAACCTGAGGAAACAAAAGTTTGTTTCTTGTCCTTCTGACCAGACGCGTTTTGTATGGGTGTACTCGTGTATTTCGCACCATGACGCTTATGAAAGAATAAGTAAATCGGGTAGAAGGAAATAAGTCTATGAGAGGGAACATGAGGAGATTCAAAATAAAGTGGGTAACCGCGCGGGGGACAGCCCGCGGCTCTATTCACAGGCTCTGCGTTTCCTACTTCTTTGCAGCCTCCGCCAAACTCAACTCTATGGCGAGTTTTAGATCTCTATCCTCCTGGCTCTCCTCGTGCGCAGTAGGCCGATCCCCCCACTCTCCTCTTCTGGAGACCGAAGTGGACGGAGAAGGGGACACCTTAACCCTATTTGGGGGCGTACTCCCAGGCTTAGAAGATACCTTCAGAGGTGTGCTCCAGGCGCTCGGGGGGCTCCCACTTGACCGCTGGGGTTTTACGGGGGTCGTGATGCCATCGCCACCACTCCCGTGAGATGAGACGCTTTCGCTGATTGCTGGAAACTCCTTTTCATCAGAGAGATCTGAACCAGTCGACATTGATCGCGCCATGTCCGGAGACCCGGACAATCTAGCAATCCCGGCGGACAAGGCTTCGCGTTTCGCCCGAGGAGAGGTCTGGACTTTGGCATTCGATGGGGGTGGGAGGGATCGAGACTGGGTGAAAGACGGAGGGGTGGGGGGATTTTCGGAGGGACCCTGTCGTTCCTCTTCGTCCCGACTTAGCATTAGCACGTACTCCAAGGCTTCCTGCTCATTCAATCCTAAAACTTCCAATGAACCAAGCTGATCCTGTTCCCGACCGTACGCAGCTCGCTTCCGACTTTGTTCTTCTTCGATCTCTTGCTGGGATTCAGAGATGTCGCGGTACATATCCACTTGTTCTGTGATGGATCTATGAGCAACGATTCAAAGACACAATCAAATCATACAACTCACGTCTCCATTTGGCCAACGCATTGTTCTTTCCTTTCTTGTTTGCACGGATGACTTTGTTTCCTTTCTTAACTGGACCCGCCTTCCAAGTGGTAACCTTGTCGCCAAAGGCAATGATAACCATCTCCCGTCCCAATACGATTGAAGGATCTCCAGTGTGGCCGCGGGTCGGTGACCGGAAGGTTCGCAATAGGTTGAACCCCAGTGAGTCCCAAACCTTAACAGTACCCGTCGAAGAGCCCACAGCCATGACCCACGGATTCCATTCGATGGACGACACGGCATCTCCATCGTCAAATACTGAGATCCGCCGAACAGGTTGAACGTAACACCCCTTCGGTGGGTAAGGAGCGGTCCAATCGTAGACACTCAATGAACCCAGCCAATCGCCAACCAAGACGAAGGGGGTAGCCGTCGTCCGAGCCGTTGTAACCAGTTTCAAAGACCTGATCGACCTATTTGTCTCCTCGCCAAATTTGATTGTTTCGACCTCTCCCGTAAGGAGATTAACGATGTGACGCTGGAAGTAGGCACTGTCATGATGGCGGACCAGGAGGGAAGCCCCATCTGTGGTATCGATAACGAGATGTGATACACCGATGAAAGGGAGAGGGGGTAGTGATTGTGGGGGAATGACGACCTCGCTGACTTGGGGAACGCCGTCGCCAGTGTAGAACGGGGATAGTCCCCACCAGACGAGTATATCTCCGGCTGAGAAGGCGACAACGACAATACCATTTCGACTGTCAAAATCGAGGTTTGAAGGGTGGGATGTGGGGAATGGGACGTCCTGTCGCGTGGGAGAGGTCCAAAGGCATCGCAATTTGATCGCATCCCATAACTTGACTTTTCCATCTGTGCTAGCAGTGAGGAAGACATCCCCACCTTCACCCCAGACAGCATCAACCACCGCGCCATTGTGTTGGTCGGAGATCAGGCTCCTGGAAAATTTGGCCGCGCTATTACGAGAAGGATCCGTGACCTTACTCGCAGTCGTAACCGCTACCTCTCCGTGAGTGAAACCCCAGAGGATTTTGGCACTGGTCCTCTCGGTGAAAATACGACAGAGGGAGACGTTGGGGGAGAACTCTGCGTTTGGATTTCCTATTCCTATTCCCAACCCGTTCAGCGTGCCCGCGGCATCTAAGAATCCTCGGAAGACTTTGCCGCTCAGAGGGTTTGACCGGGATACGATGCCATAATGTGTTGATGAAGCGAGTAAACTGGTTTCCGACACAAGACGGATGTCGCTGATTCGACCGGTGAGTGGAGAATAGGTGACCGCAGAGGTTCGAGATCTTTCCCAGCGACTGTGAAGGTCTACCGGTGAGCACAACGAGGCAGAACGGAGTCTGCTCTACACGTACACGCTTGTGATATGACGGTAGACAAGTTCCTTTTTCCAGGTGGATTCTGTTCGTCTGAGCACGAGACCCTGGGCTCCCTCTGGGTCACTCTCTGGAGACACTCCAAGGAACTGGCAGAGAAGAGCTCGGTACCACGTCGAGTCGTTGTTTAGGTGTTCGTGCAGAGATTTATTAACCCTTGAGAGGTTGAGAAGAGTGGGTACGTCGAGATAGGAGGTGATGTGAGTGAGAGACTCTCCGGGAACATCGAGGAGGGGTGTTCCGCGCTCCGGGAGAGACGAGGAGTTGTGGTTCCGGTGAAGGTCTCCATGTTGAGCTGGTTGGAGGGGGGTGGATTTCGAGCGGTTGTTCTGATCGAGGGCGTTTCTGGAAGCTTTTGCGGGCGTGTTAAGCATAAACTAGGGGGAAAAGAAGAGCACGGATTGTGATCGTCGACACGCTAAGATGACGACGACTTCAAGGTAGAAGAGCAGAGCAAGCCAGCGGCGGAACTTTCCGTTCGCACCTTGACCACCCTTTGACTCAATAGCGCCAGTCAGGATCCCCGCGCCCGCTGAGTCGAGGATTTAGTGTCCAAAAAGCACGGATCCTGAAAATTATCCTTGACAGTGGCCGGGTTTAACAGCTCGACTACCATTTGGTCAGTTATCGGGAACCTACCATTGTCCTCGCCCGGTTTCTGGTAGCCGGGGTCTTCTAAGCTGGTGCTGGTACTCTCTCTGGCACACACACCCTCAGGTGTATCACAACCCACATCCGTGGCCTTCAGTGCTAAGTATGTCGGGATCTTGACTACATCACAACAAGGAGCTTCGCATGGCGGTGTACCATTAATCCGACCATCCAATCACCCTTCAAACCACCTACCGCGCGGATGATTTTCCTGCCACAGGCGATTTCGCGCGCATAGTGGGTCTAGCTTCCCCTAAAAGTGCTGGTACGATGATTTAGTCTCCGGTTCTAGATATTTCTCCATGGACGCTCATCTAGGATTGTTACTCTTCTGATGGAGGAAGAATCCCAACGGGTTCTCCAACAAGAAAAGAACGAGTGACGGTACTTTGTAGTCGAGTTCCTCGACGTCTTGCCTGTTCCTCGACTGCATTGGCTGTACCCAGTATCGACATTGGAGCAATGGCCAATACTTACAGCTTACGAAGTTACTGGGGAATACAGTGTATGTCTTTGGACTCTTACCAAATCGAACCAGTGTACGTGGGTGTAAGGACCGGTTCGGTTTTGATGCCAACTGGACTTCCTTATCAACTACGCCTCTCAGTTAACACATAACCAAGTTCCCTGTCCACGTTTCCCTCCTCGTGGCCATATGTTTGATTCTGTTTGACCGAGGCCACTAATGAATTGAGTCGCCACACCTGCAACCCGCCACGCCTTTCCCTCAAGTATAGCCTCCATCATGTCTGCGGTTCCCCCATCCCATCTCTCTCCCGCTAGTTCTGACACTTCGGTTTGTGAATCTTCCTGATTGATGACCAAGTTCTAAACTAAGGGATAATTTTAGGTACTTCACGAGGGGATCGGCATCCCCTCAGCATTCGTACGAACTGAAGTAATCCGGTTGATCCAGCGCGAGCAGGAGAAAGCTGTGGCGCTGCTAGAAACCAGCCCATTACTCTCCTATCTGTTCCTCAGCTATGTCATACCAGCTAAGGCAGCTCCCGATTCCTCCGCATCCGATCACAACGAGGAGCTGTCCGCTCTGAAGCTGCGATCGGAAAGGTTGGAATCTGAGTTGGCCGTGGCACAGGTGGCCTTGACGGAGGCACACAGTATGGTGGCATCCCTCCGTGAGGAAGTCCAGCAACTAAGGTCGGACCTGGTTGAAAATCGCTCCAGAGATGCAACGGTTCTTGAGGAGAACGAGAGAGAGAGAGAACGTTTACGCAAGGAAGCGCAAACGTACAAGGTGAGAACGTACAGAGGGGTTTGTCTGGGCGTCGGTGAACTGATTTTAATTCGACAGTCTAAAGACGATACCTCACAGAAGACCATAGCCAACCAGCGGCTTGAGATAACTCGTATTAATCAGCAGTCCATCACTGACAAGGCTGCACTGCAAACCCGAATTAATGAACTCCAGGTAGGTCAATCGTGATGTATGGCCAAGTCCATCCACCGGGATCGGATCTGAAGTTCCTGCAGAGGGGTTTCGACGAACTATCCAGGAGACAGGAGGAAGTAACAACTCCTGCGGACATTTTATCGGAAGGTTGGAAGCTGGAAGAAGTTGCAAGCAGTGGAAGGTCGCAAAGTCCTGAAAAATCTTCAACTCCCGCGATGCCACCACAGCACGTCCCCCAACCACTGAGACCCCTGGAACCACAGGCGGTGCAATGGGGAGGGAGTCCTGAAATGACTCCACACAACCCTTCCACTCATCAGATATCTGATCCATCTTCTTCCCCCGTACGCCCATCGAGGGCCCAGAAGTTTAAAGCTAAGAGGGCTGCGAAAAAGCAGGCTCAGGGAGCTCGGGAAGAGATGACGGGTCGCACCACCCATGCAGAGGTCATAGTAGAAGCCTCCTGAATAATGGCGGTGATATGTAATATGTATCTCAACGAGCAATGCAGTGGAACGTATAATTTCCGGTCCCAGACGTTGAAAACATGACGCCAGTTGGTTTCCCACGGTGGCTCGTCCTCTCTCTCTCCCTCTCTCTCTCTCTCTCTCTCTCTCGTTGTTTATGAGAGCCAGGCCCGTGTACCCCCCAAGGATCAGGTACCAGGAACGTGGTGGCTGATGCTTTCCACGGACTTTCTTTCTTGTTTCAAGGCGCGTCGGGGTCCACGTTCTGCGAGTTATTTGTTGAGTTTGGCCAACTCGCCTCCTTCCGCTTGTCAGAAAGATAAGAAAACCGTAACCGAGCTCTGATATGAGGGTAAGTTCTCTGCGTATCAGTGCAAGAAATCTGACGCGGAATTAGGGACTGTGTTTAGTACGGATCTTGACCGGGACCATCGGAGATCATTTTCCGATTTGCAGGGAAGAACCGCCAAACCCCCATGAGACACCCCACCGTCGTCTGCAAGCTGCACCATGTTTTCCTGCCGTCATGTATTCCAGCCACAACCCGACGGTCCTCTGCAGGAAATTGACCGAACTCCATGCCCACAAAAACGCCTCGTCGGGAGAAAACCAAAATAACAAACATCTCATCGTTCCACCCTCAGCGCCCGTTGATCGAAGCCAGGCACATCGTGAGTGACGTTCTCCCGACGCGGGAATTGATGCGCCCCGCCTTGGGATTTGAAAGGGGTCAGTCACGGCCAGCGCGCACAAGATTTCCACGTTCACTCACGTCCCTGCTACCCGTTGGTCTGTAAGTGGGGCAGTATCGCCAATTACCTGATCGAGTCGTCATTTTCTCGCAGCCATTGGTGGCGCGGAGATACGTCCAGTCAGGAGTGATGTGGGACCATCTGATTCTTCCTCGTTCCAGTAATCGTGGGGACTGGCACCCGCGCAAGCGATCACACCTCTTGTCACCCTACTGCCCTTCTATTCCAGGCGTTGGGGATGCACGTTGCTATGACAGTGCCTGCAGAGTTTACGAGTGCTGCCTAGTTATACTACCCCCTTTACATGTTAACGGGCAATTTGCTGTCATCCCCTTGTCAATCCGAACTTTAGAGATTACGAGCGTCGCTGTTGCGACGCCTTGCGCTTAGGTTGCTTCTGCGTTCCTCGGAATGGATTACGCTGGCGTGGATTTTTAATGATGTGTGGTGTAAATACTTCTGGATACTGGCGTTGAATCTGGCAAGCAGTCCGATGCCAAAGACCTAAGGGGGCGGAAGCGAAGTTGATGCCAGCAAGCTCGCGGGATTTTCTCGAACAAGAATTTAAGGTAGGCTGGCGCGGCCTTCGTTCGTAGATTGCTTCAAGTCTCAGTTCTTTCCCACTTATTGCATGATTACCCGCCCCGTGGATAGTCGTTCTGCTTGGTAGGACACCAGTTAATTCTCCCGATCCTATTCTTCCGGTAGTGATGTGATCAGAACCCTTCATGGATGGGTACCCGACGCCGATGGTGTTTACTGCGCTGTAAGCTTAAGACTGGGAAGAGAAATGGCGGTCATTCTTACAAACTCCAATGCTGGAGCTCAGACTGCCCACAAGTCCCCGCCGAGGGATGTGAAAATTTGTGGCCATCCGAATCCAAGATTGTGATACATCCGTGTGTAAGATACTTATACAAAAACTCACGCCTGTCTAGAATCTACATGCTGAAACGAGTGGGGGGCTCCTACTTTCTAGTTCTCAATTGGCACCTCAACAACCCAACAGAGATGCAGACCTAGATTTCAGACAACGCACGATCCTCTCCAGCTCTTCAGCTGGGATGTAGCCTTTGTCTGTACCCGAGACCACAACATCAACTCCGTCGAATCGCTCAAACCGATCTATGAGAAGGAGGACATTCACTGCATGTTCCGGGACGGCAGACGGATCCGCCTGTTGGAAGATTTCGGCGAGCCGATCGCATGTCCGTGACATTAGGTATATGTACTGGGCACTGGGGTCAGGTTCACATCGTTAGAAAAAGAAGCGGAGGGTGGACGGCGAAGGTTTACTCACTCCTGATTCCAGCTCTTCATTCCGTCAGGGCACACTCCAATACTAATCGCAGCCATAGCTAGCAGCTCCGGTGCCGCAGAGGGTGGTAGGGACTCCGCAGGAACGGAAATTGCCCAGCGGGCCAATTCGCGCAACGCTTCGGGTGGTTCAACAGCACGCTCCCATGAGACATCCGGGACGAAGGCGGACGCAGCCTTCACATCCTCGTTCAAGGACCCATTGAATATGTCGTGGTATGAGAGGGGATGATGCTGTGGAAGAAACGTTGGACCATCGGTCTCGTCGAAGTTCTCGCAAGTACCGCGGTCCTCGACCCCTTCTGGCAGTAACGTGTATCCTTCTGAAGAATCGTCCCATTCATGAACCTTTCGTCTCTGGTAAAGTTGGTAGACGGGTATGATTGCCATCGAGTTGACCCAGGCCCAAGAGAGGACCAATGGTGCTGTGGATGTGTGAGACGAAAAGGACCCACGCCCTGGGGACCAACAAATAGCCAACAAAGGTAAGCAGGCGATCGCCGGAGAGAGCAGCACAGTAAAGAAACTCCCGACGACGCCCAACTTGACACGCGAAGTGAGTTCGTTCCTGGCTCGGCCTTGTTCTTTCTCCCATTGATTGTGCGAGGAATAGAAGCGCCAGGTTAATGAGATGATGGAACCCGTTGAAAGAAGGAATGCGTTTGAACAAACAAGCATGTTGGCTATAATCGGTCAGCATGTGCGACCGGTGGCGGACCAAGGGTAGTAAGCCACGTACAGAATGCAAGGTTTGTTGTCTGTGCTAAGGTGAGCAGCGTTGAAAAGACATTGATTAGACCCTGAATTTTGATGGTGAGCCCACTTCCGCTCAGTGGCGGACAATCACTAGATTTACCACGAGGGTACAACATCCAAACAGCACCCAGGACACGCGCGGGCCACGCTCAAACAGATGGGAATAGCAAGTGTGGATAGGTCCGGTGTTTTCAGGAGGAGCGAGGACCCTGCCTCCCTCCAGGTCGTGTTTGTCGGAATGTGGGTGGTGGCCGTGCATTCTGACGCAAACATCAGAAACTGGTGCGGGGATCAAGGAGAACAAAATCGCGCACTGAAAACTCATCGTACTGGGTGATTGTGGTCAAAGAGAGTGAGTGAAGTGGATCGTGGCGTTGGGCAAAAGCATCGGGTCGGTGCCATTGTTTTAAAGCCTCTCACCCGCCACACTGGCGTCTACACTGTGATGTCGGTTCGCTGATTCAGCGATCTCAAATGAAAACCCCAAGCACTTCGTGGTTTGTGGGCGCGGACGGATTCATTCATTGTGACATCGAAAGGATCGTTTGTTGGTGTAGCAAGCTGCCGGAGGATGTTGTAATGCTGTGGGAACAGGCCCGGAATGGAGCTATCGATTATCGATAGTGGACTCTATGCCCCAGCATCAGGCCACCAGTGCTGGGACACGCACCGCCGACGAGTATGGGGATTGTGAGGGTGTCTTGAGGCGTGGGCCGTCAATTTGGACGGAGTGGCGGTGAGCAGATACTGGAAAGCGTGTTGCACTGCCAAGCTGTGCGAAAGTTGGAAAGAAAATGCCCTTCCGATATCACCTTCCCGTTGCGGGTCTCCATCCCCGATTCTAGAAGGAGGCATTGTCCGCGATGAAACATATCGACCACCCCGCGAACGACGTATACCGTCTCGATCAGCCCGGCCGGATCAGCCTCCTCCCGTGGCCGTCTGCGCACGTCGCGTGGGTCTCGATCTTCTTGTCCCCTTCGGCGATTACTCCGTGATTTTGCGGTTCTGCGACGCGCATTGCAATACGCACGGCTCGTCTGTCGCACACACTGGGTGCAGGGGAAGTATCACCTTCTCGGCCCCTGCAACTGTGCCTATTTGGCGGATGAGGGGTATGATGCTCACTCGTGACATTCGTGGTAGTTGATCGCTCCAATTACACACCACCAGGCGCTGAACGGCGAAAAACCGGGAATGTTCTCACTACGTGATGCAGGATTGGTGGTAAAGTCCGCTGCCGAGCATAAACATGGCGTTCGACATTGTCGGTGTTGATCAAGGAGGACATCGGGGACGAAATGGATGGAAGAAGGGGGCACTATCCGTGGAAGGCGAGCACCAACCAAGGGTGCCGGCTCTTCTATGCCAGCGCCACCGCTCGCCCAACACCCTCACCCCGAGCGAGGTTTCTGGCAGAGAAATCTCTCCCCCTAACACCCTAAACCCCCTTTGCCCACGGGCGGTCGGCAATTGGAACTCTCCTCTCCCATCCTTCGACCCCACGGACACCCGGCTTTCGGAGTCTCCCCGGGATTACTTCGCGACTGGTGGTTGGATCCCTCCCTTTGACGCTGAACCATATTCTTTGCGCGCTTTTCTGCCGCACACGCGATCTCTGACGCATAGAGTGGCGTTATTTACAGCCCTACGCGATTGAACCTCCGAGGTGCAGGCACGCCACCATCACAGCTATGATGGATTTGAGTGCTTACGAGCAAAGACAGGCCGTGCATACCCGCACATCCAGGATCATCGGTATTTTCCGCAACGCCTCCATCGGTACAGACCTTTCTGTTCTGGTTAGTGGTCCGGGGAGCAGAGTAGTCGGCGGAATCCTCATGTCCGTCTCAGAAATGGCCCTGCAGGAATGTGGATTTTTACTCTCGCGGAAACTTTCGCGTTTGTGTAAAGGGAGCGTCTCAGGGAGCCGTGTTGGCGGGTACCACGGGCGTGCATACACGGTCAACGTCCTATTCACTCGGGAAGCCATCCAAACCAACTTTAGTCATTAGCGACCCTCGGGGTAAGTTACAATCGTTCTGTCCGAGTCTCTGCAGCAGGTCATACTAAATAATAAAGAATAATAATAGAATATAAGGCAGGCAGAGGTGTTTCAATCCCTCAACCGAGGCAAACGCGCAAAAACGCGAGGCATGACATCCCCGCACATCAGGGCCAGGCCCACCTGTCCTCCACCCCATCTCCCACCTCCCTGGGTTGAAATTTACAAGTGCCTTCTCGTTCAGACCCTAGTTCACCACCAATCACTGACATCCAGCTCTAAAATGGTGTAAACTCCGTGTCAGGTTCTATAAGGTGTCTACGTGACGTCAGTCATGGACAGTTCAGCACGGGTGCTCTGGGGGGCTTTCTTACCTCGCTGACTGTCAGAACCCGCCACTGAGATCCCCGGTGGAGATTTTCGGGTATTCCTTGTCTGTAGTGGTGCTGTGGTGAGTATGACAAGTTTTCCATAAATGGCGGACACTTGCCTTTATCAGGGATGACGGATGCCTCAACGGCCACTAGGATTGCGAAGAAACCGAGGAGAAGGTGTGAAGGAATTCGCATTTCCGTGACAAAGAAGCTAGTGTGAAGAGAGAACGGGACGAAGCTGGGGAACTTTGGATCCCGACCTGACCATTTTATAGTGAGTTGTTCCACCGCTCTGCAGGGTGTTTGATGAGACCCGTAATCCTGCGGGGTCCCGTCCGAGTCGATCGAACCCCTGGGCCGACTCTTCGCGCATATCCGGCGGAAGCGGTGAACAAGCCTCCTGACAAATCCCAGGGTTAAGTTTCAGGTGCTCCGATCGGTCTCCATGCGGTGATGATAATTATGAAACCTCTGCCACACACCGATGACGAGTCACCGTACATCGCCGGGGTCATTTTACGCCCCCACAACACAGCTGCTTTCAAGTTTCAGTGTGTTTGGGTCGAAATGGGACACATCTGCCTTTATGGCGATCTGGTGGCCTGATCTTCATTCCGAGGCCGCCTGGGAGTTTTATCATCCGGGGATCCCGCCAGCGACTCTAGGGGCATACTTGGAGAAACCGATCACTCGAGGCTAGTTTGAGCTGTTATCACCATTGCCAGCGCCTCGAGCACCGGTTTCCCCTACTTTCCCAGGTTCCCGTATTACGCCTTTGATCGCGTCGCGCGAACGATGCTATGGGGGGAGGCGGCTCCCAGTAGGGCGTCGGCGACCCCACGGCCCACGAAAAACTTACACGCAGAACGAATCCATGCCTTTCATGCCCGGCTCCCGTGAGACGGGATGCGTCGGACCTCCGGACCTCCATCCTCCACTTCCTAGTGGGTAGATCCGCCAATGGGAACCACTGTCATTAGTATACCCAAGGTTGCACCCCCATAACATGGAAAACCTGGATACCTTACACATTTGCATCTCCCCCAGCTACCATTCACCGTCGTTTGACTCAGTTTCTGGACTCCCCTATTTTGGTATCCCAGTTTGTTGGCCTGCCACCCACTACAAGATACAAGATTGGTGGTGAAGTCCGCTCCCGGGCGTAACCATGGCGTTCGATGTCGCCCCAAACCGACTTAGCTCCTCCACCCCTATTGGAATAAATAATTAACCGACCCTTTCGTACCCATTCCCCGAGAGCACATTGTATATTTCAATATTTCAATGCGAATGCTTACCCACACACAAAACCCCAAAAGATCCATTTTTCATAATGCCTAACATCGAAACGTCGCCTCTCTCAGGATACCTACGGACCAACCTGAACTGCCGCGCGCTAATACGAAAACCTCCTCCCTTCACTTCGATCCTCTACATCCGAAAGACGTTACACTGAACAATGACGGTACATTGGGACAACCCGACGACGTACCTAACCCACCAAACCTCTGATAATCAGGCCACTTCACGTTTCCCTTGCACGCGCCCGGAGGCAGTGAACGAGATAAACGGTCTGGTTGGAGTTTGCTTACCGTCGAAAATGGGAGTCTCGTAGCCGTTCGTGGAAAGCTAAGGATGCAAATTTGTCCCTTATTCATACCCGCCCCCCTCTGAGCTGTCCTATTCACGTTCTGGCTTTTGTTGGTATAACATTACCTCGCGCGATCAGCTCTCGGTGAATCGCCCCCCCTGTTCATACCTAGTCATCAAGTTGTTGACGATGATACGAACGAGTGGGTGGACCCTGGAAACACTGGGAAACGGCCTCGTTCGTTCTCTCGACGGGTCCACTTCAACGGAGCCCTCGCCCAAACGAGTTGCCGTCGCGGATGACATCGATATCGGTGATGAGCTTTGGTTTCATTGCATATGACGTACATTGGCTCGTGTCCGAGGATGTGCAATACTGGCTTGTCTCCAAAGATGTATAACACTAGCTTCTGTCCGTGAATGGACGATACCAGCCCGCGTGTGATAAAATATTCTGACTGTGAGGTGGGTGCAGAAAGCGACCAAGTCGGTTGGGTGTCTGGATAATGCACGATAAACTATTCAGAGAACGTTGAGATTGGGTGACAGCCCGTAAGAATAGGTATGTTTCTAACGTCATAGGAGAGTGTCAGTAGCCGACATCAGCAGCTGGTGGACTCGAAGTGGGTGGGGCTGCGGTTCTTCCTGGCTCCCACGACTTGGAAATTTTGCCAGTTTTCGAGAAAATTGCCCAGCATTGTCCATGGCTCGACACAGCGGACGCCGGGGCACCGACAGCTCCCATATAAGTCCATAGACATTCGTGCGTAGTACGTGTCGTGCCCTCACGGACAGCCATAGTAACACTTTGCGAGCCTGTGGGCACTGCCTCGATCGGGGCTTCCTTGATGGAGAAGCATCGGGCGTGACCGGCAATTCTCCCCGAGCCCGTCTGGAGAATCACATGACCCTTGTTTGAGAAAACATTCCCTTCGAGGCGCCATCTCCCAATACCTGTTGACCTCCCTCCACGATGGTGAGCTGCTTCATCTGCACTTTGCTTGATGTAGCTGCAAGGTCCGCTGATGGTTTCTGTGCGGTGTATGTAGAGTGAGGATCCCACTTTGGTTGAGAGCAAGCCCGCGGGTGCGAGCGGGTCCTCGTCGACGAGAGAGTCCATCAGGTCGTTCATCGCTGGAGGTGCTGGCGGTGTTTCTGCAGTCAT
>Ga0307513_10003641_pt1 | contig 20845 bp, 19 predicted proteins | sample 15_EM_MG_FD_202174 | JGI IMG/M metagenome (GOLD analysis project Ga0307513, IMG submission 202174) | Populus trichocarpa ectomycorrhiza microbial communities from riparian zone in the Pacific Northwest, United States - 15_EM | ecosystem: Host-associated > Plants > Roots > Unclassified | place...
TCTGGCGGCTTTCATCAGGCTCAGTCAGTAGTATACTGAACCCTCCAATCTAATTTAGCACGACGCACGACTTCCCTGAGCAGACTCCACGATTCGTTCGTGCACATCTTGCTTGGCCCTCCACCATGACCACGCTGATATCTATCCCTACACCGGGCTTTTTTTACGTACGATACCTGCACCAACAGCGAGCACAGCAGGAGGAGCGGCCGTACCCGTTCACACAGGGAGAGAGCGAAGGAGAAATCTACATTCTTTCGTGGTCACAGGTACACGTTACGGGACCAAGACACCACCTGACCAGCAGCCTACGAGTCCGTGCGCAAGGGGATGAGGGAGATAGGAATAGGAGTGGCACGATGGGAATGTGGGGGTTACAAGTATGGTCTGTAGAGTGGGTCTTTTGGTATTCGATTACTGTTTCCATTCCCCTCTGCAGGGGCAGCATAGACTTTTGCGTCTCCCCCCATTCCCTCACCTCCTGCGCCACTTTCCAATATACCACCCATCCTGCTCCTGTGCGATTCTTTGGGTGTTTATCTTTCATTGACCCGTCAGTGTATGTAATAGTGTATCTGGTATCTTGAGAAAGTTGAGTGATCCTTGTTCGGTGTTCATCAGTTTGCCTCCCCTTTGGTGATGCCTCTTCGGGCGCGGTTTGTTGTCAGTGTTGTTGTATATGTCCAGTCATGGGTATCGATGCTCCATGGTGGAAGGAGGTGTAATGGTATGGTTCTCTCGATGTTCCTCGGGTCACACCGGGAGAGAATTTCGATTTAGTAGACGTGTATCCTTTGTGCTGCCGATAGGGGCTCGCTTCTCTGGAGAAGTATGACTGTAACTGTGACGGAGGGCGACGGAAACTTAAATTTGATAGTGGCAGAGTGATATAGAATGGCTTCCAGAGGAGCTCGGAAGAAGCCGAAGAATGTATGGAATGCTAATGCTTGAATGTATGGCAATTAAGACGTCGAGCGAGAGGGCGAGAGGGACGGCGAGAGGGACGGCGAGAGGGACGGCGACTGGGAGGTAGCAAGGGAGGATGCAGAGATTTGTGCACGTCGCGCGAGGAACGAGTATTGAAAAGAGTGGACGAGTGGAGAGGTGTGTGGGAGGTGTGGGGAGATGATGGCGACGGCGATGACGAGATGACGAGGGGACAAGGATATGGCATCTAAGGGATCTAGACCGACTCGGTACAGGCCGTCCGGGGCGGGCGGAAGTCGGTCGGGTGGTCGGGTGGTCGGGTGATCGAAGGGTGGGCGGGCCGGAAAGGCGGGGCAGGGGAGGGGCGGGGCGGGGCAGGCTGAGGGGCTTGAGGGTGTTGAATCGAATGGGTGAGACTGTGCGTTTTGAGGGTATGGTCCGGAGGGTGTGTTGTTGGATGGAACTGTGTCTGCGCCTTGCTGCCTGCTGATTCGATTCGGTGGCGTCGTTCCTGCTGTTCCTCTCCGTCGAATATTCCTTCCGCTTTTATTATTTACTTATCGCCTCTCTCCCCGTCCCCCTCGTTCCCCCGCCGCTCATACCGCTCATACTCACCCCTCACCCTATGTTCTTCACATCTGAGGCTGGGCTGGGCCCCAGCGCTTTAGACCACCTTTTCCCCCCAACCTACCGGCCCCGACTCCCCGCCCCGTCGTCGTCAACCACAACGTCGACCACAGCTTCCGTCCCCCCCGCTCGCCGTGCTCCGGCCGTCGTCGTCGCTGTCGTCAGGCTGAGCATCTCCGCCGAACCGCAGATTGATATCAGTCAGCCGAACATTGCCAAAGTGAGTGTTCCTCCAGTCATTTCCTCGCTCTCCTCGCTCTCCCCTCCGTCCCAGACCCATTTCCCTCGTCGTCTTTCCTATCCCCGCCGCCGCCGCCGTCCTCGCCGCCCATCCTTAGCGCCTCCCTGCCTGCTGCCTGCTGACACGATGCCAACCCAGCCCAGCCAGCATGTCCAACCCAGCCTTCAACCAGCAGCAGCAGCTCGCCGCCCAAAATGTCGCAAATATCCAGCGGCTCCATCACCAGACTCCCTCGTTCCAGCACCCGTTTCCTCAACTCGCCCATCATAGCAATCATCAGTTTATTCAGCCAAATCCCCATCACCAGCAGCAACAGCAACAGCACCAGCATCAGCACCAGCCGTCCCAACCGCAACAGCAGCACAATCCCCAGCTCGTCCACGGCCACAGCAACCGTCAGTCCGGTCTCGCCCAGTACAACATGAACCCCCAGACTTCCCAGCAGCTCCTCTCAAAGTACCAGCAGGACATGAGGATCCAAGCGGCAGCCGGCATTTCTCAAAAATTGCCTTTTCATCCTCCGACAAACTCCGCCCATAACCCTCAAATGCCGCAGCAGACCGTTATGTTCCCCAACCCACAGAACGGCATGCCCCAGCAGCAGATGCAGCAGCAGATGCAGATGATGCCTCCACCCCGACCACCTACCGCCGCTGGCTCACCCCACCGATTCACATCTGCAACCCCGGCTCCCAACATCCAGCAGCAGCAGCAACAACAACAACAACAACAGCAGCAGCAGCATCAACAGCATCAACAGCAACAGCAACAGCAGCAGGGCTTTCCTATCCAGCATCCCCAACAGCTCCAGCAGAACATGTTCCCTCAGCACCCACCACAGAATGGCATGCCTCCCGCAAACGGTGTCGTCGCCGCGATGGGTCCCCAGCAAATGTACCATAGTACTACGCGTCCTCCGTCTGCAATGTCGAATCATTCATATCCTAGCGGTCCCCTAGGGGCCATGCCTGGTGCACCTGGCTCCTCCGCGCCCCAGATGCTGTACGGGAACATGCAGCACCAGCAGCACCAGCAGCACCAGCAGCACCAGCAGCACCAACAGCAACACCAACAGCACCAGCACCAGCACCAGCACCAGCACCAGCATCAGCATCAGCATCAGCAACAACCACAACCGCCGCTACCACAACTCCCAGGTCCTGCCGCGCAGCCGGGTATAGGCGGAATGCATGGGATGAATATTTCCAATATGCCCAGCGCCGCTCCCGCGCCATCATTCCCTCAAGGGGTCAATCCTGCCATTTCGATCAACGCCCATGCCGCCCCGTCCCAGCCTCCTTTGACAGTACCCAATCAGCCCATGCAAGCTCCCATCGCAGGCCCGTCCCACCATATGAGCAAACCACCAGCCTTTGCTGGTCTCCCGGGCATCGACCCCACGTCCCTCAGCCAACTCCAAGCTCAGTTCGGCCAGCAGGTGACCACCAGCATCCTTGCGAGCGGCTCAGCGGGCAAGGGAGCCTCTCTGCCATCCTCTGCCCCGCTCCAGCCGCCTGTCCCAGCGCTCCCGAGCGCAACATTCCCCAACGCGCTCCACCCGCCAGCATCAGTCCCTCTTCCGCGTCCATCCCAACCGCCCGTATCGACCGCCGAATCCACGATGAGCGCCCAGCAGCGTGCTGCGTTGATCAATGCAAACGTGACACGCATTGTGCAGGTGCCGGTCGAGGACGCGGAAAGGCTGCTGCCGCCGCTGGACGAGGACGAAATTGCGAAGATCAAGGGCTGGATGGCGGTCGACAAGGCGTATGCCACGGAGAGCATGGCCACGCTCGGCAGGATGAACGCGGAAATTACAGAGGTGCTGCATAACCGTAAGCCACGGTGGTTCGAACGCGAGGCGAGGGATCAAGTCCCTAAGCCTGGGTTCCACTTGATTTGGCCCCACCAGAAGAAAGAGGAGCGCGCGAGGAGGCTGCAAGCCATGGGCCGACGGACGATTGATTTGTGCGTTTTCGAGGATGTTTACTTCCGTGGTTGACTCTCTTCCGTAGGCCCAAGCGACCTGACCCCGCTCTCGCTGACAAGCCCGAGTTGCTCGTCCCGATTCGCCTTGATGTCGATGTCCTTGACGGGCACAACCGACTGAGAGAGGCATTTATTTGGAACGCAAACGGTAGGATGTTTCGTTTTGCATCTACACATATACCTGATCCTATCTAAATTTCAGATCCTTTCGTCACCCCGACCGTCTTCGCCCAAACGCTCTGTGACGACTTTGGCATTACCCCAGTCAACTATGGCAAAGTCATCAATAGCATCGCCAGCTCGATCCTAGAGCAGATCACCGAATTTAAGAACCACCACGTTGAGGTTGACCACTCCCTACCTCCACTACCCCCACCTGCGAAACATGCGAAACCTACACAGCCTACAGAGAACAAACCGGAGATTGTCGTCACCGAACCTGGATCGGACACACAGAACAAGCAGGTTATCAAACTTATCGAAGGCATTGATCAGAAACGCTTCCCCACAGGCTCTGGATGGCTCGATCAGGAGGAAATCGAGTGGTGGGAGGGATGGAGAAGGCACATCACCCAGCTTGACACCCGCATCGCTGGTGCTGCTCTTGGCACCAAGAAGAAGAGCAAGAAGCGACGGAAGGACAAGTCCCAGCCCCTTGCGATTACCAACGGGAAGGTTAAGATTGAGGCGGTAGACCCCCTGCGTATTCCACCTGCGAGGGTCAAGGACGAATTCACTGAGCAAGCGCTCGTGGTGAATTATGATGAGGAAGAGAAGGACGATGGTAGTTTTAATGAGGATCTGCGTGTTGTCATAAAGGTCGCCATCTTCAGGTCGTTTATTCAATGTGTAAAGTGCTGACGTTAACTCATCAGTTGGACATCAGCGCCGGTGTTATGCGACTCGAAGATCAGTTTGAATGGGACATTCGAGATCCGTTTAATGTCCCCGAGCAGTTCGCGGAGCGGTACTGCAAGGATCTCGGACTGGGCGGCGAGTTCAAGTGACTAACCACTTCCTATTCTCTGCGATTCCTTCACTGATTTGCATCGCCAGGACTGCGATCGCCCATGGCATTCGAGAACAAGTCCAAGTCTACGAAAAGTCCCTCTACCTCGTTGGTCACACCGCAGATGGCAGCAAGATTCAAGACGAAGAACTCCGTCTTGCCTTCTTGCCTTCCGTCTATTCTGCCCGGCGCACACTGGACCAAGTTCCGACCTACACGCCGCAGCTCAACTTTTACGCAGAGAATGAGCTAGAGCGGAATGAGCGGGCCGACAGACGTAAGCGAAGACAACCCCGAGGCCGTCGCGGCGATAAAGTCGTACTCCCCGACCGGGAGCCACTCAGGACGTTCCGCACGCCTGCGATCGGATTCCCCGAACCCGAGAAGGAAACCGTCGTCCCCGTCGCTCCTTCGAGACGTGCTGCTGCCATTGCGGCAGAAAAGGCAAACAGTCAGATTGCCGTCATCGAGCAAAAGGAAAGCCAGCCATATGGCTCTTCACCCACGATGTCGACGACGGTGCTTCCCTCTGCTCCTCAACAGCATATTATGCCGAGCATGAATAACCGCCCATCTCAGCCAACTACCCAGCCCGTCGTCGAGGTGCCACCGAAACGGTCACGCCAGGAACTCTTACGAGGACCTCCTGTAGCTGCCCGCGTCCGGCAACAACGACCGCTTCCAGCGACGACGATAGCCAGTCTGGACACCAAGGTTCCGGCCGAGTGGATCCGTTCAGCTCGCGAAAGAGCGGCGACAAAACCGACTGGCAAGCGTCGAGGACCAAAGGAACGAGAGTTGCCGGAGGGCCAGCATCCGAATATGATCGATGGCGTGTGGCACTGCTCCAATTGTGGGTGTCCCGAGGACGTTGCTGTTGGGCGCAGGCAAGGTCCCCTTGGTCCAAAGAGCATGTGTGGACAGTGTGGGAAGTGGTGGCACCGCCATCGCAAACCGCTCGAGGTCGAGTACAGCACCAACCGAGAGTTCCATTTGGAGAAGAAGCGGAAGGATGACGAGATCCGGCGGTTGAAGAAACGAGGAGGAATGAAGGCTGTTCAGGCTGCCCAGGAACGCGAGAGACTCCTGGCTCAGTCCACGCCATCTGCCAGCGGCGCGCACGGTTCTCCGCTGTTCACAAGTACACGCCCTATTAGCGCTGCGACACCGCGGAAGAATCGCCCACCACCGTCTAATATCCTTAACTCGTCCGAGTCGTCTCTGTCACCTCCGGCTATGTCACCACCACGCCCCCGTAAACGTGAACTTGGTCCTCCAAATTCGACCCCCCGAGAATCCACTCAACTGGTTCAGCAAGGTCAGCTGCCGCCTCAGGCTTCCCTAGCGCCTCCCCCTCCCGATCTCGTCGCTGAGATACTCGCTGCTCCTCCGCCAACTGTACGGACCAATTATTCGTCAACACCCATTGACCGCAATCGTGCAGCTGCTGCTCAACGCCCTGCATGGCTCAACGATGAGCTTGCAAAACTCAGGTCTCGGTACCCCGAAGATATATTTGATGTGCTACAGAAGGCGAAGCCTCCCGTCAACGGCGAACCTGCCCCAAACCCTGCTGCCGCCTCCGAATGGCGCGTCAGGTGTTCAGATTGCCCTGGCAAGGTAGATCTTCAATACAATAATTAGGTCCTAGATGTCCTTTATTGATCTACGTGTACAGCTTTACAACCCTGGTGCGGGCGAAACGCTCAACAATTTCGAGGTCCACTTGAAGAATCGCCATCACCGTGCTCGCGTCATCACCCGAATCACAGGCGTACCACCTCCTCTTACACCCATAGCACCTACTCCATCCACTCTCACGACTGCTACAGGTCTCCCTGCGCCCCCAACAGGCTCTACTTCTGCTGCACCTCCCGCGGGGGCACCTTCTGTGTCTCCGCCACCCTCGCACAACCCATGAGATGTCTTGTCTCTTGTCATGACTCAAAGAATACCTTTCGCTTCTTGTAGTTACGTAGATTGACTGTATGCCCTTGGGACTAGCTATCCTGCTTGTTATGTGATCTTTTGCGGAAATTCCTCCATTGATTTGACTCTCTACATCTGATTGGATTGTCCTCTGAAGCCCACGACATCTTCAGAACTAGGACCTCGAGGCCGCCGCTGAACAACTACTGGGCTTCCGAGTCCTTCGTTGCTTGAAATCGCGCCGTCGGAAGTTGATCTAAATATTCGCTCCCGTGCTTGTTGGTATTCACGCTCACGCTCTACAATTGATTTCTGCGAAGGTGCCGTTATGGGTGCGGCCGTGGTACTCGTAGGGTTAGTGGATCGCTTGAGTATTCGCATTACGGGCTCAAAAGAAGGGAGGCTGGGTCCCGAATCGCCATAGGACGCTGGTGATGCTCGCTTCTTGGCAATCGGAGATGCCATCGAGTTGGCAGCACTGGTACTAATGGTAAGGTTTGAAATAACCACCCTTGTATATATTGTGAACGTACGTGGGTGATTCGATCTTCTCTACCCTGCCCTGCGACTGGGCGGGCAGCTCCGCGTCGGCCTGCAACATGGTTCGTGGAATAGGTTCTGCCTGACATTCACCCTCGCCATCGTCGTCTTCCCAGTCATCTGGGATATAATCTTTCTTGGCTTGGATCCGAGCAGGCCTATGAAACGGATGCTCGAGCTTTGGCTGCCCGACGCGATCGATCAGGATGCGGGGGAAGACAGTAATGCTTCTGATACCTCGTCACTAAGCCATGGTTCCCTTTGTGGATTGCTTGACATTCACTCTTTGATTGACTCTGGTCGAAGATCAAGGAGCAGCCTGCTTTGTGCAAGTTGGGAAATAATATAAGGTCGTCCAACAGAGCTAACTCGATACTTTTAAATCTGATCCTTTTATTCTTATTTGACAGAATTTGTGCCCGGATGGAATTCAGTACGATATTGAGCCCGTAGCCGCCGGCTGGTCACATATGAAAGGCGGATCTCTATCACTGCCCAATTAGCCTATTCCGTTGAACAAGAAATGTCGCGACAAACAAGGGCGATACGTTTGAAGCCCGTTAAAACGGTAACTTACATACGCCTCCTGAAATTATTCAATTGGTCTGCCTCTAGCCAAGAGGCGCCTAATAGAATTATGAACCGGAGTGGTATTTGCGTTTCGAGGTCTGAATCGTTCCGTCTAATCGTTCTCCCTTCTCAATGAATGGTGCTTGGGAGCATATTACAGACCCTGGTGTGCCATAGAGTTTCAGGCTGCAAAATTCAATCCACCAGCCCTTCTTGCAGGAGAAACTCACAAAAGTGCACACGCAGTGCACAGTGTGTTACCCTCACAATTATGGCATTTGATCTCGACTTCGTCCTCGTCATTTCCTACGACACCTATACACAGTCAATAGTTCTCTCAGGAAGCCCTTTGAAGTGGGTAAGTATCGTGAATGGATCCTCGGACCAGTATGAGTCGCCGTCCCTTCCCTAAGAGATGTCATTTTAATGCTCGACAATACTGATTTGATGTCACTTCCTTCTTTATTGGCCGGCCTCTTCTTGGGAGGTCTCGAATTACCGAGGCCCGGCAAGTACATCGTCAACCGATGGGTGATGTGAAGAGCTGCAAAAGGTGTGGGTTTCGTGGCTGTGGTTATTTCTCTTAGATCCATGGTGTGTCTCTAGATGTCGATTGACAGCGTTACGGCTGAATGTTACATCACTGCAAAAGTCTGTCGGCATACTCTTTCGATACCCCTGAACAGGTGATGCCACATACCAGAACGGGCAGTGTATTCTTTTGTCTTGTAATGTCCTGTGTCCAGATAGAAGGTCCAAAGGAAAGGAGCGCGCCTTCCTGCGGTCGATTCAGCATATTCGACGAGGAACAGGAGAAGAAGCTCATCGCTGTGGTTGGCACACTTTAGACAGCCGTCCAACACGAATGGTCGATGTCCTAAATGGAATCGAACATGGCTGAGTGCTCTTCGTGGCTTCGACTCGGCTTTGGGGCACTCCTCTCATTCCAAATTGATATATCCCGTTTGCATAGAGCAAAAAATTGAATAGGAAATCCTTTCTGGGGTTTCAGAGGGGGGTCTAGGCCCTGCGTTACGTCCTTCGAACTCCGATATAAGGGTTCCATCTAGTGCTATTGATACCAAGTGCTCTACAATATCCGGTCCAGGAGAGTACGTCGTCTACTGTCGTTCGCAAAGCAATGGTTGATGAGTGTTTGGTCGGCGTTCAATCGCTGACCAGAAAATCGACCATTCGGCATAGCAGGCAAAGACGAAACTGAAGCACTTGCTGCAAAGGACGCTGAGGAGATATGTAAAAAGTATATAAGCCCCCGAGGAGGATGCTCACACGGCTCGCCTCTTGATTTTTTTGGGGGTGTCGAGACGCAGCTTGAGAATGACTGTGTCGAGCCTGGAATTGGCGGAGCACATTGAGGGGCGAACAGTGGCTCTGTCGAAAAAACTGTGACGCAGGTGCGGGCTCGGATCTGACAGAGATGTGAAGGAGCCCAGAGACTAGATTGAGGAGGTATGAGAGGAACGGCCGTAGCTCGTGTAGGGACTGAGGTAACTGAGTTCCGTATCCGACTTATGTACTCGTGTCCCGTCGAGAGAAGTACCCAACAGAGATTGGGCCCCCGGAAGAAGGCTCCAAAGGCTCGGGAGGAGAATTCAACGCTAATTCTATTTCCGCTCGTCTTACAAATGGATGTTAGTGACCTGCGGCCTAGAGTAAGGGGGGTCCCTACCTGCGCTGCCAATATCTGGTCGACATTGTTCGTCCCTAAAAAGAAATTAAGGCTGGGCATGGAGGGAGTCAGTTTTCCATCGACTCATGTAAGTCCGTTCTTCCGGGACGTCGGAAGAAGGGTTTTGAACACTGGTATACCCGCAAAGCCCCCCTTCAGGTGAGCTGAAATCAAACAGCTCGGTTTTCGAAAGTAACGGACTGAGAGATTGATCAAAGTCTTGCGACCTGGCGATCTTGTTGGCCTTGATGGTCTCCCAGAAGTTACGCAGGCTATCCGAGCGCTCCCACTGTTCTTCTCGCTGGGGGGTCTGTTGCGCTCTTTGATATATGGACCTTACAGATGAGTGTCGGTCAGCAAATAAATAAACGCCGACCTGTCACCATAACCAGGGCACAAGGTAACGAGAAAGGACAAAGCGACTTTTGCATTGACCACCTACACATGGCGAGCCTCCCCAATGATCTAGTAGGTTACAACTCGGCGAGGCCGGTTCACGTATTTATGCTATCATGAAGAAATCTTTTGCAGTTGCAGTCGTCTCCTTGGCCAGCTCCTCCACAGAAATCTCTAGGCACTCCGCAACCTTCTTGGCAACCCACCCAAGAAGAGCGGGTTCATTCATCTCTCTGGCACTTTTCTTTCCCTTCACACTATTCTCTTTGGCCACTCTAGGCCGGTTGAGTGGTATCAAAAATGGCGCGTCCGTTTCGATCATCAATCTCCCCTGCGGAATCTCCCGTCGAGCGACCAGATCGGCTAGATCCACTCCACGACGCGGGTCTGCGATCCACCCCGTGATACCGATATAGCAGTCGAGGGCAAGAAGGTCTCGCAGATGTTGCGGAGAGGGGTCAGTATAACAATGCACGCATTTCCGGACGGTCGGGTAAGATCTTAGAATGGCGATAAAGTCGTTGTGTGCGGCCGAGGAGTGTGGGAGGTCTCGACAGTGTAAGAAAACGGGGAGGTTGTGCTCTAGACCAAGAGTTGGGAATGAATCAAAGGCAGTCAACAACTAGACAACGTACTTTTGGCTAGGTCCATTTGCGCTCGGAAAACGCTCTTCTGGTCTTCTTTAGTAGAAAACATCCGGTCGTAATCCAGCCCACATTCGCCAACAGAAACGACTATGCTAGGATGATCGAGGATTAGCCTCTCTAGTCGATCGATGTAGTCGGGGTACTGCTTGAGACTATTCGACGCGTCATGTGGATGGACACCAGCGGTAGAGTACAAGCGGACACGTGCGTGCTTGCGCGTTTGGGGTGGTCTGGGATCGAATTTGAATATGAGAGATATAACACTCTCAGATGCTAGGACAGAAGTTCCGGTGATGATGATATGCGAGATACCCGCATGAGCGGCTCGGGAAAGAAGGGCCCCGGTGGAATGGTTGAATTTGTGAGAAGCCAGATTTGCACCAATGTCGATGAGAGTTTCATTTTCCGGAATGGGGTAGATGTTCGGTGGACCGTGCGCGTGCGACTCGCCAGGAATCGGAGGAGCAGAGGAAGGGCCCGCTTGATTTGACAAAGGTTGAGTGACTGACACAGAAATGCGTGAATCATTCGGCAGAATATAGTTAGAAGCCCGAGGCTGCCCTGCCCAGGATGCGAGTAATTTTCGACCTAAATGTTCGGAGTGATGGAGCGCTGTGATAGCCCTTTCAGCTTCTTCATGAGTGGAGTACTCCCCAAATCCAAAGCCCTTGTTTTTGTCTGCGAGTGAGTAGGGCCATCAGTACAATCAAGCATAGGTATAGAACTAAAACCCTCCAAACACTGATGAAGACAAAAATGAATCTGGGTGATAAGCCTTTGACTTTAGGTGCGAAAGATAAATTGCGTAGTTGGTGAGTTACGCCGAGATGTATCGGGAGAGAGGGACCTGACTCAGAGGTTTCCAGTGGAAAGTCACATTGCTTATATCCATCAGAACGAGAATGCTATTTCCACAACCATGTGCGTGGTGCACGTCGAGTTATGCTCCCAAGCTCTCCAATCGAGAGTCACTCGTGATGAAAATGCTTGCTCAAGGGAGTCAAACAAGAAAGGGGGCTCCACAGCGCTTGTCAAGGAAGTTCAAGACGTTTTTATTCACCCTGTGGTCTTCTCGGCGGGACTGCAACTTTGGCCGAGAGAACCGTTCCACCTGCAGAAGCGAGCAAGGCGTTGAAGGCGTCATCGTCGAGGCTCCAGTGAAGGTTGCCTATGTAAATTTTGGTGGGAGCGATAGTTGTGGACATGGCCAAGGTGCAAGTCGCGCGGCGTCTGTCAGTCGAGTCAGGACATGCGTCAGGACATGGATGCGGGCGGATGATGGGATTCGGATGAATGCAGCAGACCGGGCAGCGGCAACGATCAGATGTGGGTGTGATGGACGGAGAGCGAGTTGCCACTTGAGCGGAGAACGATGTCAACGTTTTCGGAAAGCATTTGGGAGGCGCTTCAGAAGCTTACAACCACCCACAAGCGATGTGCCCCGGTTCAGCTGAGACGCTGTACCGGCGCGTCGAGGAAGGAGGGGACGAGTGGCTACCCAGCTGGTCACACCAAACCAAGCCATTTGACGCGTCGGGAGTCGCCGGGCGGAGTTTGAACAGCAGAATAGACTAATTTAAAAGGTCACGCGCTTTGCGACCCAAGCACCATTCCCACTCACCCCCAGCCACACCACTTCCAAACTCGAGTCGTATTCGAGATATATGGCTCCTCCCATCTACGCTGTCTTCGCCTTCGTCGATCTCGCAAACAACATCGCGGACAATGCCTACCTGGGTGCACACGCCTCAGCTGACGGTCCAGACAACCTCCCAGTGCACCCCTATCCCATGCGTGCTTCCATCGATAGCGAGAGCAGCCCCACAGATCTCGTCGGTTATGGCTTTCCTGAGTTTTACAACGAGGTCACCGCCATCCTCCTCGGCAAGAGCATGTATGACCTCCTCATGCTTTCCAACAACGGCAACTGGCCTTACCCAGCCAAACGGGTCATAGTTCTTGCCACCACTCCCCTCGACCATCCGTCTGCCGACCTCAACGCAGCGAACATCCAGTGGCACGTCGAACCCACTGTAGAAGCCTTCAGCGGTACCATCCAGGACTTCCAGGCGAAGCTCGTCAAGGAAGGTCTTAAGAAGAAATGGGGCCGTGATCTGGTGTGGGTCCTAGGCGGTGCTGCGCTAATTGACACGTTCATGGAGAACAAATTAATTGATAGAGTTGACCTCGTCGTCCTCCCTTGTATCTTCCCCGCTGGCACGCCCTTCTGGAAGGGCTCTCACCACGTCCTCCGTAAATTGGAGCTCATCGAGAGCCACGCCACAACTGATGGCGCAGTCTGCTCTTCGTACTCTGTTGCACATTAATCGGCCATCCCTGGAGCGTCGATTAGCTCAGCTCAATCAAACCAATGCACGTCTTGCCGTTCTTGCCATTCTCGAACCATTTTTCTCCCACTGCTGGCTTCCGACCCACGATCATATCTATCCCCTCATGCCACCCTAGTGTCGTATGGTTGGTCTAGCGAGTAGAGCATATTCAGTACTGATTTGGAAGCCCTTGTTCGTGGCTCTCAATAGAGGCGATATGGCCTTAACCAAATGCCCCGCACATTTCCTCTGTGGATGGGCCAGTCTGGGTGCCATACACACACCACGCTCACGAGTGGTAATAAACCATAAGCAAACCCAATTCTTTCAATATTCCAAGCACTAGTACACTGTGCGCAACTCAAGACCAAGCGTAAAGGCAACCGGGAAGGAGACAAATATGGACAGGAAGAAAGGCCGGAAAAGCAGTGAACAACGAGGAGAGCAAGCGAGACGAATCGCCACATAAAGACCTAAAATAGATTAGTACCGCGAGAGTTCGCCCATCCATTCGTGCCGTTGCGGCAGGAGCAAGTTTTCGTTTGTGTGGGCAACAGGTGGTGAACAGCGAACAGCACCGAGGAGTGCGTTCTCCTCCTGAGACACGCTACACATTCCGCAGCTCCATTCTGTAGTCGCAGTTGACCCGTAGGTCTTTGTGTGGAGCTGCTATCTGCTGAGGGAGTACCGACGGGTCCAAGTCGCTGAACGGAAGGTAAATCTGGCCGTCCATCGCTTCAGGGCCGGCATTGAGGATCATCTCCGCACCAGGCATGCCTTCTTTGATCATGCCAAAGTCGTATAATTTTCCTTCTGCCCTGAGTTTGCGTTGGAGCGCGTTGATCAGCACTTGCCAGCACAGATCGACGAGCTGCGACAGGTCCTTGTTATCGATGCCCAGCACCCAGATTGTCTCCCATGTAGCATAGGTCATTGAGAGGAACTGGAGGAGCCGCTCCTTCGAGACTCGCGAAGCAAGCAAGCCCCAGCGCTTAACATCCACATCGTCTTCCTCATCCCATTGCTCGTCGTCTTGAGGATCCCGGTGCGGTTCCTCCGGTGCGGCTTGTTGTATCTCGTCATGGTTTGGTAGCAGCCGCGACAAGATGGAGACTGGGTGCTTGGTGTACATCCACTCGAGAAGCAGACTGAAGGCGGTAATAGATGGGACAGCAAATTCTTTGGTAGGTACTGCGATACGCTCCCCAGCATTCTGGGGGCACGAGCCGACTAGTTCGCCAAGGAATCCGCGCGGAAGGCGTCCGCAGTTCATCTGTGCCAATGGAATGGTCAAAATGGGGAGTGTACCAACCCATGGCAGACTCACATGCAGTACCAGATCATGGACGGGGAACATCCATTGGCGCTGCTTTTCTGGATAGCGAGCAGTCGACATGGCACTGATTGGTCCAGGGACCCTAAAGTCTGGACGTGACTGGATGAAATTGCGTTTTTCTATGACCATTAGAACTAACCCGGAGGGTAAGCATGCTGCATAGGCAGGTATGTGCTCCTCCTACCATGGGTTGGTTGGTCTCCTGACAGGCCGCAGGTCAGGTTCACTTGGCGCTTTCGTCGACGTGTGGGATACGGGCGAGTGAGGCGCACAGCTCTGGTGGCAGCATAGAGTCCTGGAAACAGTCAGTTTTGAGTTCTGCAAATGGCAATATGCTGGCGAATTTACCGGGTCCGTAATGCCTGAGACGACTTTCGACGTCCGGGACATCAATGTCATCCGGATAGCCAAAGTAATCCAGGACCTTTCTCTTCCTCCACCCGAACAAAACGTGTGTTTCCAGGTCCTCCGGAATCAACGCATAATCGACATCACGGGGGGCTGGCGAGCGCGAGCTGGGGCCGGCTGTGGGGGTGGCAGATAGCTGGGCGCGACCGTGAGATTGCGTGTAAGAGGGTTTGGGAGTTGGTAGGCGAACGGCGAGAATTTGCTCTTTTACTGCTGCTTTCGCGCGTGTCTCGCGGATGCGGCGCTTTGGGATGGCTGGCGGCGGTAGTGTTGGAAGCTCAGCTTGCTTGTACGTAGAAGGTCCAGACGACCCGGAGGATACAGTTGACACCGAATCAGAGGTTCCCGTACATATGTCATCTCCAGCAGTACATGGAAGGCTCTCCTCGGACCAGGCGTTCCATCTTGCCCAGCTTCTATAATCCTTCTTAAATTCGTTCTCGGTGCAGGTGCACGTAGACTGGTGAAGTTGCTCCGTAGTGAGCGTTAGATGCGTTGTGGACATTTTCTAGCTCTTGGTCGGGGGGTCGGGGGCGAGCGGGGCAGCGCAGGGGGCTAAGAGTGATCTGAATGGGGTCTCTCATCCTTCCTGGTATTTATACGCGGGCGGGACAATTGCCCAGCGCCTGGGAAAGAGCCCTGGGGGTCGGATTGGCCTTTAGTTTTTGGTATTTTGCCTTGGAGGACAAAGCGACCAGAACAGTCCACGCAACCTCCTGCCCGCTCCTAAACCACACCAGATTCCTGAAAACATAGCCTAACGTACTTCATATAGTGTGAAGAACCCCAGAGCATGATTAATTTTTAACCAGTCTGGTCATCAAATCAAAAACGCCAAAACCTCCACTCGGACATGAGCCTGATTGAAGTATTTACCTATTGATAGCATTAAATCTCAGTTCTAATAATGTCAATGGCGCTGACAGTCCAAATCTTTCACACATAGACCTGAAGACGATATCGAGAGTGTACCCGCGCATTGCATTCCTACAACGTCCCTCCCAACGCAAGCAGATGTCCTAACTGCTCTAAGGGGCCGAAAGCCGAAATATCGGTACCAGTGCAAGAAATGCACCTGGTGGCCAATGGCAAAATAAATTGAGATTCGTCTATTCGAAAGCGATCCTGGAGATTAGTTCAGTTCCATGACCGCTCAGAGGTGGTTTTTGGATCGTCGCGCTCCTTATGGAGTGTTCAGAGTCACGACCAACCGCTGGGTGCTCGTGACTACGAGTAGTTGGCCATAGATCCTTTGGTCAGGCTTAATTGAATTGATGGGAGATTAGGAGGAGGAAAGGCATGCAAATCCTTTAAGTCAAAAGAAAGGGAAGCAGACTGACAAGTTGACCAAGTAGGACGCATAGCATTACCCGTCGGATCTGGCCCGCTATTACCCGTGACAACTCATTTCTAATTTCACAGTTCTGATCATTCTGACGGTCCGATGTACCGAAATAGTCCAACCTATTCACCTAAGCTTAATGAGTTCTTGAGGACCACGTGACAGGGTCGTAATTCAATCGCTAGGTTGTGTTTGGCTTCTCTTGTCCCCAACTTGGCCTTCCCCATGAACGAACGGGTGGCCCCCCCCGCTATCGGCCGCCCAATCCCTGCATTGATTGCTATCCAGAACCGATATATTATGTCTCATATGCACGTAGGACGTTCCTCGCTGACGCGCCTTGAGCAACACTATGAGGTGTCAAACCGATACCCACGAATTGACGTCTTTTGCGCTCGAGACGCCCTCACCTGTTCGTACCACGGGTCGTCTACTACATAAATAACAACTTCTTCTTGATTAACGCGTCATCATGCGCGTCTCGCGTTTACAACAAGTCCGGCCAACACCGTGCATCTCCACGCGACGCACGTCATTCTTTAATAGCGGTAGACGAGTTTACTATATTCACTAATCCACTAATCAAACGTGTCCTTCCTCCCGGACCACATTAATGTAAGGTTTGCAACCCTTCGCCATGAGATGCGTTTTGTCCTTCGAGAAATCAAGGTACTCTCGATTACCTGCTGCGTACCCGCCGCGCTGACCTGGAGCAACCAGTTGCAATCTCACCTTAGTAGAAATCTCCGTTATTTCGCAAATCACGATGGAATTTGACCATTTGAACATACATTCATGCTATCTATATTGCATGCATACCACTCCCTACCAGTTATACAATCGCTTCAATAAATATTTATAGCCTTTGCGTATTGCCGTTACGCGACCGAGTGCTTTGTCATCCAGCCTCCTAGGCACGTGATTCCCCTTGGAACATGGGACGAATTACTTAAACTTAACCTCGAGTGGGGCATATTGATGCATCGCGTGTTGCACTGGCCCGACTGCTTGCCTCACTGACAGAAGAGTTGAAACTCCGCTCACTCAAGCTTCTTGTGCACAATCTCAACCCCATTCCTGGTCCGTTTCTCCTCGAATCGACGTAATACTTCTGGAAATCCATATTAGGACACCTGTAATTGTGTCTTCTTTGTGATTCCCAACGACTTCTTCCTCTTTCAGGCGGGATCTCCTATTGCGCGCTTTCCACCGCAATCTGCGCATTGTTTGATAAGTAAATATATGAGGAGTCTCACCTCCTATCCAGAACACGGGTCTATATGGTCAAGTTGCTATACCACAACCTGGACCACCCTTCCGCCGCTGCTTCCATTATATTTTCTCACTAAGTTACGCATTCTCTGCGAATGGTACGGCTCCGGGATGGGTTCCAGAATATTCTATTGCCTACCAGGCCCTCCCGAAACTAGTTTGTCATTGTATGGCTGGGACCGTCAGAACTATGCAACCCTTGTGCAAACTCCGGACATCACTGAAGCCTCTGGAGTACCCGGAGTCCCATTACTCGCATCCCTGCTTCCGCCCCCTCGCAGTTGGTATTTGTTGGTTCTCGCCTTAATATGTCTCCCCCGATGCCTGTTTCCGCTTCCTACTAGTACCGTTCCCGTACTTTGACACTCCATGTTTCACCTCCCTCGTTTCGGACCTGACTCTCGGACCATGTGTATATAAACCCCTGTAGAGACGCTAATGTTCCCAATTCGAATATCGACTTGGTTGACCTCTCGTGCGGCTCCGCCTCTGACATCCTAAGTCCTTAGTCCCCTGACCCCGGTAACCTCTGTGTGACCCCAAACTCAGTTCCCGTTTTCCTGCATAGGCCGTCATTGCGCCCACAGAATCACCTGCAGTAAGCCTCCCTCGGAGTACTAAGGCAGGCCCCCGGAGTTTGGCCAAGAGTCTTGGAGTCCTCCAGACAAACTCATCTCCTAACAGTCACTGAGACCGGCTTTTAATCACCAGAACGTCCCTTGCACAAATAGGTCCTAGGTATAGGGCCAAGTTGTAACCACCAATTCCAAGGTGTACGAAATTATTTAATAATAGGTTTGCTTACTTGCTTTTGACCCATTCCCCCTGCAATTTTAACGTATACCTCTGAAAGAGGGCTGATGTGCAACTATATTTATATAGAACACCAACTATAAATGGTTTGAGTCCGCCCCAATCCACCTACAGAGGTTTGTCCAGCCTCAATGCCCAACTCCACCAGGCCACGGAACCCACTTGTGTAAGTATGGCGCACAGCGGACCAACGAGAGGTGCATCTTAATTCATGTTGCTGTGCCAGGATACCAGAAAACGAGTACAAGAGACGCCGCTACCTATGAGCGGAAATCACGGGAAGCGCAAAGGGCCAGGGCATAGATCAGGAGTCTTCTACATAGGATTACTGTCGCCTCCCACACCTGGTCTATCACCCCAATCGTTGCCGAATTCCTATAATGCGCATCCACGGTATTGAACATCGTCACCAACCGAGAATACGCGAACGTAATAGAGAGATGCTGGGAGACACTCAACTCCAGCGTTACGTCCGTTGTCTTTGACATAGAAGGGGAAAGCTGGCCCTCCGGAGTACCCTTCGGCGGGTAGAGCATTCCCTTAACCAAAGCGCCCAAACTCGAGAGGATCTGGTCACTTTCATGCATTGCTGAGACATGGAGGAGTATCTCAAAAAGTTTTCTAGGAGCTTCAATGGCGTCATGAGGGGAGTAGAGGTATGTAATCCATCGGTGGATTAGTCCGGGATAGGGGACGTGTATGTGAGCGACGGGGATATGAAAGAGGATTTTGTCTTCACCAGCTTTGACTGCCGGGGATTCAAGTCTTGGGGAAAACTCTGGCAGACTTGCAAATGCTAAAATCAACTGTAATAAATCGAACGATCTATTTCAGCGGAATGGGCAGAACTAAGGCAGGAGAGACGTACACAGTCGTGAACAAGGAACACATGTCTGGCTTGCGACATAACCGTAGCTCCCGTTTTGTGGAAGGCCAGAAGGTGGGTTGGGATGGCCGACTTAGGAGCGGGTAAGAGTAATGTCACGTCTGTTTCAGTAGAGTGGCCATAAATGTGCGTGGTACGAGGGCGACAACGGTTGGAAGCCTCGCAAAGACTGCAAGTAGTTGTTGATCAAATGACCTTTATCAAGATATCTCAAACATACACGTTCCACTGATCCCGGAGCCTACTCCTGAGAGCTAGAAGGTCTATATTGCCCTCAAAACCTGGCTCTTGTTTATAGATTTTGTGCATATCGATCTTTTGTTTCCTCCAAGGCATGCACTTCGTCCCAAAGACGAGAGTACCTTCTCCGTAGGTAATAGGTCGCTCCAAAACCAGTGCTGTGGTGTTCTGGAGAAGGTGGTAGACTTGGAGTGCCTTCATCCCTTTTAGTGGCGGATGAGGATTGGCGGATTTCGAGGAACCATGGCCTGATATTGGGGCAGGAGGAGGAAGCATTGCACGGGCTTTACCCTTGACATCCGACGCAACGGGGACGGGATAAGCCCTAGGTGTGGCAGGCGCATCATCCTCACTTGAGTCGTCTTGCATCTCTACCTGCATACCGCTGGGACCTTCAGCGGCACGAGGGTCAGCCTGAACAGTTTTCTCAGTTTCTTCCACCTGCATGCTGCCGCTATCGGGAATCACCGACGCGAACGCCGCCTCGAGTAGTTTGTCTTCTTGTATCTTATCGGTCGTTGTGAGACCTACAGTGGTGCGTATAAATCAAAGAAGCGTGCAGGTATGGTCGAGATGCACGGTATAGATTACCTTTCGAATTACGGGTCAGTATTGGCCAAAATCGGGACAAGGAGGAAAGTGAGTTTGCCTCGGAGTACGAGATTATGTAGTCAGATCCGTGCCAGTTGTGTAGTTGTTGGGGGAGTCTCCAGGACCTCGGATGTGCGTAGAGAATAGATTGGGTCATAGTTGACTCGCCTCGAAGGCTGGAAGATGTTTGAGTCAACTCTTGCGGATCAAGTATTAATATGAACAGTCTAAGGTGAAAGCATACGAAGGAGGGCAGTTCCTTGATGACGCAGAGCTCGCAAGCGAAGCGAGAGCGTGGCTCCAATCAAATCATCAAGAGCTTGCGGGTTATGACCCTTTCGCTCCCGAATGAATCTCGTCTCAGAGAGTCCATCCGATAGGCTCGAATCGCGCTAAGTCATTTCTTAGATTTAATCCAAACTTAGAGTGATACACATAAATCCTTTCCTCTATGTACTTGTGTCTTGCACAATCCAATCTCAGTAGGCATCGCAATCAGGGAGGCAAAAAGTATCCCCAAAGAGTCTGCAAAGCCCATCGAGCCGATCCTAAACTCGCGTTCTTGCTTCCTCCTTTCCGGATCCTGGGTCTCCATACCGCTTTCGTCAACGGCTTGCTCCTGACCGACTCGATAGAAAGCATTGACGCTGGAAGTGGGCATTAGCGGCACAGTACATGGGGTTCCCACAAAGCTGCTCACTATGCTGAGCCACCGCATAGCCCTTCCATACTGATCAGAAGGAATACTATAGGAACTGCAGAATCGGTGGATCCAAAGAGGCCGATGGCGGATTCCAGGATCAAGGTCAGAAGGATGAACGACTGTAGAACAGCTGGATAAGGTAGGAGCTTCCTGGGAAGCGCCGGTAAACCGATAGAAATCGAGGATCGAGAGATAAATACGAAGGTCTGGTAGACGAGCTGCAAACGAAAATGAACAAACATCCGTAGCGCGGGGCGTATTGACACATACCTGCCACAGCGGGTAATAATCTCGAAGCGACGTAATGACCTTGCTCAAGGTTGGCGAGTTGTTCGCGCTTGGGACGGGATACAAGAGCG
>Ga0307513_10003642_pt1 | contig 20839 bp, 14 predicted proteins | sample 15_EM_MG_FD_202174 | JGI IMG/M metagenome (GOLD analysis project Ga0307513, IMG submission 202174) | Populus trichocarpa ectomycorrhiza microbial communities from riparian zone in the Pacific Northwest, United States - 15_EM | ecosystem: Host-associated > Plants > Roots > Unclassified | place...
CCAGATACTGTTGATGAGACGAGGAGAAACTGTAACTACTGCACGATTGTTTCCAATACTGTTGATGAGACGAGGAGAACCACAAACTAATGCACGATAAAAGGTAAAACGAAAAACATGAATCAACGGTTCCTATCCACGGTTTCAACAGTTAGAAGTGCTCGGTTGTGGGAGGGGGCCGCTTCGCCATCGACCGTTGGTGTGTGGCTATTTTTGTCCGCCGACCGTAGTTTCTGCCTGGATTCTTTGGCCGGCAGAGGGGAGGTGTTGTTGTATTGGGGGGTGGTTTAAGGAAATGAAATAGCCCAGTGGTCGAACGCTTGAACTAGACTAGGGTTAGACTGTGATAGATATTCGCTCGTCCTCAAACTAACCAAAACATCTTTATATATTATATAACGATGTGACTACATTAATCATCTATCCCTTCCCACATCGATCAGTTTCTCGCCATGTATGACCTGATTTGCCTGCTTACTTCCCTAACCACCAACAATTCAGTCCGTCCTTCGACTCCGGGACGGGTGAGGTTATTGGGGGTGCCGGGGGTGTTGCTTGTTTTTTTCCCGGGGGCCCTGGCGGTTACCCGCCTTCTTTGCCCGTGTCATATATCCGCCTCCGTCTACTCTGACACTAATCGATAAGGACGAGGTAAGAACTTTTTGTACCGTCAAAGGAGAGGATCGAGTGATGCCTAAGACATCGGGTATCTTCAATCGGAAAAAATGGAAAGGTGCTGCAACACTGCCCGGCAGTTTGGTGTTGTGTTTTTGCTTCTGTCATCACCACCACCAATAGACCCCGGGGCTTGCACCTAACCGTTTATTTCCAAAATTTGGGTGGTAAAACTAAACGGTGGCGTTACAACCTGCATCATTATCCGATAGACGGTGCGAAAGTGTTTACGCGGTTTTCGGCCGTCCTAAATTTTTGTAACTGAAGGTCAAAAGGTGAAGTGGGCTCGCTGCTGTGTTTGCAAATCCCAACAGAGTGAAAATTGGAGGGTTCGTTACGGTCGGTAGACACCGCCTACGGTATCATATACAAGTGCCCGGAGGACAAAAGTGCATGAGTTTTTGTGCAACGGAACCATCGCTATAAAAAATCTTCACATCAGAAATAAAACATACAGAGCACAAACTACCACAACCACGCCTCTATGGACCTCCGGTGCGGAGTCTCTGCATGCCCAAATCAAGTCTCTCTTAGAACTCACAGTCCCAGTTGAGAAGTAGAGTCTCTTGCCAAGCTTCTGGTCATATGCACAACAGCTCTACTTGAGTATCTCAATTGATAGTGGCCGCCGGGTAACTTAGGTTGGGGCCGCGGGGGACCCACTCTGGCGTAATAGACTCCAGCTTAAATCCACCCTTTATGGGCGTATAAGTCAGGGTTCGTGCCGGGTGGAGTAAGGCCTCTGCATCCTTCTCGGTATTCTTTCTTTGGTGTGTGCTGGTATGTCGTGTGGTGGGCATTGGAGAGGATTCTTGGCTTGCAATTTTTGGGGTGATTTTTTTTTAGCGATTGTTGCATTTCACAAAAACTCATGCACTTTTGTCCTCTAGGTGTAACTTAGGTTGTGGCCTGTGGTGGACCCACTCTGCTGTAATAGACTCCAGCCCAAATCCACCCTTTATGATAAGCGTATAAGACAGAGTTCGTGCCTCTTCTTCCTTCTCGGTATTATTTCTTTGGCATCCTCTGGTGTGTCATGTGGTGGGCATTGGAGTTCTTGTCTTGCAAGTTTTGGGGTTAGTTTTTTTTATAGCGATGGTGGCATTTCACCAAAAACCCATGCACTTTTGTCCTCCGAGTCTACTTGCCTGTGCCCCTCCGACCGCATAGCCCCCCCTTAACGGTCTGCACCGCCTCGGAGTGCTAGACGGCCATCTATAGGTAAACGGACCCTTACTTGGAACCCCTTGTACGGAGACATCTTGTCCAGTGCTTGCACGGTACTCGCGAATATTTTTTTCCTGTCAAGGTCAGCAAACACAGATCTCTCTTCCTTTCTTGAACTATACTCGTGCAGCACTATACTAGCAGAGGGGCTGTGCCTCTTGTGGTAAAAACCGCTGGTGTTCTATGATTAGATTTTTGCCCTTTATGGTGTTCCTAGTTTCATGGGGAAGCATTTCTGACTGAGCACTGTGGTGTGCGGTAAGAAGTTTGTCGCTGCAGCTGACTTAAAAAGATATGTGCTTCCAGAACCGCACGAAAAATCCTCCTATCTCGGCACAAGTGGGGTTTCGCTAGGCTTCCACCATTCCCCTTCGATAGGCTCCGAAGACAACTTCCTGCCTCCGTAAATCTGCCTGCGGACGAACGGCTGGCTAGGGCTCTATTGCCACCAACTCTCAGTTATACTTAAGCTGTGTGGCTTCATTTCTTCCATTCCGATTACTTAAAAAATGGCGGGGTGGTAGTACGATAGTCCCCGGTTGCAGCCCCCAAGCACTGTTCTTGAGTTATATCTGAATTGTCTGAATACCAGTCCCGGATTGGGGAAATCAGGGAGTTCGGGGGAAAAAGAAAAGTCGGTGGTTTTTTGTTCCCGGGGCGTAGAATATCCATTATCAGCGCTCCAGAGACTTTATACTGTCGGCTAACTTCTATTATGCTCTCTTCTGGCACTGTAAAGACAGCTATCCCTCAGAGTGGATATGGGAATCAGCTTTTCGCTGCTGTCGGACCCTTTCACTGGATGCGCCAGCTAGGCTTGAGAATTTGTTGTGTTGAGTATTTCTTTTCTAAAGTTTTGCTAAATTTACTTGCGGGTCCGAGGTCACGAAAACGGTCCACCACTGAGGGGTATCTCTAGGGGGAATAGTAACCTCGCGCACGTAATAAGAGACTGGTAGCCTTAAGCAATGGTGGTTAGCCAGCGAGGTGCTGAATCTTGGGGGATGCTGTTTCGCTGCAAGGGTACCGTAAAACCTCGAATAATCGAGTCGTGTGCTATGTTGTTGAGAATTCCCTCCTTTAGAAAAAGGGCGAAAAACACAGCAAAAGAAGAGCGGCTCAGCCCCTCTGAATGAGATGAAAAAAACAAAAAAACATCAAACCTTACCAGAGGAGAGGCAACTCTGACTACACAGCACACAACTCGATTATTCCAGTTTTGACGGTATTTCATATAATCCCTGAGTCTTACAGCAGATTATTCACTATTTTACGTCGCGCTCCTGCCTTTAGAGTTATCAACCTCAACAAAGAGTGCGGGACGGGGGGGTCCTCAGCTCGCCCCCCTCCCACAGCATGGGTATTCATTGCGAGGACCTGGGTCGCATGGATTTAAAGGTAAGCCGTTATCCCTCTTTGGGTAGGTTTAGTTCTCCCAAACTTGAGAGTTCCCCGGAGCGAAGTTACTAACTTAGGAAATGTGGAAACGACAGGTGATAAGCTTGATGCTTCTTGGTCTTGCCGAGGCGGTGGTAGATCTGGGGCTACTTTTTCATTATCGGAAGCGAGCAGATGTTGGTGGGGGATCGTTCGATTTTCAGGCAGCTTTTAAGGCAGCGAATGTGTTTGCTGAAACGGTCAAGGTGGTTGACCTTCCTCCTCCTCACTGCGTAAATCTAATATGAGCTGCATACGCGCTCCGGTAGCTCCCTCTGGACCACTTTGGGAACTATCCTGGAACATTCGAGAATAGGTATTGGGTGCTTCAAGAATTCTACCAGCCCGGGAGCCCAGTCTTCAGTTTGTGTTCTCTGATCATGTGGCCCTTGATGATAGGCTAACGGATATCAAGTATATGACGGCGGGGAAATTAATGCGGAACCCATTGCCCAGTCTAAGCTTGTCAAGAAGACTTCCTCCTTTCGGCAAATGATCCAAGAATTCAATGGGATTGGGATTGTTTGGGAGCATCGGTAAGTGTTTTACAAATTCCAAACCGTTTGATGAGTAGTAATAGCTAGTAGACTAATTTTGTAGATACTATGGAGCTTCATCCCCCGTTGACCTCTCTCTTCTCACATCTATGGAGAAGTTCCGGTGGCTGAACACTGCTCAAGCCCTTGCCGATATCCCGGTAGCATAGTTTGTCGATCTCACTAATGGCTTTCACTGACCGATAACTAGGCGTTTGCCAATAATTTCACTCTTCACAACTTCTCAGGCGTAGACTTGACACCAGCTTCTACACCATGGGTTTTCATCGGGGGCAGTTACCCGGGCACGCGCGCAGCACTTGTTCGGGAGAAGTACCCTGAGACAATATTTGCCTCGCTTTCCTCATCCGCACCTATCCATGCTCAGATAGATATCTCGGTATATTGGGAGCAGGTATATCGTGGGCTCAATGGGATGGGGTTCGGGAATTGCACCAAGGATATTGTCGCGGCGATCAAGTATATCGATGACCAACTTTCTAGAGAAAAGGCAGCGGCAGCTATAAAGAAACAATATTTGGGAGTTGGGGCGGATAACAACACCAATGAGGGCTTTGCGGTAGCCCTGAAAACCATCCATAGCGTTTGGAAGGACACTCTAGTTGAGGGCAGTCCAGGTAGGGTTTAGCCCTGAAGATTGGGCATCTGGTGATCAAGGCTTAATATGCTAAATATGAATCGCAGGTTTGAGGTCATTCTGCGATTGGATTTCTACGGATCCTGATACCGGGAAGGTCTCTGCGGGAGGAGGGTGGGCAAAGAGCAAAGGAGCAAAATTTACTTCCGATCGTTGGGCTACATGGAAGCCATTCGCAGCTCTAGTTGGTCACCAAATCTGGCACTGAAGTTAGAGCTCGAATTCTCACCGGTCACTTAGGTTAATGACAAGTTTAATACCAGTTGCACAGGATATTACGGGAATAGCACTGTACGAACACCAGACTGCCGACTCAGTGGTTCAGGTTCAGCTCCAGACCCGGATATAGTGTCTTGGATGTATCAATATTGTACTGAATGGGGTGAAAGTCTCTACTTGCAAGATGCGAAGCCTTATCTAACGAACTGACTAGGGTTCCTCCAGTCGGCTAATCTTGGGCCAAATCAAATCGTATCATCTTATCTTAGCCTCCAGCTTCTGCGGAAGAGCTGTTACAAGCTAGTTCCGCATGGACATTCCAGCGGCCTCATGCCTCAGCAGTCGGATGTGGACAAAACTAATCGGGAATACGGTGGTTGGAACCTTCGACCTTCGAACGTGTTTACCACAGGTATTACTCGAACCTTTTAACTTCTTATTCGTGGCTGACCAAGCATCAGGAGGTGAATACGACCCATGGCTGACCTTATCGCTTTTATCCGAGGAGCCTTGGGCGCCAAAAGGGGTCAAATTGACACAGGATATTCCAGAGGAGGGGGTTTCAACGGGTAAGGGGGTGGTGTTCGGATACCTTCTCAAAGGTGCAGGCCACTGCTTCGATTTACGTGATACTTCGTCGGAAGGTGCGAAAGCGAGAAAGATTTTCACCACAGCCTTGAGGAAGTGGTTGAGGCACTTTAAGAAGGCATATTGATTGATTCGGGGGTTGAATTTAGAGGTATGACGTAGGCATAGTTAGTTTGATGTGCTCCAGGCAGCAATATAAAATAATTAAACATTCCCATCTCGTCAAAAGTGCCAGTACCACTACGAAGAGTTAATATGATTGGCATGCGATTTGCACGATGAGGGGGCTTTTGCTAATTGTCATCATGCGACTCGGGCTTTCGTGGTAGTATCGTATTAACTGAGGAAAACCGCCTGGCGATAGTACGTTCAAATAAGATTTTTAATCTTTGCCCGGTCTTGGAATCGCAATAAAGCGCCATAGACTAACTTTTTATGGTACTAAGTCTTTGAAGGCCATGATTTTGACGCAATTGCAATTCTCACCTCAGCCGCTTCTTATTTTAGCATGAAAGTGTCGGGCGGTTCTTCTCAATTAATGGGGTATCAATCCATTTAGGGGGGAGGTCGCGGGGAGACAGCAAGCTCTGGATGCAGGTTCTGGCGGCTGGTAAAGATGTGCCACTGTAGCCCAATGTCGGAACCTACTGGTATAACAGTCATATGAGCTTGATGAGAAATATTTGGTGAACCTCCTGGTTAGGTGCGCCTAGATAAGGAACATGACTAATATGGCTATCGGCCGCTGGTGGTCTACCGCATGAGTCTCTTATAGTGCTATCTATTTGATACATCACGTCGAATGTTGCAAATCACCGGCGATCACCCAGCTCTAGCTCATCTTTCTTCTGTTCCTTTTCCTATCTTGTTAACCTATCGTTACTAGTTTTCTTTGTTACTTATTATCGAGCCAGGAGGGGGGATTACTATGCTGGTTGTATAGTAAAGCGGAGGATGTGCGCGCATGGCCGAAGACGATCAGAAGGCAAAGCGAGGGGGATATGACAAGAACGGAAAGAGCGGACCGGAATTCCACTGATGCGGTACCATCACCGGATAGACCTTTAGCCATCCAAGGAAGTTGTTAGAACCTTCTCCGTGTCCTGGGGATAGGAGGTGAGTGCGCTGGAAAACTCTTGTATTTTCTATATAAACCTAGTACTTCTCCGTGGGTAGAAAAGTGGGCGGGCAAGATACGATTCCCAGTATTGATAAAATTCCATTCGCCTTGACTTCATTCAAACCTTTCTTCCATTCTGTTTAGTCTCTCCTCCACGATCGACAGCTCATTGACAATAACGAAAACTGCTAGATACCGATTGCAGTACAAGCCTAGTGAGATCTATGTACAAGAGAATATTTCGCTCAACACTACGAGCACTATCTGTAGTAACAAGTAGTGCAGAAATACTTACGCCAGGTATCTTCATGAAACATCATTCGGACGGGCCCGCCGTAGGCCAATTTTCCACTGGCTGGGAGTCAAAACATATTTTAGCGAGATTTTATGGTATCATACAATAGGGGTTCTCCGACTCCATGCCTCGCTACTGCAAATCTCGCGACTCGGGCGGCGGTTGGGGGGTTCCGAGTTACCTTTCAGAAATGGAGGATCCCCCATCCAATTGGCACTCGCCTCACGCCAAGCGAACACTGTACAGAGGAGTAGAGATGGGCACAGGTGAAGAGAGGAGTAGATGTATATCATGGTAACTTGTCGCTGATCCAGGGGATTCACGGTGGTACCCATTATATTTATCAGTGTTCCCAACGGTCCGGGGGCCTGGCGGGGCTCTGCGAGGGGACTGCCAAGAGCTTTGGATGGGTGGGGACGGCCGGGGACGGTGGGGAAGAGCACGAGTGATGTCTTATGATATGAACATAATTCGTTTGGTGGATGATTTCAGCTTGGCTAGTGCCAGAGGTCCAGGTGCTGGGACTATAGTTCCATGTAGTCCGTCCGGCTCTCACCTTCCCGGGCGTATTCCGTCCTAGCACCCCCAAAAAGACTGAATATGAGCCGTAGTCCGTCCCGTCCTCCCACGAACAGGGATGGACTGGACGGCTGGGAACACTGATATTTATATAGTCTAATAAAAGCATATCAAACAGTTGTTAGCAGTATTCGCTAGCCTCCAAAGACCTGAAACAATAGGATTTGTGACCTTATACTAAAGTTTGTAGTCAAGATGTCAGTTTTTTGCAGAACTCACAGTGTAGAGTGATGGAGATGGTACATTTGTGTGCAAGTGTCATGATCACAAATGATATTCTTGATTTTGTTATCGATAAGGGTTGCTAGCCTCGGTTCACCTTAAGTAGCAAAAGCAATGCTTGTGCATGTTTATCTCTATGTCTCCACATATGTCCTATACCAGATGGACAATAGGGTAGAGATCTTCTTTTCTTGTTATAACACAAGCGCAAATACTAAATACTAATAGTTTATATTGAATCAGTATTTTATCACTGATAGATATAAAATTAATTATACTTAAGTATAGTCAACAATTATCGACTATACTTAACGGAGGCTTGAGCAGTGGTCATCATGAATCACCCAACCGGCCTCCAGTTTCATATCATTGGATCCTGGGGCCCCCTCGTTTAGATCATGATTGAGCATTACCACCGTTATATACTTAATCATGATCGTGGCAATCACCATTTACCACTAACATGGGGCAGCAATCAAGTTAATCTCGACATCATTGGGATTGATGAGCACTATGAGAAGCCTGTCTTGTGAGCTCTGTCCACCCTTCATACGCATGTTGTTCATGGGGGCCACTGCTAAGGGGATATCTGTCCCACCGATTTAGTCTTATAATTTCTAATAACTTGTGTCCTATTATAGGTAAGGCCTAGATATACTGTAGTTCACAATTGCCTTAAGAATCCTTATACTATCGTATACTGCCTCTCCTGTCTAAAACAAATAAGCTATATACATGTTATCTCACACTTAGAGAATTCTGTTGCTGGGAGAAGTGTGGAAAGAAGATAAAAAGGGAAGGGAGGAAAAGACAGAGAGATAAAAAGGGAGCGGGCAAGTATTTGGAAGTAGAGGAATTGTGGATAGGATAGGATGGGGGAGCATGCCAAAAACTAAACTATCTCACAATAATGCAACTACTTCACCCCACCCACCGGGACCTAGCTACTCTGTAAACAGGAATCCGCATCTGCACACGCCCAAGTTGGATGCCGGGTTTCGGACAGGGGTGATAAGAACTATTAGATATGCGCTCACATCGGACCGGGCTTCCCCCGGCAGCAAAGGATGGCTGGGAAAAGATGCTGCGAGCAACGCACTCCAAAAGGGAGGGATGGCGGGGATTTCTAAGGGGTGGTGTCTTCCCTGTCTGAGGATGCGCCGTGGGTCACCGCTTCGTGAGGCTGCAGTAGCTCAATCACTCCTAGATGGCCGTGTTTGGCTGCGTGCTGCAATGGTGTTTGGCCGCCTTTATCGACCTTGCTAGGGTTGACCTCCTCCCGCCCGAGTAGAATTTTTACCACTCCCTCATGTGCATTACAAGCAGCAAGAGAGAGCGGTGTTCGGCCAGCGTCATTTAGCTTGTCGGGGTTAACCCTCTCCTGCTCTAGTAGTAGCTTTACTACTCCCGCAGCTCCACCCCAAGCTGCACACGCGAGCGGCGTGTCGCCATTTTTATCTGGCCTCTCGGGATTGACCTCTTCTCTCCCGAGCAATACTCGCACCACACCCTCATGCCCACCCTGAGCAGCAATCGAGAGCGGTGTATTGCCATAATTGTCTGGCTTATCAGGGCTGACCCCTTCCCGTTCGAGTAGTATTGTTATGATTTCTTTATGCCCACCGCGAGCGGCGTGCCAGAGGGGTGTCCGGCCGTCGTTATCTGGCCGGTCGGGGCTGACACCTCCTCGCTCGAGTAGTATTTTTACCAGTCTCCAATATCCAGATTGGGCGGCAATCGACAGCGGTGTTTGGCCGTCACGATTTGAGTTCTCGGGATCAACTCCTTCCTGCTGGAGTAGTATTCTCGCTACTCCCTCACGGCCACCAGAGGCAGCACAGGAGAGCGGTGTGTCGCCATCATCATCTCGGCTCTCTAGATTAACCTCTTGTCTCCCGAGTAGTATTTTCAAAACATCCTCATGCCCCTTCCAAGCAGCAAGAGCGAGCGGTGAACTGCCGTGACTGTCTTGCTGGTCTGGGTTGACATCTTTCCGCCCAAGTAATATGCTTACCACTTTTTTATGTCCTCCCCGAGCGGCATCGTGGAGCGCTGTTCGACCGTAATCATCAGGCTTGTCGGGGTAAACATCGCCCCGCGCGAGGAATGCCCTCACCACCCCCTCATGTCCCCTACAAGCGGCGCCATGGAGCGGTGTTAGACCGTAGATATCAGGTTTGTCGGGGCCAACCTCGTCCCGCGCGAGAAGTGCTTTCACCACCCCTTCATGTCCATCACAAGCGGCAACGTGGAGCGGTGTTCGACCGTGGATGTCAGGCTTGTCAGGGCAAATCTCGTCCCGCGCGAGGAGTGCTTTCACTACCCTTTCATTTCCACACGAAGCGGCACCATGAAGAGGTATTTGGCCATCAATATCTGGGTTGTTGGGATTAACCTTGCCCTGCTCCAGTAGAACTTTCACCACTCCTTCATGCCCACCCAAAGCGGCACCATGGAGCGGCGTTCGGTCGTTATTGTTTGGCTTGTCGGGGCGGACCTTATCCTGGTCGAGTAGTACTCTCACCACTCCTTCACACCCACGCCAAGCAGCTCGCAAGAGCGGTGTGTCCCCGTTATTATCGGTCTTATCGGGGTCGACCTTTGCCTGTCGGAGTAATGTTTTTACGATTTCTTCGTGTCCACACTGGGCGGCAAGTGAAAGCGGTGTGTTGCCGTGATTATTGGGTTTATCGGGGTCGACCCCTACCTGTCGAAGTAGAATTTTTACGACTTCTTCATGCCCACCCCGGGCGGCATGCGACAGTGGTGTGTTACCCTCAATGTCTGCCTTATCGGGGTTGACTACTGCCTGTCCGAGTAGTATCTCCACTACTCCCTCGTGTCCATGCTTAGCAGCCCATGCAAGTGGAGTGTGCCCCCAAAAATCTCCTTTGTTGATATCATAACTTCCCAAGTCTATCAGATCAGCTACTACATCCACAATTCCGAAGCACGATGCGCAATGCAGTCCACTAAATCCGAATTTCATCTCCTGCCTCCGAAAACCGGAATAGGTTACTTGTTCAAGAAGCAATTGGGCAGATATGTGGCCACCATAATCTCGAAACAGCTCTAGTGCAAGTGATCTTCCGTGGCTTGAAAGATCCCTTTCCGCATGGACTCCCCAGTATCGGGAACAGTATCCGAGGAAGGGTGTCTCAAGGTTGTGGGGGTAGGCGGCGGAAAGGGCCTTGACCTGCTCGGAATTTAGATAGGTCAGGCAGACATCTGCAATTGCCGAGTGAGGTCCACGGAAAATATGGGGATGAGCGGAAAGATACTCTTTAAGAGTAAAGTGAATCAGTCGCACGATTGATTCCTTATCCACAGTAATAAGCCCTTGGCAACAGTTTACTAACGTCGATATAGAGGGGACGTTCTCGGGATTGAAATGTGGTGAGCCTAGCTTGACCGCCAAGGCGTGGCAAAGCTCATTTGCTCTCAGCGGCCGCTCCGCATGACTTATCCACATTAAAGCTTCCATCCCAAGTTGTGATTTATCCCCGCCCAGCGCTTTTATCCGTTCAATCGTCGTACCGTAGGCATGTCCCAGTCCTAGCCCTTCTGTCATTTTGTTGAGCCGTTCACGTCTCCGATGTATGGTCGATTCTTGCAAGATTGCCTCAATATTTATGGAAACGAGTAGAAATCTAGACACATCTATCAGCGAATAGTGTGGGACGGGATTATCAGCATAATTTTCTCTACCCACATTTCTGCTATATTCTCCTGAATCTTCTTCAAAATTTCTGCCTCCAAATTCGCATCCATAGCATCAGGCGTTTCATCACCGCTCAGTCTGGCACGAAGGAAGCTGGTGATATCGTCTGAGGTAGGGCCTACAGATACACTTGCCACACGTCCAGGAAGCCGCGTTTCAATTTCATCCCTGATATGCGGTCTTCCGGTCACGAATAATCGAGCGCTGGGGGACTTCTCGAGTATTGCCTTTAACGAATCAAAAAGCCTGAATCGCTGAGCAGCCGTACATTCGTCCAATGCATCAATACAGATATATGTGCGCTGCGAAGACGTGATGAGTTGCAGCATCTTCACAATATCCACAAGTTGCGGTCTGCGCCCACCAGTGGACTCTTTCTGCTCCCGCAAGGTCCCTCGTATTTCCTCCAGGATCCCTCCCGTTCCGCTGACCATCTGCCGTAGTAGGGAGCCTAATACGTTGGTTGCAAACTGCTCATCTCGCGCTGCAAAATCGAAGTAAAAGCACGTAACGGGGGCGCACTCTCCACTCGCTTGATCGTTTAATCTGTCCACTACGAGCGAGCTGCCATCACCCCTTTTTAGCACGGGCTCACTTCTCTCTATGTAGGATGACCTTTATTACCTGATAAATGTCTTGCCGGCACCTGGATCTCCATAGCAAAACAGAACTGCCTTATCACCCTCACCTCCCCCACTCAATCCGCTCCATCTTCTAAATTCCTCTGTTTGTATGAGCCATTCTCCAACATCCTGGACACGGCGTTCTTGGATGTCCAGATGCCGTAGACCCGGATCCAGGGGTGATAACCAGGTTAGGAACTGAGACCGATTATCGGCAATCGTGAGGTTGTTTGTAGTATTGAGACAGTTCGTACTATCCTGGATGGTGCATTGAGACATCTTGGACTGTTTCTTGCTTGCACTGTTCAGAAGCCGGAGTTTTTGAGTATCGTTGGTTGATGATATTCTCACCGGTGGGGGAAAGGCGAGGCCTTGTTAAACGAAAGTGGGGATTCCCTCATGTTATCGTACTTGTAACTCGCTGCTGCCTGAACAGCAACTGTTGCCTAGTATCGCATAATTCGTCGTTCGGGTGCTGCGCCCAAGAGGTCTCGTTCAGCCCATGAGGGGATCTGGAAATTATTCTTCCTTAATCGAAAATGGATTGACGTTATTTGGATAGTAGCTTTCCTTAACCGGAAACGATTACTTGGCATTTCAACTGAGACATATTCCACAAACATCTTGGGGGCACTGACGGACTAAGGGATACAGTGTCCGAGAAATCCGGCTCAAGTTGTGCTAATGGTACAATATGAACCTACAGTGATGTTTATATCTTCGTGGCTATATTATGGGCAGTGTAGGGCAGTTGGTCTTATGAGAGGGTCTTTAGTCGCGACAAGATTATGTCTTTAGACAAAGGGCGCAACCTCTATTCCCAAAACAAGTAATGATCGCGATAGCTACGGTACACTCTTTTCTTACTTCTTCCCCAGGAGCAATTCCTAATGTCTATAGACAAGAGGAAGCTGGATTCGCGTCTGCCCTCTATTTTGGCCAACAGTTACTATCGCTGTGTGGTGATTGTAGTAGCCGGTGCGGCTATCTTGGTAATTTGCATATCGTCCTCTTGAAGAATTCCATAAATAAGCCTCCCTTAGGAACAGGCCTCAACCACCCGGAATGTAGCTCATGTAAGTAAGGCCCCGAAGATAATCCACAAATCTTCAATTTACCGTAGTTGGATAAGCTGTGTGGTTAATTTATGTGATTCTACGGTAACCCACGGGAAATCAGAAACTGAGTGTCCCAGGCAAATTAAAACACCCTACGCCAAGCTAACAACAGAGGTTTTTTCGGTGAAGGGATTCTGGCGGTCTTCACACGTGACGGGCTGGAAATTCCCCAATGATGCCCATCCAACTGCGCCCCGAGGCACGCACGAACCCCAAACGCACACCCTCACAGATATCAGGTGCCGCAAGGTCGCTTAAACTCCACCAAAGGGCCCCTGCGCCCTCGGTGAGTTATTCTGCCATAGGAGATCCCTCAGAATATACATGAAGATACGCAGAACTACAGGCAGGTTTTGCCAAGGGTGTCCGGGGATTTGAGGGCTATTGGCCATTGAGGGAATGTTCACCAGTCTCCACCCAGCCTGCCGAGAAACCGAGGGAGTAGCTAACAGGGATCAATTACAAACAATCTTTTGTGGTCCTGGCCTTGACTTACTTTTTCCCCGAGAAATCCCCTATTCGTTGCACCCCCTCCCAGTTTCCCCGCAGGCACAGTTGGGACTACAATCACTAACTTCACACCCATGCTCCTACCTTAGATATCATAGCTAAATCCTGCATTAATCGTGCTTAAGCATGGGCTATGGAAGTACAAGCAAGCTCACGAAATGCTCGTCGGCTGCAAATGCACTCCCTGGACAGATAAAAATAGCTTAGTCGTCAACTCTCCCTAGAAATATAACATAATTCTTACAGTTTTCTATCATATCATATTGCACCGGACACTGCCCGTAGGTCCAACCCGGCGGGCATGACAATGTACAAAAGAAACCACCATTTATCTGACATCCACCCCCCCTCCAATTCAGCAGCGGATGAAATAGTGCTTTACGGCTGTCTCTTTGACCCTTCTATTTTCGGTCTAGATAGGGGAATCCCTAACGTAGAAGTAGTATCAACCAGCATTGTGTTTCCTTGACACTGTTTGATAATGACCTTGAAAGAGCTCTATTACTAATATCAGTGTTCCCAAGCGGCTAGTCCGGCCATGATTTTGAAAAGCCTAGGTAACTCAGGAAAAGCCGCCAGGTGCCCGGGTAAAGCCGTCAGATCCCGGGTAAAGCCGCCAGAGACCATGACAACGAGCAACGAGTGCTGCCCGCGTAAAACCCAACATTGATTGGCCAAGCTCTTCTCTTATGACATATTTTAAACTGAACTACATAAATTAACCGACAGATACCCAGGCCATTCATACTCGAGTAGATATTTGCAAAAGCCGTCAGGCTGTTAGCTACTCTCGGCTAGATTAGAACAATAAATGCTACACGGTGTGTGTGCTTCTAGACCATCTTAAAGTAAATCAATGTCGCCAGCTTATCCATACATCCAATATCTAGTTCTTATGTTTGCGTCTTTTACTGTTGCGCATTTATTCGGACACCCCCCTCTTTTGGAAAGTTTTATCTCCGGAAGTAAGGTTTCATGAAAGCCGAGTGATCACAAAACGTTGAAACACTGGAAGTCACGTGTATCAACCCTGACCTTAATCTGCAGAAACGGCTTTTTTTCCTCCGCACATTGAGGTTAGGGTTAAAAACCTGATGCCTGTAATAAAATCAGACTATGTTCGGTAGAGAGCGGATTGGGATTCTTATTCTTTCTATCATACGTCTCCGGTCGTGCACTACATATATATATAAACTTGACTTTACAGAAAGAACTCTTGGTCCGCAACACCCTCAACCATTTTCTCCTATCTTCGCCCTCGATCCACCCAACCCCTCAGAAGTTTCCCGAAAATTCTTTCCCCTAATTCCATCCATTTCGTTTCATCCTTTTACACTGTTTCTCCCATCTTCTGTGATCCTTTGCGGTCCTGACACAGCTGTCTGTTTCCTAACCATCATAGTGTGACACTGATACGTTCCAACTCTTGGTAAGCCTCAACCTCTAACCTCTAGTCTAAGTTACCCTAGGGCCAATTCCTAAAACATCCCAAACAATTCTGGTTTAGCTAACGTCTCAACCAAACATACCGGAACTCTTCTGATACCATACTACCTAATCGTGCAACCGTCATCAAACCCAATGCCCAGCGATGGACACGATCATGCTCGAGCAGAAAATTTGGCCTATGCTCGAGCATTGATCGAGCTCGATCGCACCAAAAATTTATGATCGAGCATGATCGTGTCCATCCAGTGTTCGCAAGCGGCCAGGTCGGCCTACAGATAACCGGGCGGCTTTCAGTCCGGCCAGGCCAGGCCAGCGCGAGACAGACCCGAGCTTCGTAGGCCAGGCGTTGGGGAAGCCTGCAGGCTTCATGGGTGCCTGGCGGCGGCGGCAGGCTTTCGGTATATTCCATGTGACAAGTCAATATTTCGTTGATGTGTGGGTGATATCTAAAGTGAATAGGCTATGATCGGTAGAGAGTATTGCGGTCCTTATTCTTTTCTGTGCTGCCAGCAGCCTCCTATATATACACAAAACTCTCATACAGGAAATACTCTTCTTCGCAATCATTCTCCCATCTTCCATCATCCTCCCTTCTTTGCACATCCTTAATTGTCCAACATCTTCCATCACCCAATCCCTTGATCCGTTTCAACTACTTACAGAGTTTTCCTAGTTTCTTCATCTCAAACCTTCCTGATACCTCTCCTCGTTTCGCTAACACTACAGTGTGACTTTCGGTTGTTCCATCTTCGAACTAACCTTAGCTTCAAACCTAACCATTTCCCCAAACACGCTATTGCTTCACCTTCCATAGTTTCCAACAATCTCCAAACGAAAACTCTCCTTATTCTAACATCTTGTGTAGTAACAGTGTCGCAGATATGGAACCTTCGTGAATATTCTAACACGCCCACTCACGAAGAGTTCCATGATGTTTGGCTACCCCTCCTATCATTCCCATCGCCGTACTGTGTTTTTCGTGTGTGGTACGTGGGAGGACCTTCGTCATGATATCGGCTATCATATCGGTAGTGGGGCAGTATTCAAGGTAAATCTTCTTTCCCATAACGAGTTCGCGAACAAAGTGGTACTGAGTGTCGATGTGTTCGGTTCGGGCATGATATTCTGGGTTACGAGCTAATGCCAGCGCCCCCTGGTTGTCTCCGTACAGTCTGGATATCTGATCAATATGTGCAAGCGCTCCGAGTTCCTGGCAAAGCTCTTGAAACCATATGATTTCCTTCGAAGCTTGAGTCATAGCCATATACTCCGCTTTGGTGGTCAACAGTGCAATTGAAGTCTGTTTCTTGCTGGCCCAGGAAACCGCCCCCCTATTTAAGAGAAAAACAAATCCTCCTACAGACTTCTGATCCTGCCCAGAACACCAGTCGGGATCCGAATATGTGCCGCTCTCATTACTCAATCCGTATTGTATTTTGAGTTCACGAGTCCCAACGAGGTAACGAAAAATCCTTTTGACGGCTACCCAGTGTTCATCATGTTCAGGAGAATCATTGAACTGGCGAACTAATTGAACCACATAGTCAATATCGGGTCGTGTGCCTAGCATGGCATACATAAGCGATCCCACGGCAGACTGGTAGACTTCGAAGTCTAGGAGTTGGGATTCGGGATCGGCTGTGGTGACTTTGCAATTCGAGACCAAGCTGGTATTAGGATCAAGGGGTGTTAAGCTGGGGCAGGCATCTTGCATGCCATGACCATTGAGAATTTTGTCAATATACTTCGTTTGATCAAGGGTAAGTAGCCGCTGACTTCTGTTCCGTGAGATATCTAGTCCGAGATATGTTGTGAGCTCGCCTAGGTCACTCATCTCGAATGTGTTTGTAAGAACTGCCTTAATCCACTCAATTTGCTCTACCTCAGCTGCGGCTAGAACAAGATCGTCAACATACACCAGTACCAAAATTCTCCGTTCATAGTGAACGTAGAGGCTATAGTCGTGGGTACTTCGAATAAACCTATGAGCCAGAAAGAACTCGTGTATCTTTTGGTACCATGTGCCAGGTGACTGGCGTCGTCCATAAATTGCCTTAACAAGACGACAAACCATAGCCCGGGGTATCTTCTCCTCAAGTCCTTCGGGACACTCGATGTATATTTCCTTCTCGAGTACACCATTCAAAAAAGCTGTTTTAACATCCATCGTATGTAACTCCCAATCGTTTTCTGCCACCAAGGCTAGTAGGACGCGGAGGGTCGTGAACTTTGCCACCGGGGCAAAGGTTTCCGTAAAGTCAATACCTGGCTTCTGAGAGAATCCCTTCGCTACGAGACGAACTTTGAACCTTCCATCTCCTTTTCTCATGAATAGCCATCTGCAGCCAACAATGTTCCTCTCCAGTGGTGGCTTCTCTACCACCCATGTCCCATTCTTCTGGAGCGATTCGACTTCACTCTCCCAGGCAGCTTTCCATTCTCGTTTGTTCTCTCCTGCCAGCGCTTCCTGTAAGCTAACTGGTTCCTCTGCCACTGCCATATAGGCCTGTCCTGCAGCTGGGCGAAATATGTCCTTCGTGGTGAGTCTAGGTCGGAGTCTTCGAGACTCATACGTAGTTGTTGTTTCTGGTGTGGTAGGCGCTACTTGTACAGGTAATTGTCAGACAACAATAGTGTCTTTGTCGTATGCATGTGGTGCGGTATTTACTTCATCGGGATCAATCGGTGGTAGTGTCTCGCCTGGAGATTCTTCATCCTCTTCCTCACTTGGTGTCTTTCCTCGTTCCCAGCTCGCTTCGTACTCTATCCGTCTGTCCTGCTCGTTGGTACCTGCTGATAGCTTGTCAGGTGCCTGTTCCGCCGTGGTGCCTGGTACTGTGTGTGGAGTTAATTCCTTCGCTGTTTCATCAAAGACTATATCACGAGTTAGCAGAACCTGCTTCGTGTCCTCATCATAAACCCGATATACTCGACTCCCGCTCTCTTCCCTATACCCTATCATTCGACACCTTTGTCCTTTGGGGTCGAGCTTCCTTCGTGTCTGGGAGGGAATATGCCTATAGGCAATACAACCAAAAACTCGCAAGTGGTCGATTGATGGTTGAGATCCAAACCAGGTCTCAAAAGGAGTTTTATTTTCGTGCGCATTGGATGGTAGGCGATTAATGATATGTACTGCGGTTAGAGCCGCAAACCCCCAAAACTCCTTTCCTGATCCTGACCCGAATAACATGCATCTAACCGTATCCATCATAGTGCGATTAGCCGGTTCGGCAATACCGTTATGTTCTGGGGTATAAGGTGTCGTCATCCTTTGCGTAATGCCTTGCTCTGCGAGATAACTCCTAAATGTATTTCCTGTGTACTCACATCCTCCATCGCATCGCAGTGACTTTATCTTCTTTCCAGTCACCCGTTCAACCTTTGCCTTATACTGCATGAACCTATCAAACGCCTCGGACTTCTGCATGAGAAGTGAAATTGCGACTCGCCCCGACCATTCGTCAATAAATATGGCAAAATACTGTTCTCCCATAAGGCCAGTCGTGGCTATCGGCCCACACACATCCGAATGGATAGTATGCAATAGCTCCCTACTCTTGCTCCGTTCTCCGGTAAGCTGTTCCCTGCCCTGCTTTCCTTCTGCACATATCCAACAAATCCCTTCGTCCCGATTGCTGTCTTCCCCTAAGTCGAAACCAGTTACTGACTTTGCAATTTGTATAGCTGCTTGGTGATTGAGACTTCGGTGTGCGATCCGCTGGTGCCAAACTTCCCTCGTTGTATGATCCTTCCGTTTGGAGAGTCCGGCTAACCCTATTTCTTGTAGCCCTCTAACAAAATAGATATTCCCTTCCCGCTGGCCGATTACCCTTCCGGTGTTTCGTTTACTGAGTGAGCACCCGGTGGTTGTAAACCCGACCTGGAATCCTTGATCGACAATACTAGCAACACTGATGAGATTGCTACTGATATCTGGTACGTACAGTACCCCTGAGAGTGAGATGATTCCGGAAGGGGTTTCAAGCCGAATGTTACCTTGACCAATAGCATTGATCTCGTTTCCATTTCCTATAGTAATCGATGTTGGAATTATGCTGATAGAGTCTTCCAGCAACTCGCGTTGAGCGGTAAGGTGCCTCGATGCATCTGAGTCGATAATCCAATCGGCCTTACCTATCTCCAGCTTTGTATATCCCATGAAGGCTAAATGTCCTTCCCCGGAGCTGTTTTGTAAGTCTCCCTTCCTCTTATACCACTCATTCTTCCAATGTCCCTCCTTGTTGGAATAGTGGCAGCGTCCGCTTACCACCCCTTGCCCTTGTGCTCCTCGCCGTGTGCCCCAACCTGAAGGACCACCCCTAATTCCTCTTCCGAAACCGCTGTTTCCACACCGAGTATTCCCCCTACCCCTACCACCACTTGGGCGAGAGCTTGAACCTGCCGTGAATGCAGAAAGTGGTTCGCCGGTATGCTGGGTAGTAGTGCTGCGAGTAGCCTGCCTGCGTGTGGCTTCCTGAAGGAGTCTCCCGGTGCGAAAGTCGAAGGTAATACTATCAGCTCTTGATTGTACAGCCATGATTAACGGTTCATAAGACTCGCGGAGCGATAGACTAAGCATCGAGCCTAGGTCACTATCGGGGATACCAACGCCATTTGGTGACAGGTTCGCAACCTGGGTAGAGAGTTCTTTGAATGTATTGACGTGGGCTGACATGTCCTGTCCTTCTTTTAGGTGTAGGCTCCAGAGTTTCTGCATCAGGACCATTCGCCCATTCGATCCTATACCTTGGTGTACTTTCGCCAGCGCTTCCCAGGCCTCCTTTGCACTCGTGGCTGCTTGGATGTGTGGGACCTGCGAGTCACGGATGTTGAGCCATATAATAGTAAACGCGTGGTCATTAATTCTGTCTGTGGTTTCCTGGCTAGCCTGAGCAGTCGTATCATCAGCAGTAGGAGCTTCTAAAGCACGTGCAAGACCCTTCTCCTTCAGAATACGAAGTACTCGAAACTTCCAGGCCACATAGTTACTCTTCCCTGTGGCCATGGATCCATCTAGCTTTTCGATCGAATGACTGATGGAGGTAAAGGGATTTGGATAGGCTGGCATGGGAGTGCTTGTTGTTGGAGTAGCAGGAGTACTGGCAGCAGCTGCTGCTGATCGTGTTATCGCCATAGTCTGAAGTTCAAGTGGGAAATAAAGATAATATTATAAAGTATTAGGAAAGATAGAAGTCTATTGAGCTGCGCGATCCGAGCTCATAACCTAAAGTGAATAGGCTATGATCGGTAGAGAGTATTGCGGTCCTGATTCTTTTCTGTGCTGCCAGCAGCCTCCTATATATACACAAAACTCTCATACAGGAAATACTCTTCTTCACAATCATTCTCCATCTTCCATCATCCTCCCTTCTTTCCACATTCTTAATTGTCCAACATCTTCCATCACCCAATCCCTTGATCCGTTTCAACTACTTACAGAGTTTCCCTAGTTTCTTCATCTCAAACCTTCCTGATACCTCTCCTCGTTTCGCTAACACTATAGTGTGACTTTCGGTTGTTCCATCTTCCCACTAACCTTAGCTTCAAACCTAACCATTTCCCCAAACACGCTATTGCTTCACCTTCCATAGTTTCCAACAATCTCCAAACGAAAACTCTCCTTATTCTAACCTCCGGTGTAGTAACAGTGTCGCAGATATGGAACCTTCGTGAATATTCTAACAATATCTGCAGATATCTGAAGATGCCGCCAGATATCTGAAAATGCCAGCAGGCATCGGTTGGTTTTTCAGTCTTGAGCCACACCATTTAAACTTAATAATATTCTGATAGGTTTTAGATATCCGGGTAGACAGAGAGGAGGTAGTTGCTTGTTTTCTCTTATCACTCGATTTATTG
>Ga0307513_10003643_pt1 | contig 20837 bp, 28 predicted proteins | sample 15_EM_MG_FD_202174 | JGI IMG/M metagenome (GOLD analysis project Ga0307513, IMG submission 202174) | Populus trichocarpa ectomycorrhiza microbial communities from riparian zone in the Pacific Northwest, United States - 15_EM | ecosystem: Host-associated > Plants > Roots > Unclassified | place...
ACCGCCGAGGAGCTGGGCGCCGTGCGCGCCTGGCTGTCCGGCAAGGCCTTCACGATCTTCGGCGGCAGCCAGGAGGTGCAGTCGAACATCGTCTCCAAGCGCATCCTCGGCCTGCCCGACCTGACGCAGAACCACTGAGTACGATGAACCCCCGTTCCACTCCCACGGTGTCATCCCGGAAAGCGCGCAGCGCTTGTCCGGGACCCATCAGCGCCGATCGTCAGCGGTTAGCCGCAGACCCTCCGGTGTTTATGGGGCCGGTCTTTCGCTGACGCGAAAACCGGGATGACAGCGGTGGGGGTTTCGATTTGAATTTCCAACAAGCAAGAATTTCACGAGGAAAACCAACATGGCCGTTCTGAGCGAAGAACAGAGCATGCTGCGCGACGCAGCCAAGAGCTGGGTCCAGGAGAAGAGCCCGGTCACCGCGTTCCGCAAGATGCGCGACGGCGGGGCCGAGCTCGGCTACGACGCCGCGGCCTGGAACGAGATGGCCGAGATGGGCTGGGCCGGCGTGATCATCCCGGAAGAATACGGCGGCTCGGACTTCGGCTACCTCTCCATGGGCCTGATCCTGGAAGAGCTCGGCCGCACCCTGACGGCCTCGCCGCTGCTCTCGTCGGGCCTGGCCGCGGCCAGCGCGCTGATCCTGGGCGGGTCGGACGCGCAGAAGTCGCAATGGCTGCCGAAGATCGCCGAGGGGACGGTGGTCGCCACCCTGGCCATCGACGAGGGCCCGCACCACGCGCCGGACAAGGTCGCGACCACGTTCAAGGACGGCAAGCTGACCGGCAAGAAGACCTTCGTGCTGGAGGGCATGGCGGCCGGGATCATCATCGTCTCGGGCAAGGGCCCCGACGGCGTCGGCCTCTATCTGGTGAAGGCCGACGACAAGAGCGTCACCCGCCAGCGCCTGTCGCTGGCCGACAGCCGCGGCGCCGCCAACATCAGCTTCGACGGCGCGGCCGCCGAGCCGCTGAGCGGTGGCGCGGCCACCCTGGAAAAGGTGCTGGACTGCGCCCGCGCCGGGATCGCCGCGGAGATGCTGGGCTCCGCCCTGCAGGCCTTCGAGACCACACTGGACTACCTGAAGGTCCGCGTGCAGTTCGGCCAGGTGATCGGCTCCTTCCAGGCCCTGCAGCACCGCGCGGCCAAGATGTTCACCGAGCTCGAGCTGTCGCGCTCCGCCGTTGAGGCCGCCCTCGCCGCCATCGACGCCGACAGCCCCGACGCGCCGGAGCTGGCCTCGCTGGCCAAGGCCAAGATGGGCGACACCTTCCACCTGGTCTCCAACGAGATGGTCCAGATGCACGGCGGCATCGGCATGACCGACGCCCACGACGCCGGCTTCTACCTGAAGCGCGCCCGGGCGGCGGAAGCGGCCTTCGGCAACCAGGCGTTCCACAGGGATCGGTACGCGAAGATCCAGGGGTATTAGGCGCTCCGCTTCGAGCCGCGCGGGGCGCGGCTCGGGGGTGTCTGGGAGTTGGGAACCCCTTCAAGGGCAGACTCGAAGGGGTCTCGTTTTGGGGATTGGGGTATTGCGGCCATCGGTTCCAGTCCGGGAGTGATGACCGTGGCGGACGACGAGAGCGCCAGCGAGCCGGCGTTCGGGGCGGTGTGGGGAAATCCGGAAGACGCCGCCTGCGATGCCCTCTACTTGGCGGCGGCGGGGTAGACGTTCTGATCTTTGTTGTATTGCGCCGGCAGGTAAGGGCCCGCGGGCAGTCCTCGCCCCGGGACTCCGGCCGCCAGGGCATTGGCCTGTATCGTGAGTGGCATGTAGTTTGGCGCACCTTTTTCGATCGCGGCCATGATCGCCTGTGCGATGAGGTCAGCAATTGGATTGCCGCTACTGCTGCTGCTTTGCGGACTGTAGACCATCGTCTGGGTGTCTTCCCAGATCGTCGAGCCGGTCTTGCAACTCTTGAGTGCATAGTCGAAGCGAACCGTCGTCTGGGTCGAGATGAGCAGGTATTTTGAATCCCACTGCTGAATGGTGACGAACAGCGCGGCGTCGCATCCGAACAAGCGCGCAAGGCGGGACGCCTGCGTCGCGTGAATGAGGCCAGCGTCGCCAAGGCCATCATCCTCCATGACCCGCTTCACCATGTAGGCGGGAAAGACATAGTAACCGCGCTCGGCGAACGGGCGACTGATCGTCGAGAGGAAATAGTCGGGCGCCGGGACGTTGAGCGTATTGTTCAACGCCGGCACCACCAGGATGCTGCGAGGGCTCTCCGCGCGAAATGCCGCATAGTTCTTCGCGACCGGACCGGTGGCGCAACCCGCCAAGACAGCTGAGATCGCCAACACCGCCGCCAAGTTTCCGATACGGATCATGACGAGGCCTCTGCCTTCTTTGACACAGCCTGCCCTTTAGTTCTCGCGACGATTCCACCGAGGAATACGCGCGACTCTGGGAAGGCCGTCATTTCCTCTTCGAACAGGCGTACAGCCTGCGAAGTATCGCCGTCTTCGAGCGAGAGATAACCGAGTTCAGCCAGGAGGCCCGGCGCCAGCCGATTGGTCTTGCGCCCCTGATCGACGGCACGCTCCAATGCCGTGCGGTAGCTTGGCCGCAGATCTGGCTTTTTGGCATATGCGTATAGGGTCGGCTCGTAGCCGCCCCATTCGAAGCGACTTGGAGTCGCACAGCCCGACAGCAGGATCGCCAATCCGAGGCCGGCGAGCAGGAAGTGGCAGGGTTTCGCCATGCTAGGGCACCTTTACGTCAACGCGAGCGCCCGGGCCGACATAGACGGGCTTGTCAAAGAGAGTGGCTGCGCCGGATTTGACCACGACCCGATGGGGACCAGGCTTGACGGTAAGCACGGAGTCTCGGCCGTCGTAGACCGCGGCCGCGCCGGCTTCGACGCCGTCGATCGAGACCTGGGCGTTGGTCGGCGCGTTGGTGAACAAGAGACTGCTGGCTGATGCCCCCTGCTCAACGGCGCTGAGCGGATATGCGCAGCCCGTGGCAAGCAGCGAAAAGAGGACAATTGCGCCACTTCTGGGAGCCTTCAACATCAGTGCAACTCCACCACTCGCAATGCTTTCAGATCGACCGATGGAACTTGACCCTGAACGACACGCGCCACGGTGCCCTCCGACTCTGCCGTATCGCCGAAGAAAGACGTCACCTCCAAATGAGCGACGGTGTGCCCGGGCAGCGTGATCGGAAGTCCGCTCTGGCCGCTCGTCACGGTTTCGCCGCGAGTTTCGACCGCAAGCGCATCGCCGACCTTGAGCCCTTGGGCTGCCCCACCACTAAGGAATATCTGCTCACCGCGAACCTGCAGAACGTCGGTGAACCAGCGCCTCTCCTGCAGCTTTTGGATGACGTTCGTCATCAAATCCGAGATCGCCGCCGAGATCGCCTTGTCGTTGAGCGTAGAGTCGTAGCCGGCCCTTGACCCGAACCCAGCGACTTCACCAACCTCAACGCTCGCTGAGCCGCTGCCCGTGGTGCTGAAGAAGGCCTGCCCCGTACGAACGTCGACCAGGCGAACCTCAACGGTCGCAGAGGCGACCTGGCGGGTTTTGGAATTCAAGAACCCCGACTTACCTTCGATCCTGCGACCGAATTCGGTGACCGACCCCACCAAGAGTGCATCGACGCCAACAAGCTTGGCCGAGCCTGCGCCTCCCTGCTCGCGCGAGATGACTTCGAGATCGCTTCGCTCAAAGACGAGGAACTGGCCGGAATCGATGAGCCGGGCGGTAAGCATGTCGGCCGCTTGATCGGCCAGCGGGTCGCGCTCAGCTTCGATCAGAAGGGCTTTGCCGTAACGCGTGCTGTTGGAAAAACGCCCGACGGCAACCTTCCGTTTGAGGGTTGGCCGCGAGGGGGCGACAACGAATTGCGCCCCGTTTGGAGCGGCGATCTCGATCGGCGGTTTCGGAATTTCGGCGTGAGCCGCAGGCGCAGCCAGGGCGAGCGCCACGATACAAACTACTAAACGCAAAGTGCGAGCCCCCAACTCGTCGCTTCAGAGTTGCATACCCGGCGCTACTGTCTAGCTGTTTCTAGGATTGGGGGCGCCATGCGGTGACGGGACGCAGCCAATACCTCCGCCGCGCCAGCGCCTTCTACTGCTTTGCGGCTCCCTCAACCCGGTTTCACGGGTGAGGACCAGATGCGTCAGGCGGCTTCCAGCTCGCCCACCAGCAGGCTGGCCGGGATGCGCCAGGCTTTCGCCAGGGTGCGGATCTGGGCGAGGGTCAGGTCTCGGCGGCCGCTGAGGATCTCGGAGGCTCGGGAGCGGGAGCCCAGGAGCGCGGCCAGGTCGGACTGGCTGAGGCCCTGCTGGTCCATGGCGAAGCGCAGGACCTCGAGAGGCGCGGCGGCGGGCATGGGGAGATGCTCGTCCTCGTACTTGGCGATCACCAGGCCGAGGAGTTCGAAGCGATCGGCCTCCGGCGAGCCTTCGGCGGGTTCCTTGTCGAAGTAGGCCTCGTACTCGGTCAGGGCGGCCTCGTACTCGGCTTCGGTGTGCAGGACGCGGATGGGCGGCATGGGTGTCTCTCTCAGATCGTGGCGGGATCGATCCCGTCGTAGTCCCTGTGCGTGCCGACGAACTTCACCAGCACCTGCTTGAACCGGTAAGACACCCGCACGACGAGCCGGTAGTTGCCGCCGCCGATGCTGAAGATCACGCGGTTGTCGGCCACGAAATCGGCGCTGCGGAACTGGTCCCGGATATTCTGCGGGCTACGCCACTCGGCCGCCTTCGCCAGTTGATACCAAGCTGCCAGCGGCGCCTTCGCCCCGGGATGCAGGGTCCAGAACGCTTGCAACCGCCGCCTCGTGACGATGTTCACGGATGCGATCCTATCTCGTTCCCCATTTGGGAACAAGACCAAAGCCCCCGGTTGGGGAACAATATATGTTCTCTATTTGTTCTTATCAATCGCGCTGTCTCACGGTAGTCTCAGGCCATGCCCTGGCTCTCGGAGGATGTTGGCGCGGCCCGGACGTGGGTTCCGGCGAGGGCGCATCGGGCGGCTGCGGGCGAAGACCTATCGCTGAACGCGCGGAGCCAAGGGCCTGCGCCGTGCGTTCAGGGGGGTCGGCGCCTCGCATTCGGGGGCGCGCAACCCCCCTGGAGATTCGCATGCGCCTTTCCCTGATCGTCACCGTCGCGGCCGCGAGCCTGGCGCTCGTCGCCTGCTCCCCGAAGACCCAGAGCGAGAGCGCCGCGGCCGCCGACCACGCGGCCGACGCCGCGCAGTCCGCCGCCAGCGACACCGCCGCCAACACCCAGGCCGCCGCCGCCGGAACCGCCGCCGCCGTCGACCACGCCGCCGACAGCACCGCCGCGGCCGCCAACACCGCCGCAGCCGACGCCTCCGACGCCGCGGCCGTCGCCGGGCGCAAGGCCGACGCCGCCGCCGACGCGGCCGCCAAGCAGAAGTAGCCGCCCGCGAGGCGCCGCCGTCGACCGCCGGGTCGGCGGCAATCCTCGCGGGGCACGGGAATTGAAACTTTCCGGGCGGCTGGGCCGTAACGGCACAGATCGCACACCGGAGGGGCTGAAATGGCTTCTGTTGCAGTTGTTGCGCGTACCAGGCTGAACGGCCTGGAATATCTGGTCGAAACCAAGGGCGCGGCCGAGTGGGCCGTCAACGAGCAGGTCGCGGCCAAGTTCGAGACGCTGAGGGAAGCCACCCGGGCGGCGATGCGGCTGCCCAGCACGCTTCGCGCCTTCGCAATGCCGGCGGGCTCCTGAGCCGATCCCACCGCCGTCTCTGCGCTCCTCCGTCCTTCGGGATGGACGGGCGCCCGTGCGCCGATCCATATTGCGGGCAGTAACCGAGGCGTAACCATGAACGACCCCACACCGCTCAGCGGCCTGAAGGTGCTCGTCGTCGAGGACGAGGCGATCATCGCGCTGATGGTGGAGGACCTGCTGGGCGACATGGGCTGCAAGGTGGTCGGGCCGGCGGGCGAGCTTTCCCAGGCTTTCGCCATCGCCGAGCGCTGCGATTTCGACTGCGCCATCCTCGACGTGAACCTGGGCGGGCAGAGGGTCGATCCGTTCGTGGACCTGTTGAAGGCGCGCGGCGCCCCCTTCATCTTCGCCACCGGCTATGGCGTGGCGGGCGTGCGCGAGGAAGACCGCGCCTGGCCCGTGCTGCTGAAGCCGATCAACCGCCGCCGCCTCGGCGAGGCCCTCGGCCGGCTGGGGCTCGGCCGGCACAACTGACCCGGCGAACCGGGTCCGCTGGCGCCTTGAGGCGCGGCGCCGGATCGGCGAGGGTTGCCCGACGCCGCGCCGAGAGCGGCCTTCCGGGAAAATCAACGCCATGGCCGCTGCTGTAGAACCGATCCTCGAGCCTGAGCTCCCGATCGTCGATCCGCACCATCATCTGTGGGACCGGCGAAGCTATGCGACGCCGCAGGTTGCCGAGCATCCGTTCATGACCGCGATCGCCGACGCCAAGCGCTATCTGCTGGACGAGTTGCTGGCCGACACCGGCTCGGGGCACAACATCGTGGCCACCGTGTTCTTGGAGTGCAGCGCGTTCAACAGGGCCGACGGGCCGCGCGCGATGGCGCCGGTGGGCGAGACCGAGTTCGTCAACGGGGTTGCCGCGATGAGCGCCAGCGGACTCTACGGCGACATGCGCGCCTGCGCCGGCATCGTCGGCAAGGCGGACCTGCTGCTGGGCGATGCGGTGCAGCCGGTTCTGGAGGCGCACATCCGGGCAGGCGGCGGGCGGTTCAAGGGCATCCGCAACTCAGGCGCATGGGAGGCCGACAAGGCGGTGCTGGGCCCACTGAACCGGGTGGAGCAGGGCCTCTACCTGCGCGACGATTTCCGCAGCGGGTTTCGGCATCTGGCGCCGATGGGGTTGAGCTTCGACGCCTGGCTGCTGGAGCCGCAGCTGCCCGACCTGATCGACCTGGCGCGCGCCTTTCCGGAGACGACCATCGTGCTGGACCACGTGGGCACGCCGCTGGGCCTGGCGAGCTATGAGGGCCGGCGGCCCGAGCGGTTCGAGGTCTGGCGGGCCAATATCCGCGAGCTGGCCAGGTCCTCCAACGTGAACGTCAAGCTGGGCGGCCTGGCCATGGCCTATTGCAACTTCCCCTCGTTCCTGGCCGAGCCGCGCGCGCCCTCGCAGCAGCTGGCCGAGGAGTGGCGGCCCTATATCGAGACCTGCATCGAGGCGTTCGGCGCCGAGCGCTGCATGTTCGAGTCGAACTTCCCGGTGGACATGGGCGCCTGCAGCTACGCGACGCTGTGGAACGCCTTCAAGCGCATCGCCGCCGGCTATTCGGCGACGGAGAAGACCGCGCTCTTCTCCGGCGCGGCGAGCCGGGTCTACCGGCTCGAACTCTAGGCTGCGGCAGGCCAGGCCTGCGTGGCGCCAGGCGCTCAGTCCACGGGCTGGGGGTCGGTCTCGCGGCGGTGGAAGAGCCGCAGGTCGCCCTGCACCAGCTGGCGGAAGCGGGCGATGTAGATCGGCAGGGCCGCCATCAGCACGCCGCCCATGTCGGCGAACATGTGCCCGGCGTTGATCTCGCGCCCGGCGATGCAGGGGGCGATGCCCACGGCCAGCACCAGCCACATGGTCACCATGGCGATGTCGCCGCGGCGGATCAGCGGCAGGAAGCCGTAGGCGCCGCAGGTGACCGCGTAGAACAGGATGACCCGGGCCGCCAGGTTGTCGGCCTCAATGACCTGGCCCCAGACGGTGAGCGGCGCGACCACGCAGGCGGCCGCCAGCAACGCCACGAAGGCGGCCATGAAGCGCATCGCTTTGGTCTGCAGGGTCGGGGGCACTGAAAACAATCCGTGGAACGTCAACGCAACTTACCCTTCACGGGTCAATTCACGGTGAACTTAGATGGTTAGCGAGGTGTGATCGCGCCTGACGCCGACGGGCCGGGCTATGGTTTCGGCGAACCCCAAGGGAGACTGACCGATGATCCGCAAAGGCCGAGCCCGCTGGCAAGGGACGGGACGCGACGGAACCGGCGCGCTGTCCACGGACTCCAGCGTGCTGAACGACACCCCCTATTCCTACAAGACCCGCTTCGAGAGCACGCCCGGGACCAATCCCGAGGAGCTGATCGCCGCGGCCCATGCCGGCTGCTTCACCATGGCGCTGGCCTTTCAGCTGCAGACGGCGGGGTTCACGGCCACCGAGCTCGCCACCGAGGCCGCGGTCACCCTCGACCAGGACGGCGCGGGCTTCACGATCACCCGCTCGGCGCTGACCCTGCGCGCCAGGATCCCCGGCATCGACCGGGCGAAGTTCGACGAGCTGGCCCATGCCGCCGAGCTGAACTGCCCGGTCTCCAAGCTCATCAAGGCCGAGATCACCCTGGACGCGACGCTGGAGGGTTAGGCCGGCAGGAAAACCACCGGAAACCCGGAAGGGACGCGAACCCGTGAAGCTCTGGACAGGTGTTTGCGCGGAGAGGCCAAGGCTGTAGGTGTGGCGGCGATGAGCGCCGTCACCGATATCGAAGTCTACCAGAAGCTCTGCATCGTGGCCGATGACCTCGACGCCATGGCCGCGCAGGGCGCGAGCCTGATCGGCGAGGCGGCGCTGCAGACCGCCGCGCGGACCGTGCGCGGCATGGCCAATGCGGTCTACGAGCGGATCATGGCCGACGCCGGGCCGCTGGACAGCTGAGGCTCCGGATCCAGGTCAGTGCAGCATCCCCACCGCTGCGGGCGTCGCGGCGACGGGCGGCGGCGGGGCGTGGGGGACGGTGATCTCCAGGGACGAGCCCTGGGCGTCGGCCTTCAGCGCGATGGCGGCGCCGAGCTGTTCGACCATGGCGCGCAGCAGATACCCGCTTGAAAGGCTGGCGAGGGTGGCGCCGCTGGTTTCGTCGAGCTCGCAGATGGCGAGCCGGGTCTCGGTCGCGCCGCCCAGCATGCGGATGCGCAGCGGGCCGCAGTCCTTGCGGGCCAGCAGGGCCGCGACGCACTCGGCCAGGGCCACGCCCAGCGAGGTCGCCTCCTCCGGCGGCAGCCAGATGCCGGCGGGCTCGATCTGCACCCGCTCGGTGACGTCGCCGCTGGCGTGGCAGACCGAGCGCACGAGGCCGCGGGCGAAGGCGTCGAAGTCCACCGGCTCTTCGGTGCGACCGGCCAGCTCACGGTGCACGCGGACCATCAGCATCGAGCGTTCCGAGGCCTTCTGCAGGCTGCGCATGACGTCCGCCTCGGGCTCGCCCTTGGCCTGCAGGGTGAGCACCCCGGCCACGAGGCGCAGGTGGTGGCTGATCCGCTCGTTGAGCTCGCGGAAGAGGTCGGCGTGGTTATTGGCGACCGCCTCGGCGCGGCTCTGGCCGACAGCGAGCTCGCGCAGCGCCCGGGTCAACATGGTGATCAGGTAGAGCGCCACCACGCAGTTCAACGTGTAGGCGGTGAACGAGGTGAGCGCCGCGGGCGTGAATTTCCAGGCGAACTGCGGGGCGACGAAGCAGAACAGCGCCAGCAGGCCGCTCATCGCCGTCGCCAACGCCGCGGGCCCGCGGCCACAGAGATAGGCCACCGCGATCACCGCCGGGAGGAACAGCGCATAGGCCTGGGCGGCGCCCAGCAGGGGCTGCAGCAGCAGGCGCAGGGTGAACACTGCCGCCACCACCAGGACGGCCCAGGCATAGGCCGAGCCCCTGGGCCCGAGGCCCGGGAGGATGCGGATGGGGCGGGGCGTTGTGGACATGGCGCAACCCAGGACTGCGGATTCAGGCGGATGAGAAGAACCAAGCGTCGTGTTCGATGCAAGCTCGGCTTTTCGAAGCCACCGGAAACGGCGAGAATGCCCGCCAACGCAGTTGGGGAGGCAATCCGATCGAGCGCTACATGCCCTCGAAGTCGTGACCGAGGTCGCCTGGGGCCGCTGGGTCCCGTCGATCCTGACCGTGCTGCTGTTCGCCCAGGAGGCCTATGCCGGACGGCTCCGCCGCGCGGACGCGCAGGCGCGCGACCAGGGCAGCCTCTATGTGTTCTGGACCCTGACGGCGCTGGGCTATGCGACGGCGTTTTCGCTGTGGAGCTCCGGCCGCCCACCGGGGCCGCAGCTTCCGGAGTGGACGCTGTGGGCCGGCGCCGCGATCGCCACGGCCGGGATCGGCCTGCGGTTCTGGAGCGTGCGCACGCTGGGGCGCTACTTCACCTATGTGGTCAAGGTGGCCGACGGCCAGCCGGTGGTCGAGGCCGGGCCCTATCGGCTGCTGCGCCATCCGTCCTACGCCGGCATGCTGGTGACGGGGATCGGCATGGGCCTGGCGCTGCGCTATGCGTTGGCGCCGCTGATCATCGTGGTCCCGCAGATGCTGGGCATGATCGTGCGGATCAGGGTGGAGGAACGCGCGCTGGCCGACGCGATCGGCGAGCCCTACCGGGCCTATATGCGGCGCACCAAGCGGATCGTGCCCTTCGTGTGGTGAGCCGGGTCACATAAGCGCCGAAGTCGCAGGCGAGCGTCAAAGCCTTGGGGCTTTTGAGGGGGGCCGGGTGTAGGGAAGTCCGTCATGGCGTCAGACGACCAAGCCAATCCTTTCGACCAGCCGAGCCATTGGCCGCGGCTGCGGCAGGCGCCGATGCGGTTGGGTCCGCTGCCCAAGGCCGCGCCCCGGCCGGCCGCGCCGCGCGCCGCGGAGCCGCCGGTCACGGTGGAGGCGCCCGAGCCGAGGCGCCTGCCGCCTTCCGATGTCCTGGGCCCCAATTCGATCTTCCGCGCCGCCGCCACGCCGCTGCCGGCCGGGAGCCCGGCGTCCAGCCTGTGGGCGCCCGCCTTGAGCGACGCCGACCTGGAGATCCCGGCGCGGACCCCGTCCGTCGAGCCGCCGGCGCCCGGCCTGAGGCCGCCGGAGCCCGCGCCTGCGCCCGTGCGGGCCTATGCGCCGAAGATGAGCGAGGCCGACCTGGAGATCCCGACGCCGCTGGCCGACGCCCTGATCATGCCCTTCGCCGCACGGCAGGCCAGGACCCGGGCGCGCAAGCCCTCGCGCCTGGTCCCGGTGCTGGCCGCCTCGGTGGTCGGGCTGGCCGGCGTCGGCCTGCTGGCCTTCCTGATCAACGCGGGCCAGCAGGCGTCCACGCCGGTCGCCGCCCCGCAAACCCCGGCGCCTTCGGCGGTGGTTCCCGACCCGATCCCACCAGCGCCCGAACCCACAGCCGCCGCGCCCGCCGCCGTCCAACCCGCCGCACCGCCGGCCGCGAACCCCGAACCGCCCGCGCCCGCAGCCGCGCCCAAGCCGCAGCGGGTGGCGGCCGCCGCAGTCGTGGCCCGCAAACCGGTTGCAGCGTCCCCGGCGACGGCCCAAACGCCCCTGCCCGTCCCCGATCCGGTCCCCGCCGAGCCGCAGCGGATCACCATTGCACCGCCCGCACCCGCGCCCGCGCCGGCTCCCCCGCCGGCGGCCCGCGCCCACGCGAGCGATCCGGAAGCGCCGATCTCCACCCACACGCCCGAGTGACCCCGCACCTGATCGCCGCCTGACCGGGCGGTTCAGGCGGGGTTCAGATCGAAACGCCAGGATGCGCGTTAAGGGGTGGGTTCAACAGGATTGGAAACCGATGAAACGCCTACTCTACGCCACCCTGGCTGCCGCGACCGTCCTCGCGCCGATGGCCGCAACCGCCCAGCCGGGCGAGCACCGCCGCGACGCCCGCGAGCTGCGCCAAGACCAGCGCGACGCCCACCGCGACGGCGTCGTCACCCCCGGCGAACGCCGCGAAATCGGGCGCGACCGCGCCGAGCTTCGCTATGACCGCAACCGCGCCGACAGTTGGCGGGACCGCCGTGAATGGCGGAACTTCCATGGCGCCCGCCCGGGCTACTGGTACGCGCCAGGCTACGGCTACCACCGGGTCAATCCGCGCTATCGGGCCTATTGGCGCCAGGGCGGCTATGTGCCGGTCGCCTATCGCGGCTACTACGTGCAGGACTACGGCTACTACAACCTGCGCCCGCCGCCCCGCGGCTACCGCTGGGTCTATGCGGACAACAACTTCGTGCTGATGGCCCTGGCCAGCGGCCTGATCGCCGAAGTGGTCGCCAACGGCTACTAGGCCCGCGGCGCCCGCCCGAACGAAACGAGCCCCTCCGGTTTCGCGCCGGAGGGGTTTGAGCATCCTACATCCCCCGGGATTTGAAATCAGGTCGGGTCGAAAAGATCAGCGGTGGGCCTTGGCGTAGGCGTCCTGCTTGGCCTTCACGTCGGCCGGCCAGTCGGGGAGCGGGTCATGGACCGCACCGCCGTGCTTGTCCTGCTCCTTCACCAGCGGGTCGATGACGTACTGTTTGTGGCAAGCGACGCAGACCAGATAGAGCTTCGCGCCCTCTTCGGTGGTCAGCTTCGCGTCGTGCTTGTCGGCGGCCGCGCGGGCGACCAGCGCCTGGACGGTGAGCTGCTGGGCGTAGCGGTTCCAGTCCGCCTCGGGGGCGATGGCGCGGCCCGAAAGCTGCAGGGCGTTGCCGGCCTCGGCGACGATGGTCGCGCCGGAGACCATGGTCTCCCAGCCTTCCTCGGTGGTGGGCGCGAGCGACTTGGCGCCGGCTTCGGTGACCTCCTCGCCGGTGGACTTCCAGTACATGAACGCGCCGGGGTCGACCATGTGGCCCATGATCTCGTTGACCGCCAGGCCGGTGTCGAACTTCGGCGCCCCGGCCGCAGGCGCCGCCGGCTTCGGGTTGCAGGCGGCGAGCAGAACGGCCACAGCCCCAAGGGCGATGATAGGCTTCAAGACTGTTCCCCCTGGGACGGAGAGCCCGATCCCGCTACATTCTTCAGACCCCGACATACTTTGCAATACGGGCCTTCGCTCGGTGAAGTGTGGCCTCCGAGGCGTTGCAAGACGTTATAGGGTTCGGCCTCGCCGAGGTCGGGCGCCAACCCCTGGAACTCCGAGGCCGACCTGCACTTCCCGGCGGGGTAGTTCTGGCCTGACCTGCCCGGAGTGGCTAGGACACCGCGCATGGCGGACGGCTGGGTGATCGGTGTGCTGGTGGAGGTCGCAGGCGAACCGGCGCCGCTGCGCCACTACTTCGCCGTCGCCCATCAGGACCAGGGCAAGTGTGAATGGACGGCGGTGGACTACGCCGGCCGCGCCGGGATCGTGGCCACCAGCCCGCGCCAGGGCCAGGAGCCGGTCGAGGCGATCCGCCCGCTGACGCTCGCCAAGATGAAATCGTTCGGCCTGACGCCCGGCCAGGTCCGTGAGCTCGGCTGGCGCTATCCGCGGCGCTGGCTGACGGGCTAGCGGCCTACCGCGTCCACTGGGCCAGGTAGTCGGCGAGGGCCTGCGGCGTCATGTGGCGGGCGTCGGCGAGGTTGGCGGTCTTGCCGGCATTGACCAGCTTGTCGGTCGTGGGGTCGACGATCAGCAGGCTGGGGACGCCTTCCAGCCTTTCGGTGATGCCGTACCTGGCGGGCACCTGCAGGTTCTTGTCCATGTGGCCCACGTCGATCTCGACGGTCTCATAGTGGCGGTCGACGAAGCTCTTCAGCTCCGGCAGGTCCATGGTCGAGGCCAGGATCCGGCAGTCGCCGCACCAGTTGCCGCCCAGGTCGATGAGCAGCAGCTTGCCCAAGGCCTGCGCCTTGGCCTTGGCGGCGGCGACCTTGGCGTCCACGGCCTTGGGGCTGGCGTCGGCCTTCTCGTCGTAGGGATAGGGCAGCGGGGTCTTCAGCTGCGTGAAGCTGGCGATCGAGACCTTCGGGGCCGCGGCCGGCGCAGCCACGGCGGGCGCGCCGAGCGTGAGGGCCAGCACGGCGGCGGCGAAGCGGATCATGCGCGGGTTCCCGGTGTCGTTCGAGCTCAAGAAGGGGCTGGCCGATGCGGATTGCAAGCCTGGGCGTTGGCGCGCAGCCAGGCGGCCGCGCCAGGAACCGCTTGCGGCGGCGGGGGTTGAGGCGGCGAACCTCGACACAGGAGCCCGCCATGAAGACCGACCCCAACGACCTTGCCGCCGTCCAGACCCGCCTGTGGGATGAGATCGAGAAGCGTGGCGGGACCGGCATGCTGGGCCTGACCAGGTCCGGCGACCACTACCAGCCGATGACCGCCTTCGTGGAGCGCGGCGCGAACCAGCTGTGGTTCTTCACCCGCCAGGACACCGACCTGGTGCGCGAGCTGGGCGAGGCTTCGACGGCGATGTTCGTGTTCCAGGCCGACAGGCTGCAGGCCTGCATCGGCGGGGCGCTCACCACGGCCTACGACCGCGGCCGGATGGACAAGTACTGGAACCCCGTGGTCGCGGCCTGGTATCCGGGCGGCAAGGACGACCCGCAGCTGACCATGCTGCGCCTGGACTGCGTCGACGCCGAGGTGTGGATCAACGACGAGGGCCCGGTGAGGTTCGCCGTCGAGATCGCCAAGGCCAATGCGACCCACCAGACGCCCGACGCCGGCGGCCGGGCGCATCTCGATTTCCACTGAGGCGGATGCGCGGCGCCGATCCGCCGTGATTCGGCGCCCCCATCCGCTGGCATAGGTGAGTTTCGGCCAGAGCCTGCGGTTTCACGCCGGCAGCTTAGGCCAAGCGACTCTTCGGCAAACTCAGCGACCCAGAAATGGTGACGCCGGGACAGTCAAGTTCGCTTCCTTTCTAAAATTCGCCGCGGAAGTCCTATCGAGTGTCGAGTACTCGACAGTTTTTGAGCCCCCGCATGGATAACTTGAAACCGAAACCGTACGGCGACGTTTCATCTCCCCATGCACAGGTCCTCATCCGCATTGCAGACGTCCTTACCCGCCTTGCAAAACCGCTTGCTCGACGCCCTGCCCGTCGCGGACTACGCCCTGATCGCCCCGCATCTGGTCTCCGTCGACATTGAGCGGGGCCGCCTGCTCTACGATCCGGGCGACCGGATCGACACGGTCTACTTCCCCATCGACGGCGTGATCTCTCTGATGACCCTGATGGAGAACGGCGCAGCCATCGAGAGCGCCACCATCGGGCGCGAGGGCGCGCTGGGCCTGATGGCCGCCGTGGCCCCGCGCCAGTCGCTGTCGCGGGCCATCGTCCAGACCCCGACCCGCGCCGTTCGCATGGGCGCAGCCCAGCTGCATGAGGCCTGGGAGAAGAGCCCGCGCATCAAGGACCTTGTCGACCGCCACAACGAGGCCCTGTTCGGCCACGCCATCCAGTCGGTGGCCTGCAACGCCCTGCACTCGGTGGAGGCGCGGTTCTGCCGCTGGCTGCTGACCTGCCACGACCGCATCTCCACCAACACCGTGGCGCTGACCCAGGAGTTCCTCGCCGACATGCTGGGGGTGCAGCGCACCACCGTGACCGCCGTCGCCCGCGGCCTGCAGGAGAAGGGGGCGATCCGCTATCGCCGCGGCGTCGTCGACATCATCGACCGCAGCATCCTCGAGCAGCTTGCCTGCGAGTGCTACGGGGTGATCCGCAAGACCTACGAACGGCTGTTGCCGGAAGGCTGAACCCTTGACGCCCGTTAGCGGCTGAGCCGCTCGACCGCCTCGCGCAGGATCGGCTGCTGGCCCTTGTGAATCTTCGCAAGCGCGGTCTCCGCGTCGAACCAGCCGGCCCGGTCGACTTCCGGAAAGCTCGCGCGGCGGCCGGAGCGCGGCGGCCACTCCATCTCGAAGCTGTTGGAGCGCACCTGTGCAATATCGAGGTCGGCCTCCACCAGCCAGGCCAGGATCAGCTTGCCGCCCGGCGTCCTGCAGGGGCGCAGCGGTCGGGGATCGCCCGAGATCGGCTGACCCAGTTCCTCGGCGAACTCGCGCTGCGCCGCCGCCCAGCCGGCCTCGCCCTCCTCGACCAGTCCCTTGGGGATCGACCAGGCGGCCTCGTCCTTCTTCGCCCAGAACGGTCCGCCGGGATGGACCAGCAGGAACTCAGGTCCCGCCGCGCCACGGCGGTAGGCCAGGACTCCGGCGCTGGTTTCGCTTGCCAATCGCGTACTCCGACCGCCCGGCCGCGCACCGGCCGCGGCCAGATCTTTGCTTTGTCGCGCTTTCTGGCGCCGAACCGGCGACCACTTCGGCGGAAAGCGCTTAGCTTGAACCCGGCCCGCCTCAGTGCAAGCCGCGCGTCAGGCGAAGCTGCGAGACGTGGCGCACCCTTCCAGGGGATGGACGCTGGCCTTGGGCATCCGGTCGTAGAACGCCGCGCCCATCCGGAAGCCCAGGCCGCGCTCGGTGAAGATGGTGTCGGCGCCCAGCTTCTTGCGGATCTTGTGCACCACGGCGTCGACAATCTGCAGCTGCCGCTCCTTGACGTGGTCGTACCCCGGCAGGAGCTCCACGATCTGCTCGCGGCGCGCGACATGCGGATAGCCGGAGTAAAGCACGCCGAGCAGCGCCCGTTCCTGGGCGGTCAGGCCGGCCATCCAGGGCGCATAGGTGGGAATGGCCGACATGCCCGTCGCGGCAAGCGCGCTCTTCAGAAGCTCGATGAGCTCTTCCTGCTGCCGGATCACCGCGCTCTGTGACTGCAGGATCTCCGAAGGTCGGGCGGATTTGGTCGTCAGATGAAGTTCCATGGCGTCCCGCGATTGAAGCCCGCCCCGGTGGCCCGGAGTGAGTCGCTCCCGCTTCTGGTTTCACTGCTGAAATGCGGCGGCTTTCTGGCGGGGCCGTACAACCCGTTCCCCCTGCGCCAACACGCCACAGCTGCAGGCGCCGCAGGCCGCGGTCGGCGCCAATGACGCCGGCAGGGGGGCGACTGGAGCGGGCGAAGGGATTCGAACCCTCGACACCTAGCTTGGGAAGCTAGTGCTCTACCCCTGAGCTACGCCCGCGCGCCGGGCCGGGAACATAGCGGCGGGCGCGACCTGAGCAAGGTCGGCAGAAACAAAACCAGAGAAATTTCTCCCGACCATTTCCCGACCGGCCCCCTGGACACCCTGAACCCCCGATCCAAGTTACTGATAATTCTGAAAAACTCTCCTTCTTGCAGCCCAGAGGTTCTGGCGGACGCTGTCAGGTCTGCTGGATTGCGGGGCGGCCGGTCGCTCGGCTAACCTCGGTTCAAACGCGCGTTTGAAGGATTTCGCCTTGGCTGACCTGTTCGACCCGATGAGCCTGACCCATGGGCCGGCGATGAAGCGCCGATTTGCGCTGGCGCCGCTGACCAACCTGCAGAGCCATCCGGACGGGCGGCTGTCGGACGACGCGAAGCGCGGGGGAAGAGGGGTCCGGCCTACTGCACCCGTTCGACCTTGAAGCCTCGGCCTTTCAGCAGGGCGGGCAGGCCGTCTTCGCCGAGCAGGTGGAGGGCGCCGACGTTGACCAGTTCGACGCCGGACGTGTCCGCCATCTCGGCGCCCAGCGCCTCGGCCCACGCAAGGTTGCGGCGTTTCAGGAAGGCGTCGTAGAGGGCGGCGTTCTCGGCTTTCATCGCGGCGATCTCGCCGGCGCCGAGGCGGCCGGCCTGCCAGGCGGCCTCCAGCGAAGCGGGCTGGAACGGCAGGCGCAGGCGCGGCCCGCGGCTGCGCTCATGGATCACGGTGGTCAGGTAGCGGACCTCGGAGGGCTGCGGCAGGCCGGCGAACATGCGGGCCTGGTCCTCCAGGGTCTCGAAGGCGCGGACCTGCTTGGCGTCGGAGCGGGCGGCGCGGGTGATGGTGAGGTCGACGCCCTTTTCCGTCGTGGCGCCGCGGGCCAGCGCCGGCTGCATGGAGAGCATCAGGGCCGCCGCCCAGGGGCGCAGGTGTTCGATGCGGGCGAGGTCGGTCTGGTGGGCGAGCGCGTCGAGATCGCCGGCCGGCAGCTTGTGGCTGAGCGGGGTGTCGGGGTCGGAGCCGTAGCGCTGGATCAGCAGGCGCAGGGTGTCGGGATCGCCGCTCTGCAGGTCGGCTTCGAACCAGACGGTCCCGGCCTCGGCGAGCACCCGGTCATAGAGCGGCGTGCGCCAGCGGGCGTCGGGCTTCAGCGCGTGCAGGGCGCCGAAGAGGTAGACTTGGCTGTCGGCGTCGGAGACGCGCCACATGGCCGGCGCGGCCTGCGCAGTGGACGCCACTGTCAGAATGGCTGCGGCCGCCAGTGCGGCCCCGCGAAACCAGCCCACTCGTCCCCCCTTCAGGGACGCGTGAAACCTATTCGCCCCAGACCCTGAAGTGCTTGGATAGCTTGAGACCCTGGCGCTGGTAATGCGACCCGAGGTCGCCGTAGAGCCGGTCGGGCTTTTGGGTCAGCGGCTCATAGACCAGGCGCGCCACCGTCTGGCCGTCCTCCAGGATGAACGGCGTCTCGTGGCTGCGGACCTCGAGCACGCCCTTGGAGCCCTTGCCATGCGCCTCGTCGGTACCGAAGCCCGGGTCGAAGAAGCCGGCGTAGTGGACGCGGAATTCGCCCACCGACGGGTCGATCGGGGTCATCTCGGCGGCTTCCATCACCGGAATCTCCACAGCCTGTTTGGAGGCCAGGATGTAGAACTCGCCGGGATCGAGCAGGAGCTGGCCGTTGCGCGGGATCAGCGGCTCCCAGAAGTCGCGCGGATCGTGGCCGTCTTCCTTGTCGAGATCGACGACGCCGGCGTGGCGGCGGCCGCGAAAGCCCGCGATCTCGCCCGTCAGGTCGACGCCGACGCTTTCGGTGCGCAGGCGCTCGGGCGCTCCGGCCTTCAGGCGCAGCTGGTTGAGGCGGGTGCCGGTGCGCACCAGCACCGAGAAGGTCTGCGGCGCGATCTCCATATAGAGCGGCCCGTCGTAGCCTTCGTCCACGTCGTCGAAGCGGTTGCCGCGATCGGTGAGCAGGCGGACGAAGACGTCGACCCGGCCGGTGGAGCTCTTCGGGTTGGCCCGCGCCGAGATGCCCGGCGGCAGCTTCAGCCGCTCCTGCAGCTCGGCGATGTAGACGCAGCCCCGTTCCAGGACGAAGCCCTCCCGCGTCAGGTCCACCTCGTGCATGGCGACCTCGGCGATCCGCTCGCGCACCGTGTGGCGTCCCGGCAGGAACGAGGCGCGGACCCGCCAGGCCCGCGCGCCAAGGCGCAGGTCGAGACTGGCCGGCTGGACCTGGTCCTCGTCGAAGGGCGTATCGGCCGTGATCGCGCGGTTGGCGATCAGGGCCTCGATGGATTGGCAGGGCAGGATGCCGGGGCGTTGTGGGTCGCTCATGGGCGGCCGAGACTTAGCCGAGAACGCGGCTCTTGCAAGCGATCTGGCGGCGCTTCGAGGAAAGCCCGGCTTGACGGGGCGCCCCGGCTGCCTTTGATGCCCCTGCTTTTCGCGAAGGAGCCCGCCATGGCCGAAGATCCGAACAACTGGGATATCGAGACCAAGTCGGTGCGCGGCGGCCTGGCCCGCTCGCCCTATGGCGAGATTTCCGAGGCGCTCTTCCTTACCCAGAGCTTCGCCTACGACAGCGCCCAGGCGGCCGACGAGCGGTTCGCCGGCGGGCCGGGGTTCATCTACCAGCGCTTCGGCAACCCCACGACGCAGATGTTCGAGGACCGGCTGGCGCTGATGGAAGGCGCCGAGCTCTGCCGCGCGACCGCGTCGGGGATGAGCGCGGTGCATGTGGCCCTGACCGGCCTGCTCAGGGCCGGGGACCACCTGGTGGCGGGGCGCGCGCTCTTCGGCTCCTGCCGCTGGATCATCTCGGAGTGGCTGCCGCGGTTCGGGGTGGAGACCACCTACGTCGACGCCACCGACCTCGAGGCCTGGAAGAACGCGGTCAGGCCCAACACCAAGGCCTTCCTGGTGGAGAGCCCCGCCAACCCGCTACTGGAGGTCACCGCCATCGGCGCGGTCGCCGAGATCGCGCATGCAGCGGGCGCCAGGCTGATCGTGGACAACGTCTTCGCCACACCGATCTTCCAGAAGCCCTTGGCGCTGGGCGCCGACATCGTCGTCTATTCGGCCACCAAGCACATCGACGGCCAGGGCCGGGTGCTGGGCGGGGCGATCCTCGGGGGGGCCGAACTGATGACCGAGGCCTACAAGGACCTCCTGCGCCACACCGGCCCGGCGCTGTCGCCGTTCAATTCCTGGGTCCTGCTGAAGGGCCTGGAGACGCTGGAACTGCGGGTGCAGCGGCAGACCGACAACGCCGCCAAGGTCGCCGACGTCATCGCCAGCTCCGGCAAGGTCCGCCAGACCATCTATTGCGGGCGGCCCGACCACCCGCAGGCGGCGATCATCGCCAACCAGATGACCGGCGGCGGCAACGTCATCGCCTTCGACCTGGGCAGCCGCGAGGCCGCCTGGCGGTTCCTGGATACGCTGGAGATCGTCGACATCTCCAACAACCTCGGCGACGCCAAGTCGATGGCGACCCATCCCTGCACGACCACGCACCGGTCGATGCCGGAGGCCGAGCGGCTGGAGATCGGGCTCACCGAAGGCTGGGTGCGGATGAGCGTCGGCCTGGAAGGCGCCCGTGACCTCAGCCGCGACGTCAGTCGGGCGCTCGACGCGGCTTAGAGCGGCGCGCGGACCCAGCCGGTCCCCTGGTGGCCGAAGTCGAAGCGGTCGGGGTGCAGGATCTCGGCGATCATCTCGGTCGACTCCACCAGGCGTGGACCCGGGCGGTTGAAATAGTGGTGGCCGTCGATCACGAAGACGCGGCCCTCGCGCACCGCCCTTAGAGCCGCCCACTCCGGCCTGGCCGCCAGCAGCGGCAAGTCGGCCAGGCTCTGGGCGATGGTGAAGCCGCAGGGGAGCAGCAGGATCACCTCCGGATCGGCGGCGGCCAGCGCCTCCCATTCCAGCCACGGCGAATGCTGGCCCGGCGTGGCGAAGAGGCTGGTCCCGCCGACGGTCTCGATCAGCTCGGGCATCCAGTTGCCGCCGGCCATCAGGGGGTCGATCCATTCGATGGCGGCGACGGTGGGGCGCGGCGCATCGCCGACACGCCCGCGGATCGCGGCGAGCCGGGCCTGAA